>JGI24768J34885_10000162_pt1 | contig 18489 bp, 15 predicted proteins | sample LakOntMetagenome_FD_34885 | JGI IMG/M metagenome (IMG submission 34885) | reverse complement strand
TGAGAATGGAGGAGAGATTGTATTCCAAGGGCTACCTGCCGATTTAGCGAAACGCGATGACTTATGGACTGGGCGTTATCTCAAAGAGAAATTCCAGTGATTTTGAGACATTGATTATCATTTCCGTTTATACATTTGCAAGCATATGAAACCATCTCTTCCCAAAGGAACTCGCGACTTCTCCCCTATTGAAACTTCTCAGAGACGTTACATTTTCGAAACCATTCGAAATGCATTTGAACTCTATGGATTTCAATCGCTCGAAACCCCTGCGATGGAAAACCTGAGCACATTAACTGGGAAATACGGTGATGAAGGCGATCGATTGATTTTCAAAATTATCAACTCTGGCGATTTTTTGGAAGATGTGAGAAATCAACAAGCGGACTTGAATGAGCCAAACAAAATCCTTCCGCTGATTAGCGAAAAGGCCCTGCGTTACGACTTAACCGTTCCCTTTGCGCGTTATGTTGCGATGAATAAGGAAAAGCTTGCCTTTCCATTCAAACGTTATCAAATGCAACCCGTTTGGCGTGCTGACAGACCACAAAAAGGGCGCTATCGTGAATTTTGGCAATGTGATGCTGATGTTGTTGGAAGTTCTTCCTTGTTAAACGAAGCTGAATTGATTCAGATTTATGACCGGGTTTTTACTTCGTTTGGTTTGCCGGTTCGAATTCTCATAAATAATCGCAAAGTTTTAAGCGGTCTTGCAGAAGTAATCGGAGAACCGGAACGATTAATCGATATTACAATAGCAATCGATAAACTCGATAAAATTGGCGTTGAAAAAGTTGAGCAGGAAATGCGCGATAAAGGTGTTTCAGAAAACGCCATCATCAAGCTAAAACCTTTATTTACCATATCTGGTGGAATTCAAGAAAAGATTGCCTTTTTGAAGGATTTTCTTTCTGATTCTGAGATTGGAAAAAAGGGGATCGAAGAACTTAACGAACTTGTAAATTATTTCGAGGGAAGTGATTGTATGGAACTACAAACTTCCACTCTTGAGCTTGATTTAACCTTAGCAAGAGGCCTCAATTATTATACTGGAACAATTCTCGAAGTGAAATCGCGGGATGTTGAATTTGGAAGTATTGGCGGTGGTGGCCGGTATGATGATTTAACGGGAATATTTGGTTTGCCGGGTGTTCCAGGAGTAGGAATCTCTTTTGGTGCAGATCGTATTTACGATGTTTTAATGATGCAGAATTTATTTCCAAACTCTGCGATCAGTGGTTCTGAAGTGCTCTTTGCAAATTTCTCTCAAATAGACGAACGTAAAACACTTCCTTTAATTCAACAAATGAGGAACGCGGGAATTAAAGCAGAGATTTATCCGGAAATTTCGAAACTGAAAAAGCAATTCGAATATGCCGAAAAGAAAGGCATTCCGTATTTGATGATTTATGGCGAAGATGAACGCGCTGCTCAAATTGTTTTAACGAAAGAACTTTCAACGGGGAAACAGTTGCCTGTTCCTATTTCAAAACTCAATTTCTTTCAAGAGCTTTTTCAATAAAATCTTCACTCGTTTTTTAAAGCATCCTTATTCTTATGTTGGCATATTCAATCGATCCATCTCATTGTTCACTCGAACGAATTCATGAATTGCTTCAAAGCGGTGAAACTATTTCACTTTCTGAAACTGCTAAATCGGCTATAAACAAAAGCAGGAATTACCTCAATGAACGTATGGCCAATTCGAGTGCTCCGATTTATGGCATCAACACTGGGTTTGGATCTTTGTGTGATGTTCAGATTGGAAACGAAGACCTCGGAAAACTGCAAGAGAATCTGGTTATGTCGCATGCTTGTGGAATGGGCGATCCAGTTCCGACTCAAATTGTGAAAGCCATGTTGCTTTTGAAGGTTCAGTCCTTATCGCATGGACTTTCGGGTGTGCAAGAAATTACTGTTCAACGTTTGCTTGATTTTTACAATGCGAATGTCTTACCCGTTGTTTATCAGCAAGGTTCTTTAGGAGCATCGGGCGATTTGGCCCCATTGGCACATTTATGTTTGCCTCTTTTGGGAATGGGAGAAGTTTGGGTGAATGGAATTCGTCAACCTGCAGCTTCCGTCTTGGAAATTTTCGGGTGGGAGCCCATACAACTTCAATCGAAAGAAGGTCTTGCACTCTTGAATGGGACGCAGTTTATGAATGCTTATGGAGTTTGTCTTTCGGCTGAATCACGCCGTTTATTCGATTGGGCAACGACTATAGCAGCAATCTCGCTTGAAGGATATGATGGAAGAATAGAGCCGTTTCACGATAATCTCCATAAAATTAGGCATCATGCTGGACAAATTCTCGTTGCCGAAAAAATGCGCGGATTGTTAAAAGGCAGCGAAATCATATCACAACATAAAGCACATGTTCAAGATCCATATTCGTTTCGATGCATTCCTCAAGTAATTGGAGCATCGTATGGTGTTTTGCAACACGTTGAATCTATCTTCACCAATGAACTCAACGCCGTTACCGATAATCCAACCATTTTTCCAGATGATGATTTAATTATCTCTGGCGGAAATTTCCATGGGCAACCTTTGGCAATGGCACTCGATTATCTCTGTTTAGCTATTCACGAAGTGGGAAGCATCTCGGAACGCAGAACCTACCAACTCATTGGAGGCAAACGCGGATTACCTCCTTTCTTGGTGGCACAACCCGGATTAAATTCAGGTTTGATGATTCCCCAATATACTCAAGCATCCATTGTTAGTCAGAACAAGCATTTGTGCATGCCCGCATCTGCAGACACCATTGATTCATCGAATGGGCAAGAAGACCACGTGAGTATGGGAGCAAACGCGGCGACCAAGGCTTGGCGAGTTTTAGAAAATCTTGAGAAGATTCTGGGAATTGAATTGTTGAATGCAACCCAAGCCTTGGAATTTAGAAGACCGTTACAATCTTCTCCAGTCATTGAACAAATCCTCAGCGATTACCGCAAAGAAGTTTCGTTTGTTTCGGAAGATCGATACCTGCACGAAGACATGGAGAAAAGTCGTGTCTTTTTGAAGAGTTATCAATTGCCATCTTTCTGATAGCGCATTTGATACACCCGTTCCTTTATTTCAGAATCCTCGGGCATTTGGTTTAGCCAATCTTCTAGAGTAATACGCGCTGAATCGGGCTTCCCCATGGTTTCGTATGTGATGGATAAATTTAAATAGGCAGTGCGCTCCATCTGATCATCCTGAATAATCTCCTTTAATATGGAGACGGAACCTGGATAATTTCCAGTATCATATAAATCACGCGCAACCTGAAGTTGTTTTTCGATTTCACGCTGTTGAATCCATCCCCAAACAGTTACCATTGAAATAATGAGGAGGACAAATATGATTGAAAGCAATGCGGGTTTCATCAAACTTTCAATTTGATATTCTTCATCATCATTCTCAATAACATCTCTGTAATAGCGGTATTGAAAAGCAGCTCCACCGATTGAAATACCGATATGAAAAGCTTCCAAAATCAAATCCCAAGAATCAGGTAGAATTACCCATCCCGAAACAAGCAATGCAAAAAGGGTAAATCCAATAATGAATGTAGGTTTTGCCAGTTCGGGTCTTCCCAACTTCTGGAAGTTTATTCCCCACAATATAACCGCAGGAAATACTAAACAGAAATAGGAGATTATACCAATGTAAAGGGGATTCCAGATTTTCTTCAAGGTCATTTATTTATCAGTAAAAATAAAAAGAGCTTGGTATGATTCCAACTGAATATGATTTAATGAATGCGCCATCGTTTGCTTTATAAACCAATGCATCGCCCGATTGCTGATAGTCTTTTGCGTCGCTTACCCAAATGGTTGAATCGATCGCATTGTATCCTAAGCCATAAAACAATCTCGAACCTTGAGCAATAAATGGAACTTCATTAAGAACAGAATCACTTGTATTGATTTTACATACTCCATTTTTCAGGAACAACAGCTCGCCATTTTCTGGGATAGAAATCAATCGAGAAGGATGTGCGTTTGAACTGAATTGTAAAGAACGAACAATTGCATGAGTGCTTGGATTGAAACACCAAAGACTTCCCGCAGATTCATTGGGAAAAGTTTTTCCTTCGCATAACACCCAAATATTTCCTTGGTTATCGAGTTTTAAATCGCGAGGCATATCACCAACTGCAATAGAATCGATGATTTGATTTGAAGTCGGATCTATTTTCATTACTTTTCCACGAGTAGCGTTGCTTACCCATATTTTATTGTTTGAATCTAGTGTGATTCCTTCACTCCATCCTGAAAATGAAATTGCGGGAAGCGCCTCCCCAGTTAAAGCATTGACTCTATGAATTTGGTTCGCATATAAATCGGTGATGTATACTGTGTTTGCAAACTGAAGCATATACCGAGGCGATTGCAAACCTATAATTGGCGGTTTTGCTATAAAAGTGGATTTATTTACGCGCTCTATCTTCTGAGAATTATTTACAAGCAACCATAAATCATCCCCAACCAAAAGCATCGACTGAAACACATCTCCCAAAGGACGTTGGTTAGCTTGAAAAAATACGTCCTGATTGATTTCTGATGTTGTTAAGTTGATGCGCGTTAGAGAAGCATTTCCCCACTGAAAATTCCCTTCATTGATGATTAAGGCTGTTGAATTAACTGGTGCAACCTCGATTGGATCTGGAGTAACCTCGTCTTTTTTGCATCGAGCAAAAATGAACAATAGGAGAATTAGAAAATACTGATGAATCTTCATTGAACTATGAGTTTGCTATAATATTTCTTTCCATCAACATCTATGAAAGCGATATAACAACCCGAATTAAAATTGGATGTATCGATACTCCAAACACCAGATGAATTGAACACTCCAGAATACGATTCGTATAGCTTACCATCGATTGTGAGAATTATGATTTGCCCCTTTTTATCATGGAATTCAGGAGCAGAAAAATTAACCATTCCATTTGCAGGTTGAGGGAAAATGCTGATGTTTCTATTGTCATCTATAGAGATAATTCCAATCGGATTGTTATCATGAATTACTCCAACTGCGTCTAAATCGAAACCTGAGGAGGGAAATGGTGTGGGAAATGGATCATTGATTATTCTTCCTCCAGCATCGCGGGAGCAGAATTGAGGATTAATACTGCCAACGATATCTACTAAACGAATGTGGCTGATTGCATTAATATTCAATCCCGGTGTATCGCGAAGTTCTTCTAAGTCGAATGGTGTTCCATACAACATTTCATGTTTTCCAGCCAAATTATTCAACAGTTTCGCTTCTAAATAACTAAATGCCGTTATCTGAATGGCAGTATCTGTGAAGGATGTGGCAGGAAAACGTATAAAATTGAAACCATCCGAACTGACTTCAACAAAGGCGAGTTCCAAAAACAAACCATCGAAGCTATTTTCAAAAACGGCGAAATCGGGTCCTTCTCCATTACGAATGCTGTATTCGAATTGTAAAATAGCGGAACCTCCGTCACCCAAACTCACGCAAGGATTTTCACCAGCTTTCAATAAGGCAAATGAATCAACTCCCGAAGTAACCAAACCAAGCATATCATTCCCAATTTCCTGAGGACCTCTAACTATTTCTGCCGATTTAGCCCATGCAATAAACTGCGAACTACTCACATGTATTGCATGAGAACCAATCTGACCTGCTGGAGGATCAAATTGAGCCATCAAAACTGAAGGCATAAATAAAGTGAGAATGAATAAAATGCGCATTATCGTTCAATGACGAACTTACGTGAATAACTGGTGTTCGCATTTTGAAATCTGATGAAATACATTCCTATCGGTAAATCAGCAATCATTATAGGTTCATTTACATTGGAATACGAGCGAATAAATTGGCCAGTTAAAGTATACAGATCAATTTGGGAAATAGAATTTTGAGGTGCTGTGAGTTGAATAAAATCAGAAGCTGGATTCGGGAAAATTGCAAAATTACTTGCCTCAAAATCGCTTAGACCATCTGGCACCGCATTCATTTTCAAATCGTCCATGCAAAAATACAAGGGCGTATTAATTCCGAAATCGCCAATATCAGATGATTCGAAACTAAAGGCAACTGAATCGACAGTTCCTAATGCTGTTAAATCGGCTCGTGTCCAATCGCGCACAATATAATCCAAGGTGTTATCCGCAAATCGGAAATCGGCGAGATAAAAAACAACCTGACTTCCAACAGATTGTCCATTTAGGAAACCATCAAAAGTAACGGAGAAAAAATCGGGGTCATTTCCCGTAACACCACCAAATTTCTTTGCATAGTCGTCGCCATCGCGCATAGAATTGAATGCAAACGTGTTGTTGGAGATGTATATCTCTAACATTTCAAATTTCGTTGGGTCGTTGATTGGTCCGGGTAGAAAGTACCCATCATCATAATTTACGGCATAATTAGATGATTCCATGTGCCCCGAACCCGCTTTGGAAGAATACATATTAAGGTATCCCGATGTTATTGAATCGGTCGTGTTAGAATATGCAAAGCCACTTCCCCAATATCCACCAAAAGCAGTATCGTAATAGGTTGGAAAAAAAGCATTATTACTAAGAAATCCGTTTTCTGTTCCACCTGCACCAACCCACCAACTCTCATTTGGAAGAATTAGCTCTTCAAAATCAATAGTTGTTTGTGAAAATGAGTGAATGGAAAAAAAGAAAGAAACTAGCGAAATGTAAATTAATTTCATGATTTTGAATTTTTAAATGTAAAATTTAGCCCCATCATAAACGACCTCAAGGGCATTGGTCGCCAAGCAATTACTTGGTAATTAGCATTCAGGATATTATTTATTTGAATATAAAAGGATGCTTCGTGTTTCAAGAAATTCAATTCTTGAGAAAAGCTCGCATTGAGCAAAAAGAAGCCAGGTAAAAACGTTGAGTTATCACTTGTAACAAATCGAATTCCTGTATAGGTTGCACCGAGCTCAAGAATACTTCTATTTAGACTAGCAGATACATTCCCATTCCAAGTAAAATGTGGAACATACACAAGTTGACGTCCACTTTCGAAATTGGAGTATGATGAGGATTTCTCAACAAGTGCATTTAGAAATTGTGTCGATGATGAAATGCGATACTTGCATTTTTTGGCTTCTCGGAGACTTAAATTTACAGACAACTCAATTCCCTCACTTTTCACTTGTTGAACATTTTCTGGTTTCCAGTATCCGCTACCAGGGATCCAAACAATCCAGTTTTTAACGCGATTCGAAAACAAGCCTAAATGAATTTTAAGATCGTATTGACTGTCCTTGACTTGAAAATCTATTCCCAATTCGTAGGTATTTCCGAACTCTGGTTGTAAGTTAATATTCCCTCCTAGCTGCCAATACAAATCGTTTAAGGTTGGAAGTCGATAACTCTTGGCCGCTTGGCCTCGAACTTTCCAGTTTTTATTGAGTGTAAAACATCCCGAAACGGAAGGGATAAGCGGAATGTTTTTCGATTGAAGCCATTCCTGACGCAACTGGATTAGCGTTTCAAACTTACCAAAATGAGAGCGAAGTGAACCGAAGATCGATGTTCGTTTTTGGTTCATCCATGTATTTCCCAATCCCGGAGAAATCGCTTTTGCATTCGTTGAATTGACACCCACTTGCACTCGGGATTTACCTTGAAACAAACTCCTCGAAACTTCTGCTTCTGCTATAGATGTTTGTGCAATATTTGTGGCATCTATTTGACTCAAAGAATCGACATACTGAATTTTTTCGGTGATAAATCCACCTCGAATTAACGNAGACCAATTGTGCATCGTTTTTTCCCAAGATGCCATCGTCCTCATTGATTCATCCATTTGATAAGCAACAGAAATTGGATTGAGCGCTATCGGTGGAATTTTTCGATTTGTTTTTTGTCCCCAAAAAGCCAAATGCAGTTGCGATGTTTTACTGGTTTTAAAATAAAGATCTTGCAGTAGACCTTGCATTTGCTGACTTGCATTTATTTGTCGCTGTTCTGGATTTCCATAAACAGCAATATTTATGAATTTAAAATTGTTTTCAACCTGAGTATTGAAAACTTTGGTCGAAGAGGCAAATCGTTTTTTACGAAATGCGATATCGAGTGCACTTTGTCGAAACCCCCAACTTCCGGAATGTTGAGAAAAACGAATATGATTTTCTGTTTGGTTTGTTGTTTGAAGAAAAATAGTACCGCCAATGGCACCAGTTCCCCAAGAGGCAGATCCGGCTCCAGTCTGCAAAGTGAAATTGTCGAAAAGTGAGGCGGGAACCAAACTCAGATCGAGTTGGCCATTCATGCAACTTTGAAGATTTAGTCCATTCCAAACCAAAGCAGTATGTGCGGCGCCTGTTCCACGAATTGAGGGCGAGGCAAGCATTCCGGGGCTATACTGACGAATAAAAACAGCGGAATTTCTACTCAGCACATCGGTTAGTGATTGAGCTGATTTAGATACCAATTCATTTGAAAAAATGGTTTTATGTAATCCCGGATTTGAAGAGAATAGTCGATTATCGGAAACTTCAAATTGATTGATTTGATGCACAGAATCATTCATGGTTTTTTGAGCAGAAAGATTCTTCCCCAAACACCAAAAAATGAATACTATGATTAAAAGTTGCCGCATCGTTTTCAATAAATCTGCTAATGAGAATAAGAAAACAGGGCAGATGAATGCCCAAAAGCAAACATCAAAAACCAATAAATTGGCCTTTCCTGTTCATTGCCTTTCTTCCCGAAAGCATGGAACATTGCGAATTGGCAGGTCTTCTGACTTCCCTCGCAAACAGCGCCTTCCCGAATAAACAGTGGCTTTAAGCTGTTGCTTTAAAATGAGGATTACAGCAGCGGGAACTGTTCCTGATTTTCACAGGATTCCCTTTTAATCATCCCATAGGGACAAACCAAAATGCTCACAAATGTATGCTTTTTAAATGAATGAATTTACTAAGCCATTTTTATATGAAGCAAAAACCAATTTAAGGTCAAATTTTACTTAAAATTGCAATCTAAATTTAATCCATGTTAAAACAATCGCTATTCCTATCCCTTGCTGTTGGGTTTTTTTCCCTGAATACTGCAACTGCTCAAAAACTTATTGAGAAGGTTGAAAAAAAAGGAGACGAAATCGTCATTCCTTATGAAAAATACTTGCTTGATAATGGCATGACATTGCTTGTTCATGTCGACAAAAGTGACCCCGTAGTTCATGTGGATGTTACGTATCATGTTGGTTCGGCTCGTGAAGAAATTGGTCGTTCAGGATTTGCGCATTTCTTTGAACACATGATGTTTCAAGGATCCGATAACGTTGCAGATGAACAACATTTCGCCATTGTAACAGAATCGGGCGGAACATTAAATGGTACAACTAACATCGATCGCACCAATTATTTTGAAACAGTTCCTAGCAATCAGCTTGAAACAGCATTGTGGCTTGAAGCAGATCGCATGGGCTTTTTATTGGATGCTGTAACTCAACAAAAATTTGAAATTCAGCGATCTACTGTTAAAAATGAGCGTGGTCAAAATTACGATAACCGCCCGTATGGGTTGGTTGGAGAACGCACCAATGAAGCATTGCATCCATTTGGTCATCCATATTCATGGCCAACTATTGGGTATTTGAAAGATTTGGATGGGGTTTCTGTAGAAGACTTGAAACGTTTTTTTCTTCGTTGGTATGGACCCAATAACGCAGTATTAACTGTTGCTGGGAATGTCGATCCTGCAGAAGTTACACGATTAGCGGTGAAATATTTCGGAAGTATTCCTCGAGGACCCGAAGTAAAAGTAATGCCGAAAATGCCTGTGACATTGGATCAAGATCGTTATATTTCAATGGAAGACAATGTTCGTTTCCCAATGATTCAGATGACCTGGCCAGGAATTCATTCAGGACATGCGGATGAATTACCATTGGATCTTTTGGCAGAATTGATTGGTGGAGATAAAACATCCATCCTTTATCAAAACCTCATAAAGAATAATCTTGCTGTGCAAGCTCGCGCTTACAATCCCGCAAGTGAATTGTCGGGGACTTTTGTGGTGAATGTATTACCATTTCCAGGCAAAACATTAGCCGATATGGAAAAGATTATTCGCGATGCATTTGTTGAATTTGAAAAACGCGGTGTAACTGATGAAGATCTTCAACGCATTAAAAATGTGCGTGAGGCTGGTATGATTCAAGAACTTGAAAGTGTAAGTGGGAAAGCTTCTAAACTTGCTTCTTATCAAACTTTTAGAGGAAACCCGAATTACATCAAAACTGAATTGGCCGAACTGCTTAATTTGAAAAAAGAAGATGTGATGCGTGTTTATANTACTTACATCAAAGGCAAAGCGTCTGTCATTATGAGCGTTGTTCCTAAAGGACAAATAGACCAAATTGCCAAAGCCGATAACTATACACCTAAACGTGCAACCGAAGCTATTGAGGGCTCTGAGTATAAAAACTTATCATACAACAAAGCGAAAGACAATTTCGATCGCAGCAAACGTCCTGCTGCTGGAGCAAATCCAGTGATTAAACTGCCTGAATTCTGGAAAGAAACTCTCGCTAATGGACTTCAAGTTATAGGAACTGAAGACAATGACCTTCCAATTGTTTCCATGTTGATTTCGTTCCCCGCAGGTCATGCGGCTGAAAATCCAGCAAAAGCGGGTATTGCCAATATGTTGACCGATTTGATGAATGAGTCTACAATGAAATATTCTTCGGAAGAAATTACTACAGAACTTGATAAATTAGGTTCTGAAATCAGTATTTCTTCTGACCGTGAGAAAATGTATATAAATGTATTTGCTTTGAAGAAGAACCTCAATCGCACATTGGAATTATTGGAAGAAAAGCTTTTCCATCCTAAGTTTGATGAAGAGGAATTCAATACAGCAAAGTCTCAAAATATTGCGGCAATTGAAAACAATGCAACGCGTGCAGCAACTATTGCAGACAATGCGTATTCGAAATTATTGTATGGTAATCATATTTTTGGAGTTCCAGTTGTTGGCTCGAAGAAAACGTTGGAAGCTATAACCCTTCAAGATATTAAAGATTATTATGCAGCCAATATTATTCCTACAAAAGCCAAATTGGTTTCCGTTGGAAAAATTAATCAAGCAGATTTAGCTAAAGCAGTTCCATTTTTAAGCAATTGGAAATCTCAAAATTCGCCTGCTGAAATTACTCATCCCGCATTTCCTGAAGCTTCAGCAACTACCATCTATTTTATAAATAAAGATAAAGCTCCTCAATCGGAAATCCGTATTGGTTATATGGCATTACCTTACGATTCGGATGGAGAATTTTACAGAGCGGGAGTAATGAATTATACTCTTGGGGGGAATTTCAATAGTCGTATCAATTTAACTCTTCGTGAGAAAAAAGGATATACTTATGGAGCAAGGTCATCGTTTAGTGGTTCAAAATTCAGAGGAACTTTCACTGCATCGGCTGGCGTAAAAGCAGAGAAAACCGATAGTTCTTTGATTGATTTCTTTGCTGAGATGAGCACATACAAAGCTTCAGGTATTTCTGATGCTGAATTAAACTTTACTAAAAATTCACTTGGTCAAAAAGATGCTTTGAAATATGAAACACCATTCCAAAAGGCGATGTTTCTTCAAAACCTTCTTGAGTATAAGTTAGACAAGAACTACATCGAAAAACAAAATGCAATTCTTCAGAATCTAACTAAAAACGATATTGATGGGTTGGCAAAACGTTATTTGCCTTTGGAGAAAATGATTGTTGTTGTAGTTGGAGACAAGGCGACCAATTTTGAGAAAGTTAAGATGCTTGGATATCCAGTTATTGAGTTGGATATGGATGGCAATCCATTAAATTAATTTCTCTTTTTGAATGTATAAAGAATCCCGGTTGCACTTTGTAATCGGGATTTTTTTATTTCCAAATATCGCATTCTTTCAGATGAACCTTTTCGGGGAAGAAATAGGCCGCGCTTGTTTCGAATGATTCAGTGAAATCGGAAACCAAAAAACGCAATTCCCCATTTTCGTTATTCGTTGAAAGCAGGTGATTGTTATTAAGCGCCTCTTTAACTGATATAGCAACCATTTCGGCAGAATCTACCACATCCACTTTTCCTTGATAATATTCTTCTATCTCTTTATGGATTAGAGGGTAATGCGTACAACCTAAAATGATTGCCTGAATATTTTGCAGAGATTTCTTTTCTAAGTAAGAATGAATAACGGTTCGGGAAATTCGATTATTAAAAAAACCCTCTTCAATCATGGGCGCTAAAAGAGGAGTAGCCAAAGATGTTACTTCTGTATTTGGACTAATCTTCTTTATTTTACGAGGATAGATGCCCGATTGAATAGTGCCTCGAGTGGCAATAACGCCCACTCTCCCGTTAGGATAACGATTAGCGACTACTTGAGATGCAGGATCAATAACATTTACAACAATGACTTTATTCCCAACATGCTTTGTTACGGCTTTAAAAGCATGAGCCGAAGCTGTATTGCAAGCAATAACAATCATTTTACACCCTTGACTAAGCAAATAATCGGCTATGCCTAAACCATACGATTCAATACGTGAAGGAGATTTGTCGCCATAAGGGAAATGTGCTGTATCGCCAAAATATATAAGTGATTCGTTTGGCAACAAGCGATGAATTGCGGCAGCTACCGTTAAACCGCCAATTCCCGAATCAAATATTCCAATAGGAGCGTTTGCTTGCATATACAAGAATAAAAAAAGCATCCCATATGAGATGCTTTTACAAAAATATTTTTTGTGTGAATTATTGAAGATTCAATTTTTTCTTCACCGAAGCGAGCACGTTATCACTTTCTTCCCAGAATAATAATGAGCCTGCAGAAGTATCGAAAATATAGGTGTATCCATTTTCCTTTGCTACTTGCTCGATGGCTTTTTTAGCCTTGTTTACAATTGGTTCAATTAAGGCTTGTTCTTGTTGTTCAAGAGATTGTTGTGCTTGCTGTTGGAAATTTTGAATACGTGTACCCAAACTAGTAAGTTCTTCTTCTTTGTCCTTCTTTATCAATTCTGATAATTTAGGAGCTTCAGACGAATACTTTTCTTGTTTCGCTCTGTATTCGGTCATCATTTCCTGAAGTTGTTTTTCAACATCTTTGGTGATTGAATCCATTTTGGCTGCTGCAGCTTTTCTTTCAGGCATTAGACCTAGCAATTCGGCAGAATTAATATGTCCAAATTTATTTGATTTCTGTGCCATTGCTGGGTTCCAGATCATTGTAGAGGCTAAAATAGCCAGGGTGATAAATTGCTTCATGTGAGTGTTTAAATTATTATTTTTTAGGTGGATTAGCTGATGGAGAACCTGNTCCGGCATCCGAACCTTTATCGGGTTCTTTTCCATCATTTTTTTGTCCCGGTGTATANCCCAGATTTTCTAAAATCTGATCGCTGATATCGTATTTCGGGTTTGTAAAGAGCATTGTTAAATCGCTTGATTTATCGAATACTACCCCATAATTTTTGGCCGTAGCAATTTCTTTAATCGCGTTATAAATTTTATCCTGAACTGGTTTTACTAAATCTTGTCTTCTTTTTAAAAGGTCTCCGCCTTTTCCGAAGCGTTGTTTTTGAAGTTCTTTAGCGGCTTGTTCTCTATCTATAATTTCATCTTCCCGCTTTTTTTTCATGTCGTCGGTAAGTAGAATTGACTCCGCTTGAAAATCTTTGTACATTTTATCGATTTCGCCGAATTTAACTTCAATCTCTTTTTGCCATTGGATAGAAATTCGATCTAATTGCTGCTGTGCTGATTTGTATTCTGGAAGATTCTCCAAAATATATTGCGTGTCGACGTAAGCAAATTTTTGTGCCGTTAAGGTTGATGTTACTGATAACAGAACCAAAATCGCGAAGAGAATCTTTTTCATAACCGGCTTATTGGATTTAAGGTGCAAATTAAACATTTCTAAATGGGATTTGAAACGCCGAAATCAACAATCGTGCTATTCTATTTGTGAGTTGAAATTTTAATGATTAAATGGAATTTCATGGACGATATTTTTAATCCGAAATGTTTAGTTAAAGTTCTGACCAATAATAAAGTGGAACTGCCCTTTTGCCATAGTCGAATAACCCGGAAGATCGTCGAAGCGGAATCCATAATCGAGACCAAGTAATCCAAACATAGGAAGAAACACACGCACACCAACACCACCGGCACGTTTAATATCGAAAGGATTAAAGTCGCTGAATTTAGACCAAGCATTACCACCTTCCAAAAAGCCCAAAGCAAAAACAGTAGCTGAAGGATTAAGTGAAATTGGGAATCTTAATTCCATCGTATAGCGATTGTAAATTGGAGCATCTCCACCTGTTTGGCTGGTAGAAACAGAACCATCGTTATATCCACGAAGTCCAACAATTTCGGCTCCTAAGAATTGGGCACCCCACGTTAAACCACTTAAACCAGTACCGCCATAACGGAAGCGTTCAAAAGGAGAAAGACCTTTGTTGGGATTGTAAAAACCTACAAAACCGAGATTAGCNCGNGTCATCAAAACCAAGGTGTTTTTATTTCTAGAGAGCGGTGTAAACCACTGCGCATCAAACTTCATTTTATAAAACTCCACCCATTTGTATCGCTGTTCTTTCGTTATAAGTTCGGATGCAGGTNTATTGCCCATCAGAGAATATGGCGGGGTAACTTGCACTGAGAAGCTGATATTCGATCCTGATTTTGGATAGATTGGAGCATCAATCGAATTCCGTGCAATGGTTGTTGTTAAACTGAAATTGTTTGCAAAGCCATTACTTAAATCGAACGCCGTTGAATTGAGTAATTCGTAATACTGGAAACTGATAGACTGCTGAAGTGTAAAAAAATCGTCGGGCCAACGTAAGCGTTTACCATAACCGAAAATTAGTCCCGTGTTCTTTGTGAGACTTCTTGTAGGATCGTTCTTCGCGGCTCCATTGCCATAAATAGAATGATACGCCGTAATCGTTAAGGAATTTGGTTTTTTGCCACCGAGCCAAGGTTCTGTAAACGATAAATTATAACTCTGGAAAGCTCTTCCTGTTGAGGATGCATTAATTGACGAAATCGTCGGGCCAACGTAAGCGTTTACCATAACCGAAAATTAGTCCCGTGTTCTTTGTGAGACTTCTTGTAGGATCGTTCTTCGCGGCTCCATTTCCATATATTGAATGATACGCCGTTATGGTTAAGGAATTTGGTTTTTTGCCACCGAGCCAAGGTTCTGTAAACGATAAATTATAACTCTGGAAAGCTCTTCCTGTTGAGGATGCATTAATTGACAAACGCTGTCCATCACCTGAAGGCAGAGGTCGCCAAGCATTTTTCTTCAAAAAACGACGCGCGCTAAAATTATTAAACGCAAGACCTAAATTTCCAATTAGGCGACCTGCCCCCCAACCTCCAGAAAGTTGAAGCTGATCGGAAGGCTTCTCTTCCACTTTGTATTCAATATCAACTGTTCCATCTTGCGGGTTCGGAACTGGATTAACGCCCATTTTCTCTGGATCGAAATAGCCCAATTGAGAAAGTTCTCGTTGAGTACGAATAATATCTGATCTGCGGAATAATTGTCCTGGACGTGTGCGAATTTCGCGCATCACAACATGGTCGTTCGTTTTGTCATTCCCAGTAACAGTAACTCTGTTTATTCGCGCTTGCTTTCCTTCATAAACGCGCATTTCGATGTCCACAGAATCATTATCCACAAAAGTTTCTACCGGAGTAACTTGAAAGAAAAGATGCCCGTCATTCATATATAATGAGGAAACATCTGATTCGGCAGCATTCATGAACAGATTCTGCTCTAATGTTGCTTGGTTGTATATCTCACCTTTCTTAATTCCAAGTATATCACCAAGTTGTTTGGATGTGTATTTTACATTCCCAACCCAAGAAATATTTCGAAAAAAATACTGACGTCCTTCATCAATTTGAATATCAATATTGATTTTTTTTTCATCGTATTTATACACTGAATCTGAAACAATTCTTGCATCCTTGAACCCTTTATCGAAATAAATGCTAAGCATTTTTCCTTTGTCTTCAAGGAAATTGTCTTCCATGTATTTCGAAGTCGTGAAGATGCTATACCATGGATTTTCCTTGGTATTTTTCATCTTACGTTTCAACTTTCGATCACTTACAAACTCATTTCCGTTTATATTGATTTTATTGATCTTAACACGGCGGTTCTTATCCACTAAAATATTCAACATAACACCTCCACCTGGAACGGTATCGGTTACAGTATTCACATCTACCTTCACATTCATATACCCCTTGTCTATAAAGAATGTAGTGACTGTATTACGCGTGTTGACTAATAAATTATCGTTTACTGGCTTTCCACGAATTAATTTAATTTGTTCTCGTAGATCATCTGCTTCATTTTTCTTAACTCCTACAAAACGGAATCTCGAAAGCCGTGGGCGCTCTTCGAGTAAGATGACCAAATAAATTTTATCTCCTTCAATGCGTTCTGCTTGAACCTCTACGCCAGTGAATAATCCTTGTTTCCAAAGTGCTTCAATGGCTTTGCTGATGCGATCGCCAGGCACCATAATTTTATCCCCTTTATTTAAGCCTGAGAGCAAACGAAGAATGTTTTGATCCAAACTACTATTGTCTTTGGTTTGAAAGCGAATATCGGCTATTTCGTATTCCTTCGGAGTGGCGTAATTAATTGATTCATTGACAATAGAAGGTGCAGTTTGAGATACTCCTTGAAAAGCAAAACCAATAAGGCAAACTATGAAAAACAGGCAATTTTTATTTAACATCTTGTTTATGGCTTCAATTGTTCGCTTGTTTTCCCAAAACGGCGTTCTCTATTTTGATAACTAATGATGGCTTGATACAAATCTTCTCGGCGGAAATCAGGCCAAAGAACATCTGTAAAATATAATTCGGCATAGGAAATTTGCCACATCAGAAAATTACTAATTCGATGTTCACCTGATGTTCTAATTAACAATTCGGGGTCTGGCATACCTGCAGTTGTTAATGACTTAGAGATTAAATCTTCGTTTATATCTTCTTGCTTAATATTCCCATTAAAAACATCGGAAGCAATTTTCTTCATTGCATGCGTAATTTCCCATCGAGAACTATAACTTAAAGCAAGCACAAGTGTCATGCGAGAATTTCCTTGTGTTTTAAGTTTTGCTTCTTCTAATTCTTTTCGACACTTTGATGGCAAGGAATCGATATCACCAATTGACTCGAGACGGATATTATTATCCATCAATGTTTTAGTTTCTTTACTGATTGTACTAACCAACAAAGTCATTAGTGCATTTATTTCATATTTAGGGCGATTCCAATTTTCGGTCGAGAAGGCATACATGGTTAAATAAGGAACACCTAATTCAGCACAAGCTTCCACTGTTTCTCTAACCGCTTTAACGCCACTTTCATGACCAAAGGTGCGAAGCTTTCCTTGCATTTTTGCCCAACGTCCATTGCCGTCCATGATGACAGCAATGTGTTTAGGTAAATTCTGAAGGTTTATTTCTTCTTTTTGGGCCATTATAGAATTTGGCAATTTTTAGTTTGATAGGGGATAAGGGCGCAAATATAGGCCTTTACTTATATGCTGCACACTCCGAACTTCCGGAGGATAATTTATAGGTCAACGTTAATCCTGCGAAGGAATACCAATCGTTTGTAGTAGAATTTCCTCGTTGTCTATTTATATTTGAATTTCCGGGATTTACAAGAGATCGATCGGCAAACTCATAGGCTTGAAGACCTTTATTAGCAAATAAAATGTTTTCATCAACATAGGTCATACTCACATCGTCTAAATAATCGGTATAGGTTTTTCTCATTCCCCACTCGATGCTTACTCCTAAGCGACCCATAGCGTGAAATTTAAAACCAATTCCAAATGGAATGGATACTCCCAAAAGTGAATACGGTTTAGGAGCTGATTTCAAACTAGAGCCTTGGCCTTCAGTTCCAAGCGGACGAAGTTCCACCCAATCGCCACCCATTTCGGCTGTGGGATTAAAATTATAAACTGCTAAACCAGCAAAAATGTAAGGTGTTGCTGGAGTTTCATCATTCCCAATTTCATAATCGAAAAAATTAAACTGTAAAGAGCCTGCAACTTCAATAATTCTAGATCGAAACGATAAGTTTCTATTTACTTGGTATTCGTTTTTAGCAAGTGAATCGTATGCTTGAACACTGCTGTAGATACCATGAAATTGCCAAGTGAATCTTCGGCTTGGATTAAACCGATAGACTAAACCAACACCTGGCCGAACCATGAAAAATTGTTTTGCGGGATTAAGATCCCCAAGGTAATAGGAAACGCCTCCATACAAACCAAGCTCAGAATGTTTCTTGTACACCTGAGAATTCGCATGAAAACATACGCTTAGAAAGAAAATAAATACAATTAAACTACGAACCATTTTGTGATATATACACCCAATAACGACAAAATGTTATCTAAATTTTGGAAGTACCGATTTCCCTGACTTTAAACGATATGT
>JGI24768J34885_10000161_pt1 | contig 18628 bp, 25 predicted proteins | sample LakOntMetagenome_FD_34885 | JGI IMG/M metagenome (IMG submission 34885) | reverse complement strand
ACAGCTGAAGCAATGACAAACGACTTATCAACAATGTCAACTACTGAGTTTGTCAAAGGTATCTATNCTGCCGCTGCCGAAAACGGAATGGCTGCACCGGAAGTGGAAGCAGTTAAAAAGCAAATGGTGTTAGCACCTAACGGTGAAGTAGATACCATAGCAACCATGCAAAAAGCCGTACAAGTATTTCAAAGCCCTGAGTGGAAACAAATGATAGCAGACTTAGAGGCATTGGTTAAACGAGCAGAAGCACAACCTAACGCAGAACTAGCACGTATTCAAGAACTTGCAGGAGTTCCGGCAGATGATCCGTCTAGCTCAAAGGTTGACATCCCGCCCGAAGTGTTAAAAATGATTGGCCCAGGCAAAGGTTTTCCAAACTTGAAACCAATCAAAGCACCGCCAATGCCAACAGGACAATTACAATCCGATCAAAAATTAGAAACTAACCCAGACGGTACTATAAGTTATGCCGGCGGCTTTGGTACATATACCTATGATAAAGCAGGTAAGCCTCTCAAATATACCAGTCCTGGCTTTGCTGGTGTTACTCAGACTACCGATTTAGTTTCAGGTAATATTGCTGTTAGATACAACGTAGGCCCGATGGATATGACTTTCAATTTTGATAAAGCTGGCAAGTCATTAGACTCCGAAAAGATACAGTATGATCTTGGTATGGGGGTACTAGGGATGGCCAAAGATGGTAAGGGTATTACAACTAGAACATGGCAAGATCGCGGCAATAATGTTATACAGAGTAGAGACATGGTGAAAGATCCAGCAGCCTATGATCGTGCAATGGCACAGGTTAATAAGACTCAAGCAGGCGGATTTGATCCTAATATCGATGACGGCGGCACTGCATATCGTCCTGGTGAAAAAGAGTGGGCTGAAAAAGCAGCCGCCAAAGGCAACATTGATAACCTAGCTAAATTCAACGCGGCAGCAGACGCAGCCTTAGGTAAGAAACCTGCAACTGCTGAAAGTAAGTTTAAAGAAGAGTTGGATGCAATGTTACGCATTGCAAAACTAAGATGAAAATAAACGAACTAATAGATAACTTTGAGATCTGGACAACTAACGAAGAAAGATCTTTGTTAAAAAAGTTATCTAATCCTATCAAGATATCCCAGCTTAGTGAACAAGATCAATTCAAAGTTCAGACCCTCATACGTAAAAGTTTGGTAACTAAGATAGGGATGGATGATCCATCCGTGGTTGCAAATGAAAAAACAATTTAAGAAAAAAACTCAAAAATTAAACTCCAACAAGCTAGAAGAGCTTGCTGAAGATTTTGGCGCGATATACGATAAAAAAGTTCAAATAACAGTATTGCCTAACGGCGCAGTAGGCTATAAAAACTTTATTATAAAACCTGGTAGAAGAGGCGCTTGGACTATATTTTACAGTAACAATTTGTTAGATCCTGTAGGCGAGTATAATCTTAAAAGTTGTGCGCTTATGGCAGCTAAGGCCTATAATACAGTACACATTAATAAATTCTTTGAAATAAAAGATATTGACACTCGCTACAATACTAACTACACAGAATATTTGTTATTTAAACAGCACATCAAGGTTGCCAAAGACCTTGATAGATACATAATATTGTTAAACAAACTAGAAGAAGCTGACCGTAAAACACAGTTTTACAAGGACAGAATATCTACAATGTTTCGAAACACGTTTGCATAAATAATACTATATCCAGGAATTCATCATGCAGATTAGAGAATTATCAAAACCAGTTACAAGCAAACAGCTAAATGAAAATGCGGCTCAAAAATTTGGCTACAAACTGAATCTTGAACAGTTTACAGACGTTCAACTTGAAGATGCTCGTAATAAACTACGAACAAAAATTAGCCAGTTTGAACTTTCAGAAAGTTTTGATTCTGTGCATGAAAGTCACGACTATCAAAAGACACGTATATTCTTAGATGTTATTAATCAAGAAATATTAGAAAGAGAACTGCACGAAGAAGCCGACAAAGATGATGAACAAGGTAAAAAGAAAATGAATAAAAAAGCTAATGAAAGTCTTGCTAAATTTAACGGCATGGTCACAAGAGCTAAAGAACTTACAGTTCCTAATTCTTGGATCGAAAGTGCTATCAAGCGAATCCACTTAGGCGAATCAGATCGTCACGAACTACAAAGCGAATTAGTAATACGCTACGAACTGTCAGAATCACAAGCCAATTATGTAATGAATGAAGGCGAAGAAGACAAGGCAGCTATTATCATGGCTACCAAAGATATGGTTGACCGTATTACTGGTTGGTTAGAAGATACTGCCGCAATGAAAGCTGAACAGCTATTAGAATTAACAGACTCTATAAGAGAACAGTTAGGCAGCGACACAGCACAATCATACGAAGAAGCTGTTAAGCCAGCTCTTGAAGCAATCTACACAGCATTAGAAACAAGCCGTACAGGGTTGTCAAGTGCTTTAAGCGTAGTGTCAGGCAGTGAGCCTCCAGCGGCAGCAGGCGGAATGGCAGGTGGAATGGGTGGTGCACCAACAATGGGCGGTGAAGAACCGGCTATGGCTGAACCAGGTACTCCAGAACCTCCAGATGCACTAGATGCTGGACGGGCTAAACGTGAAAGTGTTGACTACAGTCGCAGACTAGGTCAAATTTTATCAGCACCAAAAAAAAAGTAAGTGAAAGCGTTGACCCTGTGGTCAACGCTCTTTCATCCCTTAGGTCAGACGCAGACTTTGACAATCACACTAGCCAAATTACTTGGCGAGCTATAAATTCCCTAACCAAAGATGATGGCGCTCCAGCCATTGACTATACTCGGTTTGCCGCCTTATGGGATGCCGAAGCAAACTTACCGCCACAAGACCAAGATCTTCACAACATTGTTAGTGGGTTTGACGGCCAGGGCGTAACTTTGAAAACACACGATAAAGATTCTGAAGTAACTAAAGGCAAGCCAAAGACTAGTAATATACAATCTATGGCAAAACGAGCGGCCGCAAAAGAATTAGGTTGACCTTTGATCGTTTTAACTATATAATGTACTATGACATTATTAGTTGAACGATACCAATATCGACCAGTTGAAAGACAACAGGTCAACGGAAAAAGATTATATCTTACTCCAGACGGCAAAGCTGTTCCCAGCGTTACAACCATTCTAGACAAGACAAAACCTGCAGAAGCTCGAGCTGCCTTGGCTAATTGGAAGAAAGCAGTAGGTGAACAAAAAGCCCAGCAAATTACTACCGAAGCAGCCAGCCGCGGTACACGTATGCACACTTATCTTGAAAACTACATCAAGGGTGATGTGCTTAAAGAAACAGTAACTAACCCGTTTGCACAACAAAGTTTAGACATGGCTAAAATTGTTATTGAACAGGGGTTCCCTAAGATTAGTGAAGTATGGGGATCAGAAGTACCTTTGTACTTTCCTGAACTATATGCGGGTACTACTGACTGTTGCGGTATGCATGACGGCGACGAAAGCATATTAGACTTTAAACAGACTAACAAGCCTAAGAAGTTAGAATGGATTGGAGATTATTTCCTACAGCTAACAGCGTATGCACTAGCACACAACGAGATACATGGCACTAATATACGTAAAGGTGTTATTTTAATGTGTAGCAAGGATTTTGAATATCAAGAGTTTATACTAGAGCCCAAAGACTTCGACTACTGGACAGAAGGATGGTGTAAACGGGTAGAGCAATACTACCGAGAAAATGCATAAATAAACAAAACGGAGATTTACTATGGCGGTCGTAACCAGAGTTAATGGACTAAGAAACTTAGTTGGCACAATGTATGCAGATAACTGCAACTTATATTTGATCACAGTTAAAAATGCAAGTAATACTGCTATTGATTTAACAGCAGAAGATGATGCAGTAGACGAAACTGTAGAACAGATTGTTAAAGAACTAAATCCATTGGCATTTTTTATTACTAATTCTAATGCAGGCACTATCCATGTAATCATGGACAAGGGTGTTAATGATGCTACAGAATTACGCACACGTATTCGTAGGATTGGTAAAGATGCTGGTGCTGACACCACTAGTATTGGTGCTAATGACGTTGATATCAGCGGAACTACAGTAGTAGCTGCCAGTTCGTTGACAATTGCATAATAGACTGAAACTTGATAAGCCCTAGTTAAGCTAGGGCTTTTTCATTTTAAGCAGTCATAAATATAGTATAAGAGGATATTTTCATGGCTGTCGTACAGATTTCAAGAATTCAGATTCGTAGAGGTAGAAAAAACAGTGGAACTGGATTACCACAGTTAGCGTCTGGTGAAATTGCTTGGGCAATTGACACTCAGGAACTTTATATTGGTAATGGTGCTGTTTCTGAAGGCAGTCCTTATGTAGGCAACACCAAAGTTCTTACTGAGCACGATAGTCTATTAGATTTAGCTGGTCAGTACCAGTATAGAAAACAAGATGCCAACATCATTACAGGTGTTGATGCTACACACCCAATTGTTAGATCGTTGCAACAACGACTAGATGAACGAGTTACAGTGTTCAGCTTCGGCGTTGAAAACGATGGTATTGCTGACGTAACTGTTGTACTGCAACAAGCCATAAATCAAATATTTTTAAATCCAGCTACTTTGGCCAATACTTCTAGTAGGATAATTTTAGAAATACCAGCCGGCACTTATAAGATCAGCAATAAGATTTATATTCCTTGTCATGCTACTATCATAGGTGCAGGAGTTAACAAGACTTTTATTGAGTACATTGGGTCTGACGTTGCGTTTGCTTTTGTCAATACAACTGCAACTCCTGGTAGCCCTAGTTCAATTAATACATCAACTTATAACAATCAGGCACAAAACATCACACTTAAAGGGATGACTATCCATAGTCAAACTGTTAATAAATCTGCAATGGTTTTAGATGCAGTACGAGATAGTGTGTTTGAAGATTTATTAATTCGTGGAGATTGGAATGGCACTGTAAATGATACAGGATCTTCAGCTCAGGGCGGCCTACAACTTAATGCGCTCAGTGCATTAGTTACCTGCCAACGAAACATATTTAAAAATGTAACTGTTAACGGATTTACCTATGGCTTAAATGCCAAACAAGATATTTTATCAAATAGATTTGAAAACTGTCACTTTGAAAATTTATACATAGGCAGTGCATTGGGACGTCTTGCAAACTTGTCTTCAACAGGAGAACAATATGGTCCACGAAATACTACATTTGATAACTGCCGGTTTGTTAATATTCTAAGAGAAGCAGTTTATGTATATGCCGGACGTGGTAATACTGTATCAAACGGACAGCTTACCAACGTAGGTAATGACTCGTTAAACGGCAACGGTAACGAGCAAGCAACTTATACACAGATACGTTTTATTACACCAGGTAACTCTGCTGTTAACAATTTTTCTGATCGATCAACTGACTTGTCAACAGACTTGTTAGAAACAGCCTACATTGGCGAAGTTAGTGGTATTGCATCATACAGCTCATTTGGAGCGCAGAAGGTAGTGTTAGGTCAACTAGCCGGTAGTGTTGTTGTTACTCAGGCAACGGTATTAGCTAGTGGCACGGGCAACGTTACTGTAGTTAACAGTTCAGGTATGGCAGCAGAACAAAGCATAGTATTCTCTGCATCGTTTGGTAACATAGAAGCAGGTTACACCTACTACATTAAACAGGTAGTTAGTGGCACTATTATAAGATTAAGTTTAACTCCAGGTGGCGCATTGTTTGATCCTGGAACAGCAACCGGTCCAGTTCCGTGTACATCGTTTGCACCAGGTGGATTAGCATTTAGATTACCTATAGATACAGACTCAACTGGCTATGTGATTAATTACCTTTATAGAAGTACTACCAGAGCTATTACTCGAAGAGGCACAATGACTGTAATCGTTGACACTATTAACAAAACTACTCAACTGACAGATGAGTACGACTTTGTAGGAACTGCTGGTTCCGAATCAGCTCTATTCTTTACTGCCAAACTGTTATCACTTAATGGTGCTAACAGAGATACGTTGGGCATATACTACACCAACACTTCAGATGGTGACGTTGCAGCCGATTTCATCTATTCATATTCCGCAGTACTCTAACCATTTATCTAGACTTTTTGATAAAATATGTGTATTATTATTATCAGTTAGATGATAGTAATGATATCGGTTTGTTGCCTTAAAAAATGCGGCGTAATCTTATGTAAAATACTAATTTTGAATAACTTTTTAAGGATTGTATAGCTCACTAAATACTACCTAATTCGACAGTTTTAAGACACAATACCCGCATAAGATGAATATGAACAAGATTACAGTTATAAAAAGAAACGGAAACAAAGAGCCACTATCCGTAGAAAAGTGGCAAGCGCAGGTAGCAAAAGTTTGTAAGGGTATAGCAGATGTCAGTCAGTCAATGATTGAAATCAAAGCTCAATTACATTTTTATGATGGGATTACTACAAAAGAAATTGATGGTATAACTTTGAGAGCAGTTGTTGATCTCATTGATATAGAATCAAATCCTGATGTTGGACACACTAACTATCAATTTGTAGCAGGTAAACAACGACTATCAATGTTACGTAAAGATGTGTACGGTAGTTATGAAGTACCACATCTTTATGAAATTATTAAAACAAACGTAGCAACTGGCCTTTATACCCCAGAGCTTCTCGAGTGGTACAGTGAAGAAGACTGGAACAAGATGAATGACATGTTAGATCATGAAAAGGATGAAACATATTCATATGCCGCTATTGAACAATTAATCGAGAAGTACTTGGTTAAGAACCGTAGTACTAAACAAACATATGAAACTCCACAAATTAGATACATGGTTGCGGCTGCGACTGTGTTCCATAAGGAAGAGCCGAATAGCGCAAGAATGCGTTACATTAAAGAATACTATCAAGCGGCATCCGATGGCTTGTTTACTCTTGCTACACCTGTGCTGGCTGGGCTCGGCACTCCTACTAAACAGTTTTCTAGTTGTGTTCTTATCCGCAGTGACGACGATCTGGATAGCATATTTGCTTCTGGTGAGATGATGGCNAAGTATGCCAGCAAGCGAGCTGGCATTGGTTTGGAGATTGGACGCTTACGTCCCCTAGGCAGTCCCATCCGTGGCGGCGAAATCATGCACACAGGTATGATACCATTCTTAAAGAAATGGTTTGGAGATTTGCGTTCGTGTTCACAAGGAGGTATTCGCAATGCTAGTGCTACTGTATTCTATCCTATTTGGCATCATCAGTTTGATGACCTTATTGTACTTAAAAACAACCAAGGAACAGAAGAAACCCGAGTCCGTCATATGGATTATGGGGTTGTGCTTAGTGCCTTCTTCTGGAGACGATTTAAAAACAAAGAACAAATAACATTCTTTGATCCTAACGAAGTGCCAGACTTATACGAAGCGTTTTACACAAACATTAAAAAGTTCGAAGAGCTTTATGTAAAGTACGAAAAGCAATCGGGTCTTCGCAAGAAGACAATGAGTGCTGAAGAAGTGTTCAAGAGTGGCATACTAAAAGAACGTACTGACACTGGACGCATCTATCTAGTATTCATTGACAATGTCATGAACCAAGGTCCGTTTGATCCCGAGTATCATACCATTTACCAGAGTAACCTGTGCTGTGAAATATTACTTCCTACTAAGTCCTTTAAACGGTTGGATGACCCTAATGGCCGTATCGCTTTATGTACGTTGGGCTCAATTAACTGGGGAGCCTTCCGCAATCCAGAAGACATGCGTAGGGCTTGCCGCATTCTGCATCGCAGCCTCAATAACATATTGGATTATCAAGATTTTCTATCCATCCAGTCTAAGTTAAGCAACGACGAAATTCGTCCATTGGGCATTGGTGTTACCAATCTAGCCTACTGGCACGCCAAGCGCGGCCTACAGTACGGCAACAAAGATGCTCTAGCTGAAGTTAAAAGTTGGATGGAGCATCAGGCATTTTATCTTACTGAAATGAGTGTTGAGTTAGCTAAAGAACGTGGCAAGTGCCTAGGCAGTGATCAAACACGCTACGGTCAAGGGCAGTTTCCTTGGGAGACTCGTTCTCTTGGTGTTAACGAACTAGCAGATTTTGCACCAGAACTAGACTGGGAACCGTTACGTAAAGACATGAAACAATATGGTGTACGCAACGCAACTAATGGCGCTATAGCACCGGTTGAGTCCAGCTCAGTTGTTATCAATTCAACTAATGGTATTGAAATGCCTATGAGTTTAATTGCAACTAAAGAAAGCAAAGCAGGGTCATTTACTCAAGTAGTTCCAGAATACAACAGACTTAAAAACAAATATCAATTGATGTGGGATCAAAAAGATTGCGACGGTTATCTAAAAACGGCAGCAGTACTTCAAGTATATATTGACCAATCAATCAGCACAAACACATTTTACAATCCAGCACACTGGGCAGATCGTAAAGTACCAACTACGTTAATTGCTAAAAATTTAATGCAAGCACACATGTGGGGCATTAAAACATTCTACTACAGCCTGATCAACAAAGCGGGCAGTAAAATGAAGGCTGAAGATATTCCTACAATGTTAGAACCAATTGAGTTTGATGCTGAAGAAGATTGTGAGAGCTGTAAGCTATGAGTTACAGTTTTATAAGAAATGTATTGATGGAGGGTAAACCTTCAACACTGTCAATAGATCCATTGCCGTACGGAATGGATGAGTTAAGTCCTGCTATTTCAAAAGACACATTAGAGTATCATTTTAATAATCTTGCCAAGACATATGCAAAGCGTTATAATGCAGGAGAAGGTGATGCCACTTTTAACGAAGCCGGAGTGTTCCTACACAATATCTTGTTTAAGCAGTATCAAGAACCATCAGGATCAAATAAGCCCACCGGCAAGGTGCTGGAATTAATAGACAAACATTACGGCACCTTTGACAAGTTCAAAGAAGCATTTGCCAAAGTAGCAATGAGCATACAAGGCAGTGGCTGGGTATATCTTGCCAAGGACGGCTCAATTAAAACTATTAAGAATCATGAGATTAAAAAAGACATTGTTTTATTAATTGACTGGTGGGAACATGCATGGGCATTGGACTATCAACACGATAAGAAAAAATATCTAGTCAACCAATGGAAAATTATCAACTGGGAGAAAATAAATGGCATACTCGGATAAGGTTATTGATCACTATGAAAATCCCAGGAACGTTGGATCTTTTGATAAGAGTGATACTGATATTGGTACTGGTATGGTTGGTGCCCCTGCTTGTGGCGATGTTATGAAACTACAGATAAAGGTAGACACTAATGGTATTATCACCGATGCAAAGTTTAAAACATATGGGTGCGGGTCGGCAATTGCAAGCAGTTCTCTTATCACAGAATGGGTCAAGGGTAAAACGCTTGACGAAGCAGGAAGCATTAAGAATAGTGAGATTGCAGAAGAACTCGCTCTCCCTCCGGTTAAAATACACTGTAGCATTTTGGCTGAAGATGCGATCAAAGCGGCTGTAGCAAACTACCGAGAGAAACATGATAACCGTAACTGAAGAAGCTGCCAACCGTATTGTTCAAAATTTAACTAAACGTGGCAAAGGAGTTGGCATACGTATCGGAATCAAAACTACTGGTTGCTCTGGATTAGCTTATGTGTTAGAATATGTAGATAGCATCGAATATGAAGTTGGCGTAACAAATTATGCTCAACCTAAATTTGCTGTGTTAGTGAGTCTTAAAGACGAACCCTACTTAAAAGGATTAACAATGGATTGGATTCGCAATGGTTTAAATGAAGGATTCGACTTTAGTAATCCTAACGAGCGTGACCGTTGTGGGTGTGGAGAAAGTTTTAGAGTATAGGACATTAAATGTTAGAAACAATTTGTGACATAATGGTAGACGCTTACAAGCGTAATTGGATTACTAGTCGTGATGGCAATGTAAGTATTCGCCATCATGACCGCGATCACTTTTACATTACACCTAGTGGTGTACGTAAGCAAACACTACAACCCGATCAGTTTAAGAAGATTAAAATTTGGCGTAGTATTAATAGTGGAGTTGGTAGTGCGGCATTTAACTATGCCTGGGAAGATACAGAGTACACTGACATTAGTAAAAATCTAGTGCCTAGTGGAGAAATTCCTTTACACTTTGGTCTACAACGAGAAATGGGACAACACAGTGGCGAGGTGCGTGTAGTAGTTCATGTTCACCCTACTTATTGTATTGCCGCTATGCATGCCGGCATTGACCTAAGTACTATCAGTTCAGCATTTCCAGAACTTAACCGTTATACCAAGGTAGCACCTAATGTAGGTGATGTCCCACCAATTAGCCAAGAGCTTGCTGACCAGTGTCATAAGCAGTTACAATTAGATAGAGACGGTAATATTGCCTACGATATTGTGGGAATTAAAGGCCACGGTGTGGTCGCTATTGATACTAGTCCATGGCGAGCATACGAGCATATAGAAAGATTAGAACATATTTGCAAGATAGTACTTGCATCAGGAAAATATTAAAATGAGTAAAGCACAATATAACTTAAACACAAAGACAGACTATCTTAATCGTAAAATGTTTTTGGATCCAGAAGGCCCAGTTACTATTCAACGATTTGAAGAAGTAAAATATAAAAAGATTGCAGACTATGATGCAACCGCTCGTGGCTTCTTTTGGCAACCAGAAGAGATCAGTCTTACTAAAGATTCAAATGATTTTAAAGATGCCAGTGAAGCAGTCAAGCATATTTTTACTAGTAACCTACTACGTCAAACAGCACTGGATAGCTTGCAAGGCCGCGGTCCAACACAGGTATTCACGCCTGTGTGTAGTCTTCCAGAAGTAGAAGCACTCATGTACAACTGGGGCTTCTTTGAAACAAACATTCACAGCAAGAGCTACAGCCATATCATTCGCAATATCTATAACGTGCCCAAGGATGTGTTCAACACCATCCACGACACTAAAGAAATTGTAGACATGGCAAGTAGTGTGGGCAAGTACTATGATAACTTGCATAGAATTAACTGCATGAAAGAAATAGACGGGTCAGTAAATGAAGAAGCACATATAAAAGCAATTTGGCTTGCGCTGAACGCTAGTTATGCATTAGAAGCTTTCCGCTTTATGGTATCATTTGCCACAAGTCTAGCAATGGTAGAGAACAAGATCTTTATTGGCAACGGCAATATCATCAGTTTAATTCTACAAGACGAACTGCTACACAAAGGTTGGACTGCTTATCTGATCAATCAAGTGGTCAAAGAAGATCCTAGATTTGTTAAAGCTAAACAAGAATGTGAACAAGAAGTTTATGCTATGTACACCGATGTTATCCGTGAAGAAAAAGAATGGGCTGACTATTTGTTTAAGATGGGACCAGTTATTGGACTAAACGCAAACATCCTAAAAGACTTTGTTGATTATACTGCCGCAGAGGCACTAAAACAAATTGGTGTTAAGTATCAGCACCCTGCACCAAGGAATACACCTATACCTTGGTTTAACAAGCATAGTGATACTAGCAAGAAACAAACTGCACTACAAGAGAACGAATCGACTAATTATGTTATCGGTGTTATGAGTGANGCCGTTGATTACGAGGATTTACCNACACTATGAAAGCAACAGTATGGAGTAAAGATCACTGCCCTTTCTGCGATCAAGCTAAAAACTTGCTCAAAATGAAAGGCATTGAGTTTGAAGAAAAGAAGATTGGATACGGTTATACCAAAGAACAACTTCTAGAAGCAGTGCCAACGGCACGAACAGTTCCTCAGATTTTTTTGGATGACCAATTAATCGGTGGATTTACAGAATTAAGAACACACTTACAAGGATAAAATATGTTAATCGATAAAGGCGTTTCAATAGGNGAAGTTATTACACTAAAACTAACTAGTGGAGAAGAGCTTGTTGCTAAACTAACAGAAGAAAAAGATTCTTATTATAAATTAAGCAGACCAATGGTCATTGCCATGGGAGCCAAGGGCCCCGGACTAATGCCATACTTGTTTACAGTACACCCAGATAAAGAAGTTAAGATTTCTAAAGTTACTGTAACAGTAGCAGAAGCAACAGACGAAACATTTGCTAAACAATTTCTAGAGTCNACTTCTGGAATTAAACTGATATAAATATTTTATGCCAGCAATATCTAGAATTGGAGACAGTGTATCAACTAATCATGGTTGTGACGGATCTACTACTATGGCAGCTGGTTCAGGAAATGTTATTATAAACGGTATTGGTGTTGTAAGAGTGGGCGATATTGACACCGATCATGCATACGGAGGAAAGAACTGTTCAGCTAGACACAGTGTACCTCTCAGCGCCGGTAGCCCAAACGTATTTGCAAACGGTATTGCAATCGGCCGCGTNGGCGACGGGAGCGAAACTCTTGCTTCTGGCAGTCCAAACGTGTTCGCCAATTAACTAGACAAATAATTTTAAGATATTATACTTGTCATAAGTATTCTATACTTGCCTAAAGGAGAAACAAATGGCCCAAAATAAATATTCAGAATTCACAAAAATCGTAGAAGCCATGGAGGGCGACTTTGAAAAGTTTTACGATAAAGAAGTAGGTGCCGCAGGTACTCGTGTTCGTAAACATCTACAAGAGTTAGCCAAACTATGTAAAGAAACTCGTAACGATGTTACCGCAGTTAAAAACGCCCGTAAAGAAGCACCAGCAAAATAATTCATTTNNCTTGACATCAATCCAAACTTGTTGTATAATGTAAGTTATATTAACAATTTTGGATTTTTTTATGACTATGCATTTAGAAGGTCCGTGGCTTAGCACCACAGGTAAACGTAAAGGCAAGAAAAAGTTCGCTTCAGCTGAACACGCTAGAAAGGCCCGTGAATTGGACGAATCTTGGAAAGAACTACAAAAGAAATGGGCTGTTGAAGTAGAGGACAAAAAACGTCGGCGAGCCTTAGAGGCTGCTCCGCTCAAAGGTTCTTACAGCCTAACTATACCCGAAGGTCGCAATACTACCGCCCATATTAAAAGTGTTAATACTGGTGGCAACGCATTGTTAAAGCCTAGTCCTGTTTATACCGGAACCAAAGTCAAAGGCATTGCAACCATGCATAAAAGTAACGCAGTGCCGGTTTTCAGTGATGAACAAGCTGTTGACATTTCAAGAATGCGGCGTTAAAATACTGATAAATATATGTTCAAGATAAAACTAGTAGAAAACCTAGGTACTTTTTGGACTAATTATAAAACAGTCTCAAAAAATGAGTTAAATGAATCTGTCTACACAGGAGATATGGCAGGCCATTTTAGTAAGAGGGAACTGGCAATTCCCTTATCCAGCGTAAAGGAGAAACAGATGATACGCATTATAAAAGTAATAGTTTTTGCTTTGGCATTAGCCTGTGCATTAATTGCAGGCAACATGGCAGTAAACTATAAATTAGATAAACTTAAAACTGCAAGAATGGATTCTAATCCAGTTACCGCAGAATTAAGACAAAGACAATTAGATTGTCTTGCTAGAAACATTTACCACGAAGCAGGCGGTGAGNCGTTTGAAGGTAAAGTTGCAGTAGCGCAAGTTACTCTTAACAGAGTAGAAAGTGGACAATTTCCCAGCGATGTTTGCAAAGTAGTATACCAAAAGAACGTTGTCTACGAAAAGGTATTATGTCAGTTCTCGTGGTATTGTGAACAGGCAAGTCTTAAAAAGCCTATGAANGGGCCAGTCTATACAGAAAGTATGGAAGTGGCTAAAAAGGTTTTATTGGAAGGTTTTAGATTACCTTCTGTTAAAGACGCATTATATTTCCACGGTGATTATATTAATCCAGGATGGAAACGTGAGCGTGTTGCAAAAATTGGTCGGCACATTTTTTACAAGTAACGGAGAACAAATTGACATTTACTAACATTTCGCAATCAATAAAAGACGCACTTAATCTCAACAANTGGGTTGAAAGCGTTAAAACTCATGCACCTAACATCTCAGCTGAGACACTAGGATGGCTAGCAGTAATTGTACTTCATCTTGCAACAGTGCCAACAATGGCGGCAGTTCTTACTGGCCTGACAGAAAAGATGCCACCTGTTGACTTAGTCTTGTTTACATGGGCAGGACTGTTCCTGCTATTTTGCAAAGCTACTATTCAACGAGATCTTTTAAACATTGTTACTATTGGTTTTGGATTTTTNATCCANGCATCATTCCTAGCACTGATTGTTTTCAAGTAAATAAATTATGATCTTAGCCTGGTTACTTTTACTCACCGGATTATTAATATCCGCAGTTGCTATCTATTATAGTGTTATTGGNTTGGCGGCNATCTTTGCCGCGGCCACTATCCCAATTTATATAATGGGCGGCAGTCTAGAAGTAGCCAAGTTAGTCTGCGCCAGTTGGCTCAAAGCCAATTGGGATCGTGCTCCGCGATTCATGAAGTATTACATGATCACAGCAGTTATAGTGTTAATGGTTATTACTTCGATGGGTATTTTTGGATTCTTATCAAAAGCACATACCGATCAAAGTCTAGTGTCTGGTGATGTCCAAAGCAAGATTGCGGTTTACGATGAAAAGATTAAAACAAGCAAAGACAACATTGAGGCTAATCGTAAAGCACTTAGACAGATGGACGAAGCTGTGGATCAAAGTATGGCACGTTCNACTGACGAGAGGGGNGCTAACCGTGCTGTTTCAATTCGTCAGTCGCAACAAAGAGAACGAGTTCGCCTACAAACTGAGATTACAGCAGAACAAAAAAATATTGCCAAACTTAATGAGGAACGGGCACCNATTGCCGCTGAAGTTCGTAANGTNGAAGCAGAAGTAGGTCCAATTAAATATATTGCGGCATTTATATACGGAGACAATCCGGATGCTAACATATTAGAAAAGGCAGTGACTTGGGTTATCATTATGATTGTTGTGGTGTTTGATCCACTAGCAGTTATTATGTTGCTGGCCGCNCAGATGACATTTGGTTGGAGAAAGGAAGAAGAGGAACAGTTGATTCATAATACTGTGCCACATACAGAAACTCCATTAAATGTTCCCGATGTAGTCGCTCCGTTGCCGCCAGAAGAAATAGCAATACCTGTGCCGCCATCTAACGATGATTCGTATAAAATAACACCAGAAACTCATGCATACTTATACAAGCCTTGGGTAGATCGAGTACCAGAGGAATTTAGAGTGGGGCCGCAAGTATACAAACCTGAATCGCCAACGGTTGAAGAACCTACTCCAAACGATCTTGACTTATGGAACAAGATGCTTGAAGAAGCTGACAAAGCAGTACANGAAGAACGTGAAAAATTNGAAACTGGTCAAATTGAAACTCTACCTGAATTAACTATAGAACAATTTGAAGAAGAAAAACTAATAGAAGAAGTAACTGAATATCCTAAAGATCCGTTCAAAGGGCAACGGATTAAATTAAAATTTTCCGATAGTGATGTAAGAGATTTTATTTTTAATGGCGAGCAGTGGATTGACTTTGATCATAGTGATCCTGAAACAGTTAAAGCATTAGAAGAAGATTCAAAAAAAAAGAGCAGGTACATGACCAAAGATCCCCAGGGGAAAATCCAAGTCAAAGACCGTCTGTAGGATATATACAGAACGAAGAGCAAACTCGTAGCCAAACATTATGGCAACGAATTAGACAAATTCAACAAAGGTAATAAATGAATCTTGGCAAAATTAATCTTATCACGCCGCCCGATAAGTTATTCAATTCAAATATAAACTACTTACTAGTCAAACCGTCTACAACAGTAAAACAACAGTTCCAAGCTATCTTGAGTAAAAACTTTGAAGAAGTAAATGTCTTTATGTTTGACGATCAAGAAACTGATATTGGTTGGTTGCTTAGTATTGCTGTGCAGGCCGACTGTATCATAATTGATGTCGACAATTGTGATGTAATTACTAGACAGTTTGTAACATTCATGTTGAGTTTGCCAAACTCACATTATATAACAAAAGATGAAGTTACTCCCTTTGGGCTAATCAGCAAGAATCGTATCTATAATCTAGATTGGATTGCTGAGCAGTTGACTGCGGACGAAGAAGATGACGAAGAGGATGAAAATGAGGGATAAGCCAAGAGGGTTAACAGTAGTTTTAAAAGAAAACGAAAATATTACTCAAGCATTAAGACGCTTCAAACGCAAAGTTGAAGACAGTGGAGTTCTAGATACTTTACGCTCAAAAGAGTTTTACGAAAAACCAACTACTGAACGTAAGCGTAAAAAGTCAGCGGCAAAGAATCGCTACAATAAGAAACTCCAAAAAGAACAATTACCACCAAAATTATATTGACTTTTAAGTAATTTCCAGTTATAATGTTTGTATGAAAACTGATATTATGATTGATCTCGAAACGTTGGCCACATCTCCCAATGCGGCTGTTCTAACAATTGGTGCTGTAAAATTTGATCCGTTTGGTGACGAAGTTAATGAACCAAATTGTGAAAAGTTTTATGTTCGTGTTGACTTAGATAGTTGTGACAGAATTGGACTAGTAACCAATGACGATACAATTGCTTGGTGGGCGAATCAAAGCAAAGAAGCACAAGACGAAGCATTCAATCCCGACAATAGAGTTGACATTGTTGATGCCATGCATCAGCTGTATAAATTCTGTTGGGGGGCCAAGCGGGTGTGGAGTCACGGGGCATCCTTTGATGTGGTAATTTGCGAACACATTTTTAACAAAATACAAAAAGCAGTACCTTGGAAATTCTGGGAAGTTCGCTGTACACGTACTNTGTTTGATATTGGCATTAACCCAGAGCGCCCTCCTGTACTAAAACATCATGCGCTAGAAGATGCTTGGAATCAAGCAGTCGGTGTGCAAAATATATTTAAAGTACTAAGAACTAGCAGTAGTCTTAACGGAAAATTAATAGCGCCGTTTGCTAACCAGAGATAATTATGGATTCACAAACTAAAGAAGTAATGGATATTCTCCAAGAAGAATGTGCCGAAGTAATTCAAGCGGTAAGTAAAATTAGCCGGTTTGGGCTTGATAACGTTAAACCTGGAAAACCCAAAACTAACCGCGAGCACTTAGAAGAAGAATTAGGCGATATGCTGGCAATGATTGATATCCTGCAGGAATTAGACATTGTAAGTTGGACTAATATTGACAAAGCAGCCGAAGCTAAACGTGAAAAACTAAAGATTTGGTCGAATATTTTCAAATCTGAGAATATTTAATATAAATAAAAATGTAGAGCGCCGTAAGGGCTTTACATTTTCTTGCTTAATTAAGGAGAACATTATGAGCAAAATTATTGGTATCGATTTAGGTACAACAAATAGCTGTGTAGCAATCTTAGAAAACGGAATTGCTAAAGTAATTGAAAACAGCGAAGGTGCCCGCACTACACCCTCAATTGTAGCCTACGCAAATAACGAAATTATTGTAGGTGCATCGGCAAAACGTCAAGCCGTAACAAACCCCAAAAACACAATCTATGCAAGTAAGCGTCTTATTGGACGTAAATTTGAAGAAAAAGAAGTGCAGAAAGATATTGATCTAATGCCTTACAAAATTATCAAAGCTGATAATGGCGATGCATGGATTGAAGCTAACAACGAAAAACTTGCGCCGCCACAAATCAGCGCAGAAGTCCTGCGTAAGATGAAAAAGACAGCAGAGGACTATTTGGGTACAACAGTTACTCAAGCAGTTATCACAGTTCCTGCTTACTTTAACGATAGCCAAAGACAGGCAACTAAAGATGCAGGTAAAATTGCAGGTTTAGAAGTGCTACGTATTATCAACGAGCCAACTGCGGCAGCTCTTGCCTATGGCGTTGATAAAGCTGATAAGCGAGATCGCAAAGTTGCTGTCTACGACCTAGGTGGTGGAACATTTGACATTAGCATTATTGATATTGCCAACGTCGATGGTGACAAACAAATCGAAGTTCTAAGCACTAATGGGGATACTTTCCTAGGTGGTGAAGACTTTGACCAACGCATCATGGACTATCTAGTTGAAGAGTTTAAGAAAGAGCAAGGTGTTGATCTTAAGAACGACATGCTGGCGCTACAGCGTTTGAAAGACAGTGCTGAAAAGGCTAAGATTGAATTATCTAGCACACAGTCAACTAGCATTAACTTACCATACATCACAGCAGATGCCAATGGTCCTAAGCACATGAACATCACTATTAGTCGTGCTAAGTTTGAGTCAATGGTCGAAGATCTAATCAAACGATCAATTGACCCTTGCAAACAGGCTATGAAAGATGCAGGTGTTAACTCGGGCGATATTGACGAAGTTATCCTTGTAGGCGGACAGACACGTATGCCTAAGGTGCAAGAAGCAGTTGAGAAATTGTTTGGCAAAGCACCACGTAAAGATGTTAACCCAGACGAAGCAGTTGCCGCTGGTGCCGCCATTCAAGGTGCAGTACTAGCAGGTGACAAGACAGACGTTCTATTGCTAGACGTTACTCCACTGAGCCTAGGTATTGAAACAATGGGCGGTGTGTTTACCAAGTTGATTCAAAAGAATACTACAATCCCAACTAAGCATAGTCAAGTATTCAGTACTGCTGATGATAATCAACCAGCAGTTACTATCAAGGTAGCACAGGGTGAGCGTGATCTATTCCAGTACAA
>JGI24768J34885_10000156_pt1 | contig 18933 bp, 18 predicted proteins | sample LakOntMetagenome_FD_34885 | JGI IMG/M metagenome (IMG submission 34885) | reverse complement strand
ACTGTGCGGCCCTGTGGAAGGACCAATATCGCAGGCTCGCCAATTCCCGAATTGAAAAAGGGAAGACACATCGGATTTACAGAAATTATGCGTCTATTATATCAAAACCAAATTATATTAAACCAGAGCTCGCAGAGTGTGTTTACTTGGAAACGCAAGAATGTGTCGCGGTTCTTAAGACTATTTGGATAAAATTAATACAGCGCAAATGGAGAAATATTGTGCATGCCAGACGTGAGGTCATGCGTAAACGCAGTCGGCCGGCCGCGCAGCATTTTATGGAAATCAACGGACGCTGGCCCGACGACTGCTTAAATTATCCGAGTTTGAAAGGAATGCTTTCATCTATTAAATTTTAAATTTGGAAATAAAAATTTAAATTATAGCGATGACCGAGATTTCTTATTACGCCTTTTAGTGTTGCGTGTTCGGGAAGAAGAGGATGCAGATTTACCGCGGGATGATGACCCCGGAGTTATCCAGTTATACCCGCCTCTTTGTCGGCGCCCCTTCGTCTTCCTCATTTTTCTTGTTTTTCTCATTCTTTTTGATTGTTTTGACTTCCTTGCCCTTTTTCCTCCGCCTGCAGGCGGCGGTATCTGGTCAACTGGAGCCTGTCCATTGCCGGCGGGAGGAGGCAACATCTGGGATAATAAGCGCGTTTGCTCTCCTATAGCCTCTACGTCACGCGTAATTGCGGCAACCTGATCGGGAGTAATCCCGCCCTCATCCGCAGCAGCCATGAGAGCCAAAATTTTATCACCCAGTTGAGTCAAATGGGGCGTCGCATCTGTAATAATACCTGTTAGTTGATCTACGCGCGCCTGCAACAGTTGCACTTGCGCCTGCTGGTCGGGCAGCGCTCTCAATCTGGCTATTTCTGCCTCAAGTCTCGCCTTCTCTTCTTGGGCGCCCCGTATTCTGTCAGCAAGAGCGGTAACTTGGGCCGTTAGCGCTTCAAGTGCGCCGCGGATTTGATTCACCACGGCGGCGATTTGTTCCGTCTTCGCTCTTATTCTACCCATTGCGGGATCCATTTGTTCTTCCAGCCGGCGTAACCTTTCAAGCTCTTGATTAAAATTTTCCATAAAGGCATCATCCGGATTAGGATTAGGATTATTAGCGGCCATTTATATATAATACTAAAATATTAAATATAAATGCGCTCTATAAATCGCTTTCAAGTTTCCTTGTTTTATTTACCAAAGAGTCTAAACTGGCCTTGATTGTTTTCACTTCACGAAGCAAATTCTCTTGTTCCATCTCGGCATCCTTAATATTATTCCTCGTCAATGACCCCGACGTAGTCAAATCATGGACATATTCCTTCAATAAATTAAGCGCGGCCATTTGGTCCTCCTTTTGTTGCGCAATGTGTTTGTAATATCGGCTATAATCATCCTTCATGTCGCGTAAAAAATGGTTCTGTTTTGTTAAAACCGTAAAATTTTTCTGTTTGTCAAGTAACATTTTCCGTTTTGCGTCAATCAGCTCTTGTAACTGCAAGAAATTGGCTTCTCTTGTTTCTAAATTGTTAAATCCATTGATATTGCACTCCATTATTAAGATACTTGGTTATTTTATTATTTTCAAACAAATTTAAAATCTGCCGTATATATTATTTAGGATGTCAAAAAATCAAACAGAGATTTTACTCGCGCCTGACGATAATAGATTTGTAATGTTTCCGATTAAGCACCAAGACGTGTGGGAAATGTATAAGAAACAGGTGGATTGCTTCTGGCGAGCCGAAGAAATTGATTTGACAAAGGATCTTGCAAACTGGGACAGCCTAAATCATGACGAAAAGTATTTTATATCAATGATTCTTGCATTTTTTGCGGCCAGCGACGGAATTGTGCTTGAAAATCTTGCATCGCGGTTTATGATGGATGTACAGGTGTCCGAGGCGCGAGCATTTTACGGATTTCAGATTGCAATGGAAAATATTCATTGTGTTACAGGAGAAACTAAAATATTAACAGACAATGGATATTATATGATTAAAGATTTAGAAAATAAAAATGTGAACGTTTGGAATGGTGAGGAGTTTTCAAGCGTTGAAGTTAAATATACGGGCGATCAAGAAATTTATAAGATTTCTTTATCAAATGGAATGGATTTAGATTGTTCTCCTGGTCATAAATGGTTAATACAAAAAGGTAATCCAAAACATCCCGAAAGATGTTTATGTGAAGAAGTTGAAACTGTTGATTTACAAATCGGCGACATTATTGAAAGATATATAACTCCTTTTGTTGAATTTGAAAATAAGGATGAATTTTTAAGTCCATATACACACGGGTTTTTTTGCGGCGATGGAACTTATAGTAATAATTATCCTGTTATTTATTTGTATGATAAAAAAAAAGAGTTGTTGCCACATTTTAAATACAATTCTTATCAAGAAAACGATAAGAAAATTAGTTTTTATGTAACAAACTACATTAACAAGGAAAAATTTGTAGTTCCAATTAATTATAGTAAAGATGTTAGGCTTCGTTGGTTAGAAGGATTAGTTGACGCAGATGGATGTGTTAATTTAAATTCAACTAAAGACTCAACTTCAATTCAATTATCTTCTATAAATTTTAAATTTTTGCAGGATGTACAATTATTAGTAACAACATTAGGCATTCAAACAAATATTAAACTAAATCATAAAGCACAAAAACGTTTAATGCCAAAAAATGATGGAACCGGAGATTATGACTATTACATGTGCAAAGATTGTTACGTTTTATACATAACCGGAAAATCAGTTAATAAGCTTATGGATATAGGTTTTTCACCAAAACGACTTAATATAGTATATTGTGAACGATTAAATAATACTATGGATGTTACTGAGAGAATAAAAATAACAAGCATAGAAAAAATATTTGAAAATGAAGCAACTTATTGTTTTAATGAACCTAAAAAACATAGAGGAATATTTAATGGAATATTAACTTGTCAAAGTGAAACATATAGTCTGTTGATTGAGACCTATATCAAAGACAAGGAGGAGAAGCACAAACTCTTTAATGCTATTGAGAACTTTCCGTGTATCAAGAAGAAGTCAGATTGGGCGCAAAAATGGATTCACGATAATCGCAGCAGTTTTGCAACTCGTCTGGTCGCATTTGCGTGTGTGGAGGGTATCTTCTTTAGCGGCGCATTCTGCAGCATTTACTGGCTGAAAAAACGCGGGCTTATGCCCGGGCTCACATTCAGTAACGAATTAATCTCGCGCGACGAGGCGCTTCACTGCGAATTTGCTGTGCTACTGTATTCAAAATTGACGAAAAAGGTGGACCGTGCCAAGATCCAAGAGCTTATTCGTGAGGCGGTTGAGATTGAAACCGAATTTATCTGTGAGGCGTTACCGTGCAAACTGATTGGTATGAACTCTGAGTTGATGACGCAATATATCAAGTTTGTGGCCGACCGATTGGTTGTTCAGCTCGGGTACAAGAAGATTTATGGTGTCAGCAACCCATTTGATTTTATGGAACTGATCAGTCTTGAGGGTAAAACTAACTTCTTTGAGCGTAAAGTTGGCGAGTACAGTTTAGCTAACAAACAGAGTGATAATGCATTTGATTTTAATGACGAGTTTTAATAATTTCCAGAAAATATTATATAACTCAAAAATAGACCAAAAAAATTCTTTGCGAACAAATCTAATATATTGTAAAATGCATTTTTAGCGTAATAGGGTAAAACCGCCGCAAACCCATACAATGACCAAAAAAAGAAAAAATACCAAAATAATAAATATCCACTTGTGTTTTGGGTTACATAATTTACATAAATGATATAATAATAAATTAAAAATGGTATAAACCCCAGAAACACACCAAGCAAAACGGGGATTATTCTCATTTCACCCAAATAACCAAAAAGCAACATTGACCAATTCAAAAGCACTACAGGTATAAAAATGTTTGAATTATCTTTAAAAATTGTAAAAAAATCTAATTCGGTTGTTTTATTTTCTACCATTCTGTTTAAATAAATCAAATATACCATCAATGTTATTAGCATTGTCGGAGTTGAAATCGCCCAATCTATATATCTTTTTGGTGTAACATTTAATACCTTAGTAAAATTATACGCTAACCAAAAATAAAAAGTCCCTTCCAAAAATTGAACCATTAATTCTATTGTTAGTAGTTGTCTTATTATTGAATAAGAAGAAGGAACTTTTACAAAAAATGCTCCTATCTCTATTATTCCTGTTATTATTTGAATAATAATTGAGATTATTAATGTAACATAAAATAGATATTTTGCATCCATATACTTACATTAGTTAAATATTTTAGTTTTATAAAATATTTATTACGAAGTTAATACGCGTTTTTACATTTCAAACGCCCGCGTAAATGAGAAAAGGTGTAAAATACTAATATTGAAAAATTAGATAGAAAATTTGTAGAGAGTAATAAAAAAGATCGCATGATATTGGTTGAAGTATATCAGTATCCTTAATAATTTTTATATGCTGGACCCATGTAGAGTATAATAGGAAGAACATCTGCAAAGAAATGCGACACTGGACTATAAAAAGAAGAGTAATAGTTAAAAGACTCTGGTTTAAACCGCATAATTCCATTTTCAAAATCAGTAATAGTTATAGTTGCCTCGCTTGAAGAAATATCATATGGACTATACGTTTCAAATGTGTAGTTTTTAAACGGATTATGTAACAAATTTCTAAAAAACGTTCTTTTTTTCCATTTAATATTATTTTCATCTAAATAGTACTCGTCGCCATTATTTGGAATAAGCGTTAATTTTCCTACAGGAAGAATATTCATTTTATTTCTATTAATGTGCTGTATTTTTGTAGGTATTTTATGGTAATTTTGTAAAAGTAATATCAAACACAAACTTAAAAGTAGTAAAAATATTACTTGAAATTGAATTTTCATTTATTTATACTATTATTTTAAAATAAAATGCATTTGAGGGAGGGTTACATTAAATCTCTTTTCAAGAATGCCACAAAACAAGACATTTTACGTAATGTATTCTTATAGGTACTTACATCCTATTTCTCAACTACAACATTTTTGGATATATTTCGGATGATTTTATCCTCCTTTTCTGCGTCATTATCACCCGAACCGCCAACCGATTCTATAATAATTTTGTTATATTGATCTGAATATTTGGAATGGTATGTACCACAATCTGGATGCGCTTCTTTAAACTTGGGTAACAATCGTTGGTTCTTGGATGCTACACGTTTTATTGCCTTTTTGATTTTGCTATTTGATTCATCCTTTTCCCATTTATCTTCATCTCTGATATACATTGTTTCTCTCTTCTGGTCAGTACAGTGAACCGGTCTTTCAGTGATATCGAGCGCCTTGAGGTTCTTAACAATAATATTGGATATTCCTTCAACATACCCAAGACTGCCCACCGATTCTAAATCCGATAATTGTAGCTTAATAGATTCCACAAAATCCATGATATTCATAGCATCCTTGCAGGTTTCGTTCAGGAAAAATTGCAGATTGAATGACTTGTTGTGTGAATTTACATTATGCGAATTTACTATGTTATTTGTGCCGTTTTTAATTACCTCCATCATCATATTTTTTAGTTCGCTATTCTCTTTGATTAATAGCATGATCAGGTCCTTATCAGAGTGTTCCTCCTCAGGCTTATCGCTATTCTTATCACTATTAGTAGCAGGGTTACAATTCTTCTTGTGCCGCCACAGTCCAGTTCTATCGCGATATACCTTATGGCAATTTTCGCATTTTGTCATTTTTGTTGTTGCGTCGGCGTTGCTTGTTGTTGCTTGGCTTACACGAATGTGTTTTTGCGTCTGCAAGTGAGTTTCAAAATTAGTTTTCTTAGACGTAATGAAGTCACATAAACAACACGTGTATTGGTTGTCATCTTTTTTCATTTTTTCTGTTGCCATTCTTTCTAAACTAGCAACAGAAAAAATTCTAAGCGCCTTTCCCAACAAAAGTAATAAAATTTTACCGTCACAAACTGAAAATTATTTTTTTGGTGGCCAGACCACAAATTTCAATTATGCCGCAAAAACATGTATTTCGGGGAAACTTTTTTCCGCTTTTTGTTTTTGGACATTTTTTTTGTCCATTTTCAACTTTCCCAAAATACTTTCCAGGGAAAAAACAAGACATTTTACTTAATGTATTCTTGTAGGCACTTACATCCTATTTCTCAACTACAACATTTTTGGATATATTTCTTATTATTTTCTCCTCCTTCTCGGCATCATTATCACCCGAACCGCCAACCGATTCTATAATAATTTTATTATATTGATCTGAATATTTAGAATGGTATGTACCACAATCCGGATGCGCTTCTTTAAACTTGGGTAACAATCTTTGGTTCTTGGATGCTACCCGTTTTATTGCCTTTTTAATTTTACTGTTATTCTCATCCTTTTCCCATTTATCTTCATCCTTAATGTACATTGTTTCTCTCTTTTTATCGGTACAGTGAACCGGCCGCAGAGTCACATCCAATTCATTGAGATTCTTCACAATAATATTGGATATCCCTTCAACATAACCCACTTCACCGACCTTCTCTAAATCCGACAATTGCAGCTTAATAGAGTCAACAAAATCCATAATATTCATCGCGTCCTTGCATGTTTCATTCAAGAAAAAGTTGAGGTTGAATGCCTTATTGTGGGAGTTTGTATGGGTTGTAATATTGGTTGTGCTCTGATTATATGTATCCTTCTTTACAATTTCAAGTATTAAGTTTTTGAACTCCTGGTTTTCTTTCATAAGGTATGTAATTAACTCATCTTTGTCGGTCGCAGAATTGTTTGTTGCAACAGATTCTTCTGTGGTTTCAACTACACTGCATTTCTTTTTATGTCTCCACAACGTAGTTCTACTGTTACACACTTGTCCACAACCGCAAATGTTAGTAGATGATGATTTCTCCTTTTTCTCCTTTTTGATTTCAATTTTTGTTTCATTTGTTTCATTTTGGGCAATTTGACACTGTTTTATATGTTTTGATGTCAACATATGTCTGTCGTATGAAAACTTCACCGAGCATATATAGTCACAATATTTGCAGTAGTATTTGGGTTCTCCTTTTTCCTCTTTTTCTCCTAAACACGTTTCACTTTGTTTCATATAATAATGAACAGAAAATAATTTTAACCCATTTTAAATAAAAGTAATAAAATTTTACCGTCCCAAACTGAAAATTATTTTTTTGGTGACCAGACCATAAATTTCAATTATGCAGCGAAAACATGTATTTCGGGGAAACTTTTTTCGGCTTTTCGTTTTTGGACATTTTTTTTGTCCAATTTCAACTTTCCCAAAATACTTTCCAGGGAAAAAACAAGATATTTTAACACATGGAATCGCCGAATATTATAATATGTTTATATAATATGTCATCAAATTCTGGGCGCATCAATAAAAAATGCAAAGGGAAACGTAAATGTAACCAGAAAATAGTATACCGCGGAGGAGACGCCAAAACAAACAAGAGTTTTATTGATAAATTGCAATTAGTGGTGGACGAGTACCTCATATCTGTTAAAAACAGTCTTGGAAATGGAGCGACAGCGGTTTTACGACAACGCGGCAACTGTAACTACGATCTTATCTTTACCGCTGGTCTGATTCCCATAGCTAAAAATACATATGATGTATATTTGACACAATTTGTGGGCAGAACTGAGGTCTGCAAGAAACTATTGGCAGACAATCCGTTTATTAAATTAATAGCAGATGGTGGTGCAAATGTGTCTACAGATTCCGTTATTTTTAATTTAGTATACAAACTAAACTACCTATATATTTTTTACCTATGTATTTACAGAGATAAGGGTGAGGCGTTTTTAACAGCCTTTTTAAATAGTGACAACTGGACAACCAAACCAGTTAATATGGGCACGCTTATAGACACTATTAAGAGCTACAATTCAAAAATAAACGTTCTTAAAGAAAAGGGCATGATTGAGGGAATGCAAGACGAAGAGCAGGATGCATTTAAAATAATCATGGTTGTCTATCAAATTTTCTCGCAGACAATGCGTGAATTGGGTAATATATCAGTTCGCGTCAATAAGACAGACGACATTGACCTAACGACCAGAGGTAATCATGCAATATATTCACAGGCCGATTACATTTCTTTTGGAAATTGTATAATAAATATTCTTACTATATTTTCAGAGTCTATATATAAAAACTCTACTATTGCGCTATTTGTATTATTCTCTTCTTTACCAAGCTCTGCTGATTTAATTGGACATGTTTTGGTCGCGGAACTGCCTTCCTCGGATGTTTACTTGAATGACGCTTCGCAACAAAATGACCAACCTGGAATGTTTCAAGCGTTGAATAATTTTCCGGCAGGCTTGACCAAAGACGAAGATAAAAATTTTATAAATGAACTGCGCGACTCAAAAAATGCAGGTTCTCCGCTAACACGACAAATTAATAACTTATTTGCGCCTCTATCTGGCCAGGGTGCATCCCAACAAGATTTTACTCTGGCCGAATATATGAAAAAGGGGAACTATATTGATATCGTTATTACGGATACCGAGTTTTATGCGAAAACTACCGATGTCTGGTTGCTAATATATTCTTCTAAAGACACTGCCGAACAACTCATATGTGGGTTTGTTCTGGTTACAATGATTTACGATTTTAAAAATAACACATATACAAACGAAAATCAAATTAGATGGTATATAGACGAAAGGGACAAGGAACGACTTAGCCAATTCCCATCGGGGTATTACAGTATCCCCGCCTGTATCAACCGTGCCCAAGACAGTGCCCTCCTACCAAATATCGGAACTGGTATAGGCAACAAAATGCCATATATTTTAGGCGCGTTAGGTACCGCAGGCGCCGTTGCGGCCGGGCTCTATTTTGGGCACGTTTTTGGCGGGAAAACCCGGAGAAAAAGCAGACATCCACGAAGGACGAGAGGCGCAAACGCGACAACGAGGCGCAAACGCAGAACCAGCTTACGCCGGGTGAAAAATAAGTGAGACCTCCGCATAGGTTATATTGTGCGCGCACGGGACCACTTATTTCTCCTTGGTTTTTTTCGTGGCGGCCTTAGGTTTGCAAGCCTTAGCGGCCGGTTTAGCTGTTGTTTCCGCAAATAATTTGACACTATTATAATCTAATTTCTCCCGTTTGTTCCTGTTCATGGTGGAAATTTTCCCGAGGAACTGTGGGAACTTTATCATCCCTTTTTTATTACATTTTGACGTCGCCCGGATGGTATTCAACGCAACGTACGGCGACAGTTCAAAGTCAAATACGGCATCAAATAGGTCAGCATCGGACAGCGCATCGGCGGAATAAGCAATGTTTTCAAGCCGTTTAACGTCTTCTCGTGCAGACAGCGTATTGCCAACATAATTCTCGTGCACCATTAGCGTATGAATGTCATGCGCCATCCAATAATATTTCAACTTGTCGTCTATAGACAGATCCATGGACAGCAACTTTCCGGCGGTATCAAATATGTTTGAACTCTGAATATTTTTAGTGGTGTCCCCCTTCTTAACACCCATCTGCAGCGTATTGAGTATGTAGCGAATATCCCCATTTGACTGCTCGTATAGCCGGTCCACACCCGTCTTACTGATTTTGATATTTTCAGTCGTTACAACCTTGTAGATTAACCTATATGCATCATCAAAACTGGGCTTTCCGAGCTTAATATCAAAACAATAGTTTATTATGGGCTTTATTCTTTGGTCATAACGGTCGTCGCAGATACAAACAATTGGAACCAGCGTATCCTTTATACAATCTACCAGTGTAGAGATAAACCCGTGATCCCCGCTTTGACAATCCACTTCGCTAACAACTAACACATTCTCCTGCCCATTAAATGTCCGCCTTGTTTTAAGCAGCGGTTTTATGAATTGATTTATAGTCTCCTTATCGCGATCTTCGTCAATAGACAAGTGGACAATGTTGTAGTCGTGTTTTTTCAGCATTAGTTCAACAAACAGCGACTTGCCGACACCACTGACGCCCGAAACCAGCGCACATTTCGTCTTCTTATTGGTCGGGTCCCATTCTAACAGCCACCTTATAAATGGCTGAATGGCGGGTTTATTACCAACGAAATCCGCCATATCAGTTGGTCTATATTTGACTGTGTACATTGTTATTCTATAGTAATGATGTAATTAAATGTTATTATTATTATGTTTAATAAGCTTTATCTTATCAATTTTATATTTAAATAGATTCAAATCGTCTTAAATATATTTAAATACATTTGCATAACAGTATATACAGCCAAGTATGATTACATGCAATTTAATGGGCGGACTCGGAAACCAACTATTTCAGATTTTTGCTACGATTGCATATGGTTATAAAAGCAACAATCAATTTCGTTTTTTGGGCGTTGAAACGCTGGGAGGCGGGTATACGACAGTTAGACCTACGTATTGGAGTACCCTATTTTCCAAAATGCAGCCGTTTCTAATTAATGAACTACCAAAGGTTCGCGTGTTTGGCGAGAACGGATTCCCATACACTGAGCTACCCGTAGAAGAAATGAGTCAGGCCGACGTTTTAATATCAGGGTACTTCCAAAGCTACAAATATTTTCAGGGTCAGTATGACATGATTTGCAGACTCATTGGTATTGAAAAAACGAGGAATGCACTTACAACAAGATTGAATATGGATAAAGAATACTTCAGTAACATTATAAGTATGCACTTCCGGATAGGGGATTATAAAAAGCTGCAGCAGTTCCACCCATTAGCCACATATGAATACTACGAGAGATCGCTGCAGCACTTTAAATTTGCCCAGCCGAATCATTCTTTCACCGTGCTCTATTTTTGCGAAGACGACGATATTGCCGATGTCATGGTTATAGTAGACCGACTGACGTCAACATATCCCGAGTGTAAATTTATTCGCGACGAGAATGCACTTGCGGATTGGGAACAACTTCTGTTAATGAGTTGTTGCCATCATAATATTATTGCGAACAGTTCTTTCAGCTGGTGGGCTGCATATTTTAACCCGCATAAAGACAAGGTTGTGTGCTACCCATCGGCCTGGTTTGGTCATGCCGCAAAAAACGATACACGGGATTTATGTCCGTCTGAATGGGTTCAGGTGCAGGTGTAAAAAGTGTAATGAGCTAATGGTCTAAGTATTATAATAACTTCATGCCTATTTGAGTTGACTCGTTTGCTGTTGACTTCGGGACTTGTGCCCATGACTGATTAAAAGGCTATCCACCTTGTCATCGTTTCCTTTCGAGTTAAAAGCCGACGCGGTATGAATCCGATGCTTTACCAGAACTTCCTTGCAGTTAAAAAACCGTTTATTTTCCCCCCTTAACCTAAGCCACATGTCGTAGTCTTCAATACCATTTTCATTCCAATGGCACAACCGCCGTGTGATAATAGAGCTGGAGTTGATAATCGGATTAACAGCAGAGAAATCAAATTTTGAAATATCACCAACTGGAATGATTGGTACAACATTATTTCTGTCGCCAAACCATACACAATTTGACCCAATTACGTCATATTGATTCAATAATGTAGATTGGATTTCCAATTTTTGGTCGTGCCATATATCATCCACGTCAAGCAGCGCAATGTAGTCGCCTGAACAATGTTTAACCATTTCATTGAGTGCGTTTGATTTGCCTCTAATTTGAAATAGATCAAGCACCCTTATTTTATCAGACCGTTTCTCATACTCTTTTGCAGTGTTATAAACCGCAGACTCTTGTGGGTGCCCGTTTACGCCTATGATAAGCTCCCACTTATCATAAGTTTGTCTTAATACAGAGGAAACCGACTCCTCTATGAACTCAATGCCATTATATATCGGAATTAAAATACTAATCATGAAATAGTTTCAGAATATATATTTGCGCAATTAAACTCATAGCCCTTTGATCGGAACTGCGGCCAATATTCTCTGAAACATGAACCAATTGTCCAACCGTGGGTGGTTCTCTCTAAATAGCACAAACTGATCCATATCTGAAAGGATGCAGTCTACAAGGACAATTTGATCATCTTTTACCAAATAGTTGTTTTTGAAATACAATTCAAGTTTGTTATTATATGTTTCAGCCCACCAGTCTATTTTGTCCTTATGACAAATAAAGAACCCACCGGCGATAGAATTTTGGTGTGCAGGGATTGGTTGTGCAGGTAAAGCAGCGTCGTTCTTATTATTGACGGTTTTATATAAATAATTCATGTAGCCATTGTCGTTATTTATGCAGGCATAACAAATCTTATTCTTATTGAGTTTGACAATATTGTCGGGGTTAGGCCAATCCATTAGTGTGCTGGTGTGCACATCGTTCGGACGATTACGAAAATACCCAATGTCGCACCATCCGTAAAATTCGGTCTCGTAGTATTTTCTCTCTATGGTGTCCTTGACAAACCAAATCTTTTCCGACCACAGCATGTTTAATTCCCAGCAGGATTTGTCGTTTAGGAGAACATTTTTATCGTGATTTGCTATCCAGTAGTCCTTATATTTATAGTTGTAGAACTTGTCAATCGGCCGCACGATTACTGTAATTCGGGGGTTTTCTTTTGTATCAATATATTGAAAACTATTCTCGTCTGTGTAGATGACCAGGTTAAAATTATTTACGATGGAAATTAAGTTGTTCATCCACTCAACATAAATACTTGGGTCAAATTTAGACTTTATGATATAAAAACAGCTTGCAAAAGTAATAGACATATAGTTAAAAGCTTCTTGTATTTAAATATATATTTGACGTTTATTTTTTCTTGTTGTTTATTTGCGTCTCACATACCCCCATTTGAAATCGGTCCACTTAGTTTCGCCCGCGATGTTTTATAATGTAACATTCGTTTAAAGATTCTTCAAATATGTAAATATATATTATATGAAACGAGATATAATTATTTTAGACTGTCCTGAAATCAAATGCCCCCTTGTTCTTTTATTCGTATTTAAAGAATTCACTGGTTATTTTAGAAGAAATAATTATAATGTCAAAATTGTGAACAATATAACAGAACTACATAATGATAGTATTGTGCTAATGGGTAATAGTTTTAATTGTAACGATCCGGTAAATATATTGAAAAATATAGCACCAAACGCTATATATATAGGCTGGTATTGGCATGCAATAAATACAGACAAGTTACAATATTTTATATACACCTATGAAAATATGTTAAATATATATTATGATGCAAACAGAGTACACGATTTAATTAAAATTCGTTCGTTTAAAAATAATAGTCCGTTTTTATTAAGAGCAGATGAAGACCCTTTGTTAGTTGGAACATATGAAAAACATATTAAATATGATTTTTGTTACATGGGTTGGAGGTATTGCGAAAATTTAGTTCCACAAAAATTTAGGGGTTTGTATCATGGTGTATGTGACCACGATAAATTTTTCAATTATGAAACACGTAAAAATATATATTTGGCTTCGTTATTTGCGTTAGGGTTTCAATCTCCGGACAATATTTGCGCTAAACATGTATCGCAGAGAATATTTGAAGGGCTCGCTTATGGTTGTATAGTTTTAAGTAACTCATTGCCTGCATGTGAACAAACAAATAATATTGTTATTCACGTATCAACGCGCGAGGAAGTTGAACAAATTATGACATATTATATTAATAATCCAGAATTGGCTGAAAAAAAACGAAGGGAAGGGTATGAATTTAGTAAACAGTTTGGAACTAATCAACTGACAGCTCACAATTTTATTAGCTTAATTAAGGACAAATTTGAAATAGTTGTATAAAATTAAGTTATACACAATAAATACGGAATTATATAATGCAAAATAATATAATAAATAAATGACTTATCTTATTATATTATTATGATCGAGCAGGAATTCATTATGCTAATTATGAACTGCAAGAAGTACGCCAAGAAGGCCCAATTTCAAAAAATGACATGGTTGCCAAAAATTCCGGCCTATTTGCGCTACTATCACGTGATCGGCCACGAGGCATTGGACGTGGCGTTTAAATTTGACGACGCCAACAATGTACTCTGGGTTAAAGTCGCTGACGACTACAATTCATTGCCAAAAAAAGTGATTGCCGCATACGAAGCAGTGTATGATACCTTTCAGTTTAAATATCTATTTAAAACCGACGACGACCAGATTCTTATAAAACCGCAATTTTTTGATACGATAAAGGGTATCATATCAGGTACGATGCCGCCGATACATTATGGCGGCTATATAGTTGACGTAACACAGCCATATTTGTCTCAATATAGTAAAATACACCCCGAGCTTCCATCACATCTGCCTTTGTATGTAACTAAATACTGCAGCGGTCGGTTTTATTTTCTCTCTAAAAGTGCGATATCAAGTTTGATTAACAAGCAGGATCTTATAGCAAAGGAGTACCTTGAAGACTATGCTATAGGGTTTTACTTAGATAACCGCTTCAAGATAAATATGATGAATATTTCTACAAACAAGTTTTTCACGGATATTGAAGAAAGCGAATTCCCGGCCTGGGTTGAACAAGGTAAGATCTAATCTATGGCATGTTTCGGAACTCCATCTTGGCGGGCATTTCTGGAGGCGGTCTAAAAAAAGCGTGTTTGTCCAAATCAAGCATGGGTCGCGCATAATTAGTAGGACGTTTTTCAATATCACTATAGTCCTCCCGCTGGACAACAGTTAATGGCGTAATTAAATACCATTTGTGAACCGCTTGTAAATGGAACCAATACTTGTCGATTGCATATATACGATGATTATGCGGTTCATTAATTAAAAGTCCCACGCCCGCTTTGTAATTCGCAATGAGGGTGTCATAATAATGGCGCTGAACCAGATAACCGGTGGTGGTTTGGCACTTAGACACGCGGACACACGATTCGTCCACGACGGTATATGGAGGCATATTGTTCCCCGCAAGCAACGCCACATCAAAGTCCTTGTGACCGGCCAAGAACGTGTTAAGCTGTTCAACGAAGAGGGCTGGTTTAGTAAACAAAATGTCATCTTCAACGATCAAAATATGCGGCCAATTGTTTGCCTTTGCGGTCTCCAGCAATTTAATATGGCTCATACTGCAGCCAATCGCGCCATTCTTCAATTTGATTGCCTTAAACCTTTCCGCTGGAATGCCTAACGTGCTCATTTGGCCTTCAACGTGTTGTTTCCGATCCGGGCGAGAGTCTAAATTTATAAAGAATGCATGTTTAATATCGGCAATAGAGTTCATTTAGTTTTAATATAATGAATTATTTAAATGCAAATTTTTAAACAATTTATTTTCTCTCAGAACTAATAAATGAACAAGGCACTTATAGCCGGTCAGATTAAAAACATCTCTTATTGCGATGTTGACGATGAGATGAATAAGTTAATTGAAGTTGGTAAAATGGCGCACACCATGTCTTCCAGGTCTCGTATAGGAAATAATGTTGTAGATTTCTTTACATTTGTGCAGCGGCTTGAAACCAAGGGCAAGTATGACGTAAATTTCTTTGAATTTATTGAAAAAATAGACGAGTTTAAGAAGAAGAAATTTATACAAACCATGTTGAACTATTATAGGGACGTCAAAAATAAAAACAATACCAAAAATGAGTATATTGTCCTGAAAGAAGTGTACAACATATGCATAAGCGCCATTAACATAATGCGCCCGCTAAATTGTATGGAAATTTATGCCAAGTACAATGCAAAACGGGTGCTGAATTTTTGCGCTGGTTGGGGTGGCTCAACAGTCGCCGCCGCCGCGTTAAATCTGGAGGCCCATTATGGTATTGAAATCAATAGCGACTTACTACAACCATATAACAATATGACCTCATATTTGCAGACAAAATGTGCGACGGTTTTTGATGTGCGCATATGCGATGCTCTCTCGGTGGACTATTCTGCAATGGTCTATGACACCGTATTTGCGTCTCCGCCGTATTATTTTATTGAAAAATATGCGAACAATGTGAAGTATGAGACGAAGAAGGATATGGACGAGCGGTTCTATCGGCCGCTATTTGCCAAGACATATAATGGTCTTCAGAGCGGAGGTCATTATATAATAAATGTGTGTAAGGAGGTATTTGACAACGTTTTGCGCGGACTGCTCGGGGAGCCGTGTGAGGCATTCCCGTTGAAAAAATCTAAGCGACAAAATGACCACACTGAGATGGTCTATGTTTGGCGTAAGGATTAAAATGAGCCGCCCATGCCAACTCTTGCGCTGGCCTGCGCTCTTGGTTTCGCTCCAACATATGCTGCATATTGAGGCGAATATTTATGCGGGGGAGGTCCTCTGGGCTGTGGGTGTTGTGGGTGTTGTTGTGGATGTTGTTGGCGTTGTTGTTGTGGGCGTTGTTGTGTGGGAGGATGGGGTGGGGCATTTGGCGTAAATGAATTGAAAGCGTCTTGTTCAACCGCCGCCTGCCTTGCAACCGCAATTTGCTGCAATAACGCTGGCGGGACTTGTTTTCCCATAGACGTTAAATATTTTACCATGTTTTCCTTTTTTTCCAGCGTGGTTGGATAATATGGGATGTTTGTCCAATCTTGGGTTGAAGCGACCGTCTTTGTTGTCTCTCGTATCCTGTCGGGATGAATTATTTTTCGCTTGGGCTCTCTCAGATCGTAGTTATAATACTCTTCTGTGCCAAATGGAACATGCGTTAAAAACGTGGAAACGTTGACTACTGATATTCTTGGATTATTCACTGTAAATATATTGTCATTTGGGTTTTCAGATTTAGCGTCTATCGTGTATTTTAATTGAGTTATTGTCCTTAGACCATCCACGCCGTCGTCGTGTTCTCCGCGCCACGGGTCCTTCTTGGATATTATTCTTGATATGCCGTCAAATAGCTGCAAAATCTCGGGGCTTCCAATATTATAAAAAACGCTTCTATCAATCGTTAATCCTACAGCCTCGCATCGTTTTTGCAGGACATTGTCTTCCATTCCCCAGCCCCAGAAACCCGGGAAACCGTTTGTCCTCTCAAAATCGGCGCCTTTCATTACCACAATTCCTCCCAGTGCATACTTGAATCCGTAGTAATGCTTTACGACACCATGTGTCGTCTCATAATCAAATATTTTGGTAAACGGAATTGTGTCAACATCATTAAATATAAAGGTGATGTCCTTATAGTGCTGAGGGTACTTATTTTTTGCGGCAAGAAACCCGATATTTTTAATGGCGCCACGGTTGAATGTTCTGGCATCGCATTGGTGAGAGAAATAAACCTCATAATCGTCCTTGTCTTCTAATATATAACTCATATACTTGCTAAAAAAGAACTTGTGCTGAACCCGATTTCTATACGGAACAATAAAAATGCGTTTAGGTATTTTATCTTCAACCGACATTATACCCTTAATACAGGTTTTTTTTCGCAAAAAAGAACTATTTACATAATTGTACAATTGCACAATTTCAGATTATCGCTCTTGACTACTTATTTGCCCATGTCTAAATTGTATTTTTTCAGTATTGCCGCTGGGATTATGGTTTCGTCTTTTGATATTTTTTCCAGCTTTTTAAAGCATTTGTTTATAGTGACCTCGCTTGTCTCGCTAACGTTCTTGACGTCCCTCTTGCTTATGTTTAGTTTGCAGATTTGCGAAACAAAGTACACAATTCCTGCAGCAATAGACGGTGGGGTGTTTTCCGGCATAATGTCCATTTTCTCTATCTTCATAGAAACGAAGTGGCACAGGCGAGTGAGCTCAGTGTTGATGTTCAGTTTGCTACAATATCTTTCAATAAACGCTTCTGGTTTCGTTTTGCCAAAATTTGTTTTTTCCTTGTTGTCCATATCCTTTTCCAGATTATTGATAATGGACAGTGCGTTTTTGCACCCCTTTGTTGCACTTGTTACATCCAGCCGAAATATGGACGCGATTTCCTTGGCGGTTCGCGGGTAATTATTTATTCTACATGCGATGTAGATGGAAGCCGCAATGATGCCGTCACGATTGTCGCCTCTAAACGTCATCTCATACTCCGAAATCTTCTTATGGTAAACAATGGCGTCGTCAATGATCATCTTTGGAATCCCAGAGTTCTGCGCCATAACGGTGATTATTTGGAATTCATCATACTGGGACTTTTCCTTGTATGGCATAGACTGCCATTCGGTATATCGTCGTATCTTTCGCATCTCATATGACATTGGNCCCATACACAATACCTTGCACCCATATGACGATTCCTCCAAGAGCGGATTTATTGGCAGACCACACCTTGTCGGGTCAGAGTTTTGATTATCGTCAGCCCCATAATACCTCCATTCGGCGCCGTGGTCAACCAGGTCCTTATAGATAATACCACATTTATTGTTTGTGCATGTCAAGAACCCTTCTTCAGAAAATGCTAAACTACTCTCACATCGTTCACAACTTTCTCTATTCCCGGAACCATACATACATTCCAGTGGAACCGCCTTTTTATCGGGCCGTTCTACTTCTGAATCAAATATGTTCCACAATTCTGTCCTATTTATGTTATTATTTTTACGTTTTTGGCTTTTGTCTTTGCTCATCTTTTTATTATCTTCCTGAATATAATATATTTCAAAATCAATTTTAAAATCAAAGTAAAATCAATTTAAATCAAAATAAATATATTATATTCTCATATATTTTTTAAGACGGTATAGTATATGGGAGGAGTTTTTTCAAATAATGCGAACAATGATGCAGAAAAAGGGTTTCGTAGCTTCTATGATGCTATTGACTATATTGCTACTCACTATATACTTACAATGGATTTTAAGAGTTTAAGCAATCTTTCTGACAAGGCATACTGTGATAACCTTGTCGTCTTAACCGCTGACATTATTCAAAAATATTTTACAGATATGGACATTACGTACCTTGAACAGCGGATCAGGGATGGAGTGATAACTAACGACCTTGCTACGGGAC
>JGI24768J34885_10000152_pt1 | contig 19130 bp, 20 predicted proteins | sample LakOntMetagenome_FD_34885 | JGI IMG/M metagenome (IMG submission 34885) | reverse complement strand
AGGTCATGTTTTGACCTTTTTGATTAATAATCGCGTCAGTCGCTACAGCTGTTTTACCCGTTTGACGGTCGCCAATAATCAATTCACGTTGGCCTCGCCCTACTGGCACCATAGAGTCGACAGATTTCAAACCTGTTTGAACTGGTTGGGATACAGATTTACGTGCAATCACACCTGGTGCAACTTTCTCAAGCTTGTCAGTAAGTTTAGTTTTAACTGGGCCTTTACCATCAATGGGTTGACCAAGTGCATTTACCACACGGCCAATCAATTCTGGGCCTACAGGCACTTCTAAAATACGGCCTGTACATTTACATACATCACCTTCTGTAATGTGTTCGTAATCACCTAGCACCACAGCACCTACAGAGTCACGTTCAAGATTCAAAGCAAGCCCATATGTGTTCCCTGGGAATTCGATCATTTCACCAGACATCACATTTGACAATCCGTGAATACGCACAATACCGTCGGTCACTGATACGACCGTACCCTGTGTTCTCGCTTCAGCGGTTGTCGAGAAATTCTCTAATCGACTTTTGATGAGTTCACTAATTTCTGATGTTGATAACTGCATTACTATCTCCTGATAATGATTAGCTTACGACTTCAACGCGTAGGCTAAATTTTGTAATTGCTCACGAACTGAAGCATCAATCACGGTGTCGCCCACAATCACTTTAATACCGCCAATGATTGCTTCATCAATCGTTACTTTTGCGTCAATTTTTTTATTAAATTTCTTTTCTAAACTTTTCACTAATGTGTCGACTTCTTTATCTGTCGGTTTTGATGCAACAATAATTTCAGCATCGAGCGTTCCTTCATCCGTTGCTTTTAATGTTTCAAAAAGCTCGCTGATTTGAGGTAGCACATTAAGTCTTTTATATTCAATCAAAAGCTTAATGAGATTTTCTCCATAAGCATTAAGTTTTTTTCCAGCGATTTTAATGAGTGCTTTTTCGCGATCCTCATCAGATACCTTTGAATCGTTAATGAAAGCATGCATACCCTCATCTAAAGACACCTGTGCTAAAAATTCCAACATCTCAGACCACTCTGTAAGAGATTTTTTTTCTTTAGCAAGATTAAATGCTGCAACAGCATAAGGTCTTGCGATGGTTGAAATTTCTGCCATATGGATCCTAAAGTTCTTTCGCTAATTTACTTAACATATCGCTATGTGCTTTCTTATCAATTTCTTTTGATAAGATTTTTTCTGCACCGGCGATGGCAAGTGTTGACACTTGTTCGCGTAAAGATTCTTTAGCACGATTCACTTCTTGGTCAATCTCTGCTTTCGCACCTAAGATAATACGATCCCCTTCAGTTTTCGCTTGATGCTTCGCTTCTTCTAAAATTTCAGATGCTCTTTTTTCAGCTTGAGAAATAATTTCAGATGCTTTCTGTTTGGCTTCGTTAAGTTGCAGTGTCGTTTTCTTTGCAGCTACTTCTAAAGAAGCTTTTCCTTCTTGCGCTGCAGCTAAACCGTCGGCAATTTCTTTTTGACGCGTTTCAATCGCGTTTAAAAGAGGTGGCCACACATACTTCACGGTAAACCAAATGAGAATCGCAAAAGCAATCGCTTGGGCAATTAACGTAAAATTAATATTCATTTTTGCTCCTGTCTAAGTTCGGTTAAAAGAACCTAAACACTTATTTTGCGATTGCACTTAATAATGGATTTGCAAATGCAAACATCATCACGATACCAACGCTAATAATAAAAGAAGCGTCAATCAAGCCTAAAAGTAAGAATACCTTACCTTGTAATTGTGGAATCATTTCAGGTTGTCTTGCTGCGCCTTCTAAGAAACTCGCACACATAATACCGATACCGATACATGCGCCTAAAGCTGCTAAACCAATCATCAAACCTAGACCAATTGCTGTATAAGATTGAATCATTGCTAAATATTGTATATGTTCCATGTTTACTTCCCTCTCAGTTAAAAATACTTAAATAAAAAAACTAATGGCCTTCATGCGCCATCGATAAATACACCACCGTTAACATCATGAAGACAAATGCTTGTAGCCCCACAATTAGAATATGGAATATGGACCAACCTGCGCCCAACAATGCTCCAAAAAATACGCCTGTCACACTCGTTGACGCTAATAAGCCGAGTAACAAGAAAATCACTTCCCCTGCATACATATTTCCGAAAAGCCGAAGTGAATGAGATAAAGGTTTAGAAATGTATTCGATGATATTAAATAAAAAGTTTGCAGGCCATACCCAAACTTTGCTACCAAAAGGGGCTGTAAATAATTCGTGNATCCAACCACCAAAACCTTTTACTTTAATACCAAAATAAATCATAAGNATCCACACTGCGATCGCAAGNGCAAAGGTTGTNTTGATGTCTGAGGTTGGCACGCTNCGCCATTCGTGAATGCCTAAAGGTGCGTAAATAAAATGTGCCATCACATCGATAGGCAGAAAGTCCATGGAGTTCATCACAAGNACCCAGATAAAAACTGTTAATGCAGCAGGTGCGATAAAAGCGTGGCGATCGCCATGGAATATATTTTTAACTTGATCGTCAATGAAACCAAACATGAGCTCTACAAATGCTTGGCCTTTTGAAGGAACGCCAGCTGTAGCTTTACGAGCAACCATCCATATCAATGCCATTGAAATAATACCAAGCAATACACCCATTACAAGTGAGTCAATATTAATTGCCCAGAACGCACCTTCACCAATAGCCTTTGTATTAAAGGTTAAATGGTGGGTGATATATTCACTCGCTGTTAATGTGCCTTCAGTTGCCATAGCTTTCAATATTTCCTAATGACTTTTATTTGTCTTCATTTAGTTTTGTAATCGATGCGCCTGAAATAATGGCTGACAATACAAGCCCTGCAATCAGTGCAAATGGTACAAGCGCTGTATAAAACTTAAACGCAGACCAAAGCGATACAAGTACTACAAAAATTTTTACGGCTTCAGCTTTTAACACATTAATAATGATAGCTGCGGGCTCTTTACTCAAAGCCGTTTTGTGAGCAATTTTTGAGGCGAGAAGTACACCGAATATTACGGAGACACTACCGATCAACGCAGACACACCTGCATGCTTTCCAAACACTACTGCAACTAAAACCGTTAATATACCAGCGGCTTTAACCTGCAAACTCAACATTTTTTGAATGATTTGAGGGAATCGCTTCATTCTTTCAGTGATTTCATCAATATCGGACATTTATGCTCACTGAATGCAACATCTTTGAGTTACAAAGGCATGAATTTTCCCTGTAATTAGCCGTTCCGTCAAGGGTAAAGCGTACTTTATCCTTTGATTTTTTTAAGAATCTCATCCAATTGCTCCAAATTACGGTAATGCACTTTTAAAATACCCGAACCATTCTTTTTTGCATCAATAGTGACCGATGCCCCAAGTGTTTCTGCTAAAGATTCTTCAAGCTGACGCACATCTGCATTTATCTTTTTAGGGGAGGTTTTTTGACTATCGATTTTGTAACTATTTTGTAAGTTTTTAACGAGCGCCTCAACTTCTCGCACAGATAGATTTTTTTGAATCACTTCTTCGCATAACATAATCTGTTGGCTGCCCTCTAAGCCAATCAAAGCTCTTGCATGTCCCATATCAATTTTGCCACTTAATAGTCGATCTTGAACAGGCTTCGTTAAAGTTAACAGTCTTAGTAAATTAGAAACAGTGACGCGCGATTTACCAACCGCATCTGCCGCTTCTTCATGCGTCATATTAAATTCATCGATTAAACGTTTAATGCCAATCGCTTCTTCTAATGGATTTAAATCTTCGCGTTGAATATTTTCAATAAGCGCCATCGCGAGCGCTGATTCATCAGGAATATTTTTAATGATGACTGGTACTTCACTAAGATTTGCTAATTTTGCAGCACGCCATCTTCTCTCGCCTGCAATGATTTCATATTGATTATTGCCCACAGGCCGGACAATAATAGGCTGCATGACGCCTTGTTTTAAAATAGATTGTGAAAGCGCATGTAAAGCCTCTTCTTGCATAATGCTTCGAGGTTGATATTTGCCAGGCTGTAATTCACTAATTAATAAAGTCTGAAGTGTGCCTTCGTTTTTTTGAACGTCTTCTTCGCCACTTAATAATAATGCATCAAGTCCGCGACCTAATCCTTTAGCTTTAACCATGTGACTTCCTCATTTGTTTTTCTATAATTTCTTCGGCAAGTTTTAAATATGCAACAGCTCCTTTAGATGAGCGGTCATACATTAAAATAGGCATGCCATGACTTGGCGCTTCTGCCAATCTTACATTTCTCGGAATAATGGTTTCATACACCTTGTCACCAAAGTGCGCTGTTAATTGATCCGACACTTGTTGAGCTAACATATTGCGCTTATCAAAGAGTGTTTTTAATAAACCTTCAATTTCAATTTTAGGATTTAAATTGCTTCTCACTTTTTTGATAGTGTTCACTAAATCTGATAAACCTTCTAATGCATAATATTCACATTGCATAGGAATTAAAACGGCATCTGCAGCAGTCAGCGCGTTTACTGTCACAAGATTGAGCGCGGGGGGACAATCTAATAATACATAGTCGTAATCTTTTTTTAAATGTTGCAATGCTTCTTTTAATCGTGTTTCGCGTTTGCTTTCATTGACAAGTTCAACTTCAGCACCAGCAAGATTTCGATTCGAAGGAGCTAAATCAAAACCTCCACGCTCACAATGAATCACAATATCGTTAAATGATTTACTTTGAATCAACACATCATAAATTGATGTTTTAATAGTTGATTTATTAATACCTGAGCCTGTCGTTGCGTTGCCTTGTGGATCAAGATCAATGAGAAGCACAGATTTATTTTTTGCAGCTAAGCTTGCAGCTAAATTTACCGATGTGGTGGTTTTTCCCACACCACCTTTTTGATTCGTCACCGCTAATATACGCATAACTAAAAAATTTCTTTCTTCAATTGAACTAAATATCGTTCAGCATTAATAAACGGCACTTCAAGCGGAATCAGCGTGTATTGATTCTTTTCAAATGCTTCTAATTCTTCTTTGACATCTTTTGATTTCATCGCCAACCACACACCATTTTTTTGTAATGTATGTTGTGTCAGTGACATCATATTTTTTAAATTTGAAAACGCTCTTGTGATCACCCTATCAAAAAGTATGATCGGTTGATATTCTTCAACGCGCGCATTTATCACATTTAAATTAGTCAGCGATAACTCACTTTTCACTTGTTGCATAAATGTTGTTTTTTTATTCACCGAATCCATCACAGTCACTTTTAATTCGGGTTTTGTAATCGCCAATACAATGCCAGGAAATCCTGCACCACTTCCAACATCCAACACATGTTCCATCTCTACATGATTCAAAATAGATAAGCTATCAAGAAAATGTAATTTAATCATTTCGTCTCGCTCGCGAATCGCTGTTAAGTTATATACGCGATTCCACTTTTCAATTAAATTTAAATACGCCATTAGTTGGTCTATCATTTGCTCAGACAAATTTAAACTCATGCGATGTAAGCCCTCGACCAATAGATCGCGGTCTTTTTTTATTGCTTCATTCATGCTGCTTTTGCTGGGCGTTTCGCTGTCATTTTTTTAGGTTTATTTTTACGTTTAATAAACACTAAAAGTAATGAAATAGTCGCGGGTGTTATGCCGGAGATGCGCGACGCTTGTCCTAAATTCTCAGGCTTGTGAAGATTTAATTTTTGTTGCGCCTCTGCACTTAGCCCGTGCACATCTTTGTAATCAAGGTCTAGAGGCAAAGGAAAGTCTAATTGATCTCGGCTGCGATCTACTTCTTCTTGTTGTCTTACGATGTAGCCTTTATATTTCGCTGAAATTTCAACTTGCTCTCTGACTGCTGGATCAATAAGATCCGCATCTTCTTTCATCAATTCTTTTACGCCTGCAAAACTGACTTCAGGTCGTCTTAATAAATCAAACAAGCTATATTCGTGATCAATTGCTTTTCCAATAATAGCTTCTTGTTTTTCAATTGAAATATCTTGTGGTCTTATAAAGAATTTTTTTAAGCGCGCTTCTTCTGATTGGATCGTTTCTTGTTTTTTATTAAACATGGTCCAGCGCTCATCATCCACTAAGCCTAAATTACGGCCCATAGTAGTTAATCTTAAGTCTGCATTGTCTTCTCTTAACATCAAACGGTATTCTGCTCGGCTTGTGAACATGCGGTAAGGCTCAGTAACACCTCGTGTAATGAGGTCATCTACTAAGACGCCCAAATAAGCTTCATCTCGCTTAGGACACCAAGCATCTTTATCTTGCGTCATCAAAGCCGCGTTTGTACCTGCCAAGAGTCCTTGAGCCGCCGCCTCTTCATAACCCGTTGTACCATTAATTTGTCCTGCAAAAAATAGGCCCTGAATGGATTTGGTTTCTAAACTCGACTTTAAATTACGCGGATCAAAGTAATCATATTCAATCGCATATCCCGGTCTTAAGATGTGTGCATTCTCTAACCCATTGATTGAACGGACTAATTTGTACTGTATGTCAAAAGGGAGGCTTGTTGAAATACCATTTGGATAAATTTCGTTGGTGTCTAAGCCTTCTGGCTCTAGAAAAATCTGATGTGAATCTTTATCTGCAAAACGATGGATTTTATCTTCAACAGATGGACAATAACGTGGGCCTACACCTTCAATTACGCCCGTATACATTGGGGATCGATCGAGACCGCTTCTAATAATGTCATGTGTCGATTCGTTAGTATGCGTAATCCAACAAGAAACCTGTCTTGGGTGTGTTGTTTTTTTGCCATAAAAAGAGAGATAAGGAGTGGGGTTGTCACCAGGCTGTTCCTGCATCACGGCATAATTAATGGTGCGCCCGTCAATTCTTGGCGGCGTTCCAGTCTTAAGACGGCCTACAGGCAAGCCAATCTCTCTTAATCGGTGTGCTAAAGACATAGAAGGTGGATCACCTGCTCGGCCTGCTTGATAATTTTTTAAGCCCACATGCACAAGACCACCTAAAAAAGTACCCGCCGTTAAAACGACAGTTCTAGACTTAAACTGGATACCAATTTGCGTCACAACGCCTGCAACATGATCTTTCTCTAAAAGAATATCGTCAACTGCTTGTTGAAAAAGCCAAAGATTAGGTTGGTTCTCAAGACGATGCCGAATCGCAGCTTTATATAAAATACGATCAGCTTGCGCACGAGTCGCTCGCACGGCAGGCCCTTTGCTACTATTTAAAATGCGAAATTGAATACCCGCTTCATCAGTGGCAATACCCATAGCCCCGCCTAAAGCATCGATTTCTTTGACTAAATGCCCTTTGCCAATACCACCAATAGATGGATTGCATGACATCTGACCTAAGGTCTCGATGTTATGGGTTAAAAGTAAAGTCTTTTGCCCCATGCGAGCGGAAGCAAGAGCCGCCTCTGTACCAGCATGCCCTCCTCCAACCACAATCACATCGAAATTATTTGGAAATTCCATGGTTTTACGTCAATTATAAAGGTGTAATTTTACTTTAATCTACTGATAATCACTATGAAAACCATTGTTTCACGTGAAACATTTGCTTAAAGAGGAAAAAAACTGTTCCACGTGGAACAAAGAATTACTTGCCGATACAAAAACGGCTAAAAATCTCCCCCAGGAGATCGTCTGGGGTGAATTCGCCAGTAATAGAAGCCAATGAAGTTTGCGCTTGTCTAAGCTCTTCGGCTATCAATTCAGGCGACTGAATCTGATTCACTGACTCATTCAAACGTTTTGAGACTATATCGAGCGCATCTAAATGTCNNTGNCTNGCCATAAAAATACCTTGGTTGCCATCCTTACTAAATTCAACACCAGCCATTTTTAATAAAACATTCTTGAGTTGGGCCAAACCTTCTCCATTTTTTGCGGAGATAAAAAGATGATACTCGCCTTCAATTATTTCAGATGATGCTTTTTTAGACATCAAATCAATTTTATTGTGAACCCACACCTTAAAAACGTCTTTTGGAATGCGATTTAGAATGATTTTCTCGTAATCGGTAATACCCATTGCCAGCATCTACTAAAAATAATGCGATATTGGCCTTTTCTATCGAAATCCATGTTTTTTCAATACCCATTTTTTCAATTTCATCGTTGGTATCTCTTAATCCGGCTGTATCAATCACATGAATAGGGATACCATCAATTTGAATTTCACTTTTAATGGGGTCGCGCGTTGTGCCAGGAATGGAAGTCACAATGGCTTGATCATTTCCAGATAATTGATTGAGCAAACTCGACTTGCCCACATTGGGTTGACCCACCAACACCACTGTAAAGCCTTCACGCAATAANCGTCCTTGTTTAGCAGATAAAGTTACTTCATCCATNCGAAGCTTCAGGCTTAAAAGCTTTTCCTTTACTTTGCCAGTCGTAATGAAGTCGATTTCTTCCTCTGGAAAATCTAAGCAGGCTTCAATATACATACGTAAATCAATGAGCTCTTTAAGTAAGTCATTGATTTTATTCGAAAAATAACCACTCAGGGAAAGCATAGCACTTTTTGCTGCCTCGGCTGTTGAAGCATTAATTAAATCTGCAACAGCTTCTGCCTGAGTTAAATCAATTTTGTCATTAAGATAAGCGCGCTCAGTAAACTCTCCAGGCTTTGCAAGTCTCGCACCACATTCAATACAGCGCGCCAATAAAAGTTGCATCACAGCAATGCCGCCATGGCCTTGAAGCTCTAAGACATCTTCACCGGTATACGAGTGGGGGGATTTAAAAAAAAGTGCGATGCCGCGATCTATGACTTGGCCATTAACATCCAAAAACTGCAGGTATGAAGCTAAACGATTTTCGGGGCAAACACCTAAAAGATGTTTCGCAACATCGCGCGCTTGAGATCCTGAAACTCTCACAACACCAATGCCGCCAGCACCCGAGGGTGTAGCAATAGCAGCAATGGTGTCTAAATTATTTGCGAGCTGCATTGCCTTTCTTAGCTAATGCGGCTGCATGAATGGATCGATTAATCATCCATTGTTGAAGAATAGACAATACGTTATTAATCACCCAATAGAGTACTAAGCCTGCGGGAAAGAAAAAGAAAAATACACTAAATACCACCGGCATGATCATCATCAATTTTGCTTGCATCGGATCCGTAGGTGCTGGATTAAGTTTTGTCTGAATGATCATGCTGATGCCCATAATAATAGGCAATACATAGTAAGGATCTTTTACAGAAAGATCGGTAATCCATAACATGAAAGGTGCGTGTCTTAATTCAACGGCGCCCATCAACACCCAATAGAGGGAAATGAAAACAGGAATCTGAATAAGAATAGGTAAACAACCGCCCATCGGATTAATTTTTTCTGTGCGATAAAGCTCTAACATAGCTTGCTGAAATTTAGCTTTGTCATCTCCAAATTTTTCTTTCATGCTTTGCAAGCGCGGAGTTAATTCACGCAATTGAGCCATTGATTTATAACTTGCAGCTGAGAGCGGATAAAAAAGAATCTTAATTAAGACAGTCAAAAGAATAATTGCACCGCCCCAATTATTCACTAATTTATGAATCCAATGAAGCACCATAAACAAAGGTGAGGCAATAAAAGTTAACCAACCGTAATCAACTGTATAACTAAGTCCTGGCGCTGCTTTTTCAAGTTCTTCTTGAATTTGCGGTCCCGAATAAAGTTTAGTTGAAAATTCTTTTTTCTCGCCAGATTGAATAGATGGAAGCTGAGTCAACACACCTGATGAATAAATATTTTCTGCAACTTCTTTTGTATAAAACTCACGCTTTTGATTTCCAGGCAGAATCCACGCGCTCGCAAAATAATGTTGTACTACACCAATCCAGCCATCAACCGAGATCAATGACAGATCTCGTTTTTTCATGTCACTAAAATTAATTTTTTTAAACTTATCAGCTTCGTTATAGTAAGCGCCGCCAATAAATGTAGGCGTAATTTTACTTTCTTGAGCAGAGCCATCATCATGCACAAGCTGGAAATAAGCTGATGGCGTAATCGCTGATTTTCCATGATTAGTAATTTCATAACGCACTGCTATTTGATAGCTACCACGATCAAAAGAAATAATTTTTGAAACTTCAACATCTTGATTTTTGTAATGCAATTTTACATCTAAATGATTTTGTCCACTTTCTAAAACATAATTAGTTTTTTCAGATGTAAATATTGATTTATGTGTTGGCAAATCATTACCGATGAGTCCGGTTTGTGCAACATAAAATAATGGTTTTTGTGAGTCATCTAATAGCACAAATTTATCTTGCGCATTATCAGCCAAATGATTATTTAAAAGTAATCGACGAATGTCGCCGCCGACTGTATCAATTTCAATCTGGTATAAATCAGTGGCCACTTTAATACGCGAACCTGTTTCTAATTTAAAATTAGAATCGAGTGCAATAGTTTTAGTATCAATAGAATTTAATTTTTGTGAAGATGGAACGCTTGCATCTTGTTGGGTTGCAACTTCAGCGACTGGAGCATGTTTACGTTGCCATGTGTCCCATAGCAAAAGAATTGAAAAAGAAAATANAACAAACAGTATTAAACGCTTCGTATCCATAAATTATAAAATTCCAAAATTAAATAACAGNNTCATGACCACCCTTGCACCATGGATGACATTTACCTATTCGTTTCATTGATAAAAAAATACCTTGTATTANACCTTTTTTATGTATCGCATCTATGGTGTATTGCGAACATGTAGGTGTAAAACGACATTGCTGACCAAAAAAAGGACTTAATAATAATTGGTAACATCTGACAAATAGAATTGCGATTGATTTCACTTTTTTAATCTTGCAATCATTTGATCAACTTCAGTTTCAATGTCTACAAAATCGTTGCGATAAAACGANTTTTGAATGCGTATCACTATATCAAAATTTAAGAGNTGTTCTTGTTTTTTTCGCATTAATTCACGNAAGACGCGTCTCATNTAATTGCGTTTCACAGCCAANTTCTGTGTTTTTTTTCCCACGACCATACCTAAACGAAATAAGGACAACGCGTTGGGTTGGTAGTGAAAACTGAGGTGCTGAGAGGAAAGTCGCTTACGGAAATTAAAAACGGATGAAAATTCATCCGTTTTTGTAAGTTTGGTTAATTTAGTTTGCAAATATGGAGAATTTGCCAAATAGGTCTTTATAGACCGATACGAGCACGGCCTTTAGCACGGCGAGCTGATATTACAGCGCGTCCTGCACGAGTCTTCATGCGTACTAAAAAACCATGCGTGCGAGCACGTTTTACTTTGGATGGTTGATAGGTACGTTTCATTGTATTTCTCCAGCTATAATTCGATAAGGATCGCGCAATTTACCGTACATACCCCTCTATGTCAACGATTATTTGTTTAGGAAGTCTTAAAACGCCTGTGGATAACTTTGACAGGTTCAGTTAAGATGAATTCCGTAAAGCAATCATTCCTAAAAAGCATTTTTACACCATTCCGGTTCTCTAAAATGCCAAACCAAGAAGAAATTGTAATTTTAATACTATATATATTGGATTTTGCCGTTAATGGAAAATTTTTGGACTCACTGTCTCGAACGCTTTAAAAAAGAGCTCTCCGCTCAGCAATTTAATACCTGGATTAAGCCGCTTCGGTTCGAACACGACCAAAATAAAATTAAGATATTGGCCCCCAATAAGTTTGTGCAACAGTGGGTAAAAGATCGCTTTGCACAAAAAATTGAATTGCTAGCCAAAGAACTGCTCCCCGATGTCACCAAAGTAGAATTTGCCATACGCGCTATTAAAGAATCTATATTGCCTAAAAAAGAGGCTAGTTTTATCAAAGGCTTTAGCCATATCACCACCAAACAACGTGGCCGAAGCGCCTAGTCAAGAAACAATCAAAAAAAGTGCAGGCGGCACACTTAAAGAAGTCAAAGCATCTGGCCTCAACCCTCAATTTACATTTGAAAGCTTTGTAACTGGCAAAGCCAATCAATTGGCTTGCGCTGCAGCTATGCAGGTAGCTGAAAATCCAGGTAAAGCATATAACCCACTTTTTATATACGGCGGCGTGGGCTTAGGTAAGACTCACTTAATTCACGCAATTGGCAATCACTTAAAACAAATTCAGCCTGACGCAAAGATAAAGTATCTTCACGCCGAGCGCTACGTATCGGATGTAGTTAAAGCGTATGAAAATAAAGCTTTTGATGCTTTCAAAAAAAATTATCATTCATTAGATTTGCTATTGATTGATGACATTCAGTTTTTTTCAAAGAAAAATCGCACACAAGAAGAATTCTTTTATGCATTCAATGCGCTCATTGAAAATAAGAAACAAATTATTATTACCTGTGATAGCTATCCGAAAGAAATTGAGGGCGTCGATGAACGCTTGAGAACTCGATTTAGTTGGGGGCTTACTGTAGCTATTGAGCCGCCCGAGCTTGAAATGCGCGTAGCTATTCTTCTAAAAAAAGCCGAAGAAAATAAAATGAAAATCTCTGAAGAGGTTGCGTTCTTCATTGCAAAACAAATTCGTTCTAATGTGCGTGAATTAGAAGGCGCACTAAATAGAATATTAGCAATGTCTAATTTTACAAAATCAGCCATTGATATTAATTTGGCTAAAGATGCGCTGAAAGATTTAATTGCGGTGCGCGGGCGTCAAGTGAGTGTTGAGAACATCCAAAAAACCGTGGCAGAATATTTTAAAATTAAAATATCTGACATGTTAAGCAAGAAACGTTCACGTAATTATTCAAAACCAAGACAACTTGCTATGGCTTTGACAAGAGAGCTTACTAATTTAAGCTTTCCTGAAATTGGTGAGGCTTACGGTGGCCGACACCATACAACTGTTATGCATGCATGTGAAGAGATTGAACAATTGCGTTTAAGTAATCAATCGGTTGCACAAGACTTAGGAATACTTAAACAAGTACTTAAGGGTTAATTAAACCCTGTGGAATGGCTGTGGATGAATTGTGGGTAAGTAGTGTTTTATTAAAACATGCACTTTTTGTCCACAATTCATCCACAGGAAATTACAATAGAAATGCATAGTTATTCACAAGATAACTATCTGTTTATATGAAGGTTTATAAGGTTATCCATAGAAAACCTCATCATTATTACTATTATTAGATTTATATATTAAAAAACATTAAATAAAGAAGAACGATATGAATATAAAAATTAATCGAGAGGCATTACTTAAACCCCTAGCTAATGTTGCAAGTATTGTAGAGCGTAAGCATGCACTTCCCATTCTTTCAAATATCTTAATTCAAGGAAAAGATGGTCAAGTACAACTCACTGCAACAGACTTAGAAATGCAAGTATCCTTAAGTTTTAAAGCAGACTTAAAAGAAGAGATTGCTACAACCATATCTGCAAGAAAATTTTTTGATATCACAAGATCATTACCTGACGATTGTGTAATTGATATTACAATTAAAGATAGTCGCGTTGCAGTGAAAGCTAATAAGAGTCGTTTCGCCATTCAAACATTACCTGCAAAAGATTATCCAGTTATGACAAAGGCCTCAAGCGAAGCTGTAGTTATTACAATCTCTCAAATTCAACTTAAACGTTTATTAAAGCAAGTTGAGTTTGCAATGGCACAACAAGACATTCGTTATTATTTAAATGGTTTGTTATTTGAAGTTAATGGCAATCAACTTAATATTGTAGGCACTGATGGACACCGCTTAAGTTTTACATCGATTCATTTAGATCAAAATTACAATAAAACAGAAGTGATTCTTCCCAGAAAAACAGTGATTGAATTAATTAAACTTCTTAATGAAACAGAAGAGTTAGTATCGGTTGAGCTTTATAAAGGCCAAGTCAGTTTTAATTTTAGTGACATACAACTCATTTCTAAAGTTATTGATGGTAAGTTCCCAGATTACACACGCGTTATTCCTGAGGGACATAATAACCAATTCACAATTGATCGATCACAGTTTTTAACTTCTTTGCAGCGCGCATCGATTTTATCAAACGAAAAATATCGCGGTATCCGCTTGATGATTGCAGATAATAATTTAAAGTTGATTAGCACAAACACAGAGCAAGAAGAAGCAGAAGAGGAATTAGAAATCCAATACCAACAAGATCCTATTGATATTGGTTTTAATGTGACATACTTAATTGATGTACTTACAAACATTCAAGAAGATAAAGTCACACTCGCATTCTTGGATACGAACAGCAGCTGCTTATTTACAATACCGAACAACAACGACTACAAGTATGTAGTCATGCCAATGCGCATTTAATCCAATTTAAGATAAAGAGAAACTCATGGCTCAAAAGATAGACAATCAAGAATACAACTCAGACAGCATTAAAATCTTAAAGGGATTAGATGCAGTAAGAAAAAGACCAGGTATGTATATTGGTGACACTTCTGATGGTAGTGGACTCCATCACATGGTCTTCGAGGTGCTTGATAATGCAATTGATGAGTCTCTAGCCGGTCATTGTGACGACATTAAAATTATTATACATCCAGACAATTCCGTGAGCGTTTCAGATAATGGGCGCGGCATTCCAACAGATGTTAAAGACGACGACGAGTTTAAAAGGTCGGCTGCTGAAATTGTAATGACAGAATTACACGCTGGTGGAAAGTTTGATCAAAACTCTTATAAAGTATCTGGCGGTTTACATGGTGTAGGTGTCTCTGTAGTGAACGCACTATCTGAATGGTTGCGCTTAAAAGTTTGTCGTAATGGTAAGGTGTATCAAATGGAATTTAAACGTGGCGAACGTGTGGCTGCGTTAGCTGAAATGGGCACCACGGATCGTCGCGGGACAGAAGTTCATTTCTACCCTTCAGCTGAAACATTTACTAATATAGATTTTCATTATGAAATCTTAGCTAAACGCATACGCGAACTATCATTTCTTAATAATGGCGTCAAAATGGAATTGATAGATCAAAGAAATAACAAGTCAGAAAACTTCGCATATTCCGGTGGCGTTCAAGGTTTTGTGGAATACATGAATCGATCTAAATCCGTGCTTCATAAAAAACCCTTCTACGCGATTGGTGAAAAAGAAGGCATCATCGTTGAAGTGTCGATGCAATGGAATGATTCATATGGGGAAAATGTTCAATGCTTTACAAATAACATTCCTCAAAGAGATGGGGGCACGCACTTAACAGGTCTTCGCACCGCGATGACAAGAACACTCAATAATTTTATTGAACAAAACGACCTCGCTAAAAAAGCAAAAGTAGAAACAACTGGTGACGACATGCGAGAAGGCCTCACTTGTATTCTTTCAGTGAAAGTGCCAGAACCTAAATTTTCTTCACAAACAAAAGATAAATTGGTTTCAAGCGAAGTACAGCCCGTAGTATCTGATGTGGTTGCTTCAAAGCTCGCTGACTTCTTGGCAGAAAACCCTGCGGACGCAAAAGTTATTTGCAATAAAATTATTGATGCAGCGCGCGCCAGAGAGGCAGCCCGTAAAGCACGAGATATGACAAGACGCAAAGGCGTTATGGATTCGATGGGCCTTCCAGGCAAATTGGCAGATTGCCAAGAAAAAGATCCATCGTTGTGCGAAATTTACTTGGTTGAGGGTGATTCTGCGGGAGGCTCAGCAAAGCAAGGCCGTGATCGAAAAAATCAAGCGATCCTACCTTTAAAAGGAAAAATTCTAAATGTGGAGAAAGCGCGTTTTGATAAATTATTATCTTCACAAGAAATTGCAACTTTAATTACTGCCTTAGGGACTGGAATTGGCAAGGATGATTTTAATGTTGAAAAGCTCCGCTACCATCGCATTATTATTATGACTGATGCTGACGTTGACGGCGCCCATATTCGTACTCTGCTATTAACATTCTTCTATCGTCAAATGCCGGAGCTTGTAGAGCGAGGACATATTTATATAGCACAGCCCCCTCTTTTTAAAGTGAAACAAGGTAAGCACGAGCAATATCTCAAAGACGAACAAGAGCTTGATCAATACTTACTTGAATCAGCCATTAAAGATGCAACCTTGCTTACTAAAAAAGGTGGTAGTAGTCTTACTGGCGATCCGTTAGGGGAAATTGCAAGACAAATGGTATTAACTGAAGCGGTCATTCGTCGTATTGCACCTCATTATGACGAAGCGGTATTGCGCGCAATTCTTCATGTAGGTGCTATAGACTTAACAAGCGAGACTAAGGTTGAAAACGTTGCAAAAGCGATAAGAGAGCGTCTCATTAATAAGAGCACAGAAAAATCAGAAGTGATTGTGTCGCTTGATGAAGAAACTAAAACTTATAAGCTAGCCGTTCATAAATTTGTTCATGGCAATTTAGAAAGCTGTGTTATTGACGCATTATTCTTGTCGAGTGGCGATTACCAACAAATATTAAAAACATCACAAATGCTAGACGGTCTTGTAGGCGCGGGCGCTGAAATTCAGCGCGGAGAAAAATCAGAATCTGTTTCTAATTTTAAAGAAGCACTTGACTGGTTGTTGGGAGAAGCAAAACACAATTTAAATATACAGCGCTATAAAGGTTTGGGTGAAATGAATCCAGAACAGCTTTGGGAAACAACGATGGATCCTAGCGTGCGCCGATTACTTAAAGTACAAATTGATGATGCTATTTCAGCTGATGAAATATTCTCAACGCTCATGGGAGATCAGGTAGAGCCGAGACGTGCATTTATTGAAAATAATGCATTAGGAGCAAGCAATCTCGATATTTAGTTTTGATTAATTTATGACGCTAAGCGAATTAAGATTTGTGGTGGCCGTGGCTAAAGAGAAAAATTTTCGACGTGCCGCAAATAAATGTTTTGTGAGTCAGCCCGCTTTAAGTTTAGCAATTAAAAAACTAGAAGAAGAACTGAATGTTTCTTTATTCGAGAGAAATCGCACCGAAGTTACTATTACTGAAATTGGCGAAAAAATTGTTGAGCAAGCCAATATTATTCTAGAGCAAGTTGAAAAGATAAAATCATTTGCCAAATCTGGCGGTGACCCCTTAGACGGATTAATTAAAGTTGGCATGATTCATTCGGTCGGCCCTTACTTGTTGCCACAAATTATTCCTATTTTGAGAAAAATCGCTCCAAAAATGCCGCTAGAGGTTGAGGAAAATATTACCGCGAGTCTCGAGCTACAATTGAAAAACGGACAAATTGACGCAGCGATTGTGGCATTGCCATTTAATATTCCAGGTGTGCATGTTCTGCCGCTTTATAAAGAAGAATTTGTTGTGGCTGTTCCGAATAACCATCCTTGGGCAACACGTAAAAATATTCATCCAAAAGAATTAAGCGACGAAAAAGTATTACTTTTAAATAGTGGACATTGCTTTAGTTTGCAAGTGATTGACTCATGCCCAGATTTATCTAAAAAAGGTGAGGTGCTCCAAGGTAATTCACTTGAAACGATTCGTAATATGGTGGCATCGAACTTAGGGATTACTGTGTTGCCAAAAAGTGCAACATCAGATCGCTATCAAAACCATTTAATAAAAGTAATTCCTTTTATTAAGCCTGTGCCTTCGAGAACGATTGCAATTGCTTATCGAAAAAGTTTTGTACGAATGAACGCAGTAGAAAAAATCTCAGAGGCAGTACGATTGATTAAAACAGATACGATTGAAATGATATAAGAAGCGTTATTTATAGGTAACGCTTCTTAATATGGATAAGCGATTAACGAGCCGCGCGTCTTCTTTTTGGAGCCGCTTTACGTTTAGCTGGTTTTTTTGCAGCAACTTTACGAGCTGGTTTACGTCTAGCAGCTGGTTTTTTTGCAGCAGGTGATCTTGCGGGAGCTTTCTTAGAACCAAGACCTAAAACAGATTTGATTGGACATGAAGCTAAAACACCAGTGCCTAATAACACAACACCAACGACTTCATCAACAATACCATATTCAAAAACAGAGTAACCACCAATTGCTTGACCTAATATAGCAGCGCCAAGAGCAATACGAACTACTCTTTCTAAACCTTTAACATTCGTTTTCATTTACTATCCTTTTTATTAAGAGGAGTTTGCATCATAAACGAATTAAAAAATTTAGGAAATACTTTTTTTAGTGCCTGACAGCAAAATCCAGCCTTCGCGCTCAATAGGTTTGTTTAAATTAAACCATGCGCTATATATTTCAGTCAGCATCTCGATTTGTTCTTTCAATATGCCAGATAATGCAATTTTTCCATGAGGCTTACAAGCCTTTGCTATGAGGGGTGCCAGGACGGACAGCGCGCTTGATAAAATATTTGCAACCACTATATCGGCATCAAAAGTGAGTGGTAATTCCGAATTATAAAACTGAACATCGACATGATTTTCTTTTGCATTATGTATGCTTGCAATAATGGCTTGTGGATCAATATCAACACCTATTACTTGTTTTGCACCACATTTTTTTGCTGCAATAGACAAAATACCTGACCCACATCCGTAATCTAAAACGTGATCATTAATATTCACTTCTTTAATAAGCCACTCTAAACATAAATGTGTTGTAGGGTGACTTCCTGTCCCAAATGCTAGTCCAGGGTCTAAAATAATATTGATGGCATCAGGATTGGGTGAAGTATGCCAGCTTGGAACGATCCAAAGCCTGTCAAAAATGTTGATGGGTTCAAATTGTGATTGAGTCAAAGCAACCCAATTTTGTTCTTCGACAGAATCAAGCGTGTAATCAATATGAGATAACCCGGTAATAGTTTTCAGTTCATTGATGATGGTGTCGATAGATACGGCCGCATCAAAAAGAGATTCAACTGTATTGTGTTGCCATATTGTATTGCTTGGAATGTTGGGCTCACCAAAAAGCGCTTCTTCATTTTCGCTATTAAGATAAGAGTCTTCGATAGCGCAGGAAAGTGCGCCGAGCTCGATTAAAGCATCACTCATGATATCTGCATAGTCTGCACTTGCTCGGATTTTAAGATTAATCCAAGCAGCCATTTATTTTTTTTGTATGCCGAGTTTTTTTTCTAAATAATGAATGCTGACACCACCATTATTAAATGCAAGATCAGCCATGAGGTCTTTGTGTAATTGAATATTTGTTTTAATGCCTTCGACTACCATTTCAGATAAAGCAACGCGCATTCGCGCAATAGCTTGATCGCGTGTGTCGCCATAAGTAATTAACTTACCA
>JGI24768J34885_10000149_pt1 | contig 19367 bp, 17 predicted proteins | sample LakOntMetagenome_FD_34885 | JGI IMG/M metagenome (IMG submission 34885) | reverse complement strand
GTGTGATGAGCTTGAACACCGATGGCTTGAGCAACGGAGTGTACTTGGTACAAGTAACTTCAGGTATCAAGCAAGTGACCAAGAAGATCACAGTTCAGAAGTAAACCTATCTTTTAAAAGTATATGGTTTTTTGGTTCAGGGGCCAGCGCGCAAGCGCTGGCCCTTCTTTTTGTAACCAACAAATATTATTGAACCACCAATCTAGAAGTCGAAACCCCAGTATTGGTTTTTACTCGTACCAAATAGGTTCCAGAAGAAAACCCCGCCAAATCCAACTCCTCTACTGCTCCCAACTCCAAAACACCTCGTCCCATGACATCCATCACAATTACCTGTTTGATTATACCAGCACTCAAAATACGAACCCTATCGATAGCAGGATTGGGATACAACAAAACCTCTTCTTTTGTCACCAATAAATCATTGCCCATGGCAAAATCCCAAATGGGTTGCTCCACAGCAGCCAATAATTCAGCACCATAAACACCCAAATTCCTCGATTCAGAAATCCCCATACCAAAATCACTCGCAGCATAACCAACAACCGACAAATCCGCAGGCTTAAACCTTGAATAAATGGCACCCGTTGGACCAAAATCCGCAGCCGTAGGCATACCCAAAGACAACATCGTATCGGGAACCGTTAAACTAAATGAATATGACAGCGTTTCACCCGATTTCATTACACCAGATAATCCAGCGATCTGTGAACCATGTTTTCCGCCATCGGTAGTCCACACCACCCGGTTGTGATAATAACCCACCAAGGTTTTGTTTTTACCAAAAAATATACTCTGAGTATCTCTGGTCAAGTTAAACTCTACCCGCTGATCCCATCCCGCGCCCAATCCTCTCACCGTCTTCTCTCTCAGCATCACACCAAAACGAATACCGCCTTTGTCTATCGCATCCAAAGATTGCAATTCCAATTTACCCGTAACCTTCCTCGTCTTGGGATTAAAAACCAAATCCTTCACAACAACCGCCGCCGAATGATTCGCCTGCGAGATCGCCGACTCCACAGCCGCTGCATACAATGTTGGATCACCCACCGTTGTCTTTCTATCAATCACGATAAACGGCATTGAATCCAATACAGCTGGCGCATTCACGTTGTTCATATTGTCGTTGATATGGTGCGACACAAAAATCGCCTTACCCGAAAACTTCGCCTGCAATGAATCTAAAATTTGGTTGGCGGCCGGACATAAACTGCACCATGTGGCTGTATATGCTTCAACCAAAACAGGCGTTTTCGCTACGCCACTGCCAACCTGTGCCACATAATCAAAAATCATCGGCAATGTATCATTGCTGGCATTGTCATCCGCGCCACCGCCATTCAACGTCAGCCAAACCTTGATCCTGGCACGATCACCCGGCTGCATGTCGCGCTGAATGTTCTTTGATACCAACGCACTTCTATAATCCGTGAAATTCACAAATGTCAAAGGATACGCCTGGGCTGATTCACCGTTCACTTGTACATTCAACCAATAATCCGTGCTCGGAGTATTGCCATGTACCGTAAAAATACCACTCACGGCCAAATCTATACCCAAACCACTCTTCACATATTGAGTGCCTGCGGGACGTAATCCATATCCAGTTGTTAAGGAAGCATCCAACGTTTTTTTCTTACCCACCGCAAATGTCACAAAGGAATTGTCGATGTACGACTTACCCTGTAACGGAATCTCGTTCAACAAATCACTCAATTCAGCAAGCGCATAGGTCTCGAACGGACCAAGTACAACACCNTTCGCTTGTTTCAACTTCACCGGCACACTGTCGGCATACCAAGCATATTCAGANCCCCATCCCATCCTAACAACATGCATCGATGAGCCATTCTCTTCCAACACCACGGCATTGTAACTATACGTACCGAATTTGTTGGACGTATCCGCCCCCACCGTAAATGATTGAAATTTAATCCAATGCTGCCTGTTCGGCGACTGTCCAACCGTTTTCACCAACACCCGATCATTGCTACCCTTGGCCATCACCCCACCAATCACTACAGAAGCAGGCGCGATTCGAGCATCGGGCAAACTAGAAATCAAAAAATCCATCGGCACCGCCACACCGGAACCAAAATAAACCGCCCCATTCTTTGTGGCACGGAATTTTTTCACACCAGCCCCATTAAATTGAAAAGCAAACGGTATGCTGTCTTCCATGGAGTACCCTTTACTGAGCGTATCCCACTTCAAAGCGCGCCAACCGTTACCCTCGGCCGCATCGTCTCGTTCTATGTTTAGCGACCTTGGGTTAACCCCCTTTGCATCGGGATTGTTTTTCACCTCAAACAAGTGATAGGCATTTTGCGACATCGCACTGCCCGATAGCAATATCATACCACAATAAGTGATAAACCTTTGAGAATAATTCATAGAAAATAAGTTTGTAGAAAATTATTAAAAATACAGAAGCAACGCCATTACAAGGCCTTCACCTCATTCACCAACTTCTGCAAGCTGGCCTTGGCATCACCAAATAACATACCGCATTTGGGATGGAAGAACAATTCGTTCTCGATACCCGCATAGCCCGCCTTCATGCTTCGCTTCAAAACGATGATTTGCTTGGCCTGATCCACATCCAAAATGGGCATACCATAAATAGGACTTGTTGGATCTGTTTTTGCCGCAGGATTCACCACATCGTTAGCCCCAACCACCAAAACAACATCGGTTGTGGCGAATTCTGGGTTGATGTGTTCCATCTCAATCAGTTTATCATAATCAACATTGGATTCAGCCAACAAAACGTTCATATGACCCGGCATACGCCCAGCCACTGGGTGTATTGCATACTTCACATCAACGCCTTCAGACTCGAGCAAATTCTCCAGTTCATGACAAACGTGCTGAGCCTGAGCAACAGCCAAACCATAACCAGGAACAATAATCACTTTGGATGCATACTTCATCATGATCGCAACGTCTGTGGCTTGAACCTCACGAACGCTACCACCTGAAGCGCTGGTTGTGCTTCCTCCACCATTTCCACCGGCCATACCAATCAATACATTCATCAATGAACGATTCATCGCCTTACACATCACAACGGTAAGGATTGTTCCTGCAGAACCTACAAGCACACCACCCATTAACATCACTTTGTTCTCGTACAAGAAACCACCACAAGCAGCAGCCACTCCAGTAAACGAATTCAATAAAGAAATCACTACCGGCATATCAGCCCCACCAATNGGGAATACGAACAACAATCCGTAAACCACCGCCAAAGCAATGGTTACATAAAAGTAAAACGACGAATGATCCGCNTTAAAGGCTTCATAATTCAAATAAGCCACACCCAAAATCGCAACCAAAACCACCGCGTTGATGATCTGCTGCGACGGGAATCTGAAATCGCCAATTTTGCCATTCAACTTACCCCAGGCCACAATCGACCCAACAAAAGAGATGGTACCAATAATCAAACCAGCGATTACGGGGATATACAAACCCAACGACATGGCAGACGCATGTTCCATGGCTTCTGGGTTCGACGCTTCGTGCAACAAATGCCTCCACTCAATGATCGATATCAAAGCTGCGCTCAAACCACCCATTCCGTTGAACAAACTCACCATTTCTGGCATCGCAGTCATCTGAACCCGCTTGGCCATCAAAGTGCCAATCACAGTACCTGCCACAATCGCAACCATAATATACTCAAGGTTGTTGATCACGTGAAAGCCCTTCGAATTGAAAAACAAAGCCGCCACTACAGCCACCGCCATACCAAATGCTGCCACCAAATTACCCTTGCGGGCAGAATCTGGCTGTCCCATCATTTTCAATCCCACCACGAAGCTCACCGAGCCCACGAGGTATCCAATTTCCATATACGGCATCATGATGCTTTTTCTCCTTTCGGTTTCTTCTTAAACATTTCCAACATGCGGTCAGTCACCACAAATCCACCAATGACGTTCAAGGTTCCTACAAATACCGCCAATGTACCAAACACCAAAGAAAGAGTATCACCTGGCGATGCGTTTCCCATCACGATAATTGCACCAATCAACACCACCCCGTGGATGGCGTTAGCACCGCTCATCAAAGGCGTATGCAATACGCTGGGCACGTGTGAAATCAACTCTACACCCACGAAGATCATCAAGATCACCAAGTAGATGAGGTTCAAAATATTTTGCTGTTCGTACTGCGCGATCAAATCGGCAATACCCTGAAAAAATGCTTCCATGCTTTTTCTTTTATGCGTTATGATAAATTTCACCGTTCGAACAAATCAAACAGCCCTGTACAATTTCATCGTTGCGATCCAACACCAACTCACCTTTTGGCGCAACCAATTTCAACAATTCCCAAATGTTTCTGGCAAACAATTCACTGGCGTTCGCACTCAATTCCGATGGCATATTCACCGCACCAACCAACCGCACGCCACCCACAACCTTCACTGTACCAGCTTCGGTTTGTGAACAGTTACCACCTTGCTCGGCCGCCATATCAATGAGTACAGAACCCGATTTCATCAATCCCAATTGCTCGTCATCCACCAAAATCGGCGCTTTCCTTCCGGGTACCAACGCAGTTGTAATCACCAAATCTGCCTGAGCCAAACTCTTATTNACAGCCTCTCTCTGTGCTGCACGATATTCTTCAGTGGCCTCTTTCGCATAACCACCTTCAGAACCCACTTCAACGCCTTTTACCTCGATAAACTTACCGCCCAAAGATTGTACTTGTTCTTTGGTTTCCGGACGAACATCGGTGGCCTCTACCACAGCGCCCAAACGTTTTGCCGTAGCAATGGCCTGCAATCCAGCCACACCCACACCAAAAATCAACACTTTTGCCGGCGTAACCGTTCCCGCGGCCGTCATCAACATAGGGAAAATCTTATCCAAATGGTAAGCCCCCTCAATCACCGCCCGGTAACCCGCCAAATTCGCCTGCGAACTCAAAACATCCATGCTTTGAGCCCTAGAAATACGTGGAATGGCATCCAAACTCATTACAGAAACACCTTCGGCATTGAACGCAGAAATCAAATCTGCATTGCTGCGATGATACATCAAACTCACCCACAAACTACCCTTTGGCAATGTTGCAGCCACAGCGGCTTCAGGCATGTTGATTTGCACGTACATCGCGGCGGCGTTCATAGCGCTGCGATCTACCACCAACGCACCCGCTTCCGAATACATCTCATTTGAAAAGTGTGAGCCCAATCCAGCGCCCGACTCGATCAAAACTTCATTGCCCATCTGTATCAAACTCTTGGCAACCTGTGGTGTTATGGCTACGCGGTTCTCTCCAGCTCGGGTCTCTTTTAAGACGGCTATTTTCACAATTGATTTTTAGATTTTGAAGCGAATATACACAAAAAAAGGGGCGTTTCCGCCCCTTTTCATTCGGTTAAACCGGTTCAATTTAGATTTTACAAAACTTTAACACCACCCCCGCATTCTCAATGGTGTAAATCCCAGACGTCAAAAAAGACACATCCAACAAACCTTCGCCCCTCCAAACCAATGGCAACTCGGCGCCGTTCACATCGTGCATGCGAATGTCTTTTTGATTTCTCACTCCCTCCAATGCCAAAATACCTTCCGCCGGATTTGGATACACACCAAACCCATTCAATCCCAAACCATTGGGCGCTTCATTGCCCAAGGCGCCAATAAATCCATCCCTGTATCTAACCTGGTTGGGGGTGAATCTGCCGTTGGTTGGACTCACCGTACCACTGATTTCCATCACCGGAATGCGTTCACCCAACGAAAGCCATTTGTAGGTCAATGTTTTCCTTGGCACCGGAAATTTTCCAAACTGCGATGTAACCGTATCAATCTGATCCACAAATGCACGCAATCGCAACACATTGGTATACTCCTTATAAGGGGTCTTGATAGTACCCCACCCATCGGCATCATTGTATCGCTTCCCCGACTGAACCAGCGCAAACAAATCGCCCGGAATGCTGAACTTAAAATTAAAACTGCTGGTATCCTTATCCCCAAAATTCAAAGGAAATTGATACACCTCGTCCTCATCCACATACATCGCAGCCAACGGAAATCCCGAATACTGATAACCAATACCCTCTGCCTTAAAAACCTTCGTACTGTTGGTGTAAAACGAATACACATTGGTCAATGTAATGGGACCTGCACCCACCGTATCCGCCGTTTTTTGACCTATCTGTCCGAAAAAATAAAAAGAATATGGCGTTTTATTGGCACTGTAATAATTCAACAANTGCTGTCGCTGAGGAGTCATCCCACTAAAATCCCAACTCATATTCGCACCACCCGTCTCATAATTGCTCGGCAATTCCGTGGGCAACGCATTGGAATATCGCAACGTATCCCCCGCTTTGGGCATTTGAGACGATGTAATCGTTGGCTGAGCCACCAACGCCCCTCCAAACAACCCCGTCAATGCAAAAAACAACTGTTTCATAGATAAACAAATATACAATTTAAGTTCAATTTTGGGTTGTTAATCTGCTTCAAAAACACGATTTTTGCAGAACTTATGGAATATCGTTGGCGCGCAAAATCTACACCCAATCAGGAACAGGTATTGCAGCTCTCAGAGAGCATCCGCGTAAACCCATACATTGCCAACATTCTGGTTCAAAGAGGTATTGATACCTACGAAAAAGCGGAAAAATTCTTCCGCCCCAAACTAGAAGATCTACACAACCCCTTCCTCATGAAAGACATGGACTTGGCCATTCGCCGAATCCAAAAAGCCGTGTCGCAACAAGAAGGCATTCTGGTTTATGGCGATTACGACGTAGATGGCACCACCGCCGTAAGCATCGTTTTTTCGTATTTCAAATCCTTTAACCAAAACATCGAATATTACATCCCCGATCGGTATAAAGAAGGTTACGGAATCAGCAGAACAGGCCTAGAATATGCCGCAGCAAAAGGCTTCACCCTGGTCATCGCACTCGATTGTGGCATTCGCTCAAACGAACTCGTAGACTACGGCAATTCTCTGGGATTGGAAATCATCATCTGTGACCACCACCTCCCCGGTGAAACCCTGCCCAAAGCCGCCGCCATCCTCAACCCAAAACGCCTCGATTGCGAATACCCCTATAAAGAACTTTCAGGCGCAGGCATCGGATTCAAACTCATTCAAGCCTACAACGAAAAACAAGGCATGCCCACCGAAATGGTGTACGACTACCTCGATATGGTGGCTGTGAGCATCGCCTCAGATTTGGTCGATATTCGGGGTGAAAACAGAGTCCTCTCCTTCTATGGACTCAAAAAACTCAACGAAAACCCCAGCATTGGCCTACAATCACTGCTCGATGACTGTCCGAAAAAAGAACAATACAACATTTCCGACATCATCTTTGGCATCGGCCCGCGCATCAACGCAGCCGGCAGAATTTCAGACGCCAACGCAGCGGTAAAAGTGCTCATCGAAAAAGATTATCACACCGCAAAGAAATATGCCAAAGTCCTTTCCGAACGCAACCACGAACGCAAAGAACTCGATACAGACATCACCCGCGACGCCATAGATATGGTCGAAAAAAGCGAACGCCTACTCAACAAATACTCCATGGTTTTGCAAGGCGAAGGCTGGTCTAAAGGCGTAATCGGCATCGTAGCCTCCCGCATGGTAGAACAATTCTACAAACCCACCATTGTTTTTTCTCTGAACGATGGCATGCTCACCGGCAGCGCTCGAAGCATCAAAACTTTCGACATCCACGAAGCCATTGGTGCATGTGGCGATTTGGTGGAGCAGTTTGGTGGACATAAATACGCAGCTGGACTGAGTATCAAAGTAGAGAATTTCGACGCCTTCGCAGACCGGTTCGAAGCCATCGTGCGCGAATCAGTCACCGCAGAAGACCTCATCCCCGTGGTAGAATACGATCTCGAAATGGACACGGCACTGATCACTCCGGGCATGATGAAAATCCTCAAACAACTCTCCCCGTTTGGCCCAGGAAATACCATCCCCGTTTTCAGATCCAACAATCTGAAAGCCAATCAAACCGCCAAAATCCTCAAAGATCGCCACCTAAAAATGCAAGTACAAACCCCCAATGGCCCCATGGATTCCATTGGATTTGGATTAGCAGAACACTGGCCCTCCGTCACCGACAGTCAGATTTTTCACGCCTGCTACTGCATCGAAGAGAATACATATAACGGCAGAACCACTTTGCAACTTCGTTTGCAAGACATTAAAACCAATTAAAGCAGAATTTCCTATCTTGCTTGGGTGAAACGAAAAAACTTCATCCACACCCTTGGAGCAACCACCCTTGGCGCCTTGGCCTTTCGCCCCATCTTGGGAACTGCAGAAAATCTCGACCAATCCAAAGGCAGCTCGCATACCCATCCTGATGCGATCAACACCCCACCCAAATCCCTTTACACATTACCCAAAATAGGCACCTCAAACGCACCGTACAACGAGGCATATTGGGGCGTCATCGCCAAAAACTTCAAAAGACCCGCTGGTTTCATCAATCTAGAAAACGGATATTTCAGCCACCAACCGCAAAGCACACTTTCCGCACACTTCCAAGGCGAAGACACCATCAATACCCAAAGCAGTCACTTCATGAGAACGGCACAAACCACCGCAATTGAAGAAGCACGCAATGCCTTTGCCGGATTCCAGGGCCTATTAACCGATGAAGTCGCTTTCACCCGAAACACCACCGAAAGCCTCAACACCATCATCATGGGCACAAACTGGCAACCCAACGACGAGGTAATCATTGGCGACCAAGATTACGGTTCCATGGTTGAAGCCTTCGAACAAGCCGCGGCGCGATGGGGCATCATCATCAAAATCGCGCAGGTCCCCAAAGACCCACACGCCGATCTTGAAATCGTACAGGCATATACCAAACTCATCACACCGCAAACGCGAATGCTGCACCTCACCCACATGATCAACCTGAGTGGACAGCTCATCCCCGTGCAAGCCATCACCAGAAAAGCCAAAGACCTCCAACCCCAAATCACCGTTGTTGTGGATGCCGCACACAGTTTGGCCCATACGCCAACAGACATGAGCGATTTGGTCAATGCCGGCGTGGACGTAATCGGAGGAAGCTTGCACAAATGGCTCTGCAACCCCATCGGTGTAGGATTTTTGTACATGAATCGCAAACTCATACCCCAAATTTGGCCTTTGATGGGCGATACCAACGTTGAAAAAAACAACATCCGCAAATTCGAACACCAAGGCACCCGCCCCATAAATTCTCTACAAACCATTTCAAAAGCCATTGAATTTCATCGCGCCATCGGCATTTCTCCAAAATACAACCGCTTAACCTATCTCAAATTGTTATGGATTGGCAACAAACAAGCCCTTGAAACCTATGCGAAGAGCCTGGGATTTCATACAGACCCAAAATTCAAAGCCCAAATGGCAGCCGTCACTGACCTCACCATGTTAGACGCCTTCAAACTACAATCTCCGTTGTTCCACTTTCACAGAGGAGGTGCCATCGCCACTGCGAATGTGAACGGATATTCACCTGTTGAATTGGCGCAAACATTGATGAACAAACACAAAATTTTTACCGTGGGCATAGATCACCCCGTAATCAAAGGCATCCGCGTCACGCCCCATCTCAGCAATTCCGTAGAAGACTGCATCGCACTAAACAAAGCCATTACCGCCATTTGCGTAGACCTCATCCCTCACCTGGAACCGATGAAATAGACGTTAATCGCGCTCCTTCACAAACACCAACACATCGTTGAGTGTATCTCCGTCCGTGAGCCCCGCACCATACACCTGTCGATACTTTTTCAAACCCATCAATTGGGACTTGCTCAACCTTCCATCTCTCCTACCGTGGAAATTATCCCAAATCACAACTGTACCTTTCGGAAACCAATCATTCACACCAGCATCTTTGGCATCCAACGACCATAGTTTGAGCGTTCTTGCTTCTTTTGGCCAACTCGAAACTGGCAATGCAGGCAACCATTCTCCACTGGGCGATTTGGGATGCAACTGCGCATCCGCAGCCCAAGGATCATAATTCTCAAACACATCAATCGCAGGTATTTGATGTGCCCAAATGCGATGTCCCAATCCATTTTCTTTTACCCAATGAATGGCTTGAGCCACAGGATTCACCTGTGCACCAAATTCTTCAGACCCAGAATCACGCAACAGTGCAACATCATCTTTATTACTCACAGATTCACCATTATAAACACCACCACCCAAGAATGACGGATTCCATGGATAGCCAATTCCAGCCCCCGGAAAAGCCAATAAAAACATCCCCACAGAAACCAAAAACTTCAAGATACGATTCAAGATCCGTATTTCATGACGCATCAAAATGTCCAATCCATACATGGCCAACAAAGCCACCACCGGCGACACAACCACAAACACCCGCAAAAGCCCATGCGAGCCCATTGCGCCCTTCCACCATAAAACGCTGTGGGCCAAAAAGAACAACCCAAACAATGGCCACCAAAGCCACAACGCCATCTGACTGTTGTTCGCTGGGGTTTTCCGACGAAACCGTTTCAACACATAATTCAACACCAATACCAAAGAAATCACGCAAAACAACAAAACCAACACCCCAGTAATTTCTCTCTGATGCATCGCATAATACCAAAAATCGCCGCTGCCCGCATCAAACCCACCGTCCAACTCCTGTCGAACATAGGGATTGTTGGCCATCAACCAATTCCACTGTCCGCTCACCAACGCACCCAACAATCCATAAACTGTTACCCCTACCAACGTAAAGGGCAAATATTTTTTTCGATCCCTAAAAACCAAAAATAACATTACCGCCATCAGAAGCACAAACCCTTCGCTGCGAACCAATGGCAAAAACGAAGCCAACACAGTTGCACTCACCCACCGACTACCCGCGTACAAATAACACACCAACACCAATACCAATGCATTACTGGGCTCGGTAAGTGCTGAATGCACATTGGCCAAAACGATGGGTTGCCAAGCAAACAAAAAGATGGCCATCCACGGATTACGCATGCCGATTTTCCGGGCAGTGAGATAGGCCAACCAAGCCGTTGCCAAAACACTCAAATGATTCAATAGCAACACCCCCTTGATGCCAAACTGCGCAAATGGCAATGCCAATAAGGTAAAAAATGGCTTACCCCATTGATCCAACAACAACAAAGGATGTTGCGGTGCCCATCGAGCATACAAATAATGATTCCACGAATCCTGTCCACCTGCTGGGGCCAACGAAACATAGGCCACATACAAATTCACCAAACCCACAACCACAATCGCCGATAAGGCGGCGCTAGAGTTGCGATTCCAATGCATTTTTATCGACATGATGACGAAGGTAAATAAAAAAGGGACTGCTTGCGTAAACGCAGCAGTCCCTTGGTAAAAATCCTTGAATCAATGCAAGAATTTCAAAAATCAATAGGTGCTATGCACCAACATCATATCGTGAATGCGCTTTTCGGCATGCAAAATCGCGGCTTGCTGATTGTTCACATTTTCACGTTCAGATTTCTTGTAAATTTCTAAGATGGTGTTGTAGATATTTTCGGTTTGAGACATTGCATTCTCACGAACATATCCGTTGTACTCAGAATATACATTAATCAATCCACCGGCGTTGATCACAAAATCAGGGGCATAAATGATGCCTTTCGATTTCAACAAGTCACCGTGAATTTTCTCATCTTCCAATTGGTTGTTGGCAGCACCTGCAACAATCACACACTTCAACTTTGGCAAAGTAACATCGTTGATGATACCACCCAAAGCGCAAGGAGCAAAAATATCTACATCCAATCCAATCATTTCTTCACCACTCACAACAGTTGCACCAAATTGTGTTGCCGCAGCTTGCAATGCTGAATCATTGATATCAGCCACATACAACTTCACGCCTTCTTTGTGCAAATATTCCAACAAGTGCATACCCACTTTTCCGATGCCCATTACGGCAGCAGATTTTCCCGATAAACTATCATTGCCCCAAGCCTGTTTGGCAGAAGCTTTGATACCCATGTAAGTACCATAAGCAGTTACTGGCGATGGATCTCCACCCCCACCCATGCTCTCTGGNAAACCCACAACGTGATCGGTTTCCATGTTCACATACTCCATATCGCGGGTAGTAGTTCCCACGTCCTCGGCAGTAATGTATTTACCGTTAAGGTTCTCTACGAAGCGACCGAATTTGCGCATCAATGCTTCAGACTTCATCGAATTGGCATCGCCAATGATAACCGCCTTCGCACCGCCCAAATTCAAACCAGCTACAGAAGCCTTGTAGGTCATACCGCGCGATAAACGCATGGCATCTCTGATGGCATCTTTCTCGTGGGTGTAATGCCAAAAGCGAGTACCACCCAGACCTGGGCCCAATACAGTGTTGTGAATGGCAATGATTGCCTTAAGTCCAGTTGCGTGATCTTGACAAAAAACGATTTGCTCGTGATTTGTTGATTCTAAACCTGCAAATAAATCAAATGATGTTGCAGGCAATTTCTGAGTTTGAACGTCAGCCATGATAATGGTGCAAAGATAGGTAGAATTGAGATAAAAAAATCGTTTTTAGAAGTGTCAACACGACACTTAAGCTTCTGTTGGAATGGGTCTTGGAGCATGTTTCGCGGCAGCGGCTGCGATGGCCCTGATGTGATCTGGGGTTGTACCACAGCATCCACCCACAATATTCACCCAACCTTGTTGGCACCAATCCTCAAGAACTGCCGCCATACTCTCGGGGGAATCATCATATTCGCCAAATTCATTGGGCAAGCCAGCATTCGGGTAACAACTAATCGGCACCCACGCCACACGGGCCATTTCCTCAATAAACGGACGCATTTGAGGGGCTCCCAAAGCACAATTCAAGCCCACACTCATCAGGTTTCCGTGCGATATCGAAATCCAAAAAGCCTCCGCCGTTTGTCCGCTCAACGTCCTGCCCGAATTGTCGGTAATCGTACCACTCACCATCACGGGAATATCGCTTCCACGCGCCTCTTTTACCGTATTAATCGCAAACAACGCCGCCTTACAATTCAACGTATCAAACACCGTTTCCACCAACAACAAATGCACCCCCGCATCCATCAAAGCAATCACTTGCTCTGTGTAACATGCCACCAAGTCATCGAATGACACGGCGCGATACCCCGGATTGTTCACGTCGGGCGATAAGCTGGCTGTTTTGTTGGTAGGACCGATGGAGCCCGCCACGAAACGAGGCTTACTCGGGTCCATCGCAGTATACTCCGCAGCCGCATCCAACGCCAATTTTGCAGCCGCGGCATTCAGTTCCTTGACCAAATCCACCATGTGATAATCCAACATCGAAATGGAATTGGCATTGAAGGTATTGGTCTCCAAAATATCTGCACCCGCAGCCAAGAATTGCTTGTGAATGTCTGAAATAATTTGTGGCTGAGTGAGCACCAACAAATCATTATTCCCCTGCAGCGCGTGGGCGAAATCCGCAAAACGACCACCCCTATAATCCGCTTCAGACAACTTGAGTTTCTGAATCATAGTACCCATGGCACCATCTATGATCAATATGCGCTCCTTAATTAATTCTTGTATGTTCATTGCGAAATCTCATTTATCGATTGATTCAAAATTTTGGCCATCAAATCCAATGCAGTGTGAGCCGTCATCCGATTTTGTCCGTCGATGCATTTCTGCAACTCAAAGGGCACACCACTCTTAGATACCAACATCAGCGGAGAAACCACCCCTGAATCCTTTAAAGTGGGATATGTAAATTTTACATATTTCTGCTTGCTATCACCAACGGCGCTTCCCACCTCGGGAAAATCAATGCTTTGCGATAGTCCAAAAGCCTTGTTACGCGCGTAAAAAACAACCTCAGGCTCATTCTCATAAAGTGCCTGCACATCCTTGTTCTGCATCATGGTGTGGGTTTTTTCAGCAAATACCGCATCAAAAGCACGCTCCGCATTCTTGTAATCCGCCGCTGTATCGCTAGGTTTATATACCACGATGGCCTTGAACTTGAACGCCACGTAGGCTTTCGCGTTTGGAAATTCCACATAGAAATACTTCCCTTTATCAATGCCACCCTTCACCAAATTCCGTTTTTTCAGCGCCTTCAAAAACTCTTTAAATCGTTCTTCTGAAGTGAGCGACAAAGCCAAACAAGTTCCTTCGTCCAATCCAAATGCCACCACATCAGAATACAATGTAATGCCGGGCTCACCCGCGTCTTTCACCTTTTTGAAAATGGGAAGCCCAGAAATGGTCTTTCTCAACATGGCGATACCTTCCGGCTGTTCCACAGATTTTGAAAAATCGGATCGAAGCAATTTGGTTTGAACGTGTACAAACCAGCTCGCCGTTTCAGGAATCACCAGCACCAACCTACTCCGCGCATTAAAATTATACCAAAGATAAACACCCACCGAAATCACCGTGAGTGCAGTAAGTCCCATAATCGTAAACGCAATTCTGCGAAATCCTTTGTCCATCCCAACTACAAAGGAACAATACAGAATCCATATGAAAGAAAAAAACTGCGGTTTCCCATGAATAAATTTGGGTGCCCACAAGCCTGTGAGCACCCAAATCAGTTCATTCAAATAATTGTTGGGGAATCAATGAATCCCAAAGGCCTATTCGGCCATAAAAACTTTTACTTCTTGCAGCAAGGCTTACCTTCAGCACCACCTGCACATGCCTTCTTTGGAGCAACACCAGGGGCCGCAATGGGCGCCGCAGCACTCGCAGATGCACTGGCAGAAGCATCACCATGTCCACCACACTTGTGCTCAGCAGAAGCACCTGAACAGGCCGCTTTCGGAGCAACAGTAGCTGGAGCCGATACAGAAGCAGAAGCCGCTGAACCTTCTTTCTTGCAACAAGCTTTCACTTCGCCATTCGAAGCACCGGCTTTGCTACAACCCGCTGCCGAACCTTCTTTCTTGCAACAAGCCTTAGTTGGAGCAACCGCCGTAGCAGGAGCAACTTGAGCCACTTCAATTGCAGGGGTATTTTCTGCAGCTTGACCCGCAGTTTGAGCCTGAGAAACAACCGCAAAACCTGCGATCAACAATCCAAAAGCAATGATTTTTTTCATAAGTTTTTTCTATTTAAACAAATATAACAACAAATTTCGGTATTTACCACTTGGCAATGATGGTTTCTCCACCCACAGTTTTCTGATTCAAATCAACCAAAATCTCCGTATCCAAAGGCAAATATAAATCAATCCTGGAACCGAACTTAATGAATCCGTACTCATCACCACGGTTCAATTCTACGCCAGGCTTCACGTAACACACAATCCTCCTAGCCAAAGCGCCAGCGATCTGTCTAAACAAAACCTGCTTCCCATTTTCTTCCATTACAACAGTGGTTCTCTCATTCTCCGTGCTGCTCTTTGGATGCCATGCCACCAAATACTTCCCTTTGAAATATTTGTAATACAACACCTTCCCAGTAACAGGCGCACGATTTACGTGTACGTTTACAGGCGACATAAAAATACTTACCTGCTTTCGCTTGTCTTTGAAATACTCAGGCTCCTCTACCTCTTCAATCACCACTACCTTGCCGTCTGCCGGCGCAATAATCAAACCTTCACCTTGCGGTGTATTTCTCGATGGATTTCTAAAAAACTGAACCACCAACACAAAAAACACCAACGACAATCCCAAGAAAATCTGAGAAATCAAACCCTCTCCAGCCAACGCTTGAACACCATAGTTCAAACCCAACAGAACCAAGGTGGTAACAAAAATGATGGTAAATCCTTCTCTATGTAACCTCATTTTAGAAAGAGCCTCTCAATTTCAAAGTACTTGCAACCTTATCCAATGCCACGATGTAGGCCGCAATACGCATGTTTACACCGTATTTTTCGGAAGTGGCATATACGTTATCAAACGCTTGCTTCATCGCACGATCCGCCCTACGGTTTACACGCTCTTCTGTCCAATAGTAACCCAAACGGTTCTGAACCCACTCAAAATATGACACTGTAACACCACCGGCGTTGGCCAAAATATCGGGAACAACCAGAATGCCCTTCTCGTTCAAAATAGAATCCGCCTCAGCAGTTGTAGGTCCGTTTGCACCTTCTACAATCATTTTGGCTTTGATTTTCGATGCATTTTCTGGCGTGATCTGATCTTCCATCGCAGCAGGCACCAAAATATCGCATGGCAACTCCAACAATTCACCGTTGGTCACCTGACTGCCACCCTTGTAACCTTCCAAACTGCGAGTGCTGCTATTGGCAACATAAGCAATGGCCTCGGCTACATCAATGCCTTCTGGGTTGTAATACCCACCGGATACATCAGAAATCGCTACGATTTTAACACCCAACTGGGCGATCAATTTCGCAGAAATACTTCCCACGTTGCCAAATCCTTGCACTACACAAGTTGTGTTGGTTGGGTTCAAGCCCAATTTGGCCATCGCACTGCGAGTGCTCACCATTACACCTCTACCTGTGGCTTCCACACGGCCTAAGCTACCACCCAAAACCAAAGGCTTTCCAGTAACCACCGCATAAGAATTATGTCCGGTTATTTTACTAAACTCATCTACGATCCAAGCCATTTCTTGGGCACTGGTACCCATATCCGGCGCTGGAATGTCCTTATCCGGACCAAACACGTTGCGCATGGCCAAAGTATACCCACGCGTCAATCGCTCCAATTCACCCTTACTCATGCTGCGAGGATCACACTTGATACCACCTTTCGCACCTCCGTAAGGCACATTAACCACTGCACATTTCCATGTCATCCATGCCGCCAATGCCTTCACTTCATCCAAATGAACATCCATGCTATAACGAATTCCACCCTTTGAAGGACCCAAATGCACACTGTGAACTACGCGATACGCCTCAAACACACGGATAGTACCATCATCCATCGTAACTGGGATGTTGGCCGCCACTACCTTGTCTGGTACACGCAATACGTTTGCAAATTGATCGTCCAATCCTAATTTCTCTTTCGCCTCATCGAAGCGTCTCTGCATGCTCTCAAGCGGATTGTACCTTGGAGTTCCACCATTGTTAGGGGTTGACATAATATATTATTTTTATGTGAATGTGTGGCAAAAATAGGATTTATCGGTGTAGTTCACTCAACACACCCGCCGATTGTTCCAAATAGTATACAAGAAGTGCCTATTTTTTGGCGAAATATCTCCGCACGAACCTCAACATTACAAATGCGTTAGCCCTACATTTCAAAATGTGCTTAACCTGTAGATAATTCAAAAACAACAGGACCAAAAAGGCCAAATTGACCGACATAAATTTCCCGAAAGTTGAGATCATTCTCACAAAGAGTCCTCGAGGAATGGCACCCGTATCATGAAAGTCTGTCATTGACATCAATCCATCCGCCCCGAACCAAAAAATCACCAAGACCACAACCGCAGAGCCATAGCTAATGATCAAATCCTTGAAACGATTTTTCGCATGCAAATAATGTCCGATCGGTGCTGCAATTCCCAAAAAGATCACGGCGGGTGAAATCAAAAACAAGGNTTCTTTCAACCCCGAAAACGTCTCCCCNAAAACGAAAACATAAAGTGCATTCGGCACAATCATCGCCACCAGGACGGCAAGCAGGGTTCCCGCTGCAGAAATCAAAACATACCTGGAAAGCAACTTGTGGAATTTCCGTTCACCCAAACCAAACTCAGACATATTGCGAGAATTCCCATCGCCACCTACAGTGCCATACCACACCAACATTCTTGAATGAAGGATCGTGCCGTAAGAATTGCCAAAAATCCAAATGGTATCGGCAATCAACAAGGCATTTGCCAGCAATCCCGCTTGTGAATTTCCAAATTGCGCCGCCATCCACCACAACGGCAATCGATATAAAAGAAACAGCAAAATGTGACCGAGCTGCGACAATACCCCGCTATGAAACATCTCTCTGGGTGGCTGGATTGAACGCCAAAACGATCCATTATTTGATTCGATTTGGGCTTGATCTAAGACTTCTGAACTTGAACTCATGGATTGCATCGAACCGCCCTTAAGCCACAACCGAGACTGCCACAAAGAATACACCCAAACCGCGCCCGAAGCATACACAAGTACCCACAAAATGGCCATTTCGTCAAATCCATGGAGATAGTCCAAGGTTTGCCCATCCATCAAACGCTCTGCTGTAAGCTCTGCTGTACGCAAGCGCACACTGAGTTCTATGGCCGCATGTTTTGGAAAAATAAAACCATACATCGCTTCAAAGCACAAAAGCAAACCCAACAACTTCAGGACCTCCATAAATACCTGCAGTTTATTTCTACGATGCACCCAGCCATGGGCCTGATACAGATTGTACTGAATGTTCAATCCCCCGAGAAACAATCCCTGGAAAAAGAGCAAATTAAGTGTGATCACTTTGGGATGGTCCAAACAAATGGGATAATCACCGGCATTCGGAACAACCCAAAAAACCCATCCAATCACATAGGCAACAGACAAAACCAAAAACAAAAAGGACCACGCCGTTGGCAATATGCGTCGTACCGAATATTTCGTTAACAAGTTCGCCAAGGCCCCGCCGGCCACCATCTCGCTCACCATCAATGTCAACTGCAAATACAGGAGCAAAATCGAAAGAGCCCCCCTACCGTAAGCGCCCATGCCCCGTGAATAAATCACAACCACCAATGCCGCAATGACCGCTTTGGCGAGCTGCCAGCCAAATGTCCGCATCGGACCGCCATCGCTAAAAACAGAGTTTTTATTCGCCCCGTCTAATTTCACTAGTGCATTTCGTCCGACATTTATTTCCTCATGCCCCATCCCTGCCTCCTTCTATTTTACACGGAAAAGTTTCTAAAAAACACCCCACAGCCGCCCATCTGAACAACGCATCCAACAATTTCGCATCGCCACCATTGAAAACGAGCGGTTTTGAACCTTCCCCCAATACATCCATCCCCCAATTTGCCAAACCATAATCCAGGGCCTTTTGCCGACGCGCACGCGACACCAAACCATCCAATTTGGCACTCATCACCCACCCTTGCCAGTCTTTAAGACCCTGTATTGTCATCTCACACTTGGGCACTGTAAACCCTTTTTTATCGATCCGCCACAAAACCTTCGCAGGTACCAAACCCACATCCATCGCCTTTCGCAAATATCCTTTGGAATACCCATCCACCAACTTTGCCGTGAGTGAACCACCCAAATCCCAAGTATCATCGCCCCAAGCGTTCAACCAAGCATCCGCCATGCGATAGTCATCGGCAAATGGATTCCTCGATTCAATGCCCGCCGCCATGCCATTCCTATCCTCAAAACGCAACAATTGCGTCAACCTTTCACCATAATAATCCTTGCGCATCAGCACATC
>JGI24768J34885_10000145_pt1 | contig 19644 bp, 18 predicted proteins | sample LakOntMetagenome_FD_34885 | JGI IMG/M metagenome (IMG submission 34885) | reverse complement strand
ATCTTTCGACACGAGAATATAGATGAAAGCAGATCAAAAGGTATTTTTAGCCATGAGAAAGAAGGTCGTCTAGCAATAGCAACTTTTGGAATTATTCTTAACTCAAAACCAGCCTCTGGAATTAGAGTTGTTTCTAGGCCTTTAGCAGTTCCAATAAACAAACATGTATCAGAAGGATGGAGTTTTTTCCATTCACGCGCTACAGCTAGAGCAGGTTGTATGTGACCTGCTGTTCCTCCACCTGCAAAAACTACTGTAGCCATTTGTTACCCGTTGCTTGTAACTCTTTATAGATCTGAGGGTCACGTCGAGCCGCACCAAGTACAAAACCAATAGCCATATATGTTGCAATTAGCGAAGAGCCGCCGTATGAAAGCAGTGGCAGAGTCACACCAACTACAGGAAGAACACTTATCGCTGATCCAATATTGAGAACTGTTTGAATCCCAATCCAGCAACCAATTCCTGATCCAACATATCTGACCATTGGATCCTGGGCTCGCATGGCAATCTTAAAAATAGAGAAAAGGAGAATGCTTATTAAAAATAGCGTCGCTAGAGTTCCAAATAATCCTAACTCTTCACCAATTACCGAAAATATGAAATCAGTATGAGCTTCGGCGAGATTTCCCCATTTTTGACGAGATGCGCCTAAACCAACGCCAAAGAATCCTCCACTAGCCAAACCTAAAAGACTATGCGCAGGCTGCCAACCATAGAGTTTGTACTGATCCTCAGCGAATGGATTTAGAAAAGCGATGAATCTTTGCACTCTATAAGGAGATGTCAAAACTAGAATAGCCAAACTTAAAAAACCTGCGCTGAGCACAACACCGAATACCCGCAGCTTCAGTCCTGAAACCCAGAGGAGTCCTATCAGAATAAATCCGAAGACAGATGCGCTTCCTAAATCATTTCCAGCCAAGATTAGAACCATACACAGGAAGAATGCAGGGGTAATTAAGGCTAAGACATTGGAGTGAATTCGACCAGATCGCTCGTGCTTTGCCAGTACATAGCCAGCCCATAGAATCATTAAGAATTTAGCAAATTCACTTGGTTGAATGATTACAAAACCTAAACTTAACCAGTTTTGATTTCCACTGGTTGAATTACCAAAAACTTGAACAAATAAAAGCATTACAACTGAGATTAAAACTCCGCCACGAGCAATGGTTTTCCAATGTACAAGCGAGATTCTTGAAAGTACCCAGGCCATAGGAATTGAAAAGAGTAAAAAGACTAATTGTCGAGCAGCAATGGCATAAGTTGAACCTGTATTTCCTAAAGAATCAATCGAGGAGGCTGAAAAAACCATGATCAGGCCTAATAGACTCAGCAACAATGTACTTCCTGCCAGCATGTAATAGAGATTGACTGGTTTAGTAAAAAGATTTTCTTTTCCTTTAGTTTGCATGTGACACCAATTTCTTCACAGCTGCAGCAAATCGATCCCCTCGATCTGCATAAGAGGCAAACTGATCCATCGATGCGCAAGCTGGCGCTAAAACAACGCTATCTCCTGAAGTGGCAAAGCTTAATGCATGAGTTACTACCTGCTCCATTAGTGAGTTATCTGCTTGGCCCTTTACATAGCCACTTGGTGTTTCAACTTTCACCCTAGGAACTTCTGGGGCAAATTTTTGTAAAGCGTTCTCAATTAAAATTGAATCTTGGCCAATTAATATCGCTGCCTTCATTCGACCTTTACAGCGTTGAACCAAATCTTCCATGTCAGCGCCTTTTGCTAAACCGCCAGCAATCCAAACAACTGATAAGTGCGAATTTAATGAGGCAATTGCAGAATGTGGATTTGTTGCCTTCGAGTCATCAACCCAGGTTATGGAATCCTTTTCTAGAATTACCTCTATCCGGTGTCTTCCTGGCCTAAAATCTTGCAATGCTTTTTGAATTACTGCATGTGGAACATTAATTGATAGAGCTAGAGCGGCTGCAGCCATAGCATTTGAGACATTGTGAGGAATTGTTGGTTTTACATCGCTAATCTCACAGATCATTTGAGCTTCCATTGGATCAGAGACAAAGCAGCGATCAACAATTAACTCTTCAACAACTCCAATTTCACCAGGTGCCGGAGTATTGAGCGAGAAAAAAACTTTACGCCCCTTCCAGGAGGCAGAACGTGTGATGACTTCTCCGTCGTCGGCATTGAGGACGGCGATCTCACTTTTTTCAAGTAGAGACAATTTTGCTTGTGCGTACATCTCAAAACTGCCGTGCCAATCAATATGATCATGTGCAATATTTAAAATTGCCGAGCTGTGAAACTGCGCCGTCTTGGCCCAATGCAGTTGAAAGCTTGAAAGTTCTAAAACCAAATATTCGAAGGGATCTACTTGATCAACTGCCTCTATGACCGTCTCCCCTAGGTTGCCACAGGCCTTCGCTTTTAATCCAGCCGTCTGCAAAATCTTTGCGACCATCTCCACAGCAGTTGTTTTCCCGTTAGTTCCGGTGATCGCTAACCATTTCTGATGTGGAGCTATCTCAGACTTTAGCTGCCATGCCAAATCAACTTCGTTTAATACCTCTAAATCACTATCTAACGCTTCGACCAATAAAGGATGATCTAATTTCCAACCTGGTGAGACAACTACTGCATCAAATTTTTTGAGCTCTATTCCATCGGTTTTAATGCCTGCATCAGAGTAATCATCTGCAATTGTGACTTTGCCTCCACGCGATTTCAGCGAACGCTCAACTGAAAGCCCCGTAACACCAGCTCCTAGGATAAGGAAGTTCTTGTCAGCTATGTTGGAAGCCATGGATTATTTCGCCACCCATTGTGCATAGAAGAGTCCAAGACCAAGGGCCACGGACAAACCTGAAATAATCCAGAATCGAATAACGATCGTTATCTCTTCCCAACCCTTTAATTCAAAGTGATGGTGTAGTGGCGCCATTCTAAAAACTCTTTTACCACCGCTAATTTTGAAATAGAAAGTTTGTATCAACACTGACAATGTAATGATTACAAATAGACCGCCAAGTGGGATCAGAAGCAACTGAACACGCAGTGTGGCGGCAAAGGCTGCAATGGCACCACCCAAAGCAAGTGATCCGGTGTCACCCATCATGATTCTTGCTGGAGCCGTATTCCACCAAAGAAAACCAGTACATGCCCCTGCAAACGCTGCAGCAAGCACTGCTAGATCAAGGGGATCTCTGACTGCATAACAGCCAGCGGTTATTTCAGAACCACAACTTTGACCAAACTGCCAGACTCCAATTAAAACAAAGGCAAGAAAAACCATAATTGCTGCACCAATAGCTAAACCATCCAAACCATCAGTTAGATTCACACCGTTGCTTGCAGACAACACCATCAAGATAATCCAAAGAATTACAACAGTTGTTCCAAGATAAATACTTGTTTCTCGCACGCCCGATAAGTACTGTGAAATCGGAGTAAGTGAATACTCATTCATAAATTGCAGACCAAGGTAGGCAAAACCACCCGCTGCAAGCGCCTGACCCGTTAATTTGTAACGGCCTTTGAGGCCTCTTGAGTTTTGTTTAGAAACTTTTAGCCAGTCATCAAGAAAGCCAATTACTCCCAATGCTAGAACGAGAGCAATGACTAGTAACGCTGATGCTGTTACGGGAGTTAAAGTAACTAAGTGTGAGAAAAGGTAGCCAAGTATGGCTGCAAGAATGAAAATGATTCCACCCATGGTTGGCGTTCCATGCTTTATGTGATGAGTGCTTGGACCATCATCACGAATAATCTGCCCAAATCCTTTTTTCACCAGGATGCGAATTAAAATACGTGTTCCAAAAAGTGCAAAAACCAATCCAAACGCGCCTGATATGAGTATCTGTCTCAACTTTCAACTCCGCTCTTATCTAGCCAATCACTTTCGATCTTTTGAGCCAGGATTTCTAGGCCTTCAGAGCGGGAAGCTTTTACTAAAACGACATCTCCTGCTGAGAAATGCTCCACTAGTAATGCTGCTTCTGCAATGTTTACAACATGGTGCACACGCATTGCTCCCATACTTGCGCCAAACTCCGGTTGATTGATTGCAACTAAGTGATCGACTCCGATCTCCTGCGCAAGGGTGCCAATTTTTCTGTGGGCAGCTGTAGATGACTCGCCGAGTTCATGCATTTTTCCTAAGAACGCCCATGAGGAGCCACCACGTTCCTGCGCAAATAAAGTTAGCGATCGCAAGGCTGCAGACATAGATTCTGGGTTTGCGTTATAGGCATCATTGATTATGAGAATTCCGAATACGTCATGTAGCTCCATTCTCCACTTGCTCTTTATTTCAGCAGTAGAAAGTGAACTTGCAATCAATTCGATAGGTAGTTCTAAGGCTGTACCAACTGCTGCCACCGCTAAAGCGTTTGCGATTTGATGTGCGCCTATAACTCTCATTCCAACTGCATCGCGCCCTGCAGGTGTGACAAGTTCGAAATGAGGACAACCTTCTCGAATTTCTATGTCAGCCGCGCGAACATCCTTGTTATCTCCAAAGAAAATTACTCGCCCTTTATGAAGCTTCGCCATGGCTGGTGTAAATGAATCATATGTTCCTAGGACTGCAGTTGAACTTTCATCGAGTGAAGAAATCAACTCAGATTTTGTTTCAGCAATTGCTTCAACTGATCCAAACTCACCTAAGTGGGCTGTACCAACGGTAAGTACAACACCGATATTTGGCTTGGCAATCAGAGACAAGCGTGCAATGTCACCTTTATGGCGTGCACCCATCTCAAGAATACAAAATCTCGTTCTTTCATCGCACTCAAGCAATGTAATTGGAAGTCCCAAATCATTATTAAATGATCCGATGGGTGAAACTGTAGGCCCAACAGCTGCCAGCATGTGTGAAAGTAAATCCTTGGTACTAGTTTTCCCTTGCGATCCGGTAATTCCAATAGTAATTAAATTTTCCAATCGCATGCGAACGAATGTGGCTAATGTTGACAAAGCAAGCACAACATCTTTAACAACTATGCATGGACCATCAATGCGTTTAGTTGTTAAAGATAAGACAGAGCCGGCGCGATATGCTTCGGCGGCAAAATCATGTCCATCGAAGTGTTCTCCTTTTAGTGCGAGAAAAATTGATCCTGGTATCGCTTTTCTCGAATCAAAGACAGGTGCTTTTGAAACCAACAGATCTTTGTCACAGTGAATCTCTCCTCCAAGTAAGAGAGCGATTTCTCCTGCAGTTAAAGTAATCATTTTTTGTCCTCGATTGCCCGAGCTAACTCAATGCGATCATCGAAGGGAAGTACTGCGCCATTTACTTCCTGTCCCTTTTCATGGCCCTTGCCTAACACGATGACAAGATCACCATCATTGGCTTCATCTACAGCAGCTTTAATTGCCTGAGTTCTATCCTCTATTACTGCGCTAGGGTCCTTAATATCTAAACCCAAAACCATCTGAACTAAAATATCCTTCGGTTTCTCACTTCGAGGATTGTCACTTGTAAAGATTGATACATCGGCACCTTCATGAAGTGCCTTTCCCATTAGTTGGCGTTTTGAAGAATCCCTATCTCCCCCGCAGCCTAAAACTGCAATCACTCGACCATCTGTAATTTCGTGTGCTGTTTCCAATACTCTTGAAACTGCGTCCGGGGAGTGTGCATAGTCGATCATCGCAATAAAGTTTTGCCCAAGTGCAACGGCTTCTAGTCGTCCAGTAGCTCCAGATAACGTTGGAAGAATTGCTGAAATATCGAGAGGATCGATTCCGCTCTCAACAGCTAGTGCTACAGCCATGAGAAGGTTGTCGTAGTTATATCCACCGTAAAGCCGAACTTTGCCTTCGATCAGGATTCCACCGGTGCCTCGGATTGCAACATGGGCACCAATGTAATCTCGAGAAATCTTTGTGTAATGCCAATTCGCAGTTGTATCCAACCGTGAGAGGCTCACGATTGGCAACTCAGTTTGCTTCGCCAGTTTTACGCCATATTCACTATCAATATTGATCACCGCAAGATCGGCATACTCGAAAGTAAATAGCTTTGCTTTTTCTGCAAAGTAACTCTCCATATTTTTATGAAAATCTAAGTGATCTTGTGAAAGATTTGTAAATCCGATAACTGCAAAATGGCTTCCTCGAATTCGTTCAAGTGCCATAGCGTGACTTGAAACTTCCATTACTAAATTGCGCATGTGTCGCTCACGCATTACAGCAGATAAAGCTTGTATCTCGCTGCTTTCTGGAGTGGTTCTCACACTCTCTATTGCTTCTGAACCAATAAGTGTTTCAACTGTTCCAATCAATCCACTTTCGCGACCGGCCCCAGTCATGATTTGATGTAGCAAAGTTGTAACTGTGGTTTTTCCATTCGTTCCAGTTACACCCACACTATACAAATCACGCATTGGCTCCCTATAAAACCATGCACTCACTACTCCGGCAGCACGCCTTGGATTATTTGAGACGATCACTGGCAGGCCTTTAATTTTTGATGCTCCCAAAGAATCACTTAAGACAGCAACAGCGCCTTTGGCAATAGCATCGGATGCAAACTCTGCTCCATGAAAATTCTCTCCAGGTAGAGCAATAAATAGATCTCCAGGCTGAATATCTTTGCTTGATTGAGACAATCCATTCACTTGAATTGAAGAATCGCCAATGATTTCTCCATCGATCAGTGAACGGATCGACTCTAGGCTAACCTCGAAGGTTTCAATTGGTCTTAACACGTATGACCTTATTCTGTGCAAGTAACTGCGCTTCATTGAGGGCAACTTTTTTGATTTTATCCTGAGTTGGAACCACTCCTTGTGACTGCAGAACAAATGACATGACCTCTTTGAAAACTGGACCACCGAGTGCGCCACCCCAGTGCATGCCTTTTGGATCTTGAATTGTCACATTGATTACATATGCTGGTTTGTCTGCAGGAGCAAAACCAATGAATGAAGCTGTATATCCGCGATAACAACCACATGTGTCATCAATTCGCTGGGCGGTACCAGTTTTACCCGCTACTCGATACCCTTGAATTGCAGCCGTGGGAGCTGTTCCATTTGCAGAAACAACTGTTTCCATCATCATTCTCATTTGCTTGGCAGTTGTTGCACTTACTACTCGCACAGCTTTTTGCTTCTGCGTTGGTGTGTAATTTCCACTTGAATCACTTGTACCGGCAATAACAGTTGGAGGAACTCTTACTCCATCATTTGCAATCGTGGCAAAGATACTTGTTGCTTGCATTGTATTAAGCGAGTATCCCTGTCCAAAAGCCATTGTAGGTGCTGTTGTTCCAGACCAGTCGCTAACTTCTAAAAGTTTTCCTCGTGATTCACCTGGTAAACCAGCTCCAGTTTTAACGCCGACTCCAAATTTAGTTAAGTAGTCATACAAGCTTTGGTTAGACAACTTTTCACCAATTAAAATCGATCCTGTATTGCTAGAAACTGCCAAAATCCCTGATGCGGTGAGCCGTTGAGTTGGATGAGGCTCGTGATCACTAAAGGTTTTATCTGCGCGCTTTAACTTGTAGGGAACAGTGAAAACAGTTTCCGGAGTGATCTTTTTCTCTTCAATAGCAGCTGCCAATGTCATGATTTTTCCCGTTGAACCCGGTTCATAAATATCTTGAACCGACGGATTTCGCATTGCTATTAATGAAACTTTTTTAGTGTTATTTGGATCAAAAGTCGGAGCAGTGGCATGTGCCAAGATGTGCCCTGTCTTTGGATCCATAACAATCACTGTTCCACTTAAAGCATTTGATGACTTAACCGCTTTTGCAATTGCCTTTGATGCCACCCACTGAATATCTCTATCAACAGTAAGCCTCACAGAGGTTCCAACCTGGGCTGGAATGATTTCAGACTGCGATCCAGGAATCTCGGCTTTGAATCCATTTGCATAGGAATACTTTCCATTGACTCCAGTAATTTTGGAGTTCATGCTCGATTCAAGACCGGTAGCGCCAATTCCTTCCTGGTTTACAAAACCCACCAGGGATGCGATTAAATGCCCAGAAGGATATTCGCGAATATAACCACGCTCTGGAAAGAATCCAATTATGCGTTCAGAACTTACTGGTTCAAACTTTGTGTTGTAAGCCGCGATAGCTTCAGTTAATTTCAACCAAGTAGCTGGTTTTGCATTTCGTGCGACCATGCTCCATTTTTTTGTTCCTGTCAGTGCAAGCTCAACATCTGCTTCTGGTAAACCAAGTATCGGCGCGGCTAGCTTTGCAACTTTATCTGGATTTAGAATTTGAGTTTGATCAACAACGATGTTGATAGCAGCAACGCTACGGGCAAATGCCACACCATGAATGTCAGTTATATCTCCGCGGGGGGCCTGCAAAGTGCTTACTTTCTCCATCTCATTAAATGCTTTAGAGCGATAATCGCTGGCCTGGATGGCTTGAATCTGAATTAATCGAACTCCAAATAAGAAAATAATGAAGGCTATAAACAAAACTAAAGCTCTGATTCTCGAATGCGCCAAATTAAAGTTACCCATTTTTTACCACAGCTTTTTCAAGGCTAGGAGTTAGGTCTAAAAAGTTTGGAACTTTTGAAGGCTTCATGCCAAGTTCGGCCGCTTTTTGTGCAAGTGCTTCCGGAGAAGAGATCTCATCAATCGTTCTAGCAATTGCCTCTCGCTGATCGCTTACTAATTTAGCTTCAGCCTTTAACTCTGAGAGCTTAAATGCATCTTGTGCCAACAATGTATTGATAAAGAGTAGAAACACCAGGCCAATGACGCCCACTAGCGTGACGAAAACTGCAAAGTATCTGCGATCGGCCTGTTTGCCTTCAGTTGGCTCTGGCACAAGTTTGAGTGCAACTTCAGCGCTTTTCTCAGCCAAGATTTTTCTTGATCGAACGACAGCAGGTGCAAGTGAGGTAAGTGCCATTACGCGGCCACTCTCTCTATGGCGCGCAACCGTACCGACTGCGCCCGTGAGTTTTCTTCTACTTCATCTTCTGTTGGTCCTTGGCTACCACGAAATACCAGAGCAAACTTTGCAGCAAATTCTGGCAACTCAACAGGAAGTTCCCGAGGTGTACCTGAGGTGCTGGCCGATACAAAAATCTCCTTAACAATTCGATCTTCAAGGGATTGAAAGGACATCACGACAAGACGTGCTCCAACATTTAGAATTTCAAGTGCAACTGGAAGAGCGCGAGTTATGCTGCCGAGTTCATCATTTGTCTCAATGCGAAGTGCTTGAAAAGTTCGCTTGGCTGGATTGCCACCTGTACGACGAGTTGCCGCTGGAATTGCATCCTTTACCAACGCTGCCAGTTGGGCAGTTGAATTCATTGGTGCAATTCCTCTGGCTCTTACTATTGATTCAACAATTCGTGTAGCAAATTTTTCTTCACCATAAGTTCTTAAGATGCGTACTAATTGACCTGGCTCATATGTATTGACTATCTCTGCTGCAGTCAAAGATTGTCTGCGATCCATTCGCATATCTAGCGGCGCATCTTGAGAGTATGAAAATCCTCGCTCTGATTGATCTAGCTGCATCGAGGAAGTTCCAAGATCAAATAGAGCACCATCGATTTTCTTGAACCCAAAATCTTTTACAACTTCGCCAATTGCATCAAAGCTTTGGTGGGTAGTAAGCAGTCGATCACCAAATTGAGCAAGCCTGGATGTGGCTTTTGTGATTGCATCCATATCTCGATCAATTGCAATTACGGTCAACTGAGGAAATTTCTGGAGTAATGCCTCAGAGTGTCCGCCTAATCCTAAAGTTGCATCAACTACAACAGGATTTTTTGAAGAGGCAATTGCGGGAGACAGAAGTTCAATGCAGCGATCACGCATCACAGATATGTGTTCATTATCAATACTCACTTGTCCCCCTTTCCTAAGTAACTCCCGCTTTATTTCTTTACAACTGTTCTCATCTCTGGTCACTGCCGGCCGACGGATCTGAAGTTGTAACGGCACCGGGGAAGGGGTGTCGCTACTTTCGAAGGGTCGGCAGTGGCCACAAATGAGAGTTAGAACAAACCTGGAAAGACCTCCTCTGAAACTTCAGCGAAACTCTTTTCACGATCTGCTAAATATTCATTCCAAGAATTTGAATCCCAAATTTCAACTCTTGTATTGGCCCCAATAACAACGCAATCTTTTTCTAAGCCTGCATATGTTCGAAGTGCTTGAGGAATAGTTACTCGACCTTGGCGATCAGGAATTTCATCGTGCGCACCGGCAAACATCACACGGCTGTAATCACGTGCTGACTTTGCAGTCACTGGTGCTTGTTTAAGGGTTTGGGTAATTTCAGAAAACTCTTGTGAAGGAAATACATAAAGACAACGTTCTTGCCCTTTTGTTATAACTAAACCTGCAGAAAGCTCTTCACGAAATTTCGCCGGAAGTATGAGACGACCTTTTTCATCTAAACGCGGTTCGTGGGTGCCAAGAAACATCGCTGCCCACCTACTTCCCCTAGATAAAGCTCAACCGAAAACCAGGCTCAACTGCCTGCGTAATTCCCCACTTTACTCCACTTTTCCCCTTTTTCAACCACCCTTCGCCACTATTTACCCATTTACCCCCACCTGCACCCCACCTGAAATGGGCATAAAAAAACCCTCCAAAAGGAGGGTCTGATGAGTCAATTGTGGGCAGATCTTTGCCCTTACTGGCCAGCTTTACTGGTTATTGCGCTCGTCCCAGCGTTGGTCCCATCGCTTATCCATGCGATCTCGCAACTTTGATGAGTTTTTGGAACTCTTTGAGCTGTTGCGGCCCTTGGACAGTGACTTAACCTTGCCAGAGGCTGAAAAACTAGAAATCACAGTTATGACCCCGGTCAAAGCGATGAGAAATCCGACTATTCCAACGGGGGCGGTTTTGCTAATGACTCCTGCTAACACAGTTACCAATCCAAGTAGTAAAAGGGCTGCTCCCTTAATAATCCGATTTTTGGAGGGAGTTAGCGGTGATGCAGAGAGTGCCGATACCAGGCGTGGATCCTCCGTTAAAAGGGCAGCCTCCATCTCATCTAGGAGGCGCTTTTCACGATCAGATAGTGGCACATGCGCAGAATAGAACAGATTTGCCTGACTCGCTACTCCTCGTGTTCATCGTCGGGCTCGATTAACCGAGCAGGGCGTACCGAGCCTGGACCAAAGCGCTCACGGGCTTTATCTACAGCGCCTTCCGCCTCTCGCCACCCCTTTTCTCTCTCACCAAGCATCAATTGCACAGGTGCGCCATCGGTTAAATTCTCCAAACTAACTCCCACCAACCGAAGACGCGCACGATCAATTCCAAGGGCCTCATAAATCGCCTTCACAACTTCGTATACCTCATGTGTTCCATCAATTGGTAGGGGTAAAGTTTTTGATCGATTAATTGTTGTGAAATCACCGAAACGAACTTTAATACTGATTGTTTTTGCAAATAATCCTTTATCTCGAAGCCTGGAAGTTGCGCGCTCGCACAGTTTTAAATACTCGCGCAAGATCTCTTCTGGATTATCTAGATCAGTTGGAAAAGTTTCTGCTGCACTAATACTTTTTTCGCCGTCATGTGGTGCTACATCTCGATAATCCCTTCCCCAAGAAAGCTCATGTAACGTTGCTCCAGATGCTTCTCCGACAGCACGGATGAGAGTAGTTCGGGGCAACTTGGCAATATCTTCAATTGTCCTAAGTCCTAGGCGCTCCAGAATTTCAGCGGTTTTTGGTCCAACACCCCACATCGCCGAGATCGGAAGTGGGTGTAGAAAATCTAAAATCTCTTCCGGTGCAATCTCTAGCATTCCATTTGGTTTGCAATGTGTTGATGCTAACTTTGCGATGAACTTAGATGGAGCGATTCCAACAGAACACGTTATGCCTTCTTGGCTTTCTACTTTTGCTCGAATTGCAGTTGCAATTTCACGTCCAGTTCCTAATAATCGCTTAGCGCCTGTAACATCTAAAAATGCTTCATCAACAGAAACTGGTTCAACATTTGGAGTAAAGCTTTCAAAGATCTCCATTATGTTTACAGAGACTTCTTGATACCTAGCCATATCAACCGGCAAAAAAACTGCATGTGGGGCTAATCGCCGTGCTTGACTCACGGGCATTGCTGAATGGATTCCAAACTTACGCGCCTCATAATTTGCGGCCGAGACCACTCCCCGTGTTCCCATCCCAATCACTACTGCTTTGCCTTTTAACTCAGGATTATCGCGCTCTGCTACTGATGCAAAGAATGCATCCATATCTACATGAAGAATTGTGGCCTGTATTGGCCCATCAACTGCACTCATATTACGAGCGTACTTTGTTTGGTGCTCCAACTTTCGTAGGCGGCGCGCAGATCCCACACCCCAGTAGCTCTTATAGATATGCCTCTGGCTCCAGTTCGGCGAGTTACTCCCCTTACCAGCAATAAAGATGTTGAGTACAAAACATTGGCGTACTCTCCCTGAACATCGGTAAAGAAAGTTGAATCACTGCATCCATAACCATCATCTAGGGTTAAAAAAATAACTCTCTTGCCAGATCGAACTGGTGGTGTCTGCATTGCCACTTTAATACCTGCCACTAAGACCGATGACTGAGAACGCTGCTTCAAAAGATCACTAGAACGCACAGCCCCAATTGAATTAAGAAATGCTCCATAGAACTCAATCAAGTGCCGTGACATATCTATCCCAAGGCGATCAACCTCATACTTAACGCTTTCTGCCGAAGACATATCGGGTAGACCACTGCTAGTAAGTTCAGGGGGCGCAAAGTTTAAATTCATCTGTGCACCTGAAACCGTTGCTGCTGGTGACTTTTGTAGATCTGAAAAATGCAGCAATAAGTCCCGGCGATTAACATCAGGATGTAGGCGGTCAAATGCTCCCGTAAGGATCATGCTTTCAATAACTGGTGCACTAGCTCCTGAGCGGTGCACGAAATCAGCTAAATCAATATATGGCCGAGCGGCAATAATCGATGTCACTTCGCTATCGCTAATTCGAGCAATAGTTGAGAGCGCAATACGAATTACATTTCCATGATCTTCAACGCGATAAACAGCATCTGATGCATTTGCATCAAGAGGTGCGATAGTAATTCCCATCTGTCGCGCTTCATCAACAATTAAACGTTTGGGATACATTCCTGGATCATGAGTTAACACTCCAGCAAGAAATGCTGCTGGGTAATGCCTTTTAAGCCAGGCTGATTGGTAGGTAGGCAAAGCAAAAGCTGCAGCGTGTGCTTTACAGAAACCAAAGGATGCAAAAGCGCGCAGTACATCCCAAATTTTATGAATGATCGCAAGCTCATATCCCTTGGCTGTTGCTGCAGGGAAAAACCAATCACATACTTCTTGTTGGCCATCTCTATCGCCTAGGGATCTACGTTTCTCATCGGCCGTTGCTAGCGATGCTCCAGTCATTGTGGCAATGATCTGAATAACTTGTTCATGAAAGACAACAACACCTTCGGTACTAGCCAAAATCTCATACAGATCAGGGTGGATGATCTGTGCAGGCGCCCATCCATGACGAGCCTTAAGAAATGGCGTGATCATGTCACTTTTAACTGGGCCGGGCCTAAATAAAGAGATATCAATAATTAAATCGGTGAAATTTGATGGTGCAAGTTTTCCAACTAGTTCGCGCTGGCCAGGACTTTCCACCTGGAAAATTCCTAACGTGCGAGTTGATTGAATAAGTTCATACGTTGCCAGATCATCAAGTGGAACTAAATCAATATCAATTTTTTCTTTATGAACCCGCTCAATCTCTCTAACTGAATAAGCAATTGTCGACTGCATTCTGACTCCCAATACATCGAGCTTGAGTAAGCCAACTGCTTCAACACCATCTTTATCAAAGGCAACCATGGGATATCCACCAGCACTAGCCATTAGCGGTGCGCGATCTAAAAAACCACCATCGGATAAAACGATCGCACAGGGATGCATCGCCAAATGTCGCGGTAGACCATCGAGGCGTTGTGCTATCTCAATAGTTGCGGCCATAAGAGGTGAAGCGATGTTGAGTCTTCGAAGTTCAGGTAACGACTCGATAGTTTTAGAGATGTTACGAGCCCTGATATGCGGCATAGATTTTGCAAGCATGTCGATCTCCATGCCGGGCAGACCTAAAGCTGCACCTGCATCACGAATGGCATGCCGGGCGCGATAGGTATCAACCATTGCAACAACGGCGCATCGAGATTGATTATTTGCTACATCCCAGTTGTTATCACCGTAGCGTTTAAAAANCATGTCATAGATCTCAAGACGTCTATCGGACTCAACATCNATATCAATATCTGGCAANGCTTTGCGCAGNGGTGAGCAAAAACGCTCCATGAGTAAGCCGTGCTGCATGGGATCCACATTTGATATNCCAAGTAGATGACAGATCAATGAACCTGCACCACTGCCTCGAGCAGCAACTCGAATACCGGCATCGTTTGCCATTGCTGCAATATCTGCAACAGTTAAAAAATATGATTCGTAGCCAAGGGTTGCAACTACTGCTAACTCATCATCTAAACGGGCCCGTGCTTTTTTAATCGCATCGTTTTTGCTGTATCTACGATTGATTCCAGATTCACTACGAGTGCGCAGTAGGGCGCGCATCTCTTGTGCATTTGCAGCGCCCACCACATGAGGCTCAGGTAAATGTGCTCCCCCTAAACCAATATCTCTCTGAGGCGATAGAAGGGCGCGTTCGGCCCATTGGCGAGTTGTTTTAAGTAACGCCCGCGGAGTTGACTCACCCGCAGCGCGTGCAATTTCGCTAGCTAGATAGATCATTTCATCACTAGATTTCAAAAATCCTTCAGCGTTGCGACGTTCAAGATGACGCTCATGTAAGGGTACTAATTGGCGCGTGCAATCTAAGACATCAGCTATCGGACCATCTCTTCTATCTAGCATCCGCACTGCATTAGTAACGACTGCATCAATATCATTATCGCGAGCAAAAACTAGGGATCTAGCAGCGTGCTCAGTAGATCGGGGGCCCTTACCGGCGATTAAATGTGAAACACATTCGACTGCATTGCTGGCAAATAAATCTCGGGTTTGATTAAAAATAGAGAGAGCTTGATCAAAGCGATGTGCCTGTATTGGATTACTTATTGGGGATTCTGGTCCATGTAATGCATAGAGATTGGTGCTGTAATTACTAAAACGCTGTAAAAAATCTAGAGTTAGAACTGGCTTACGAGTATCACTTGTCATTGCTAAAGATGTCATCAATCTGCACAGCGAGCGCCATCCGCCATCGCCGTGGGCAAGTAATGTAATCCGCCCCTTAACCCCGCCTAACTCGATTGCAGAGTTGACTCCAATAATCGGTGCAACGCCATACTCAACACAACTTTGAGCAAATTCAATGGCACCTGCTAAACCATCGCGGTCATTTAACGCTAGTGCAGGCATTTCAAACTGTGCGGCTCGCTCTACTAAATCACTGGGCTGAGTTGTTCCGTACTTTAATGAGTAGGCACTAGCAACATTAAGGTGAATAAAACTCATACGCTACGAATAATCCACTGACCCGTTAACTCATCACGTTCGAGTTCAAAGGTCGTTAAGGAGCCAATCGGTGCAGCCTCTACTCGCCACAGTGCGCGGGCTTGATCATCAGGGCGGTATTTGCCATCGCTAATGCGATTCCACCATCCGCCGGCTTCACACCATCTAGAAAGCACTGCATGTATACGAAAGCGCTTGCCCTTAAAGGTAAATTCAATGGGAGTTGTTGCCCCATCTATAGTTACATCGGCCGAAGGATTAATCTGTGGAGCTGACATTTTCTACGGGTACCTTTCACAGCTGTGGGTAATCGGGTGAGTATTAGGGGAAATTCGAACAGATGTTCGAAAAATAGTGCTTTCCACTGACAAATAGCAAGCCCCTGGGGTGTCAGATGCAATAAATAGTTGAAACTTCAATTACTATTGCCATAATTAATCTACTTAAGGAGTCTCATGGACATCGTTCTCATTATCGCCCGCGTGCTTTTCGCGCTGATCTTTATCAGCTCAGGCGTATCGCACCTGACCAAACTGGAAGCTATGACTGGATATGCCAAGTACAAGAAAGTTCCAGCAGCAAAATTCAGTGTGGTTCTATCGGGTCTGATGATCCTTGTCGGCGGTCTCTACATCGCATTTGGTGTTTANGCCGACCTTGGCGGACTTCTCATCGCACTATTTCTTATCCCAACAGCATTCTTGATGCACGCATTCTGGAAAGAAACTGATGCAACAGCCAAGCAAAATGAATCAATCGGTTTCTTTAAAGATCTTTCATTAGCAGGTGCTGCGCTGATTATCTTTGCNCTCGTTTCCACGGGAACAGATTTCGGTCCATCAATTACAGGTGCGTTTTTTAACCTTTAATTANTAGAAATTCACTTCAAANGGCCCGTCGGTTAATTACTGACGGGCCTTTTGCATCCATCATTGCTTCATGGAGATTCTTGGNGGCCTTGTAGCGGGCTGCTTTATAGGTGGCATTCTCGGATTTGTAGGCGCTGGTGGTGCGATGCTCACCGTTCCTATACTTATATATCTCTTTGATTTCACTCCACAATCTGCAACTACTGCTGCGTTAGCTGTGGTCTTACTCGCTGCTGGTTCAGGACTTATTCCAAAACTTAAAAACAGAGATGTTCTCATAAAGGAGGCTCTGGTTATTTGGAGTCTAGGTCTTGTGACCAATATTGCTAGCTCACTAGTTGCCTACAAACTTTCTGATAACTTTATTACGACAGGGTTTTCAATTGTTATGTTGGTAGCTGCTGCAACAATGTTGATTAAACCTGTCTCTGGAGCAGAGAAAAAAGTTCCAATAATCTGGCTCATACTGATCTCACTTATTATTGGCTGTATAACGGGCTTTTTTGGTATCGGTGGAGGCTTTCTAGCTATTCCAATACTGGTTTTATTTTTTAAAAATACTCCCGCCAAAGCTGCAGGTACATCGCTTGCAATAATCTCTCTCAACTCATCTACAGCCTTTTTAGGTCATTTCCAGGGATGGGGCTCTGTTAATTGGAAAGTACCAATCTCAATGGCCTTAGCAGCCGTCATTGTTTCGCGCTTGGCTTCAATTAAAAGCAAAGACATCAAGCCAGAGATACTGCGTTATGGCTTTGTAATCCTGCTTTTTGTAATTTCAATATTTACGCTGACGGAAACCTGGATCCTTGCTGCTTAATGGTGTGGGAAGTCCAAAGATAAGTTGTTAAAGTTAACGTATGGAAGGTGTAATAGAAAAAGCTGCAGTAAAGCGAGTACTTGCCGCTTTGCATGAACATGGAGTTGAAGGTGAAGTCCATGTACTTTCAGATAGCGCCCGCACTGCCCAAGAAGCAGCAACAGCCCTTGGTATTGAAGTTGGACAAATCGCGTCGTCGCTCATTTTTAAACTTCCAGATGAATCACCACTCTTGATTATTACAAGTGGACGTCACCGAGTTGACACAGATTTAGTTGCTAAGGGCTTAGGGATTGAAAAACTTAACCGCGTTGATGCAGATTATGTAAAGGAAAAGTCTGGCTTTTCTATTGGGGGCGTTGCACCAATTGGCTGGCTCTCCCCCGCCACTATTGTCATTGATGAAGCGCTCAACGATTACGAAGTTGTTTGGGCAGCCGCCGGTCATCCCCATGCCGTCTATCCAACTTCCTTTACTGAATTACTTGCCTGTACTGGTGCCAGAGCAATGATTGTTGGGCCTTAATGGTCATCGCTTATTTTTGGAGAATTAAACCCTCAAGAATTCCTTTCGCTTTTGCATCCATGGCTTTGAATCGCTTCTTTCTTCTTCAGGATAAAAATGTGGGTTTTCACAAATCTCTTGGAATTGGCAAGGGTGAAACTTTTACCCCGCGAGATGCTGATCCCTTGAGTTGGGGTTTAATTGCAGTCGTTGATGATATTGAAGCTTTCGATCGCTCTCCGGTGATTTCACAGTGGCGCAAAAATAGTGTCAATGAGTTTCGCGCAGTGCTTTCTCCAATTTCTTCACATGGCAAGTGGGCCAGAAAAGATCCTTTTAGCAATGGGTTAGACAATGCAGATGCGAAAGATTCGATTAAGGCATGGAGCGGGCAAGTTGTTGCAATCACACGTGCTCGGATTAAATGGCATCAAAATTTTCGATTTTGGAGATCAGTGCCACCAGTAACAATTTCTTTGAAATCTGCAGAAGGATTAGTTAGCGCGATCGGTATTGGAGAGGCTCCAATTGGATTGCAAGGGACTTTTTCACTGTGGGAATCAGCTGCAGCTGTGCGAGATTTTGCTTACCGTGGGCAAGCCCACCAAAAGGCAATCGCAGATACTGCACGCTATAACTGGTATTCAGAAGAGCTTTTTGCCAGATTTGCAGTACTTGAGCAGCGGGGTTTGATGAAGTAGGTCGAGATTTATAGGGCAGAATTATCCCTATGTCTATGCGCCAATTCACTCCAAGAAAATTTGTGCGTCGCAGTACCTCGCCTTTCTTAACGCTTTTAATCTTTATTTTTCTTGGACTTACAATTGCAATGCAGATTGCTTATCCACTTGTCGATGGATTTGCTTTAGATTTCATAACAATTGCATCTGTTTACACAGCGGCAACTGCAATGTTCTTACATGGTTTTGCAGTGTATGGAGCTAGGTATGGATTAACTCTGCTTGTGATCGCAATTTTGTTTGGATTTTGGATAGAACAACTTGGAGTAACAACTGGGTGGCCCTTTGGCGACTACGTATATTCAGATACTTTGGGACCTAAAGTCCTTGATGTTCCTTTGGTTGTTCCATTTGCATGGTTGATGATTGCTCATCCATGTCTCATTGCTGCCCGCAGGATCGCAAAATCTTGGGTATTTTTGTATGGAGCAGCTCTCATGTGTGCATGGGATTTGTTCTTAGATCCACTGATGGTCAGCGCCGGTCGATGGACATGGCAGGTATCCGGTGCACATGTTCCATTTCAACCTGAAATTCCACTTTCAAATACATTTGGATGGTTGCTCTCTGGCATGGCCTTGATGTCCATACTTCACTTCTTCACACCTCGCGATCGTCGCAAAAATAGCGGCTCCTTAATTCCAGCTGACATAATTTTATTTTGGACACTTTTCTCCGGCGTTGTGGGAAATCTCTTTTTCTTTGGTCGCCCCGGAATTTCAATGTTCTCTGGTTTGATTTTAGGAATACTTCTTATCCCATATTTTTTCAATCGATGGATCGGAAGGCCGTAAATCTTTAACTCACTGCTCTACATTTTGCCTCTGTTATTAATGACATTGACCTTGATGAATTTTTTTCTCATCCGAAACCCTCATGCTGTTAGTGATCAAAGGGCAGGAGTACTAGTTCCCCTGCGCAATGAAGCGGAAAACATAAAAGATTTAATTGCAACGCTGTCTCGACAGGTTGGAGATTTTCACTTTTATCTTCTAGACGACAACTCCGAAGATCTCACTCTTGATCTGCTTGAGCAATTCACAGCAGGTGATTCACGGTTTACTGTCATAAAAGGTGCGCCATTGGCACAAGGGTGGATTGGTAAAACTTGGGCACTTCAACAGTTATTTGATCAATCAAATGAAGAATTTCTGGTTTCAGTTGATGCAGATGTGCGGCTTACTCCTGATGCCATCGCTCGATCAGTCGCCACATTGAAATCAACTTCGCTAGATTTC
>JGI24768J34885_10000141_pt1 | contig 19714 bp, 39 predicted proteins | sample LakOntMetagenome_FD_34885 | JGI IMG/M metagenome (IMG submission 34885) | reverse complement strand
GTCTTTTTTTTTGCTCTAAACAATAAAATATGAAGCATTGGGTAATGGATTATGAAACATTATCTAATTGTTTTACAGGTGTATTTGAAAATTATAAGACTATGGAAACCAAAGTCTTTGTTATTCATGACCTGCAAAATGATTTAGATGAGTTTGTAAAATTCTTAAATACAAATATAGTCAACAAAGAGTGGCATATATCCTACAATGGTTTAGCTTTTGATGCTCAAATAACACATTTTATATTAGATAATCATGATGATTGGTGGGATTTTACAGGTTGTGAAATTGCAGATATCATCTATAGATGTGCACAAAGAGCTATACAAAAAAGCAACAATAAAGAATTTGCAGATTATCCACAATGGAAAATGTCAATTGGTCAAATAGATATCTTTAAAATGCATCACTGGGATAACCCGGCCAAGCGTTCTAGTTTGAAATGGATCCAATACAGTATGGATTGGGATAACATTCTTGAAATGCCTATTCACCATGAGTCAAAGATAACTACAAAAGAAGAGATTGATACAATAGTAGAATATTGTATTAATGATGTCAGGTCAACTAAAGAAATATATAACAGATCAAAATCACAGATAGGATTGAGAAAAGAATTGACCAAAACATACGGCATTAATCTGTTTAGTGCGTCTGAACCAAGAATTAGTAAAGAGTTGTTTGGCTTTTATTTATCTGAGAAATTAAATATTCCTAAAAAAGAATTAAGGAATATGAGAACCCATAGGGATATCATAAAAATCAAAGATATAATATTACCATACATTAAGTTTAGCTCTAGTGAGTTTAGTACTTTACTACAAAGGTTTAATGCATTAGAGGTAAATGGAAAAAACCTAAAAGGTAGTTTCAAATACAGCCTAAATTACAGAGATGTGAAAACAGATTTTGGTTTAGGTGGTGTCCATGGTGCAAGAAAGAAAGGTGTTTATGAAAGCAATGAGGATATGATTATTATGTCTTCAGATGTTACCAGTTTTTATCCTAATCTTGCAATCAGAAATAGATGGTCTCCGGGACATTTCCCTGTTGATGAATTTTGTGATCAATATGAATGGTTCTTTGAAGAGCGTAAGAAGATCCCTAAGAGCAATCCAATGAATTATGTATACAAGATTATACTTAACTCTACTTTTGGTCTTAGCAATGATGAAAACAGCTTCTTTTATGATCCTGAGTTGTGTATGAGAATTACAATCAATGGTCAATTGAGTTTGATGATGCTTTATGAGCAAATTATGGAAAGAATCCCTGGTTCAATAGCATTATTACATAATACAGATGGTGTTGAAACAATAATACCTAGAAAATATTATGATGAGTATATGCTTATTTGTAAAGAATGGGAAGAAACTACCAATTTGTCTTTAGAACATGATCAATATCAAAAGTTAGTACTAGGAGATGTAAACAATTACATTGGTATCAATGATTACAAAGAAGTTGACATTACTAAATGGAGAGCAATTAAACAATCTGATCCACATTATTTATTTAAAGTGGAAAATGACAAGTTTAGTTATGCTCCTGTGAAGTTAAAAGGCAGATTTGATTTTCATGATCTACAGTTACACAAAAACAAATCTAAGTTAGTTATACCAAAAGCAATATATCAATATTTTGTACACAATGTTCTTCCTGAAGAATACTTGGAACAAAACAAAAATATACTTGATTATTGTATTGGTAGTAAGTCAAATGGAGATTGGAAATGTGTGGCCAGATCAATCAAGCAAGGTGCTTTTGTAGAAGATGAACTTCAAAAAATTAATAGATATTATATATCTAAGACTGGAGTTAAGATTATAAAGGTAAACAGGGTTGATAAAAGAGAAATACAACTAGAAGCTGGTAAATGGATACAAGCAATCTTTAACAAAATGAAGATGGAACCTAAATGGGAAACATACAATATTGATAAAGGTTATTATACCCAGGCCATTGAGAATGAAATAAACAACATTCTTACTGTATCATCAAATCAATTGAGATTATTTTAAGATTATGACTAAAGCACTGGATAAAAAAATAGAAGATGTTATGACCAGCATATATACAGAATTATATGCTGTGTCAGAACCGTCTGTAAGTTGGAATTATTTACTTGAATCTGCTGAATTAAATGAGCAGGGACAAAAGATTATTCCTTATAATGATTATTTAATTGATCAGGATGTATATGAAGAAATTGTCAAAAGGCATTTGAAAGAACTTAAAGTACCTAAATGGCGTAAAGATGCTGTATCAAGAGGTATACTATTAGGTTGTAGTCCAAAATTTAAAAAACCCCAACAATGAAACAATTTACAATAATTTACATTCCTTTTGGAAGAGAGGACAAAGAATGGATTACTATTGAAGGTAATTCAAAAGAAGAAGTTATGTATAATTTTAAAGGTGGAACAATAATTTCAATATCATGATAATAGGAATAAATGGAAAAATAGGTGCCGGCAAAGATACCGTTGGTACAATAATTCAAGGATTGCTTTTAACAAATAAAAATCAATCTTCTGAAATTAAAAAGTTTGCAGGCAAACTAAAACAAATTGGTTCAATACTTACGGGTATTCCTGTAGAAAACTTTGAAGACCAAGAGTTTAAAAAAAATCTTTTAGGACCTGAATGGGGTACAGTAAAAGATATACCACTTAATGCAATATCACCATTTGCTGACATGCAGTTTAATGTAATGATGAGCGTAAGAGAGTTTCTTCAGAAACTTGGTACAGAAGCAATGCGTAATGGATTACATGTAAATACATGGGTTAATGCTTTGTTTGCTGATTATAAGTATGAAATTCATAGATCAGAAGTTCCTACAAGAGCTGCAGGGTTTATTGACCAACATGTATATCCTAACTGGATTATCACAGACATGAGATTTTCTAATGAGATGGAAGCTGTTGCAGAAAGAAAAGGTATTACTATTAGAGTGGTGAGACCTAAACCACGAGAAATGTTTTTAATGAATGCTACAACTGTAATAGATACAAGAATTCCAGAGCACCCAAGTGAAACAGCACTTGATACTGCTAAGTTTGATTATGAAATCATTAATGATGGGACCATGGAAGAACTTGTAAAAAAGGTTAGAGAAATTCTTGTACTAGAAGAACTGATATGAACTCATATAAATTAAATGGAATAGCTGGACATACTTGTAGAGCAGCTATATGTGAATCTTTAAAGATTAGACATGTTGATATTTACAAAGTAGTTAAAAACATTGATTCAAATGGTGTAATAGAAACTACTGATGGAACTAAATTTAAATTAAAATTAGAAAAAGTATGAGTTTAGACGTAACATTGTATAGGAATTATCACGTAAGTTATGATGAAGGTAAAACTTTAGAACCACAAAGAGAATCTTTATATTCATCTAACATAACACATAACCTTGGAAAGATGGCCAATGAAGCTGGTATATATGAAGCACTATGGAGACCTTATCAATTAAAAGAAGGATATAACATTCCTGAAGGTGATTATCAAGCTGAATATAAGTTTGAAGAAGAGAATCCGGTAAGAGGATATGAAATAATACCTGTTATTGAGAAGGGTTTAGAAGATATGATAGCCAGGCCCGCGCATTACAAAACCTTTGATTCACCAAATGGATGGGGTATGTATGTTCACTTTGTCCCTTTCATAGAAGAATACCTTGAAGCATTAAAGAAGTACCCAGAATCATTTGTTGAATGTGATAGATAATTAAAATCATGAATAAATTAATATTTAAAGGAAAAGAATTTGAACTTATAGAAGTTCCTCCATATCCAAAATTTAAAATTTATGGAAAAGAATATGAAGATATAGGTTTTACTCAAGCAGATCCAATGATGAAAAATATACCTGAATATGATTGCTATACCCTGAAAATAAAAGATAAATGTTACGGATTAAAACTATTAGAAAAATGATAAAAAATTTAATAAGTAGGTTCACAATGGTCAAAACTACAAGGGTAGGTTTTTATGACCATGTTGCGGGTAAGATGATACACTATTGGCAAGATTGCTATTTTGAAACATATATGGCTTCATCACCATGGAGTTATAGAATTAAATTAAACTGATTCATTATGAGTAGGACTATTAAAAAGAAACTAACCGGGGCCAAAGCAGTTAGTCATCAATGTAGAAACAATGGTCCCTGCCCATGGTGTTTAGGAAATAGAATGTATAAACATTTAAAAAAAATGATTAATTATGACTGGAACAGAACAGATAATACTGAATAGGGTCCAATGTAAAGCATGCAATGAGATATTAACATCTTATTATGGCCATGATTACAAAACATGTAGTTGTCCAAATGAAACAATGGTGGATGGCGGTAACAATTATCAACGTTATGGAGGAGTAAATCTTACCTTAGTTGATAATAGTCTTACTGTATATTTATCAGAAGATCATCTTGTCAACCGGGATGCTGCATATTGGGGTAATAGAGGTAAAGATGGTAAGTCATCTTTATCATATAAATCAGTAGCAGAAATGTCTAATGATCACCTTGCTAATATCATCAAAGATATGTCAGGAAAAATGGCAAGCTGGATGGAAGAAATTATTACAAAGGAGTTGGAATATAGAGATATTAATAATATAATTGTACCTGATTAATGATACTAGCAATTGATTTTGACGGCACCATAGCTGAATTAGCTTGGCCAGAAGTTGGAGCATTAAAAAAAGATGCAGATGTCTTTATTAATATTCTCTATAATGAAGGACACACTATAATCATTAATACCTGCAGAACTGGTAAGTATGAAGGATTAGCACAAGACTTCTTAGAACACCATGGTATCAAATACCACTATATAAACAGCAATTGCCCTGAACTTGTTAAACTATATAAGCAAGACTGTAGAAAAATATCTGCAGATATCTATATAGATGACAAGTGTTTAATGGGATTACCAAAAACTTGGAGTGAAATTTATTACTTAATACAAAACAAAAAAAAATAACATGGACTATTTTGAATTAGAAGCTGTTGTAGAACAATGGGCTGCAGACAAAGGAATTTTAGAAAAAGCTACACCAATGGCTCAATCACTAAAAACATTAGAAGAATGTACAGAATTATGTACAGCAATTAACAAAAATGATAGACCTGAGATCATTGATGCTATTGGTGACATTGTAGTTACACTAATCATTCAGTGTAAAATGCAAGGTTTATCTTTAGAAGAGTGTCTTGAGTCAGCATATAATGTGATTAGTAAGAGAACCGGTAAAATGGTTGATGGGCAATTTGTAAAAGATGAATAAAAAAGAATTTTACAAATTAAGCACTGAGAGTATTTTAGAAAATCTTGAGAGTAAAAAAGAGATTTCTAACATCTATCACTCAACAATTACTAAAATGAAGAATACTAATTCAAATAGAATGCAGTATGAGTTAGCAAGTAATAATATTAATAATTTAAAACCAAATAACAATGAAAAATTTATTTCAGTATGCAGTAATTTTGCATGAAAATGACAAAGATGGTGTTTATGTAGATTCAAAAATCATTATTGAACCTACCACAGTATTAGCTAAATCAGAAAAAGATCTTGTATTTAAAATTACAAGAGAAATTCCTGAAGAATATGCTACAAATCCTGACAATGTACAAATTGTAATCAGAAATTTTTAAGTACTCCTGTGTTTTCCAATGCTAGTATTACTACTGGCACCACTGGAGTTAGTTTTGGAAATGGTTTATTTAATACTCCTAACACAAATAATTCTATATTAACAAGGGGTGTTTCTAATGCATATTCACTAACAAATGCATTGAATCTAAACAATTAACATTTATATTTTTGTTTATCTAAACATTTTTTGTACATTTACACTTTAAAAGTTTAACAATATGGGTTATAATAAACCAAAAGAAACCACTAGGAATTACCTAGAAAATGCACCTTTACCAAATCACGGTAAAAGCTATACAGTTATATCACACAAACAAGTGATAGATAACACAAAACAACTACTGCAAGACAGTGGTTTTATTATCCAAAAGGAAGTATATAGAGCAAATATGAATGCCAATGTAGCACAAGGCATATATCATATCTTACCAATCAACACTGTTGATCCTACTATTTTAGAGGAGAAAGAGTTAGGGATGATGTTTGCCTGGACAAACTCTTATGATAAGAGCACACGTTTTCAATGCGCAATAGGTGCATATGTTATGGTTTGCCATAATGGTATGGTGGCCGGTGACATGATGAACTTTAGAAGAAAGCATACTGGATCTGCTGATCATGATATTAGAATGCAAATTTCTAATCAAATCAAAAATGGTGAAAAGTATTACAAACGTATCCTTACTGATAGAGATGCAATGAGAAATACTGAATTATCATTACAAGAGCAAGCTGAGATTGCAGGAAGACTTTATATCAATGAAGATATACTAGACGCTGCACAAATGTCTTGTGTTAAAGCTGAGTTAGAAAAACCAACATATGATTACCAATGTGATCAAGAAAATGCTTGGACATTCTATAATCACGTTACACATGCATTAAAGAAAGCTCATCCAAGAGATTGGTTATCTGATAGCCAAAACTTCCATGACTTTATGACGGCCAGAGTTTTATCTAAAATGAACATTACTGTAAATGATACATTAGATTTGACTGATTTTGATACAACTCAAGATCCAAATTTAGATATTACTATGAATGAATGGAATGAAAATGCCATTGAGATAGATGAAGATGTAACACCTTCAAGATTAGTGCATGATGTATACATGTTGAGGGATTAATTATGTGGACATTGTTAGCTACAATACTTGCTTTTATATGCTTTTATTTGTGTTTAACAAATGATCCAAAATAATTATGTGGGTAAACCAACAGGGGGTGAGTAAAATCATCCCCTTTACCTTTTAAAAAATTAAATATGAAAATAGTTTTTATTTTATTAATTCTTGGAGCATTGATTCCATTATGTATTGTAATTATAGATAGATTTGTAATTTTATTACCTGACTCATCTAAATTTAAAAAATGGTGGTTAAATAATATAATAGGACATGAAGATAAAAGATCTTAAAGGTGTATTTCTACCTCCAGTCAAAAGATATTACTTAGGAAAAATAGTTTATGGAACACCGTACTTTACACCATGGTATTTCAATTCTACTATATTAACAATAAAAAAGAAAAAACCACAATTCTTAAGATGCAAGCATTTTAAACTGTTTGGTTATGAAATTGCATATGGTTGGCCTGTTTCTTTTCACTCTAATGATTTAGGATGGAAAGATAAATACAATTCACCTAGATTTGAATGGGCACCTGCATTTTATATATTTTTCTTTCATTGGCAATTTGTAATACATTGGCATGCACCAGACGGTGATGATGATAGATATTGGGAAATGGTGTTATGGTGGAAACATTATGCTGATGGAAATTTACACAAAGCAAGAATGACATGGCCATGGAGAAATGCTGAAACTAAAAGGTCAACATGGAACCCTAGTTATATCATTAGAAGAAAATAACCTGTACCCTTGAAAAACTCGTATTAATGATAAGCAGGTTAGCTCCTATATAAAAGGGTATTAGAATAAGAGCTAAAAGAAGTGTAGCCTGATTGGTAAAGGCAGCAAGTAATGTTGGGAAGTGGTTCAATTCCACACCTTCTTTTAATTGTGGTATTACATCCACATTAAACTTGTAATCTATGGTCTCTGTGGATAGGGAACACTTGTGAGTTGCAATGAATTAACTCTCTGGGTCAGGTGGAAATAGGCTATCACTTAATTGCGTTGTGGGTTCAAATCCCACCCTGACTACTAAATTACAAACTATGAAACCAATTCATAAACTTAACGGAGGCCTTGGTGCCACACTTTGTCATAAATGTAGTGTGATAATATCTACAGGGTTGACTCAAGACTTATATTGTGATACATGTAAACCAGAAGGTTTAGAAACAACTTTTGTTCTTCCTAAAGTAACAAGAGTAGAAGTAATACAACATTCTCCACCGCATATGGGTAGAGCATATACAAACTACAACGCTAAAGATGTAGAACTACAGTACCAGGATGATGGTAAAACACTTAAAATATTTTTGAAATGAAATACTCAACAAGACTAGTAATTATATTAAAAAATATAGTTATTAAAATTCCTATAAGTAGAAAAGGTTATTTACAAGGAATTAATGAAAAAAAGATTTGGAATAAATATAATAACATAACTTATTTGGCTGAACTAAAATGGATGTTTATGGGTATTGTGTGTCAAAAAAGATATAATACAATTGAATCAATACCAAAAAAAGTTGTTAGACGCAACAAAGCATTAATGCCTGAATTTGATTTTGATAATTGTGATCTTTATAATTATGAAAATTGGGGAATAGAAGGTAAGAAATACATTTTACTTGATTATGGGATTAATCAGCATATAGCAAGTTTATATTAAAACAAATAAGATTATGAAACCAGTAGGAAAAGATAGAGAAGGTAATGATCTATATCCCGGAGATACAGTTCTTAGAGATGGAGATATAGAGGAGACAATTGAATATGGTACATACCGTGAGAAGTTTGACTGTGGTTATGTTGTTGGATACTATATACCTGATTATTGTATAAAAGTCTTTAAAGATGAAGTTTCTTAGATTTACTATAATATGGATTAGTCAGAACTTGGCTATACCTTTTTGGACAATTGGTCATATTCACCTAATGACTTCAATCTATCAGGATATTACAGAGATAATTGCTTCTTTAGGAATGAATATCATAGTAGCCGTTGGCTTTTGGTTAGACTGGAAACAAAATAAAAAGCATGAGTAGAATTATTATAGATGTCAGAGATGACATAGATCCTGCAGCAGCACTATTGTATGTAGGAAATGTTATTAGTCAAGGAAGAATTTCCAAAGATGATACTAAATATTGTTGGTTGACCACCTTTCATGATGGTGTAACAGTAGTTGTTAGAGATGAAAGAAAAAGTGATTGCTTTGTGGTTTATCAAAGCAAAAAAAAGACCTGAGTGCTGTTCTTATGGTAAGCAACTCAGGTACATTTATATTAAAATTATACAATTTGTATAACACATTTTGTATTATACTTAGCCAAAACTCACTTTTTTTAGTAGTTTCCGCTACTTATAATGTGTGATATAATGCACAAATAACTTAATTTTGTGCATTATAACGGACATTATTAGTATTTTGATTTTTTAACTTGACCACCTTTTTTTTGATTTTCTAATTGAGAACCTTTAGGAATATCAGCAGCACTATTACCATGACCTAACATTCTTCCAATATTTGGTAATCCTTCATAAATTGATTTAGCAGTACTTGCTTTACTCATATATTTTTTGAGTTGTTCAACTTGAGAATCTGTAAGAGTACCTGTTTCATTTTTTACTCCTCCTGCTTTTTTTACAAATGTTCTATCAACAGTTCCCATTCCTCTTTTTTGATGAGATAAAGCATCTAATTCTGCTTTACTAAGGGTGCTACCACCCCTTTGCATCTTATTCATTGAACCAGAAGGTACAAAACTTGGATTAGGTGCAACTTTGGTTTTCATTTTATTAGGGTTTAATTCATCACTAGTTCGTGATTGCATACTTCCACCTATTTGATATTTTTTCATATTAGTTATTTATTAACAGTTAATTTTACTTATTATTTGTCCTCCAGAATCAACTTGCACATAAAAATTTGATATAAGAATAGTTGATATATTATATGTATTCCCATCTACTAAAGTTGTTTGGGTTGACATTCTATAAAGTCCTAGTGCAAGAGGTTGTATATTACCACCAGATGTAGAAACAATTGTTTGTCCTACTACTGCATTTACTTGATCAATAGATTGAATAGATATAGCAACACCTGAAGTATCTTGACAAGGAGGTTGAGCATCATCCAATTCTATTACAAAAACAAATGGATCTAGTACAGGTTCACCACATGCAATACCTTGTACAGCTCCAGGTGCAGAATATGGTAATTTTATACATTCACTTGTTCCATCTCCAGCATTTATATTAAACGTTGTTAAGACTGTATCGCCACATCGTGTAAATGTAAAAGATCTTCCAGTGGTTCCACCAAATAAATCAAATTCAGCACATGTATCTTTAGGAGGAATAATAGGAGGCCATACTTGTACAGCACCATTCATTATGCGGATAACATCAGTGCTACCTGCTTTTAGATTACCTACTAAAGGAGTTATATTTCCAATTTTAAAATCTGCCATTATAAAATTACATAAAGGGTTGAGTTCAAAGGTGAAGCTATAAGATCATATTCAGCTTGAGATAACGTTATTATTTGTGTTACTTTTGCTGAACTTGTATATGTATCTGCAGTATTTTTAACAAAATCTGTGTCAACTATTGGAGTACCTGCACCTATAAGATTTCTAACTTCTTCTGCTGTAACGCCTGAAGCTAAAGTTGGTGTACCACCTCCACTAAAAATACCAGGTTCTGCAAATGATGTATACCCATTTGGATTTGTAGCATTATATGGTGTATATCCAAGACCATTTGTTACATCACTACTTGTTAATGTAAGAGTACCACCAAGAGTTAAGTTTCCTGAACTTGTTACAGTTCCGGTTAATGTTAAACCACTAACAGAACCAACTCCTGATACAGATGTAACTGTACCGCTACCTCCAGCTGTAGTTTCTATAACATCTCCAGCATTTGTTACAGCTAAAAGATATGCTACAGTTCCAGTTTTAGTTCCAGCACCATAATTGCTAAATTTCATATTAGCATTAAACTGATGCTTATTAGTAACAGTTGGTTGAAAATATTCCATACCTGTTGAAGAACCTGAAATAAAAGGACCAGATGTACTTCCCCAAAAAAGCATTCTATTATTACTTAAAATAATGTTTCCTCTTGCACCACCTGTGCCGGCACCATTACTTACTACAATATCAGTATTTATAAAATTTAAACTATATGCAGTAGTACTACCACCATCTATTTGAGTATTTTGTAATAAAGTACCACCTAACTGAACGTTACTTGCAGTACTCATTGTAAGACCATTGTTTGCTGTTATACTAGCTGTAATTGTGCTTGCATCTCTCCATCTAACAATATTATTTGAATCTATAACAAGAAGTTTATTTTGAGTATTATTTTGAACAGTACCATCTAATTTTACTGTAGTAAAATCACTACCAATAGCAATTTGATTAGGTACATCTGTTTTAGATAATGTACCTATAGCAACTGCACCAGTTCCTTTAGAAGCAGCAGAAACTCCAAGTGCAATTGCACCTTGGCTATCTCCTCTATTTGGAATAGCTTCTTCTATTGCAACAGCTTCACCTATATTTACTGAAATAGGAGTTGCTATTGTAATTGTATTTAGTCCTATAGTACCAGTTCCAACAATTGTTAAAATTTCATGTCTAACTGATGAATCATTTTCAACATTAGCTACTATGAAATCTCCAACAAGCATTGTTCCACTAAGAATATTTATAATCAATGTTGTAGAAGTAACAGTACTATTAAATACTCCAAAAGCATAGTTACCAGCTCCAGTATTATATCCAGCAGCAAATGAACCATGTCCTCCAGCCATACCTTTATGACCAGCAGCAAATGAATCATTCCCTAAAGCTAAAGATCTAAAGTTAAATGCTGCAGAAGCTTCTCCACCTGCATAGTTACCATATCCTAATGCAACATCAGTGATTGTTCTTACTTGAGAGGTTTCACTAGCCAAACCACCTTTAAGAAATATCTTAGTAGCTGGTGTTGAGCTATTTCCATCTTGATAAATAAGAGAACAACCTAATGTATTTGAATTTGGAGTCCATAATGGAATACTATTTACTGCACATACTTCACCAACAATTGCTGCAGGATTATTTTGCCATGCAAATGTAATACCATCAGATATAAGAATTTGATCTGCTGTACCAATAGGTAATTCTTGTTTTACATTAGAAGCATTACCTTGCCATAAACTACCATAAGTTAATGTTTCAACAATATCATCATTTTGCCAAAGAGCAATTCCACCACCTTGACCAACTAATACTTGATTAATTAACGGACCATTACCATTATTATCTATTAATTGTCCATATAATCTTATATCATCTGTAATAGCATTACCTAAAGCTACATTTCCATTTAAGTATGTTCTTCCTTGTACTGTTAAATCTTCACAAACATTTAAGTTCTTAGCAATTCCAACACCACCTGCTATTACTAAAGCACCTGTAGCACAATCTGTACTTTGAGTTGTATTATTTATAGATAATATACCACATAAATTTAAGTTTTTGGCAATACCAACACCTCCATTTACTATTAAAGCACCACTTGTACATGAAACACTATCTTGTGTACTAACTATTGTTACATCACTAGTTGAATCTGGTCTACCAATAAACATATTTGCAGATCCACTACCAAAAGTAATATTAGTTGATTGATTTAAAAGATTAAATGAAACGGCAGTAGATGTTAAATCACCACCATTTATTGCAGCATCACCTGTAATGGTAGCATCACCACATACAAAAAGGTTTTTTGCTATACCAACTCCACCGTCAACTACTAATGCGCCAGTTGTACAACTTGTACTTTGTGCAGTTCCATTAATATTAACTACAGTAGCTGTACCACCTACTTCTATATTACTAGTAGTGCTTCCAAAGTTAATAACAGATACTGGAGCAGTATTTAATAAATTAAATGTTGAAGTAGTTGCAGTTAAATCTCCTCCTGAGATTTGAACATCACCAAGTACTTGCAATGAACCAGCAATATTAATAATAGTATTAAGTGCATTCTGTGTAATAATAGAATCTTTTAAAGTATCCCAATTACAACTGCCTGACGGATCAGTATATACAGGAATGTATCCAAGATTACCTTGACCAGGTAAAGTTCTTGTCATATCTTCTGTAGCTTGACAAATAAAATCACCCCATTTGATAACAAAGGGGTCCATTCTAGGAGTATAGCCAGATTTATTATTTAAACTACTACTCTGATATAGTTTACCAAATTCAAACCAATCTTTAGCTTTATCTAAAGTTACTTTCTTTTGATTTCTATTTAGTAATCCTAATACTTCTTGTATAAAAATACTCATAATGATTTATTTTTTATGTGAACAATAACCGCTTTTAAAAGCTGCTGATTGCACAGGTTCTTTTGCTCTAGTTGAAGACCTTGGAATATTAACTCCGTCTTTTGCTTTTTTAATACTTCTCAATACCTTAGCTTGATTCTTTTTTTGTTGAATAGCTGCAGGAATAGATGTAGGATCATAATATCCATTTGTTGTTTCTCTTTGGTATACCACCCCTTGTTCAGGGAAAGAAATGCCTTTTTTAGGAGTTCCCATTTTGTCTTATCTTTTTTTAGTTACTACTTTTTTAACAGGTGCTTTTTTAGCACTTGACATAATACTACCACCATTAGCTAATGTTTGTAATCTTTTAGCTTCCATACCGGCAGCTTTTTTTACATCTCTCATTAATGATGTATCATTTTTAATTTCTTCTGCTCTTTGCAGTGTGCTTAATGCAGATTGAATTTGCCATTTGCGTTCTTCTGCTTTGCCTTCTTTACTAATCATAATGTTCATTTTTATTGGTTATTATCTTTATCTGAATTATCAGCACTTGTGCCGTAATAATATGCAAATATATTACTTATAACAACACCTTGTATCATACCCATTAACTGTACAAAAAGGTCATTATCTTTTACAGTAGGAATATATACAACAGCATAAATTGTAAACACAAAAGAACCAAGGCCAATTACACCAGTAATTAACATCATTAAATCTCTATATTTTGATCTTGTTCTTTTAGATTCCATAATTATCCTATTAATGTTGTTACAATACCACCACTATTACTTATACCAACTTCCCAAATGCCACCATCAGGTGCAGTTAATACAACTTTTGATGCATGATTTAAAGTTACCTCAGTCCCTGATTGAGTTATTGATACACCTGTACCTTTTAATGATTTAAAATTAAGTGTTTCACCAGTTTTACTAGCATATAAACCAGCACCTGTACCTAGATTACTTGCACTATTAGGTTCACCTGTTGTAATAAACTCAACATAATCATTATCAAGTGATTCACTAATTGAAAGATTAGTACTTAATGATTTCAAAGTTCTAAAATAATTAGTGCAAACATTAGTGACAGGATCAATTTCTTGTTTTTGAAAAACATTTGCCAATACCCTTGGGTCTGGTAAATCAGTATTTTCATTATTACAAAATGCTGGTGCAATCTTTAGATCTTTAACTTTAATTAGCTTAACAGATTTGTATGGTATTGGTGAAGCAACACCAGTCATATCCGGTTGTTCATTTACACCAAGTACAATAACATCTTCAGGGTTTGCCACCTTAGTGAAAACCCCGCGTCTAATTAAACTTAATATGTCAGTTAAAATATTCATAGTTTTTATTTTTTAGATGGACCCGAATATATCATTGCAGTTGGTACACCACCATTCATATATTTTTTCATAGATGGTTTAGTATCTGAATGAACCCAACCTCCCATTTTATAAGCTTGTTTTTTTGTTGAACCATCAGCACTTGATACATATCTCATTGCATCACCACCTTTTCTCATTTTTTCAACCATAGATCCTTGCATTGCATCATCTAATTCCCCGCCTTGTCTGCATAAAAGTTTTACTTTTTGCTTACTAATTTTGCTTTGTTGTAAACCTTGAGCTTTCATAATATTCTGTGTTTTAATAATCTAGTGTAAATGTAATAAAAAAAAGATAGACCTTTGCAGTACTATACTGAAAGGTATCATCAGGCGCAATATAATCCCAACCTAAAGCCAATCTATGATGTGGCCAATGAAACTCTATTTTTAATTCCCAATCTATCATTTTCCTTGTCCTTTATATTTTTTCTTATATAACTTTGATGTTTTAATCTTAGACGTTTTAGTCTTAGCATGTACACCAGGTCTGCTTACTTTTGTGTTAGCTTTGAATGTTGTTGTTTGTGTTTTTGCTGCCATTAGTTTAAAATAATTTATATTCTACAAGTAATCCATATTGATTGTTAACCGTTGGTATTCCTATATATTGAATCCCAAAATTTACTTTTCTACATTCTAAAAGCACTCTTCCAGAAAGTAAAGGTGTATTAACTGTAAACCCTGCACTTTGTACTCCAAGGTAGCCATGGAACTGTGGTTTAGGTTTTATATTTAAAACTTCATTTTGTGCACTAATGTAATCCTTTTGATAAAATATAATGCTGTCCTTTATGCTTATTGTATTTTCTAATTTTATAATAGTTTTTTCAAAGTTTACAATTCTTTTCTCTTGTTCTTTTGAAACACTTTTTAAAAAATCATATCTAACTAAATCAGTAGCAACTGCTCTAGCCTGTCTTTCAGAAAGAATAACTACAGAATCCTTACTTTGGGTAACGTTCTGTGAAATAGCTTTGAAGCCCACTAACAGGAAGGGAATCAATAATGCGTATTTTTTCATATTCTTTTTGTTTGATTATTTTAATTCTAGTTACTATAATTGTGTCAATAGTTTTTAAACTATCCACACTTTTTAATTCAACCTTTGCTTTCTTCTCCAATTCTTTAACCCTAGCTTCCAAAATATATGCTTTATTAAGAAGCTCATTTTTTTTATGCTGGTATATAAATACAGATAGTAGCCAAACTATAATTAATATACCACCTAGCCATTGTTCTTTAAAAAACTTATATAGTTTGTATAAATCAACCATAATTATTTTTTTGGTTCTGCTTTTGGCTTTGGTTTGTAATATTTTTTTTTAGGTTTAGCTGGTACACCTTTAACTGCATCAACAACATCCTTAAGTTCTTTCCTTACTAATACACTTCTAACATGGATTTCATCAATTACTTCAATTGTTTTTTCATCAATTTCTGTCTTTGACCAGATCCAATTCCATGCTTTTTCTAATGAAAAAGTCCATATTGCGTATAATAATTTTTTAAACATAGCTTTAATTTTAGTTAGTATTGCTTATATATAATATACAAATTCTTATTTATATAAGCAAATATATGATTTTAGACTAAATGTTCTTAAGTCTTTGGTTTTCTTTTTCTAAATATTCAACCTTAACATGCAGCGCACTTACCTCTTTTGTGAGTGAAAGAATTTGATCTCTCATTTCATCTTTTTCTAATGCACTATCTGTTAATAGTTGCTCAAGTCTTCTGACTCTATCTCTTAAATCATCTCTATACATATTCTGATCAGTTCTATCTTCCCGTTCTAACTCAGTTTTTAGCTTTATTCTTTTTTCATAAAATTTCCATGCTCCTGCAGAGAACAGAACGGTCATCATTGTGACCAATACGGTTGTTACATTATCATATGATGTCATTGCTTCCTTGTTTTTGTTTTCTATAAAATTTTGATGTCATTGATGTTAGGTTTAAAAAAGATATAATTGATGGTAAAAACCATAACCAATGCGTAGGATTGTGCATTACATCTCTNAATGNAAATGCTAAAACTATAAAAATGGAGAAAATAAATGAACCGTAAGCTANAGTCTTTCTTACTTTAATTGNGTGAGAACAAGTTGCTTTGATCATAGTTAAACCCAATAACATACTTGGGATTATGATGAATAAGTTACAAGAAAATTCAAAGCACCATATAACTGGTAGCATGATAAACCAAATTATACCAATAAGAATTTCCATTGGTTCAGTATCATAGTAACTGAAAATATTAAGTAATCTCTTTTTCATTATACATATATATATCTTATATTTGCCATGGTTATTCCCTTGACTATACACTTATAATATACAAAAATAATTTTATAAATTAATCTTTTAAACCAAAAATTCATTATGAATAAAATCAATCCTTTGATCTTTAGAAACAGATTTAATGTGGAGTTTCTACCAACAGAGCCTATACTTGGGCTTAAGCTTATAAACTGTGAAGTAATGTGTGAAGATAATGAGTACCGTCTTGTTACAGGAATAGAAATAGGCTTCATATTCTTTACCCTTAGTTATGCAAATATGCAAAATAGTAACTAAAAATTGCTTTATTTTTAGTAAATTATATATACATTCAAGTTCTCTGATAGAACTTTAAATTCAAAAACACAAATTTCATGAACAAAAACATTTTTTTACCACGGGTAAATATACTTCCGTATGAATACCCGCAGCTCTTAGCATATAAAGATGCCATTAGACACTCATATTGGATACATACTGAGTTCAATTTTACTGAAGATATCCAAGATTTTAAGATTACAATAGACTCTAAAGAAAGAGAAGTAATTAAAAGATCAATGTTAGCAATTGCACAAATTGAAGTTAATGTGAAAACATTCTGGGCTGACCTTTATAAAAGAATGCCAATCACTGAAATTGGAGATGTGGGTATGACCTTTGCTGAGTCAGAAGTAAGACACAAAGATGCCTATGCACAACTGCTTAGAATCTTGGGTCTTGAAAAAGAGTTCCAACATGTAGTGGAAATTCCTGCTATCAAAGATAGAATAGCATACCTTACTAAATACTTAGATGGCACCAGAAGTAAAGACAATAAAATGTACACTAAATCAGTACTATTATTTTCTCTATTTATTGAGCACGTAAGTTTGTTTAGTCAATTCTTAATTATGATGTCTTTCAACAAAGAAAAGAACCTGTTTAAAGGTATCTCAAATGTAGTTGAAGCAACAAGTAAAGAAGAAGAAATCCACGGTAACTTTGGAGCTGAAGTAATTAACATTATTAAGAAAGAAAATCCTGAATGGTTTGATGCAGAATTTGAACAACTGATAGACTCAGCATGTCAAAAAGCTTATGAAGCTGAATGCAAAATACTAGACTGGATCTTTGAAAAAGGTGAGTTATCTTTCTTATCTAAAGAAACAATTCAACATTTTATTAAAGACAGATTCAATAATTCATTACAAAACATAGGTATGAAATCTTTGTTTGNTGTTGATAATGAANTACTTGAGAAAACACAATGGTTTAATATTGAAATTCTTTCAACAAAAGAGGGTGATTTCTTCTACAAAAAATCAATTGACTACAACAAAAAAGGAAAGAGTATAACTGAAGATGATTTATTTTAATAACAACACTATGGAATACAAAAAATANTATTGGCTCAATGAAGATAGCCGTACCTTTTTATCAAGAGGTTATATAACAGAAACNCCGGAACANAGAATTAAAGATATGTCAACAATTGCTGAAAAGTATTTGAAGATTGAAGGGTTTGCTCAGAAGTTTGAAGGCTACATGGCCAGAGGTTTTTATAGTTTGTCTACTCCTGTATGGATTAACTTTGGTAAACAAAAAGGTTTACCTATTAGTTGTTATGGTTCTAATGTAGATGATTCATTAGATAGTATCCTGAATGGTGGGCGTGAAATAGGTTTAATGTCAAAGTATGGCGGAGGGACNAGTGTATATTTNGGTAANATCAGACCAAGAGGTGCTGTCATTTCAACCGGGGGCCATGCAGATGGACCAATACATTATGCTAAATTATATGATACCACAGTAGATGTGTGTAAACAATCAGAAGCAAGAAGAGGAGCATGCGCGGTATGGTTACCNTTAGAGCATGCAGATGCTTTAGAGTTCTTGGATATTGGTACTGAGGGAAACCCAATACAAAATTTACAATATGGTGTTACAGTAACTGACAAGTGGCTTGAAGAAATGAAAGCTGGTGATGGGGACAAACGTAAAATCTGGGCCAAGGTAATCCAAAGACGTAATGAATTTGGTTTTCCNTACATCATGTTCAAAGACAATTCAAATAACAATACTCCTTATAAAGANTTGGGTCTAGAAATTACTGCTAGCAATTTATGTTCTGAAATTCAGTTACCAACTGATTCATTTAATTCATTTGTTTGTTGTTTAGGATCTATCAATCTACTACACTGGGATGAGATACAAAATACAGACGCTATTGAAACTTACACATTATTCTTAAATGCTGTAATGGATGAGTTCATTAAGAAGGCTGCTGTAATGCCTGGTATGAAAAGAGCATATAGATTTGCAAGTCAACACAGAGCAATTGGTTTAGGTGTGCTAGGATATCATTCCCTGTTCCAATCTAAATTAATTGAGTTTGATTCCTTAGAAGCTAAGATGTTAAACTCTCAGATCTTTAAAACACTTAAAGATAAAAGTGAGGCGGCCTCTAAATGGTTACATGATTCTAAAGGTGTTGAGTCAATTAGAAAAGGTTATGCCAATTCAACATTGATTGCAATTGCTCCAACTAAATCAAGCTCATTCATCTTGGGACAAGTAAGTATGGGAATTGAACCAATCAAGTCTAATTACTTTATTAAAGATCTGGCCAAGTCTAAGACTATCTATAAGAATCCTTTATTAGAGCGTGAGTTAAATAAGTATAATATGAATACCCCGGAAGTATGGAAAAGCATCTTGAAAAAGGATGGCTCAGTTCAACACTTAGATTTCCCTACAAAAGCAGTATTCAAGTCATTCATTGAGATCACTCCTAAAGAGTTAATCTTGCAGGCAGCTCAAAGACAAAAGTTTATTGATCAGTCTCAGTCACTTAACTTAATGATTCACCCGTCTGTTCCAGCTAAAGATATTAATCAATTGTATTTATATGC
>JGI24768J34885_10000139_pt1 | contig 19907 bp, 25 predicted proteins | sample LakOntMetagenome_FD_34885 | JGI IMG/M metagenome (IMG submission 34885) | reverse complement strand
CTGCTTGAACTGGCGGGTAAAGGTCCGCCTGCTCATCAGTGCTCGTTCAGCTAGAGAATCCACAGAGTGATCTAATTGAATGTTTTCACGCATCCAGTCAAATAGTTCAGATAGACGAGAATCCGCCAGTGTTTTCGGTATCGGTTGCTCGATGAATTGTGCCTGCCCACCCCGACGGTGCGGCGGAACTACCAAACGTCGCGCGACACTATTGGCTACTTGCGAGCCATGCATTTGGCGCAATAGATAAAGGCAACAGTCGATTCCAGCCGCCGTTCCAGCGGAGGTGACGATGCCGTGATCTTCAACATAGAGCACATCAGCGTCAAGTCGGACTTGCGGGTAGCGTTCGGCAAATTCTTTCGCATAGGCCCAGTGCGTCGTCGCATCTCGCCCGTCCAGCAAACCAGCTTCGGCAAGTACGTACGCTCCTAAGCACAAACCAACGATCTTTGCACCCCGCGCATATGCTGCACTTAAGGCCTTCAATAACGCCTTGGGAGGTTTTTCCGCGATGTCTCGCCAACTTGGAACAATGATGATATCGGCCGTTTTGAGTGCCGACAGTCCATAACGTACGGCTATGTCAAACCCGCCAGACGTACAAATCCTTCCCGACTCCGCCACACAAACCTTGAAGTCGAACTCTGGGCAGCTAGGGTGGCTCTCTCCAAACACAACACACGGCACAGCTAGGTGAAACGGGCTGATTCGATCAAACGCAACCACCGAGATCGACGTAGGCGGGGTGGGGTTTGTAGCCATATTGGCTCAATCTTAACGAAAAATGGCATTTGCGCCACTTACTTTTTTGATCACCCCCCGACAAAATATAAAAATCAAAAACAACCATTTGGGTGCTCCATGACAGATGCGCAAACGATTTATCCAACGCTTCCCCTTGTAGAGGAAATACTGCTTCCATGGCAGGAACGCATCGGCGTTGATTTCGACGGATATAGAAACCATATCTATCGCATGCTCCACTGCTGTTTCGCCCTGGCTCCGTGCAGCGAGCAAGATCGCCATAAGCTCATGATTGCAGCCTGTCACCATGACATTGGCTTGTGGTCCGACCATACGGTCGATTACTTGCCGCCCTCCATACGTGAGGCGGTAACGTACCTCGAGGCCCACCAATTAAGTTCTTGGGTGGAAGAGGTCACCTTACTCATTGACCTTCACCATAAAGTACGCGCAATAACGGGTGAGGTTGCTACAAAATATCCGCTTCTTGAGGTCTTTAGACGGGCTGATCTGGCTGACTTTTCGCTCGGACTCCTCCTTGGCGGCGTACCAAGAAAGTTCTTTCGAATTGTTAAGCGACAATTTCCAAACGCTGGCTTTCACAAGATGCTGATGAAAGCGGCTGGCGGATGGTTCGCAAAGCATCCTCTTTCACCACCACCTTTCATGAAGTGGTGAATCTGAGGTTTTTATCGGATTGAAATTGCTGTTTTCAGAACTGTTTAATGCTTGAGGGGTTCGGCCGGTTCTTTTCAGAGTTTAGGTTCCCGGCCTGTGTAAGCCCCTGCATACGCCTCCAAGCCCAAAGAAATCACAGTCGCCACATCCGCTCCCACTTCTTGGCGAAATTCTGCTTCGGTCTGTGACACGGCTTGCTCAAACGCTTGGAGCCAAGCCAGCCCTATTTCGGTGAACACAATGCGCCGTGCGCGGGCATCACTCAGATCGGCCGTACGTTGCACCAAGCCCCAGGCCTCGCACTGGGTGACCAAGTCGCCCATGGCTTGTTTGGTCATGCCTGCACTTTGTGCAAGATCGATCAAACGGGAGCCTTCCAGACTGAGATGCCGAGTGATGTGAATGTGCGCAGCGCTTACTTGAGCGCGTGCCGCCAGGTTGGACAAGGCCAAAGGGACATCCACGTTGTGGGCCATGAGGTAGAGCACCCGTTCGTCAAAGCGACGCATGGCGTGGCCAAGCAAACGGCCCAAATGCGCCTGTCGCCAGTCTTGGTGTGTCGTCGGAATGCGATTAATTAACATCAGACAATAGTAATGCAAACTGACTAAAAAATCTATTTACTTGTTTTAACAACCGCGTTTAAACTACTGTTCAAGCATCCAGCATGTGTTTAACAGCAGTGCCTAAATGCCCCACTTAACCCTCAAGGAGATTTTCATGGACGCACCCGTAAAAAACGCCGCTGCTAGCAGCGAAAAGGCCAAAGCATTGCAAGTGGCCCTGGCTCAGATCGAAAAACAATTCGGCAAGGGCACCATCATGCGCCTAGGCGAAGGCGAAGTGATTGAAGACATCCAAGTAGTTTCCACGGGCTCTTTGGGCTTGGACATTGCCTTGGGCGTAGGCGGCCTGCCTAGGGGCCGCGTGGTCGAAATTTATGGCCCAGAGTCTTCCGGCAAAACCACCCTTACCTTGCAAGTAATTGCTGAAATGCAAAAGGTCGGTGGGCAATGCGCTTTTGTCGACGCGGAACACGCGCTTGATATCCAATACGCCCAAAAGCTCGGCGTTAATTTGCAAGACCTGTTGATTAGCCAGCCCGATACCGGCGAGCAAGCGCTTGAGATTGTGGATAGCTTGGTCCGCTCAGGCGCGGTTGATTTGATCGTGATTGACTCGGTTGCCGCGTTAACCCCGAAGGCCGAACTGGAAGGTGAAATGGGCGACTCTTTGCCCGGTTTGCAAGCGCGCTTGATGAGCCAGGCCTTGCGCAAGCTCACAGCCCACATCAAGAAAACCAACTGCATGGTTATCTTTATCAACCAAATTCGTATGAAAATTGGTGTGATGTTTGGNTCGCCTGAAACCACCACAGGCGGCAATGCCCTGAAGTTTTATGCGTCTGTGCGCTTAGACATTCGCCGCACNGGCACCATCAAACGCGGCGACGAAGCCATTGGTAACGAGACCAAAGTCAAGGTGGTCAAAAACAAAGTGGCGCCACCCTTTAAAACCGCTGAGTTTGATATTTTGTTTGGCGAAGGTATCAGTCGCCACGGAGAAATTATTGATATGGGAGTGAACGCCCAAATCATTGAAAAGTCGGGTGCTTGGTATGCCTANCAAGGNGAGAAAATTGGCCAAGGCCGAGACAACGCACGCGAATTCCTGCGNGANAACGCNGGNCTCTCCATAGAAATTGAGAATAAGGTTCGCGAATCTGTCGGCATTCCTGTGCTTCCAGGCGCAGTCACGCCAGCCGTTGCNGAAGTCCCCAAAACCAAAGCCTCCAAAAAAGGCGAGGCAGCGTAAGCCACTGCGCTGTATGGCACCCTCCAAACCCTCTTCACTTTCACTGACCGGGCGCGCTTTGCGACTGCTCAGTGCGCGAGAACATTCGCGCGCTGAGCTAGAACGCAAACTCGCTCGATTTGAAGAAGTGCCNGGGTCTTTGGCGGAAGTATTAGACAAACTCGAGGCCAAAGACTTTATCAATGCGCAGCGGGTTGTCGACTCAGTGGTCTACCGCCGAAGCGCCAAACTCGGTGTCGGACGTATTCGCCAAGAACTCCAAGCCAAAGGCTTGGATGCTGAGCCCATTGCGCAAGCGGTGGTTCTTCTCAAAACCACCGAAACAGCCCGCGCACAAGAAGTCTGGCGAAAAAAATTTGGAACGACAGCCACCAATCCCAATGAGCGCGCCAAACAAGCGCGCTTCCTAGCGGGTAGGGGCTTTAGTGGCGAAGCGATTGCGCGGGTGGTGGCTGGCGCTTTTGATCCAGACGACGCATAAAACCCCCATCACAAGCCCAGCATCAGTTCCAAGTTTTGGACCGCAGCGCCGCTGGCACCTTTGCCCAAATTGTCCAGCCGCGCCACCAAAACCGCATGGGCAAATCCGTCTTGGGCTGCGTCGTTGGCAAAAACCCGCAACTCCATTTTGTTCGTATCGGCCAATGCGACGGCATCGAGCTTTAAGTCTGGAGTGNCTGGCTCCACNGTGACCCATTGGCTGTGCGCGTAATGCGCTTGTAAAACCGCTTGCAGATCTTGTGCGCTTGGNTTTCCAGGGATTTGGTCTAAATGCAGCGGNAGTTGAACCAACATGCCTTGGGGGAAATTGCCAACAGACGGAACAAACAGCGGTCTACGCGTCAAGCCGCTGCAGTGCATGATCTCTGGAATGTGCTTGTGCTTAAGCCCGAGCGCATACAACTCCATGGCGGGGGCTTCCCCCTTTTCATAGGCCTCTATCATCGGACGACCGCCACCGGAGTACCCGCTGATCGAGGGCAAGCACACCGGNAAATCTGCAGGTAAAACGCCTGAATCAATCAAAGGACGCAACAGCGCAATCGCGCCAGTAGCGTAGCAACCCGGGTTGGCCACCCGACGGGCCTGCGCGATCGCCTCTTTTTGGCCGGCGGCCAATTCAGGAAATCCATAGACCCAGCCGGGTGCGGTACGGTGCGCGGTTGAAGCATCAATGATGCGCGGGCCCGGCCTGCCTGTGGCGCGTTCCAAGTCATTCACCATGGCCACCGACTCCAGTGCCGCTTCATCATGCAAACACAAGATGACCACATCCGCCTGGCTAAACAAGTCTCGCTTGGCCTGGTTGTCTTTTCTAAAAGCAGGATCAATGCGCAGCAACTCAACTTGCGCCATCGCACTCAATCGTTCGCGAATTTGCAAGCCCGTCGTTCCCGCTTCTCCGTCAATAAAGATTTTTTTCATGGCTGCCATGGTAATAAAGATATCGCGCTTGCGTAAGTCCGAGGCAAGATTGGTGCGCCGCAACATGATACAGTCCTGCGTTCACACGTTCAGGGCCATGCGCCTAAGCAACCCCCGAGTTGCTGCATGGGAAAAGTTGTTCCGTCTTAGAGAGAAAATTCATGAAGATTCACGAATACCAAGGCAAGGAAATCTTGCGAAACGCCGGCATCCCCGTGCCGCGCGGCATCCCCGCATTCACGGTCCAAGAGGCGGTTGAAGCCGCCCAAAAACTCGGCGGCCCCGTGTGGGTCGTGAAGGCGCAGATTCATGCCGGTGGGCGTGGCAAGGGAGGCGGCGTGAAGCTCGCCCGCTCGATTGACGAAGTCAAGAGCTTGGCCACAGAGATTTTGGGGATGCAGCTCATCACCCACCAAACCGGGCCACTAGGCCAAAAAGTTCGCCGCCTGCTGATTGAAGACGGTGCCGACATCAAAAAAGAGTATTACGTCTCCGCAGTCACCGACCGCGCCACACAGCGTGTTGCGATGATCGTCTCCAGTGAAGGAGGCATGGACATCGAAGGCGTCGCCCACGACACCCCCGAGAAAATCATCACAGAGATTGTCGATCCCGCCCTCGGACTCACCGATAGCCAAGCCAAGAAACTCAGTGACGCCATCGGAGTTCCTGCAGCCTCAACCGCACAGGCGGTGGATGTTTTGCAAAAGCTCTACAAGACCTATATGGACACCGATGCCAGCTTGGTCGAAATCAACCCCTTGATTTTGGAAGGCAATGGCAACATCAAAGCCTTGGATGCCAAGTTCAATTTTGATGCCAACGCTTTGTTCCGCCACCCCGATATCGTGGCCTTTCGCGACCTTGACGAAGAAGACGCGGCTGAGGTTGAGGCCAGCAAATTCGACCTCGCCTACATTAGCCTAGACGGCAATATCGGCTGCTTGGTCAACGGTGCGGGCTTGGCCATGGCCACCATGGACACCATCAAGCTGTTTGGCGCCGAGCCAGCCAACTTCCTTGATGTGGGTGGTGGCGCAACGCCAGAAAAAGTAACCGAAGCTTTCAAAATCATGTTGAAAAACCCCAAGGTCAAAGCGATTTTGGTCAACATCTTTGGCGGCATCATGAAATGCGACACGATTGCCACCGGCGTGATTACCGCTTGCAAAGCGGTGAACTTATCCGTGCCTTTGGTGGTTCGGATGAAGGGCACCAATGAAGAAATGGGCAAAAAAATGTTAGCCGAATCAGGCCTTCCCATCATCAGCGCCGACACCATGGCTGAAGCTGCCCAAAAAGTGGTGGCCGCAGTAAACGCCCACGCCTAGACCAGAAAGAAAAGCCATGTCGATCTATATCAACAAAGACACCAAAGTCATCACCCAAGGCATTACCGGTAAAACCGGTCAGTTCCACACCGAGAAGTGCCAAGAGTACGCCAACGGTAAAAACTGTTTCGTAGCGGGCGTCAACCCGAAAAAGGCGGGCGAGTCGATTTTTAACATTCCAATTTACGCCTCCGTTAAAGAAGCAGCCCACGAAACGGGCGCAACGGTTTCGGTTATTTACGTTCCACCTGCTGGCGCTGCCGCTGCGATTTGGGAAGCCGTTGAAGCCGATCTGGACTTGGCCATTTGCATTACAGAGGGCATTCCAGTGCGTGACATGCTCGAAGTGCGCAACCGCATGCGGGCCAAAGAGGCCGCTGGCGGCAAGAGAACCTTGCTACTCGGCCCCAACTGCCCTGGCTTGATTACCCCCGATGAAATCAAAATCGGCATCATGCCCGGCCACATTCATCGCAAAGGCCGTATCGGCGTCGTTTCTCGCTCAGGTACCTTGACCTATGAGGCCGTCGCCCAGCTCACTGAAATCGGCTTAGGCCAGTCCAGCGCCGTTGGCATTGGTGGTGACCCGATCAACGGCTTGAAGCACATCGATGTGATGAAGGCTTTTAACGACGATCCAGACACCGACGCCGTCATCATGATTGGTGAAATCGGCGGGCCCGATGAAGCCGAAGCCGCCCGTTGGTGCAAACTCAATATGAAAAAGCCCATTGTTGGCTTTATTGCGGGCGTCACCGCCCCCGCAGGCAAGCGCATGGGCCACGCAGGCGCTTTGATTTCTGGCGGCGCAGACACGGCTGATGCCAAGCTGGCTGTGATGGAAGAGTGCGGCTTCAAAGTCACGCGCAATCCCTCAGAAATGGCGAAATTGCTAAAAGCAATGTTGTAAATACAATAGCTGCTGTATCGCCCCTCGCGCCAAGGTCGCAAAACCTGAGCCGATGGGCCGCAAAAGTGCCTTGACTTGGCGTTGGCGCTGCACTGATTGGTTGGGTCGCTGGCGAAACTATTAGCAACGACACCTCTTTGCACGACTATGTTCTAAGCCATGCATGGATGCACACCGCAGGTCCTATTGCGGGAGCCGCCTTGGTATTGGGCTTGGGGGCTTGGGGACATGGCTTCAAAACCGCTCTACCAAGTCCGATTAGCACAGAGCAAAATCGATGTGATACCGTTAGGCTCTTATTAAAAAGTGGAGGTGTGTATGAAGCGTTCTGTACAGAAAGGGTTCACCCTGATTGAACTGATGATCGTGGTAGCGATCATCGGCATCTTGGCAGCCATCGCCCTGCCGCGTTACCAAGATTACACCGCCCGCGCACAAGTGACTGGGGCGCTCGCAGAAATCTCGGCGGGCAAAACGCCCATCGAAGAAAAAATGGCGGTGGGTTTAACCGCTGTCATTCAATCCTCTGGCGACACCGCTGGAACGGGCGCATCTCAACTCAACTTACCTGACAACACATCGCGCTGCACTTATTTGGTTGCTAATGCAAAAACCGATGGCGCAGCAGGCGTTCTTTGTACCTTGGCGGGAACACCACAAATCAGCGGTAAATTAATTTTGCTCAAACGCAACGCGGGTACCGTAGGTGATTGGGTCTGTACGTCAGATGCCGCCCAAAAACTCCTTCCAGCGGGTTGTACCAACGCCGCAACGGGTGACGTCAAATTACCCTAATCGCAGCCCTCCTTTTTGCCCTGCCGTGGCTTAACCCGTTTGCAGCCGGGCCCACGCCGGCGGTCAGCCCTTGGTTATTTAGCTGGGCGTGCGCCTCCGGAGTTTTGCTTTGGTGGTGCTTTGTTCCGCACCTTCAACGCAACGACAAACTCACCAACGCGNCCAACTATGCGTGGCTTGGCGCGGCAGGTATCAGCGCAATCCTCGGCTTTCTTCAGTTTTTCAACCTTGAGGGCCCGTTTTCTCCTCTGATAAATCAAACCGGTCTGGGCGAAGCGTTCGGCAATCTACGCCAACGCAACCAATACTCAACGCTGTGCGCTATCGGTTTAGCGGTTTTGGGAACCATGGCTACGTCACGCCACTGGGTGCGTGCCCGCCCCTTCACCGCAGTGGCTGCCGCCCTCTTAGGGGCGGCTATGGCTATGAGCGGTTCTCGCACTGGTTTGCTAGAGCTGGCGTTTTTGCTCATCCTCGCATGGCGCTGGCGCGGCGCCCGGGTCTGGACGCTGGCTATCGCCTTGGTGGCGTATGCCATCGCTGCGCACTACTTCCCTCGCTGGGCGGATGTGGATGTCTCTGTTTTTGCGCGTTTACATGACACCAGCGACATGTGTGCCAGCCGACTGAGTCTGTGGGGCAATGTGTTGCAGCTCATTGCCCAAAAGCCATTTTTAGGCTGGGGCTGGGGCGAATTAGATTTCGCACACTTCATGACGCTCTACGCCAACCCGCCTTTCACAGGCTTGCGNTTTTGTGCTGTCTTGGACAACGCGCACAACCTGCCTTTACAGCTCGCCGTTGAACTCGGTATCCCAATCGCTTTGGCCGCTTGCTATGGACTTTTTATTTGGATACGGCACAAAAGGCCTTGGCAAGAACTTGATTCGAACCGCCGCATCGCCTGGTCCATCCTCGGCGTGATCGGAATTCACAGCCTATTGGAATACCCACTGTGGTACGGCCCATTTCAAATCGCTGTGCTGATGTCTCTTTGGATGTTGCGCACGCCTAAGCCCGTCACAGATACACCCAATCGCCTGCATGTGGTGCTCGTGGCTTTCAGTGGCATCGCCATGGCAGCCATCGTTGGCTTTACCTCTTGGAGTTACTGGCGCGTAAGCCAGCTCTATATCGAGCCAGAAGCGCGCGCCACGGCTTACCGTACCAACACCTTAGAAAAAATGAAGGACACCCTTCTGTTTCAAAACCAAGTGCGTTTTGCACAACTGGCCATCACGCCTTTGGACACAGAGAACGCACAAGAAATGTTTGCGCTATCGCAAGCGGTTCTTCACTTCTCCCCCGAACCCTTGGTGATCATCAAAGCCATCGAAAGCGCCAAGCTCTTGGGCCGCAAAGAGGATGTGCTTTCGTATTCGCAGCGCTTTGAAGCGGCTTTCCCGCTCGAATATGCGACGTGGTCTCAAGGGCGTTGACAGACATCAACCCACGTTCCTTGCGTTATTTCTGCCAATAGCGCAACGCTGATACGCACTGCACTGTTAACGGAGCCTGCGGCCGGCAAGACCTCATCAAAGTCTTTCAGCGACTGGTCTAGGAATATGGGCAATGGCGTTGCCAAACCAAAAGGGCACACGCCGCCTACAGGATGACCGGTCAACGTCTCTACTTCGCTCAAAGCCAACATCTTGCCTTTGCCAAAAACGGCTTTAAATTTTTGGTTTTCGATACGCGCATCGCCACTCGCAACCAACAAAACTTCGCGTCCATCGCCAAGCCGAAAGGCTAGCGTTTTGGCAATGCGACCAGGCTCTACGTTATGCGCAAGAGCGGCCAATGCCACTGTAGAGGTGTTGACTTCTAGCTCTAGGATGGTGAGCGCTAGGCCTCTGGCGTCAAAAAAATGGCGAACCGATTGCAAGCTCACGCTGGTAACTCCGCTTCAGGTTCCGCCGACATAAGGATTGGTTTTTCTCTCTCGCCCAAAGGTACTTTCAGGGCCGTGGCCAGGGATGAAAACGGTGGCATCGCCCATAGGCCAGAGGCGCTGGGTAATGCTATCGATCAAGTCTTGGTGGTTGCCTTGGGGGAAATCCGTGCGTCCGATACTGCCTGCAAACAAAACGTCACCCACGAATGCGCGTCCTATGTCCGGAGAATAAAAAACCACATGGCCAGGCGTGTGCCCGGGGCAGTGGCGTACTTGGAAAGTGTAGGAACCCAAGCTCACCGTATCGCCATCGTGAAGCCAACGCGTGGGTGTAAACGCCCGTGCTGGCGCAAAGCCATAGGTCGCAGCGGCCACTGCCAAGCCATCGATCCAAAACTGATCTCCGGGATGCGGGCCGATGATGGGAAGGTGCAAGCGCTCTGCCAAATCGGCGGTGGCGCCTGCATGGTCTAGGTGGCCGTGGGTGATCCAAATCTGTTCTAAGTTCACTTTTAATTTCGTGATCGTGTCCAGCAGCAGATCAAGGTCGCCACCTGGATCAATGATCGCGGCTTGTCGTGTTTCGTCACACCAAACGAGTGAACAGTTCTGTTGAAACGCGGTAACGGGAATGGTTTGGTATTGCAGCATGGTAATAAGTGTCGCATACCCGATGATGCGTGTTCGTTTATCGCCGAAAATACACGCTTTAGTTCAACCCTATGACCCAGTCCCTACCCGCACCTAATGCCCAGCGCTTTGCCATGATTGGTGGGGTTGAGTCATTTGCGCGGGGAACCACTGTCTCGGTTTTTCCCTTGGTGATGTACCACGCCTGGGGCAGCGCGGCCGTGGTTTCACAAATCTACTTTGTTGTCGGTTTGGTTTCTTTGATCACGGCGCTCATGGTGCCTTTATTGGCGCGCGTTTTTACCCGCCGGCCTATTTATATTTTTTCCATTGTCTTGTATTTAGTCGGAGCGATTTTTGGCACATTGGGTGGTAAGTTTGCGACCACTGCGCTGCTTTGCAGCGTGATCGCTGCGGCAATTTCTTTCGTTTGTTTTAACGCCTATGTTTTGGATAATCTTGAAAAATCGGAATTCGGTCGATTAGAGACCCTGCGCCTTTTTTACAGCGGCTTGGGCTGGGTTGTAGGTCCCGTGATGGGGGTTTGGCTGATGTCTTGGTGGGAGGGCGCTCCCTTTGTAATGGTGGCCGTGGCGGCCCTTGTGATGCTTACTTTGATTCTGCGCACGCCCTTAGGCCGAGGCAAGGCCATTATTCAAAGTCCAAAGCGTTCGTCTAACCCCTTGGCGCATGTCCGCCGCTTTTTTTCACAACCCCGCTTAGTCACTGCGTGGCTGATCCCTTTGGCCCGATCCTGCGGCTGGTGGTTTTATTTTGTTTACATCGGTATTTATGCCGTTGAGCAGGGTTTGGGCGATCAAGGTTGGCGGTATTGCTGCGTCGGTGGCGAACATGGGTTTGTTTTTAACGCCCTTGATGCTGCAATGGATGCAGCGTCACTCGGTTCGCGTGGCTGTGCGGGCTGGGTGTTTTTTTGGTGGCTTGTGTTTTATAGGCGCTGCATTGTTGTCGTTCTTGCCATGGTTGACGGTTGCTGTTTTGATTTTGGGAACGTTCTTTTTGGTTTTACTCGATACCAGTGGTGCGTTGCCCTTCATGATGGCGGTCAAACCCTCTGAGCGCACAGAGATGTCTGCGGTCTATTCCAGCTTCAGAGATGCCTCGGGAATTATTTCCCCCGCGATTGCTTGGTTGGTGCTTCAATATTTTCCGGTGGTTGGTGTTTTTGCAGCCTCAGGATTGGTGCTGATGGCTGCGTGGCTTGTTGCCGCTCGCCTGCACCCTCAGCTCGGTATTCCTGGCGCCTCTCGGACGCGCAATCCCCATAACGCTTAACTTTTTCACGTATGCCACATTCTCAAGAACTCAGCTCCACCAACGACACGCGCATCCGCGCCGTTCGCCCTTTGACCACGCCAGCGTTGTTGCAAGAGAAGCTTCCTGCAAGTGATGCCGTTTTAGCGACAGTTCTTCAAAGCCGCGAAGCGATTTCAAACGTTTTGCACGGGCGCGATGACCGCTTGGTGGTGGTGGTTGGTCCGTGTTCTATTCATGACCATGACCAAGCCATGGCGTATGCGCGGCTTTTGAAAGTTCAGGCAGATGCTTTAAAGGCAGACCTGGTCGTTGTCATGCGCACTTATTTCGAAAAACCCCGGACTACCGTGGGCTGGAAGGGCTATATCAACGATCCGCATTTAGACGGAAGCTTCTCTATCAACGAAGGTTTAGAGCTCGCCCGCGCTTTGTTATTAGATGTTTTAGGCTTGGGTTTGGCTGTGGGCACGGAGTTTTTAGATTTACTCAGCCCCCAATTTATCAGCGACCTTGTGAGTTGGGGCGCTATTGGTGCGCGAACCACAGAAAGCCAAAGCCACCGCCAGCTCGCTTCCGGTTTGAGCTGCCCGGTGGGTTTTAAAAATGGCACTGACGGGGGTATGAAGATTGCCAGTGATGCCATTTTGGCTGCGCAATCGGTTCATGCTTTTATGGGTATGACCCAAATGGGCCAAGCGGCTATTTTCGAAACCACGGGCAATGACAACTGCCACGTTATTTTGCGCGGCGGCAAAGTACCGAATTACAGCGCATCGGGCGTTAACGCCGCATGCAACTTATTAAAAAGTGCGGGGTTGACTGAGCAGGTGATGGTGGATGTCTCGCACGCCAATAGCAGCAAAGACCATTTGCGGCAAATGACGGTTTGCGCAGATGTTGCGGAGCAAGTTTCACTTGGGGAGCGTCGCATCATGGGCGTCATGATCGAAAGTCACTTGAACGAGGGTCGCCAAGATTTGATCCCAGGGGTTTCTTTGCGCTCTGGCGTGTCGGTCACCGATGCGTGCATCAGCTTTGAGCAGACTATTCCGCTGCTGGAGTCTCTGGCCCACGCGGTGCGGGCAAGACGGCAGCTGAATGGCCGTCTTTAACGCTTAATTGGTTCGGCGCGGAACCATCGGGCCGCGGCCTTCAATGTGGCGGAAATTGATGCGGCCTTTAGTCAAGTCATAAGGAGACAACTCCAGAGAAACACGGTCACCAGCCAAAATCCGGATGTGGTTCTTGCGCATTTTTCCTGCGGAATAGGCGATCAATTGGTGGCCGTTATCAAGCGTTACGCGAAACCGAGTGTCGGGCAAAACTTCGTTGACCACACCCATCATCTCAATCAGTTCTTCTTTTGCCATGAATTTTCCTTTGCTTACGTATTGCGTACGCGGTTATTTTCGGGTCTAGTGCATGTTGAGCGCACTGTGCGCCCAGTCAATTCCTTGCGCAAGTGCGTATTGTGCCGCGTCATCCTGCGAAGAGAAATTATCGGTAAAGCGCATGACGCGGTCTGTAGAAGCACTTCCACTTCCGCTGGCAATGGAAACTTGGGCTAAATAGCTGCCTTCAAAATACAGACTAGGGCATGCGGCGATGCGGTATTTTCCTATAGTAACGGGGCTTATCAAGGTTTTATTGTTGTGTTTATGAATCATTTAAAAATACAAGGTCACAGGCCATAGCAGGGGCAACGGTGATCGTAAGGGGAGAAATCCGCAGCCGTGAGAAGGCTTGTTGCGGTTTGCCATCGGGTGGCATTTTGGGCAGGCCCTCTGCCGGGGCTGCCCGTGTAATGTAACACGGTTATGGAAATTGCGGCTTGAACCCATAATGGGCTTTCTTCTTACCGCGCGTTGATCGCCTATGAAACTAGATCGTTACGATAAAAAAATCCTTGAGATTCTTCAAGCCGAGGGACGCATTCATAACCAAGATTTAGCTGACCGGATTGGTTTGTCTGCATCTCCTTGTCTGCGCCGAGTTCGGGCGCTGGAAGAGTCCGGCCTCATTCTCGGGTACCGGGCTATGCTCGATGCGCGCAAGCTAGGGCTCACTTTGATGGCCTTAATCCATATTTCGATGGATGTGCATACCCCTGAACGCTTTGATCACTTTGAGGCAGCTGTCGCCGTCTTGCCAGAGGTTTTAGAGTGCTTGCTCATCACAGGCCAAGACGCAGACTACCAGCTCAAGGTGGCAGTGCGCGATATGGATCACTACCAATTTTTGCTGCTTAACAAAATCACCCGTATTGAAGGGGTCACGGGTGTGCACTCCAGCTTTGTTCTGCGTCGCGTCGTCGACAAAACAACCCTCTCGGTTGTCTAAATCAGCTTCAATTACCGCGCATCGGGCAGCTCAATTTTGACTTCAAGCACTTCTAAATTGCCTTGACGCTCCATATTGACTTTGATGTCATTGGGGTTAATTTTGATGTACTTGCTGATAACTGCGATTAAGTCACGCTGCAAATCATGCATGTAGTCGGGTTCTGCCGCATTACGACCACTGCGCTCGTGGGCAAGAATGATTTGTAAACGCTCTTTGGCAACACTGGCGGTCTTTTTTTTCTCGCCTAACAAAAACGAAAGAAACGACATGCTGTTATTTCCCACCAAACATACGCTTTAACAAACCTTGCTTGGGCGCCTCAGTAAAGCGCATGGGTTTGTCAACACCCAAGAAACGGTCAATGACGTCCTTATACGCTTCAGACACATCGCTTCCAGTCATGTGAACCGCTGGTACGCCTTGATTGGATGCCTGCAATACCGACTCACTCTCCGGTATGACTCCAATCAGCGGAATACGCAAGATATCTTGGATGTCTTCAAGAGAAAGCATTTGTCCTTGGTCCACACGGGCGGGGTTGTATCGGGTGATCAATAAATGCTCTTTGATGGGATCTAAGCCTTCAACCGCACGTTTGGTTTTACTAGCAAGCATTCCTAGAATTCTGTCTGAGTCGCGAACGGAAGAAACTTCGGGGTTAGTGACCACCAAAGCCTCATCTGCAAAGTGCATCGCCATCAGGGCGCCGGTTTCAATACCTGCGGGTGAGTCACAGACGATGAATTCAAAATCCATGGCTGTCAGGTCGTTGAGCACTTTTTGAACGCCTTCTTGGGTCAGGGCGTCTTTATCGCGGGTTTGGGATGCCGCCAAAACATACAGGTTATCGCACTGCTTGTCTTTGATTAAAGCCTGGTTTAAGTTGGCTTCGTTTTGAATCACGTTGATTAAGTCATACACCACACGGCGCTCACACCCCATGATCAAGTCTAAATTGCGTAAGCCCACATCAAAGTCAATCACCACGGTTTTGTGTCCACGCAAGGCCAAACCCGTCGCAAAACTTGCGCTTGTGGTTGTTTTTCCCACACCACCTTTTCCGGATGTCACCACAATAATTTTTGCCATGGGAAGAGTGTCTTTCAGATTAAGTAATTTAGATTTTATGTTCAACTGCTTAAAGCTTCAATAATCAGTTTTTCTTGACCATCATTGCTTAAACGCACTTGTGCAGGTTTCCCAAGGACTTCGGACCCAAGCTCTTTTTCTGTCGTCCGGTAAACCCCTGCAATGGATACCAATTCAGGCTCCATGCAAAGTGAAAAAATTCGAGCTTGGGTGTTACCCCGTGCTCCTGCCATGGCTTTACCCCGCAAGGGAGCGTAGACATGAATGTTTCCATCCGCAATCACTTCTGCACCGCGGTTAACCATGGCCATAACGACCAAATCGCCACCACGGGCATAGACCTTTTGCCCTGAGCGCAAGGGCTTGTCGATGACCAGTGCGGGTACCACCTCCGTTTTTACGGATGCTTTTTCTATCGCACCCTCTTTGGTTTGACTACCTGGTGTCTCTACTGGTTTTTTTGCTATTGCTTGCGGTTTTTTGCTTTCTGGAGGCGCTTCNGTTAAACCACGCTTTTTGGCTTGCTCTAAGCCACTGGGTGGTAAACCACGCACAGCCACTGCAAAAAGCCTACAATTTTTTAACGCAGACAGAAGTTCAAGCCAATGGGCGTCTTGATCAGCCACGTCTACTTGCGAAAAATCAAGCACCAAAGGGTCCAGGTCAAAAAAATCGGGGCTCTCGCTTAAAGGTCCAAACTGATGAATTAAATCATTGGCCAGCTTGGAAAAGAGTGGCGTCTTTACGACCAATGCAACCAAGGAGAGCTGGGCACTTTTTATGTCAAAAGAGGTTGTTGGCGATCCAGAATGTGATCCTGTCGGATGAACGGGCATGGGCGATGAAGGATCCAAAAAGAGGAAACCAAATCTTACTTGATGCGTGGGCACAATGTGACTTAAGAAAATTTACTTGGTTTTTTCTATCCTTCTCTTCTTTCTTATTTCTTTATTTAAAGATAGTAGTAGTAGATAAGCAAGGTCTCTTTTTGTTTATAACGTTTTTTTATTGATTGAAATCAATGGCTTAAGGCATGTATATCCATGTTCATGGTTTTGTTTTCGGTGTCGCCAAAATGGGGATAAATCCTTAAAAAATATTTTTCTGTGGATAAGTTGGACATTTCCTGCAAACTATCCACATACTTATCCAATCCATTTTGAGGTTCATCGTATGTTTTTATTGTGCTTTGGTCTGTTTATTTTCTTATCGGTTCATTCACTTCGTTTGAGTGGTGACGGTTTGCGAGACCGATGGATTGCACGTGCGGGTGACAAGGGCTTTAAGTTGCAATACACCGTTGTGTCTATTGTGGGATTCGTTTTAATCCTTGTCGGTTTTGGTCTTGCCAGAGAAACCCCCTTGCTGCTTTGGACGCCATGGGCTCCCATGCGGCTTGTGGCTGCTTTGCTTACATTGATTTCTTTTATTTTCACGGCCGCCGCCTATGTTCCTGGCAACGCCATTAAAGCCAAACTTCATCATCCGATGATCTTGGCTGTCAAAGTTTGGGCGTTGGCGCATCTTTTTTCGAATGCGAGCGCCGCCCATGTGGTGCTGTTTGGTTCTTTCTTGGTATGGAGTGTTTTGTGTTTCCGAGCTGCACGCCGTCGTGACAACCGTTTACAAACAAGCTATGCGCCAGGGAATAACCGCTCGACAGTGATTGCCGTTGCCTTAGGTGGTTTAGCCTGGGCGTTGTTTGCGCTCTGGGGGCACGGCTGGTTGATTGGAATTCGCGTGTTGGCTTAACCATTCACAGATGCAGAATCCATTGGATGGCCATCTTGGCAACAAAACCCACCATACCAAAAGCCAAACCTAAAAACAAAACGAACGTACCAAATTTACCGGCTTTGGCTTCCCAAGCCAAGTGACCAATGATGAAAAGCATATAGAGCATAAAAGCACCGACCCCAAAGGTCAGGCCAAAGCTTGCAATGTCTGCTTCTGTGTAGCCGAACATTAATTTTCTGTGCGTGGCGGCAGGTTGCTGGCATTAATCAATTCACGGTAAGCGTGCCAACTGGCGTGACCGAGCATCGGAATGATCCACACCAAACCCAACAAGAGTGAACCGAGTCCCAACAGCGTCATTCCCATGATGAGTCCCGCCCACAAGGCCATTGGGATGGGATTTTTGAGAACCACAGCCCAACTGATGATGACGGCTTGCAACAATGAAACCCGGCGGTCCAAAAGCAAAGGCATGGTCACGACACTGGAAGCAAATAGCGGTGCCGCTAAAACGCCACCCAAAGCAAGCCAAAGTTCAAATAACCATCCCGAAGGCGCTAATACCACATGACGTAAAAAATCAACCGGGCTTTCTATCGGAATGGGCGACAACAGGGTAATCAACGCTGCCGAGGTCAGTACCCACCCTGTCGCAGCAAGAGACAAGAGCGCCCCAAATTGCACCATGCACCAATAGTCGTTTCCCCATTTATTAAAGTGGCTGTTCTGCCAGTTGAGCCAGGTTTTAGAAATCAAACCAAAACCAATAGGTTCTTGCCGCTCTAAGGCGCGACTTAATGCGTACAAACTAGTAGCAAGCACTGGCGCGATAACCAAAAACCCCGACAAGGCGCCCGCAAGTAACCAAAAGCGGTGGTGTGCAACGGTAACGATCACCCCCCCCGCAAGGGTCAGCGCGACGCCGTGCGCGAGACTCAACCAACGTAAGCGCGAAATATCTTTCCAGCCCAATGCCAGCCATTCCAAAGGTTTTAGAACATCAATCGTTCGAACAATCGTGGTGAGGTCAAACTTTTGCATAACGGAAGTGTAAGGACAAAAAGCACGCGCGCTGATAATGCTTGTTTTCAGACACAGGAGCCAAACGTGCCTCGTCCTATATTGCTAGAAACCCACATTCACCCCGCCATTCGCCATGAAGTGGAAACCAATAACCATGCGATCGTGCAAGAAGTGCAAGCGGCTATTGCGGCGCATGCGGTTGTTGTCGTTGGAATGGCAATGAACCCTATGCCCAAACGCGCCCGTGCAGCGCTTGATGCGGCGGGTGTCGCCCACACCTATTTGGAATTTGGCAGCTACTTCAACACTTGGTACAAACGCAACGCACTGAAAATGTGGACCGGCTGGCCCACATTTCCAATGGTTTTTGTGAAAGGCAACCTGATCGGAGGCGCTGAAAACTTGGCTACGCTCATCCAATCAGGCGAATTAAAAAAACTCCTGGCTTAGCTTTTCATTCTTTCGTGCCGACCGCCCCCTTTTTCCATGCGGGCGTGCTCAGCATCTAAAACCTTTTTTTGATCTGCGTTTAAAGCACTGTAAAGCGCTTTGACCGCCTCGTCGCGTTGGTTCATGTGCGTAAGCATGGTTTCATGGTGTTGCAGACGCAGTTGTTTCGTTTTGTCGATGCGCTCAGGGGTGGTGAGTTTGTCCAGCGCAGCGCGATCAGGCCGTAACGCATTCATTTTTGCTGGCGACTGCATGGCCGCGGTGAAAGTGCTCCAAGCGCCTTCTTGAGAGGCGGTAATATGAAGTTTGTTTTTAAGTCCGATCAAGTGGCTGTTGACTCTTTCTGACATTTTGGTGGAGTCACCGTGGTGCATGCTGCCCATGTGCCTCATCTCTAGATGGTCACCCTTGGGCCCCATTTGTGCGAGAGCCCCAAACCCTGCGGCTCCAAGGGCGGCGGCAATGAGCAAAGATTTATAAACGGGTTTCATTGTGAATTCCTCTTAAGGTTCTTTGATACGGACATCGCATCGCAGTGGGGTCAAGTGTGCTGTGATGATGTATCGGGAATGTGGTTTTCAATGAAGCCTCTGTAAAGTTTCATTAAAAATTAGTGCGCGAGTTTTACTTCTTTAGAAAGTGCAATGTGTTTAAAAATGCAATGGTTTACCGGCTTGTTTCTCCTTGGACGACCAGCCGATCGGCGTTAGAAAAGGCCTTAGAGTCCCATCGGTTTAATGAGTGTGGTGCATCGCAAGAAAAGTCCGTAGGTTGGGTAGAGCCCCGAGGCCAAGCCCATGGTGATTTAGTGGAAGTCGTCGGTGGTCAGTGGGTGCTGAAGTTGGCAATTGAAGTCAAGACCGTTCCTGGTTCTGTGATCAAGCGCAAAGTCTTAAGTCAGGTAGAGCAGATAGAGGAGACGACGGGGCGCAAACCGGGCAAAAAAGAACAGCGTACGTTGGCTGACGATGCCCGATTGGCTTTGCTGCCGATGGCTTTTAGCAAGCAAAGCACTGTCACGGTTTGGATGAGCCCCAAGGATCAATGGATGGTCTTGGATGCGGGGAGCCAAGCTAAGGCTGATGAGGTTTTGACCTGCTTGGTCAAGGCCATCGAGGGTTTTGCCGTGACTTTGATTCATACCCAGGCATCGCCTGCTGCATCGATGGCCCATTGGCTTGGAAGCAAAGAAGCGCCTCCTGGTTTTAGTGTGGACAGAGAGTGTGAACTCAAAGCCGCTGATGAATCCAAAGCCGTCGTGCGTTACACCCGCCACCCTTTGGATACCGACGAGGTGTCCCAGCATATTGCTGACGGTAAAGTCCCCACCCGCTTGGCCTTGACTTGGAATGACCGTATTTCCTTTGTTTTGACAGAGGCNCTTACCCTGAAAAAGATGGCTTTTTTAGACGTNGTTTTAGAAGATGCCCCGATGACCGCGGGTGACCGCGCTGACGACCATTTCGATGCCGATGTGTCGATTGCTACAGGTGAGTTATCCCGCATGCTTCCTGCCTTGATCGAGGCTTTGGGGGGTGAGGTGGCCATCGGCCAGTTGCCGGTGCCTTTGGCCGCTTAAGTGGAGTAAGGTGTCGCGATGACCTCTATTGAAACCACCGCGCAATCATCCTTAGATATCGGTATTGGGGGAATGACCTGCGCCTCCTGCGTTGGGCGTGTTGAAAAAGCATTGAAGCGGGTCGAGGGTGTTCAAGACGCCACTGTGAATTTGGCGACCGAGTCTGCCCGGATTCATTTCGTT
>JGI24768J34885_10000135_pt1 | contig 20025 bp, 18 predicted proteins | sample LakOntMetagenome_FD_34885 | JGI IMG/M metagenome (IMG submission 34885) | reverse complement strand
GAATTACCTGGACAATCGTGCGGTCGAATGCCTCCATATTCATATATAGGCGGGTCTTCTTTACCCATTATCAACAAGCCCGTATATCCAGCTAGGCCGGTTTTCCCCAGTCAATTGCAACCGAATAATCCATATCCACCGCAATTGGCGAGACCGTACAGGCCAGAATCAAAATATTCGAATCAACCGTTGCAGGTAAATGCGGATTCTGCTTTGCCGGATAATCAAAATCGTAACAACAATTCCAACAACAATTCCAACAACAATTCCAACAATACTTTGAACCAAAGAAGCGATAACAATTATAATAACACTGCCAATAGTTATGCCCCATTTTCAAGATCCCCTGCTACACCCTCCGTTGTTAACAATTCACCTTCAACCTCAAGTTCGTCATGGTATTCTCAACCAAGTTCATTTCAAGGTTCAAGCCAGTTAACCAGTTCAATAGACATATTATCTGGTCGCGTAGATGAATTAACCGACGTATTGGAAAATTCATTTCCCCGCCCACCGTCTAACTCTCCTGCAGCTGGTATGCTTCCACCCGTTACTGGTATGCTTCCGCCTGCGGCTGGTATGCTTCCGCCTGCGGCTGGTATGCTTCCACCTGCGGCTGGTATGCTTCCACCTGCGGCTGGTATGCTTCCACCTGTGACTGGTATGCTTCCACCCGCGGCTGGTATGCGTTCACCAGCATCTGGTATGCTTCCACCTGTGACTGGTATGCCTCCAACTTCGGCTGGCGTGCCTCCAACTTCGACTGGTATGCGTTCACCGGCGGATGGTATGCTTCCACCTGTGACTGGTATGCCTCCAACTTCGGCTGGCGTGCCTCCAACTTCGGCTGGCGTGCCTCCAACTTCGGCTGGCGTGCCTCCAACTTCGGCTGGCGTGCCTCCAACTTCGGCTGGCGTGCCTCCACCTGCGGCTGGCGTGCCTCCAACTTCGGCTGGTATGCCTGTATAAATTCGCATCAAAGAACATTTATTTTCACAAACGGGTATATTATCTAGCATAAATTAAAAGGCTTTTTCAAATACACTATTGTAGTATCAAAGCAATTGCAATGAGCAAATACAAACGACAGAATACAAGAATTGATGCCGTATGGGTACCAGTAGCGTTAGTTATTATATTAGTTCGTGGTGCTAGGCAAATGCCTTCATGGGTTCGCCGCTAAGCCGCCTCAATGAACCATAGTGTTCAGGCAAGGTCATAAACGAAATTTCAATAAATGGGATACTAGATAAACGGAAGCAGAGGGATGGATAATTAGATGAAAACCGTAAAGAAAGTTTTTTCATCTAATTGGGTTTTGAACCAATTTGACTAACGATTCATTGGGGTAGACGCAATATTCAAATATTCGGAAATAATTTTTCTGCCTTCGCCAATCAGGCGATTACACGCTTTAAACGTAGGGTCTTCTGGATTCATAATCTCACCAACCACATCATATCTGGGGGCACCTCCCAGATTCGAAACAAAATGTTTAATTTGATAAAAATACGTAGGATAATATACTTTCGTCAACCAATCATCGCAAAACCAATTTTTTATTTCGTCCGGAAAATAGAAGCCAAATATATCCATGTGTTTCCGAGAGACAAAAGACTGTGTTTGAATAAAACGACTTCCTCCTGGGCGTGAATCATTTGAGCCATATTGAATTCGACCATAATCAAGTGGTCCAGATAACCCAATTCCATTATGTTTTTCTAATTCTCGAATGGAATCGGTAACCCACCCGTGCGTGCGAAATTCAATATCATCTCCTGACTGAAAAAAATAGTCACATCCATCCGCATACGCCTGTTTAAACGCCAAATTCCACATATGTGTAACCCAACCCTTTTGTATACCATCCGCCGTTAGAAATTGAATAGTAGTATGTCGCATAACAGATACGTAACGTATGATCTGTTCTTGAACATCCTTTTTTTGAAGGATGCGGTCGTCTTCGTCAATGACCAAATAAATTGTATACTTATATTTATTGCAATATGTTGTAAAAAAGGATGGGAAAAAAACTGAAAATAATGCCGTTTCTTCGAGCGTTGTCCACGGACGTTTATTGGTAGTGCTGGGAATTAATATACCAATGTGTGTGATCATTTGATAGTAATATATACATTTTTTTATATATGTATATTCGTATGATAAATATATAACACGTAAAATGATATATAGTAAATATATGCTTTTTACTAATATAATGGATAGTACCGATGATAATGTTTGGATGAACCAGATGTCGTCAGATGAACAGGTAGCCGCCATGAATAATGAGGATACTTCAGACGCAAATGACGCATGCAGTGTAATGGAAACTATTATGAATCAAGATTTTGTCGCAAACCAATCCGCTGTAGAAAACAATATAGGCGACGATGGTAAATACACATGGGAACCAGATTTTTTTAAAAAGTTTGAATGGTTGAATGAATCAAGCGAAGAACTCGACGGAGATATTGAATTGGATATGCAGTCGCTCCCACAGGAGGAACGATTGTCCATGTTTTTGAATTGTTGTAAATTGGTTGAAAAGAACAATTTATCAATTATGAATAAATATGAAGACGAAGAGATTGATGAAATGGAAAGTCCGCCATTATATATGTATTATCTATCGCTTGAAAATAACAAAATGTTGTTACATGTGGATTTCAAGAAAGATAATGAAACGATTATATCCGACTGTAAAATGCTTTATGATTTTGTTAGAATAAATCGGCCACTAAAAATAGTGTATGTGAAGGAAGTGGAAGATTTATACGATGTGGATAAAGACGTAAAACTCTTCATGAACATGTTTGGTATGGAAAATATGCGCGGCGGCTCCTATACAGACGTTGAACTGCCCGATTTTTTAATGAAAACGTTGTTGCACGAAAGCATAATCACAAATGTGAATTATTATGTCGGTAGAAAGATTTAGACAAATCATCTACTATTTATAGTCAGATGCGGCGAATATTTATATCGTATTAAACTATACCGAATTTAATATGATTATAAAATTATTTACCATGGTAAAAGACGAGGTTGATATCGTCGAAGATTGGTTAAAATATCATGGAACACTGTTTGGTTATAATAATTTGTATATCATTGATAATATGAGCCAAGATGGGACATATGAAAAACTAAAGGAATATGAGACAAAAGGTATATCTCTTATTCAAAAGCCAGATTACAAATTGAAGGGTGAATACATGGATGAATTAATAAATAGCCCACACTTGGGTCAATATGATATTGCTTATCCGATCGACATAGACGAGTTTATTGTTTATTACGATAAATCCGCAAATAAAATACTTCCCTTTCGCACAAAAAGTTATTTTGCTACACTACCGATGGAAACTACTGTATTCAAGGCAAATTATATACAAGGCCTTATTACCAAAGGAAATCATAACGGATACAAACGTGCTACTACAGAATCTACATCAGGCGCATTCCAAGACTATAAAGGTATGGCGAAAACATTTTTAAACAAACGCACATGGGTCGGTAAATTAGATCACGGGAATCATTATTATACGGACGATTACTACATGACGGAATTGTGCTTAGTGCACTTTCATTGTCGCAATTTAGAACAGATGAAGAAAAAGGTAATAAACAATGTGATTGGGCTTGGATATGATCCCACAAATATTGATGAATTGTCCACACATCTATCCGGTTGCGGAAACCATCACGTAAAACATATGATTTCTATATTAAATAAAAGCTTTTCAATCAACACAAATTTTTCAGAGAGTGTTGGATTGGTCAGTTTATACCCATTGTCCACATTTATAATGGGATTGTAAACAATCATTTATTATAGTATTTTGACTACAAAATACTATAATGCACGTTTTGTGTGCACGTTAACACTGCAATGGTGTATAGAACTCTTTTGCATAAAAACACATTATATAGGATTCGCGGATACATCAAACGGGATATATTCTATCTGAGTTGGAGAAACCATTTCGAATATAGCATTTCCATTTTCATCTACTATGGGGATTCCCGCCGCGGTTACCCGCGCCTGATATATGGTGTTTTCACAATTTACAATGCTATTTTCTAACAACACATTGGTTGTCGTATATATGTTTTCAATATTCGCGATGGCTCCATATTGAACGTCCGTTAATGAGGTTGCTACTGTGGGAAATTCATTCGTCACGGCCGACCCGTCCGTATTACTTCTATACGCTTCACCCGATGATATATCAAGCGAATATTCGGAATAACCAAGAAAAACGCTAATTTTACATGTATACACATATTGCGTGATTGTTTGCAATGTTATGGGTGGTATTTTTAGCGTTCCTACGTATTGACGAAGACTTACTTGGCCAGGGATAGAGTTTTCCACATTCATAGTAAAATTCGCAGCAGTTATAATAAGATCATATGACTGGAGTGGGTGTTCATTGAAGGGGGCATTTTCGGTCGCAACTAGCGATTGACTGTAAAATACATCCATTGTCGCGCGTTGAATAAATAATTGGGCATAACTAATCGCATTTAAAGATACGTCTCGATAATTCGCATTATATGTTAGCGATATTGGTATTGTAAATCCAAAACTAAACTGATTATTATCTGGATTCAAAATAACGATGTCTGTAACATTGTATATATTTGTGTTTATAATTGGAATATTGTAAGTAGGAAATATATCATACAACCGTTTGAAACTGTCGTAGGCAATGTCGGAAAATGTGCCGGTTTCATATGGTTTAAACCGGTCAAGTGGAACTGTCGGGTCGAACTTAAGCATCATTGGTTTTCCGGGAACATCGGACGCAGTAGTCGACGTTTCTTTGTATATCTCCGGACATGCACGTGACGTGGCCGACCCAGAATTTGCTAAATATGACCATTTTTTTTTGGATGAAAAACTATTGCCTACAGTTTGGTATCGTAATATTTCAGCTTTTCTTCGCATATCTAAATCGGCGGGAGTATATACGAGCTGACCACTTGAATCATACACATATGGGGAGATTACCTCGATTCGCGAGATACTACCCGCTTCATGCTTAAAAAAGAGTTGGCGCTGTTGTCTCTGATTCGTGCATGAAAGTATAAAAGATGCTGATGTTCCCGCCATGAAATATTATGTATATACATACGTAATATTTCATTCTTATACGACTTACGTCTACATGTTCGAGGAATACCATAGATTCGACAAATAGTAGGGAAATCCGGTCGCATCTGCAGTTCCCGATGCATTCGCCGCGTTTGTATTGCGCCCCCAGGACACAATATTATTCAATTGGAATATACTGAGAGCCTTGTCGAAATATTGAAGGTCTGCTATATTGCCGTTAAACCCGCCATTTTTACAAATATTTATATCTTGGTAATTTTGCTTGGGGACGTCCTGGAGTATGTTTCTGGATACAATCGACCCGTTCATATATACATCCAATGCAGTATTTTCTATACGAATCGCACAATGAAACCATTTTCTAAGCGGAATATCCTTTACTGTAATCATTTCAGACGGGTTCGATGCTGCTACAGTATTCATCACAATCGCAAGATTATTTCCACTATTATCCAAATATAATCCCGGACCGTTATTCACCGTCGCCATTCCATTCTCTCCATAACTCGCATTCCCTTTATTAAAAATAAGTGAATATTGAGGCGTCTTCATAATATCATTTACATAAATCCACAAACACCATGTAAATTCTATACCCGTATTCTGGTTGTTTGACCGAAGTATCGGTATTGAATTTGTATTCTTTGGATCTTGGTATATAATTACCTCATTCGCAGCATTCATCGTGCCTGATATTAAATATGGACTACCCTTTGGTTTCATAAAATAACCAATCACCTTAACTCCTAAATTAACCAGGATCATAAACCCAATCAATACAATTAGTATGAATGAGAATTTAGCAACGAGTGTGTTTGAACTTAAAAAATCAGTGCTTGAACCCACTATATCTGCGTCTCCAAAGCTGGATATAGATTCTTCTACATATGCCGATGCATTCGCAATGCCGTCTGAGATATTGGAAGCGGTCGACGACAATCCTTCGGTGGTATTTTCAACAGCATTGGTTATCACGCCGGGAATTTTACTATTTTCTATATTTGGCGGAGCCGCTTGATCCATCTTTGTAAATATACCTGTTATATATTTACAACATCTTTTTTTTGGAATTCCTTCGACTATGCCTCAGGACGAAAACTGCAGTTGAACCTATAATTCGTAAAACTATCATTTCAAATCTAACGATTTTACACCGATGAAGACTTACACCTTTGAAGATTTATAATCGGCGTAAATGATCAATGGTGTATATTATCAAATTATTCAGCATAATAACATTCATATTGTAGTAATACACAGAGAAAACACATTATATCCCAATTGTATACGACGATTGTTGAACATTGTCTTTCAATACACCTACATTCAATGCATAACTTCCGAAGAATTGAGACATCGCGTTACCATTTCCGGACAAGTAGTTATCCCAAGCTTCTTGGGGGCCGATGGGCGCGTTCCAATTTTGAAACCCAGCTACATAACAATCCCACCCCGACCCATAAATAACAGGGGCCTCTTTGGATGTTCCCGGTTGATTGGGTGACGTGGCCAACTTTGTAGAATTTACTAATTTACCGTCTACATATGCATCAACAATCGTATTGTCTGAACTGATTATAATGTATACCCATTTCTGAACAGCAAAATTATCAGTAATTAGAATATCTTGGTTCACTAGCGAAGAACCATCTGCCGACATGCATGTAATTGTGCAATACAATGATGGCTTATTTGCCGCTAAATATAGACGTATGTTGTTTTGTCTGGAGAATATCGTCTTCTCGCGCGTCGAGTCCCATGTATTTACATACGCCCAAATACCATATGCATATCGCGTGGATTGGCCGCTATTAATTTCGGTGATGGGCGCATTACCCCCCTCCTTTAAACTCGCCGATTTGCTAATTACCGATGATTTACTTACGAAATATACATATAAAACATATACCAGGGCAACTACAATGATAGCTAAAACTATGGTAGTGGCTTCCATATTATTATATAAACTGTCGATATAAAATAGTTGGTTCGATACTAACAAATATTGCGACGATTAGGTCGAGTTTTTATCCGGAATAGATGCGACTGGCGGATTTGCATTCATCTTCGCATTATAGGATATCGCAACCTGTTCCTTAGTCAAAGGATGCTTATAATAAACTACATTACATATCCCACCCTTGATACCAACATCATCACCCACAGTAATTGTATCGAGGTTGTTATAGCGAGGCATGTCTTTGGTCATTGTAAAAGAGCGCTCTAAAACCCCATTTATAAAAATATCTACAATATTTCGATTATAGTTCAATACGATTTGATTCCATTTCTGATTGGGTAGAGTCACATCGTAGAATGTGTGCTCATCTGAGTTATACTGATTTACAGGCGGATATCGAGAAAAATAAAAGACAAACTTGTTGCGTTCAATCACTTGATCGTCACCTCCTCCGCCACCATAATATCGAATCATCGGTTTTACGTGCTGAACTCCTTCATTGTCTTCATACCCATAACTAAATATTTCACTTTCTTTATTATACGCCGGGTCGTTTGGTGCCTGCGGAGTTATGTATACCCACATTGATATAGCATAATTGGTTCTATATTCACCCTCTAAACTTGCGCTCTGTTCGTCGCCCGTCTTGACTATTTTTAACTCGTCACTGTTCACTACCACCGTTTTGCCGCCATCTAAAACCATTACATTGTCGACTGCTTGAATCGAATCATCTAACCCGGTGACTTTGTTCGATATTTCGGGTAAATATACGTATAGTATAATTAATAGTATTTCGAATAAAATAAATAAATAGATTGAATACGGAGTCAATTGAAATTGTTCTATGACGTATTCCCATACATCTAATATAACACATGGTATGTAAAAAATCAATTGGGCTATGAACCCTGGCCATCCCTTCAGCCGTTCCATATAATCGACCAGACTTTGATATACAATCGCCAGACCAACTATAGTTATCAACGCAAGGAATGAGTAGTTCGACAATAGTGCCGCATTGAATAACGAATCCGTCGACGTAACATAATAATATGTCGCAACTACCAAGAGTATTATCAACCCAGCAATTTTACCGAATAATTTCGTCTCGCTTTCATTCGGACCAAGGTTCAATATGAGACCGAAGAGTAATAACACGGGTAGTGTGTAAAGAAAGAAGTATTTCTGGATATTATAATCCGCGGAACCGGGCGAGAGAATAATGCGCAATACCGTTATAGATGAGAATAACACCACACTAGACAATATGCCTAATGTTAACAACGACCGCCGCATATCAATCCCTTCGGTGGTTGAAGCAGACAATTTTGAAAACCACTGGTAGATTCGGCTACCAATCGACAAGGATTTCTTTTTTTGTTCGTATATATTCTTCTGCACGGATGTTTCTTTTGCTTGTTTATTCATAATAATATATATTACTATTATAAATTTACCGGTATGTCTTTCGCGTTTCACATAAACACATTCTATATAATAGTTGACGAACACAACATATGGTTTATCTTATATAACATTTGCAGTTTTTCGCAATTATACGGACGCACGGAAGCAACACATTCGGCATAGGTCTTCCATTCCATTTTACTCACCTCCGTTTCTTCAAATGGATTTTGCACTAAACTATCAGCATATTTCATGTTCATCACATAATATTTGTGTTTATACGACTTGTAATTTGATCCTGTAAAAATCTCCTCGTATGGGATAATGTTTTGTAGATTGTATAATAGGGATGGATTGTATCCAGTTTCTTCGCGAAATTCCCGTATCGCACAATCATAATCCGATTCTTGCTGATTTCGGCGGCCTTTTGGAAATCCCCATTCAGTCTCTTCCCATTGGTTTTCCTGATTACTTCGATCAATCAATTCGTTTAATGTAAACACGGCGTCTTTTGTAGTAATACCACCTCGTAACAGGTTAAACTTGTCACGAGAACTACACTCTTCACTTTTGTATTGTGAAGATATTGCATTTCCACCCCATACTGCGTTCCACAGTGGTTCAAATTCTTCCGTTCGCAATCGCCGTTTTTCGTCGATAGTCATCTGATTTAGCATATTTATAATGTAATGTGGGTTGGTTACGGAGTATTTTCCCCTCATAAAATCAATATGTCCCAACGTATCTTTACGTCGTATCAATAGATATTCGATCACGTTCTCATTATTTCGGCGAAATGCGATCACCCCGTTGCTGGTTATTGGTAATTTACAATGATGATACAGATGTCCCGCTTTTCCACAATTATTGCAATAATTATCGACTGCCTTTTGCATTTTTTCACGCTTATTCTATGGTATTATATTCGCATTTGTTTATATACTTTATAGTCGCTTCCTATGGAGAAACACCACGAGGATTATATTAACCGGACAACGATTCCTGAATCGTTTACCATGTTGGATTCGGAAATGCTTTTACCTGACGTCTGGGGGCCACATTATTGGTTTTTTTTACATACCATTGCCCATACATATCCATTGACTCCGACATCGGTTACGCGGCGTAAATACTACGATTTAATTCAAAATTTTCCACTGTTCATTCCAAATCCGGAAATCGGAGATCACTTTATATCAATCCTTGATCGATATCCCGTGTCGCCCTATTTAGATAATCGAGACTCGTTTATAAGATGGGTGCATTTTATACACAATCGCATAAATCGCATTCTAGGAAAAGAAGAGATTACATTATTTGAAGCACTCGATGACTATAAATCATTATATCGCCCCAAACAGGTAAAACTTTCCGAAAGATTCCATTTGCAAAAGGAGTATGTAATTGCCTTTTTTACCGTCGTCTGTTTTGTTTTCATATTCATGCTTTATTGATATATCTTTGTATCCGACTATTTTATACTGGTTATATAACGATGCGTGTCGAACTATGGTTAATTTTGATTACCGGTGCTATACTGTTTCACATGTATACTGACGGGAAATATACTAAAAATCTTATGATGTATAAGAAATACTATCAGATGGCCGGTGTTGTGTTTGGTGCATTCGTATTATATATTTTATTGAAGAAGAACCCTGCAAACGCCCGTAATATATTGGTCACGTCAAATGAATATCTGAAATATTTACCGGTTGATAAAAATACGAGCTCTATGCTATCGCCTATCCTCGATTTTACATCCAAACATAGTTTTCAAAATGGCGGGGGTGAACATGAAGTAGTGCAGATTCCCAATGGTCAAACGCGATATGCAGAGCGCATGATGCATTCTGGTAAAAAAAGCACCAAACGTTCCGTCAGTGAAACAAAGAAGAAATTTGTTGCGTCACGGCAAAATTGGAAGTGTGGTGAGTGCAATGAACAATTAAATGCGTGGTTTGAGGTCGATCATAAAATACGTCTGGAATATGGCGGAAGTAATCATGTAGATAATTTAGTCGCTTTGTGTCGCGAATGTCACGGTAAAAAAACCACGATTGAAAATTTATAATGTATATTAGTATTTTGGATGTGTGGTAGAATAAATGAATCGAAATATACGTATAATGTATATACGTATATTTAATCCATGATTCGGCCCAATATTTCCGATACAGATAGGAAGACAGTAAAAATACGAAAAACAATTGCGAAAAACTCTTCAAATGGGACACGTAAACAGCGTGAATTACCCGTTACTATAGAGCCGTTTGTAGAAACCGCGATTGCACCCGCTATAGCGGTTCCTTCTCCTCAAGTGGTCTCACCCGCTATAGCGGTTCCTTCTCCTCAAGTGGTCTCACCCGCTATAGCGGTTCCTTCTCCTCAAGTGGTCAATGATGCTTATGTAAATAAGACGCCGGGTAATAAAGGCTATCTTTTACAGCCCAATGAAAGGCGCCGCAAAATGGAAAAGGGGGAGTTTGATGCCGACGATGATTCAACTCGTGACTTTTTGTATCCGACTTTAAACGATCCAGCGTTTGCTGCAAAAATCGCAACACATACTGAGTTCAATGATACGCAATACGACGGTGAAATTCGCGATATCCAAGCTTATGCCGATAAAATGTGTGAAGCCGAGTTTGAATTATTACCACATCAGTTATTCGTTAAGAATTTCCTATCATTTCAAACGCCATACAACAGCCTGTTACTGTATCACGGTTTAGGTAGTGGTAAGACATGTAGTTCGATTGGAATCGCAGAAGAAATGCGTGCATATATGAAACAAGTTGGCATGAAACAACGAATCATTGTGGTCGCCGCACCGAATGTTCAGGCGAATTTTAAATTGCAATTGTTCGACGAACGAAGATTAACCGAAGTAGATGGCGTATGGAATATTGATTCGTGCATTGGGAATACCTTGGTGAAGGAGGTGAATCCCACCAGTTTAAAAGGAGTTCCGCGCGACAAGGTTGTATCCCAGATCAAGGCGATTGTGAACCAATATTATGTCTTCATGGGGTATGTCGAATTGGCCAATTATATTCGCAAGCGGATATCGGTTCCACCCGGGGCGGATTATTCTCCAGAAGAGATTCGGAAACAGGAAATAGTTAGTATGCGCAAGTTCTTCAACAATCGCATGATAATCATCGATGAAGTTCATAATATTCGAATGACCAAAGATAATGTCGAAGGTAAAACCTCGCAATATTTGTTGAAACTAGCCAAGAATTGTAATAACATGCGGCTGCTAATGTTGTCTGCTACACCCATGTATAATTCTCATTCTGAAATTATCTGGTTGGTCAATCTAATGAATGCAAACGACAAACGTGGTTTAATCACCGCAGATGAAGTGTTTTTATCTGACGGCACATTTAAACCACAACTGCTCGATGCACAAGGAAATGTAACAGAGGAGGGTGGGCGCGAACTTTTGCACCGCAAACTAACTGGTTATGTTTCATATGTTCGGGGTGAAAATCCGTACACTTTTCCTTATCGCATATATCCAGATATTTTCGCCAAGGAAAGAACTTTCCGTGAAGCTCCTTCGCCATTTGGGAGTTTGGTAATTGCAGGACAAGCTTTGATGGGCGATAGTGTAAAACAGGTTTCCTTACCTACTACACAAATGAATGGTCGTAAAATCGATGCTCCTATGCTACATCTTCCCGTTTATATTAGCGAATTGGAAAATTACCAAGAACAAGCATACAACTTGGTAGTAAAAGGTATACGTAAAGATGTAGATGCGAATGAAGGTCGCATAGATGGCTTCGACGAAATGGATCGTTTTGGATTTCGCCAATTGCAAACGCCGATTGAGGCTCTAAATATGGTTTACCCGAGTCCAAACTTAGATGCACAAATTGAACGCGGAGAATTAACACTGGACGAATCCTCTTCCGTTGAAGACGATGAGAATAAGGATCCGCGTGCTACCATGGTTGGTAAGCGTGGTATGAACTCAGTTATGACTTACAAAGACGAGTCTTCCAACAAAATACCGATGAAATACAATTTTACATATCGCCCCGAAATCGAGTCAAAATATGGTCGAATCTTTAGCCAGTCTGAAATCTCAAAATATAGTGCAAAAATTGCTCGTATTTGTGATATTATCCGTCATTCAACTGGAATAGTTATGATTTACTCTCAATATATTGACGGCGGAATTGTTCCCATGGCGCTCGCATTGGAAGAAATGGGTTTTATTCGAGCGGGTAGCTCTCCTACTACACGACCACTTTTTGCGCAACCGCCAGTTGCACCGATCGATGCCTTGACTATGAAACCAAGAGTCGCGGGTAGCAAAACTTTCTTTCCTGCAAAATATGTTATGATTACCGGAGATAAGGCATATTCACCTCAAAATGCTGCTGATATGAAATTAATCACTAGTTCAAATAATACAAATGGTGAAGGAGTCAAGGTCGTATTAATTTCCAAGGCGGGGTCTGAAGGTCTTGATTTCAAGTGTATTAGACAGCTGCATATCTTGGAACCCTGGTATAATATGAACCGCATTGAACAAGTTATCGGCAGAGGAGTGCGCAACTTAAGCCACTGTGGATTACCATTCAAAATGAGAAATGTGGAAATTTATATGCACGTTTCTCTCTTGAAAAATGCACTCGATGAAGAGGCGGTCGATATTTATGTATACCGATTAGCCAAGAAAAAGGCGGAGCTTATCGGAGAAGTCACACGACTCATGAAAGAAACGGCGGTTGATTGTGTTTTAAATATCAAACAAATTAATTTCTCTGTTGAGAAAATGGTTGCGACTGCGGCAAATAAAGAGATTACTCTTGAGCTGTCCACAGATAAAAAGGAAATAGTATATCAGATCGGTGACCGCCCGCATACAGATATTTGTGATTACATGGACGAATGTTCTTTCAAATGTAACGTGGGGAAGGAAATAAAACGAGACCCCGTCCAAGAATCCTATTCTAGTGTATATGCCCAATCAAACAATGAACGGATTATGCGGCGAATTCGTCAAGTATATCGCGACGATACAAAAGGCCAATCATTTTACACTTTGAAAGAGCTGATTGAACATATAAATGTGACCAAGGAGTATCCGGTTACGCAAATATATGCTGCATTAACCTCATTTGTAAAGAACAAGACGGAATATTTGTTTGATCGGTATGGGCGTCGCGGAAATATGGTCAACAAACATGAACTATATGCTTTTCAACCAATTGAAATAAACGACGAACACATTACCGTATTTGAACGGTCTACGCCCATTGATTATAAAAATCGAACAGTGGCTATGGAGATACCAGAAACGTTTGAACAAACTGTCCAAGAAGAGGGCGAAGAAACACCCGCTATATCCGATAAATTATCCTATACTGAAATTATGGAAGCCGTCGACCGCAATGTATCAAATGCTACAACAGTATCCACTGTTTTCCAAGGCGACCAAGATTGGTATAAACATGCGAGCCGTGTCGTTAACCATCTTCAAACCGTTCATAAAATGGAAATGAAAGAATACGTTGATTTTGTTATTCACCACAACATTGATATGATGATGCCCGAAGATAAACTAACCATTGCTTCTCATATGTATTCCAAGATTCGTAATCCATCGGAATTGTCGGAAACGGAGCAATCAATCAAACAATACTTCGACACTAAATTGGTCACACATCGCAACAAAACACTCCTTTTATTGGCCGATAAAAACACGTGGAAGTTATATAAACAATCGACCGAGGATAACGGGCGATGGATACAAGCCGAACCAGAAGATGTGCGTATTTTCGAAGAGGCGGGAGCATTGCTACGGCAATTTCAAAAGGATTCTTCGCAATATTCCGATAATGTGGGGTTTATTGATATGTTTCGCTCTGGTAAAGAAATGGTGTTTCGCATTAAAGATATTACCAAAATGCAAAATAATACCGGCACACGGTTGGCTGGCCACACTCCGACAAAGGGCGATATTGTTAAATATTTGAACGGTATCTTGGGAACAGCCATGTATAATTCGGTTAATACAATTGAAATTATGCAATTGGGTTTGTGTGTAATCGTAGAAATGATATTGCGACATCGAACAAGGACCGCATTGAACGGAAGGATTTGGTTTTTCACGCCCGAAGAAGCTGAATACAATAAAATCGCGAAATATCGAAAGGGTTAATAATTTAGCATATAATTTGATGTTTTTATAAGATATATTAGTATGAATACAAAATTATTACTAACAAAACTTCAAATAAACGACGAATTAAGTCGTTTGATATTTGCGATTGAGAAAAGCGGAGTCGAAATAGAATGTTTAGTTAATCGTGTATCTCTAGACAAAAATACCGGACAAGTAGACAGTTGCGCGCAAAACAGTTCAGGCGACGAACAAAAAAAACTCGACGTCTTAACAAATGATATTATGATTGAAAACTTGACGCGTTCGTGCGCATGCACCCTACTTTTATCAGAGGAAAATGACGACGCGATTGTTGTGAATGCGAACAACATGGGGAACTATATTGTAGCATTTGACCCTCTCGACGGTTCATCCAATATTGATTGCAATTGCGGAGTAGGAACCATTTTTTCAGTTACCTTGGACAAGGATAAACACGAAAGTGTAGCAAACCGCGTTTTGAGAAACGGCAATGATATTCTGTGCGCAGGATATATATTGTATGGCGGGTCTACTGAATTAGTAATCGCATTTAAAGAGAAGGGGGCGCATCATTTCACGCTTGACCGTCAAACACAAACTTTTGTTCGAATTGGTACTATCGATATCTCAAATAAGAAAAAGGCTATTTACAGCGTAAACGAATGCAACAGTATGCGGTGGAATTCGGATATATCTGAATACATACAACAATATCGTAAATTGGACACAAAATATACACAGCGTTGGGTCGGGTCAATGGTATCCGATATTCATCGAACCCTTTTATACGGAGGCATGTTTTGTTACCCTTGGGACGAGAAAAATGTAAACGGTAAGCTCCGAATATTATACGAATGCTTTCCAATGGCTATGATTGTAGAAGAGGCCAATGGAAGAGCCATTATTGCGAATATGAGTAAAGAACGCATCTTGGACATCGTTCCGCAACATATTCACCAAAGGACACCCGTCTTACTTGGTTCTGTGAATGAAATCGAAAAATATGAACTTATACTGCAGCGTGTTTCAGTTCACGGTTCCAATACGCGCTCACAAATCGAACGAAACATGGCTGTATGCATACCAAACTTAGGAGTGTTTCTCGCATGAGGGTCGGATGAAAACTTCGCAATCACAGTGTTTGTATCATGATCTATCCAAAGATATTGCCCATATATTCCGCGTGCATGGATTTCATTCATTTTAGACTGATTACTGATCCACCATTGATTCTTATACCGGTCCCCGAGACATATATTCGTAATCCAAGACATCGGAATCACTTGCTCGCCGCCTATTGCCTTTCCGCCGTTAAGAATGACTTGCCCAAATAAAGCCATGTCTCGTGTTGTGCTAGATATACCTCCATTTCCCACCGCCAACCCTTCGGAATCCACCGTTATATTCGCGTTTTGCCTGGCTCCCATTGGCCACCATATCTCCCTTTCCAGCAGTTTTGAATACGGCACGCCCGTAACGTGACTAATCAGCCATGCAAGCGCATCCGTAGTGGCCGAGCAATATTGAAATTCGGAACCATGCTCCACATGCACATCTGTTATCTTCGCAGTCAAAGATAATAGAAAGGAACGGAGAGTGGAATATTCTCCTGTGGGGTTGGCCTTCCAGCCACATGCACGATCAAGCCGACTCATTTCTGAATCCGGAGATGTGTAATCCTCTGTAAATTTGACCGCAACTCGCATGTCGAGAGCCTGGGCGATGGTGGCCGTTCCAAAGACACTCGATGTTAGTTCTGGTAAATAATGACTCATTAATTTATCTGGATCAATTACCCCCCGATCTATCATAATAGCATATAAAACGCCTAATATTGACTTGGAAATTGATTGCAGTAAATGCTTGGAATCTATTTTCATACCATGAAAATATCTTTCATATACAATCTTTCCATTGCGTAAAACAATCATACTATCGGTGTGGGTCTCTTCAAGAATTTCTGATAACCTAAGTGATTTTCCGTCTACATTGACCTCAATGTTTTCTATCAATGTAACATTTGCGACCGAGGGATTGATTGGGATTTCGCTTGTATCGCAAATATCATTTGCGAGAATCTCGTGCGTGGCTAAAAATTCAGAAACATGTTGGAATGCCCACCGATTTAGCGGTCCGTCTTGCCATCGATCTATATGAAAGTCGTACGGCAACCGCTTCTCCATATGCGTGTGGTTTCTATATATGTATACAGTTATGTTTTACGAAATACATTTGAATGTATTTTGTAATCTCTACGTCAATCGATATTATGTATACATAAGTATATACAATAAATAAATGTCTGATAGTGGGACGGTTATCGGTCAGGGAACATACGGGTGTGCACACGATCCGGCGCTCATATGTAAAGGAGAAGCAACCAGTCGAGACGACCATATTTCCAAAATACTATCCAATCAGGATTCAATGAAGGAATTGCACGAATATGTAGTTATTTCAGAAGTAGATCCAGCAAAACAGTTTCATTTAGGGACGCCAACATCTTGTGTGATTGACGACAACGATTTTAATTGGAAGTCGATTGATAAATGTCGAATGAATAAAGACGTATTTGATAACCCATTGTCTTATTCCCTTCTCATAATGAAACATGGGGGGGTCAGTCTGGCTGATTTTTCGAGAGAATTGAGACGTATGCACTACTCCCCGCAAAATCAGGTTACAGTGGAAAAGTTTTGGCTTGAAGCACATCGTATGCTCCTTGGCGTAAAGGCATTTTTATCAAAAGGTATTATTCATCGGGATCTAAAAGCCGCCAACATCGTATATAAATACGATTCGTCCACTCAACGCCTGAATTTTATTGATTTTGGACTAACTACATCGGTCAGCAAAATGATATTACAGTCGCGCGAATCAAGGAATACAATGACTCCATTTCATTGGTCATACCCTCTTGAATGCGGTTATCTAAATAAGACCAGATATGACGAATATTCGAGAAAAACAGTGAAGGAACGTGAGGCACATGTTCGCATATTATTATCAAACATATCAGTTTCTACACTCACTAGTTCTAGTCTCGATAAGGCCATCAAAATATTTTGCTCCTATGTATCTTGCGAAAATTCATCGATTCGTTCCTGTATGAAACCACTCAGGCAAATAATGGACGACTTTGTAGCAACTCTATTCACGCATATTCAACCGGGCGACGATAAATATGAGGCCTTTTTGCGCAAATCGGTCAATACATTTGATTCGTATGGGCTTGGAATCGCGTATATGGAAGTGTTGAGAAGTTGCTCCCATCTGATTGACCCACAATTCGCACAGGAATTGAACGAATTGTTTTACCACATGTATCATCCAAATATTGGGCTGCGATACGAAATCGATGAAATCATTGCGAAATACGAAGAATGCCTGTCTAGTAACGCTATACTCGCAAAATACAACAAACGATTTGTAGATCACGTATTGGTAGACGGCCCGGAAATACCCGCATCCATCGAGAAACTCATAGAACGCGTGGATCCAAAGGCGGTTAAAATGTCTCGCGCGGAACTCAGGAAACACGCCGGTTCGGCCGTTATCGATTGCCCCGAAGGAACTGAATATAAAGCGTCAACTGGAAACTGTGTGAAAAAATGCTTGCCCGGATACGAGCGAAATGAGGCATTCAGATGTATTAAGACGAGGCAACAACCCGATTCTAAAACTAGAAGGGGCTCCTCTAAGGCAACCAATAGTTTACGATCAACTCGCCGGTATTCGCAATTTATGAGTTTACTGTAAGACCAAATATTATATGAGATGCGATCGATTTCCTATCGAACGCGGCGTTTTTTTCTAGGAATAAATTCTTCGTCTGGTTCTAGATTGCGGACAAGATCCTCAACGGCCATTAATTTATCGCGAATCTCGTTCAATTCAAATTTGATTATACTGGTTTGAATTGAATTCATTTCCAGTCGTAAGGATATAATATCTAGATTCAGCGTGTCCATGTTGTGTGTTATTGTATATTTTAGGAAATATTCGGAATCAATTTTACATATATTGTATACATGGCGAATACAGACACGCACAAAATTGAATATAAAACAATATAAAATCTGACCTATATTATATTGTTAACTAGCAAATGTCGACCGCGAATAATAAAAAGGCTTCAAAGTATCCTACAAAGGGAAAACCCGACGGAATCGTTTATGGTGTATATATGAAATCCATTCTTGATAAAAAGGTTTGTTTATCCATCACTGAAATCGGAAAAAATGTTCGACAAAATTTAGAACAGAAAATACAAGCGGAAATAGCAGGGAAATGCATCAATGAGGGATATATCAAACCGGGGTCTGTGAAAATCTTGCAATATTCCAGCGGAAACGTAAATTCGGATTACGTTGAATTCAAGGCCGTCTTTGAATGTATGGCCTGTTTGCCCGTAGAGGGTATGTTAATCGAATGTGTGTGTAAGACGGTTACTAAGGCGGGTATTCACGCACAGGTTGTCGACGATGATGGTAATATGCCGGTTACCATGTTTATCGCACGCGATCACCATCATCTGGACAAGCGGTTTAGTGAAGTAAAGGAAGGCGATAAAATCATGTCTATGGTTATCGGCGTTCGATACGAATTACATGATAAATTCATATGCACAATTGGTAATCTTCGCTAAGATTACACACGTATTATGTGTATGAAACTATTTATCGGCTCAAATAGCGTCAAATTTTTTATATTATATCGTTAAATACTATATACTATGATCAACACTGCTACATTTACACAACTTGGAAATACGGGCCCTCAAGGACCTCAAGGACCTCAAGGTATAAAAGGCCCTATAGGGGACACCGGAACGAGGGGGGTTCCCGGTCCGAGTGGACCTCAGGGCCCACGCGGTCTAATTGGTATTTCACCCACACTTGATGTATCGGGGACGGCAACTGGCCCGGCTGAATCAAATGCAAGTGTTGAAAGAGGTGGGACTGACTTATCCGTAAATTTCTTTTTCACTATTCCAAAGGGTGATACGGGATCAATTCAAGCAAATTATTACGACACGCCCGGCAATCCAATGTTTACACTAGACCCTACAAATGGTAATACATTTATCAATGGAACTTTAGATGTATCTGGAACATTGACCGCTGGCTCATTGGTGGTCGGGTCGTCTACAATCGCAGTTAAATTCCCGGTTCTTCAAGTTGGTTCAAACGACGTAGATGATAATTTAGACCGCGGCATTTCGTTCAAATACGCGGTAGTAGATGCTTCAAAAACGGGGTTTTTTGGATATGACCAGTCCGATAATGTGTTTGTCTTCTGTCCGGATGCTTCGGAATCGATTACCAATATATTTACCGGCGATTATGGAAATGCACGCTT
>JGI24768J34885_10000133_pt1 | contig 20050 bp, 20 predicted proteins | sample LakOntMetagenome_FD_34885 | JGI IMG/M metagenome (IMG submission 34885) | reverse complement strand
CGGCTGGGAATGGTTCGTGCGTGCGGGCCACGTCAATGACGTGCTCGTGCCGGCCCCGTCGCACATCCTGCAATGGTTCTGGTGGGCGCTCTTCGATCAGGCCTCCTTTGAGTCCGGCCAGTACCTCGCCGCTATCCAGAAAGGCGAACTCCTACCGGCCACTTGGGTGACGATGCGTCGCCTGATTATCGGCTTCGCCATCGGTGCCGCCATCGGTATCCCCCTGGGCGCTCTCTGCGCCCGCGTCCGCTGGGTGCGCGATACCTTTGGCGTGCTCGCCTTGGGCCTGCAGACCTTGCCTTCGGTCTGCTGGGTACCACTGGCGTTGCTTTGGTTTGGCATCCGCGAGGAAGCCGTCCTCTTCGTGGTAGTCATGGGCACCTTGTGGGCCGTTGTGATCGCCGTGCAGGAATCCGTGCTGAACGTGCAGCCGCTCTACCTCCGCGCCGCCCAGACGATGGGCTCCAAGGGCTGGCACCTCTGGTCCCGCGTCATTTTCCCTGCGGCCTTACCGGGTGTCCTCAGTGGGATGAAGCAAGGCTGGGCCTTCGCTTGGCGCTCGCTGATGGCCGCCGAAATCTTCGTTGTCATCGTCACGGGCTTTGGCCTGGGCTCCTTACTCAACGCCGGTCGCGAGCTACTCCGCATGGACCAAGTCATGGGCGTCATGGCGGTCGTCATGCTCGTCGGCTTGCTGGCTGACCTCGTTTTCTTCGCCCCGCTGGAGCGCTGGTTGCGCCGTTCCCGCGGACTGGAGCGCTGAGTTTAGGCGAGTCCGACGCTTTCCTCCTCGCCCTGCGAGGCGACGAGGCCCTACTTTGGGGGCATGTTCATCGACGAAGCCAAAGTCATCCTTAAGTCCGGAGCCGGTGGCCACGGGTGCGTCAGCTTCCGTCGCGAGAAGTTCATCCCGAAGGGCGGACCCGACGGCGGTAACGGCGGCAAGGGCGGCGACGTGGTCCTGCTTTGCGATCGGAACGAGGGCGACCTCCAGGCCTACCGCTGGCAGCCGCACCGCAGCGCTCGCAACGGTACGCCGGGTATGGGCCGCCAGTGCGCGGGTCCCGATGGCGAAGATTTGATTCTCCGCGTCCCGCCGGGCACGCAGGTGGTCGACGATGTTTCGGGCCGCTTGCTCGCCGAGCTGACTGAACATAATGAACGCGTAGTCATCCTTGCCGGTGGCAAGGGCGGTATGGGGAACATGAACTTCAAAAGCTCGGTCAACCAAGCTCCCCGCCGCACGACCCCTGGCTACCCGGGTGAGTTCGGCACGTATCGATTAGTCCTTAAGACGATTGCCGACATCGGCCTCGTGGGCTACCCGAATGCTGGGAAGTCGACGCTCACTAATGCTTTCACCGCGGCCCGTCCGAAGATGGCGCCCTATCCGTTCACGACCCTGCACGTCAACGTAGGCGTGATTGAGTATCCGGAAACCTTTGGCCGTATCTTCATGGCCGACATTCCTGGCCTGATCGAAGGCGCGCACGAGAACCGTGGGCTCGGCCACCAGTTCCTCCGTCACATCGAGCGCTGCACCTTGCTTGTGTTCATCTTGGACATGGCTGGTAGCGAGAACCGCAAGCCCTGGGACGACTTCCGTATCCTCGAGCGCGAGCTCGCCCTCTATTCGCCGATCCTCGCGCGCAAGCCTCGCTTGGTCGTGGCCAACAAAATGGATCTCCCCGAAGCGGCCGCTAACCTCGCGAAGTTCTGCGAGAAGGTGCCCGTCCTCGTCGTGCCGATTTCCTGCTACTCTCTTGAAGGTTTTGAAAATCTGAAGGCCACGCTCTGGAAGTTCGTGAAGGGCTCGCCCGAAGAACGTGCGTTGCTCCAGCCGACTCCGGTCAAGGTCAAGGCGGTCAAGGCCAAGGCCGCTGCCAAAGCCGCGAAGCCTGCCGCCAAGCAGCCAGCCAAGAAGGCTAAGGCTGCGCCGGCTAAGAAGTCCAAGCCCGCTGCCAAGCCGGTGGCCAAGAAGGTCGTTAAGAAAGTAGCTGCCAAGAAGTCTCCGAAGCCGGTGTCCAAGAAGTCTCCGAAGCCTGCGGCTAAAAAGCCCGACGCGAAGAAGCTGGTCAAGGTTGTCGCCAAGAAGAAGGCCGCCCCAGTGAAGAAGGCGGCCGTCAAGACCAAGGCTAAAAAGAAGTAAGCCCCGCTTACTTCTTCTCGCCGGCGCGTTCCTTGAACTTCATCGATTCGGAGTTCAGGCAATAGCGCAGGCCCGTCGGCTTGGGGCCGTCCTCGAAGACGTGGCCGAGGTGAGAATCGCAGCGGGCGCAGAGGATTTCCGTCCGGCTCATCCCGTGGCTTTTGTCGGTGATGGTCGCGACGTTTTCCTTGGAGACAGGCTGGAAGAAGCTCGGCCAGCCCGTGCCGGAGTTGAACTTGGCGTCGGAAGAGAACAGCGGGAGTTCGCAGCAAACGCAGTGGTAGGTGCCGGTCTTCTTATTATCGAGCAGGGTGCCGCAGAAGGGTCGTTCCGTGCCCTTGCCGCGGCAGACTTCATACTGCGCCGGCGTCAGACGGGCGGCCCAATCGGCATCGGTACGGACAATCTTGTCGACGAGCTGCGGCTTGCTAACGCCCCCTTTGCCATCGTCGAGGGTGACGAGGACTTGCGGGGCTTTCGAAGAGGAGGTTTCGGCTTTGGTCATGGGCTTGGTTTCGGAAGGGGAGGTGGCGGCGAAGAGGGCGACCGCGACGCCGACGGCGAGGGGGAGTAGGAGGAGGGGCTTCATGGGGTTAGCTAAAAGATTTTCCGCAGCCGCAGGTGCTGCTGGCGTTGGGGTTGCGCACTTCAAAACCCTTGCCGTGCAGGCCGTCGTCAAAATGTACGGTGGATCCGTCGAGGTAGGCGTGGCTGGTGGGGTCGATAAGGATCTTCAGGCCCTGGCTTTCGAACTCGAGGTCGCCGTCCTTAAGGACGTCGAACGCCATGCCGTATTCGAAGCCGGAGCAGCCGCCAGTCTCAACGAGGACGCGCAGGATCGACTCCGGGTTGGCCTGGGCTTTCTTCAGCACCAGGACCTGTTGGGCGGCGGCTTCGGTGAGGTTGATCATGCCTATCACTTTATAGGTCTGTAGGCAGAGTCAAGGGGGGCTGTTTAAACTCGCCCCGACGGCTGCGGGAAATACCCTGTTTTTATCCCCATGAGACCCCTTCTGAAGGTTTTTTGTTTCTCGATTCCCTTAGCCTTCTTGTTCAACGCAGTGATGGTGCTCGTGGTGTCTTTAAGCCTTGGGGACGCCCCCGAACTGAGTGACCTCTTGGGCGGAAACGTTTTCCGTATTAACTGGGAGCACCTCGGGGAAAGTACCATCGAGGTCGTGCCGATGATGCTCTATTGGGCCTTTGCCCTCCTGCAGTCCGGCGTCTTCTTCCTGCCGCTGGCGCCTTCGCTGACCCTCTCGGCGCAGCCCGCGGCGCTTTGGCCGCGACTCCTCGGGGCCGCTTTTTGCACAGCTTTCCTCGTAGCACTGCCGTTGTTCGCGTTACTCGATGTCTATTACTTCCTGCCCGGGGCTAAGCCCAAGGAATTCGAGAGCGGTCCGTTTATTATCGGTATCCTTGTCGCTTGGCTGGTCTCGTGGATCGTCTGGACAGCCATTCTCCTACGCCGCGTCCGCACCGATGAGTCTGCTTTGGAGTCATCGCTCCTGCGCACGAGTAAGGCCTCGCTCGTCGGCTTGGCCCTCTGCGTGCCGTGGTACCTCGTGCTGCGCCGCAAGCAATCCTGCGCCTGTAGTCTCGGTACGTTCGTCGCCTTGGTCACCGGCCTCTGGTCGCTATTGGTGATTGGTGGCCCGCTCTTGCTAGTCTTAGCCCGTGACCGCCGGCTACGTGGCGCGGTGAAGGGCGACTGATTAAAGCTCGCAACCTTGCTGGGTCTCGCGCGTCGGCCGCGCGATGAGCCCGCGGTGCGGTTCTTCGGGGTAGCGCTCCGTGGTTCGGGCACCGAGAAGGTGAGCGTCGCAGCATTTCAGGAGATCTGACATCGTCTCCGTCCGGCGCATCTCGAATAGGAAGCGTCCCTCCGTGTCGATGGAGAGGCCGATGAAATTTAGGAATTTCTTCAGGCGCCCGGCCTGGCGGTCGACGGCCATCGCCTGGTCGCAGCATTCTTCGGCGATTTCTTGGATATACTGCCGGACGTCCCCGAGCGTGGGCGCGAACGGCTCACGGCCTTGCTGGACGGCCCGCCATTGCTGGAAGATCCACGGATTTCGGATGGCGTGGCGTCCCATCATCATGCCCCAAGCACCCGTCTCGGCGAGGAGTCGCTGGGCTTTGGCAGAGCTCGTCACGTCCCCGTTGGCGATGACCGGGCAAGGGACCGACTTCACGGCATGCGTGATAGCAGCGTAGTCGACCTCAGACCAGTAGAGCCCTTTGACCGTGCGGCCGTGGACCGTGAGCAGGTCGACCTGGTGCTTGGCGACCAGCGCGAGGATGGCGTCGAAGTGGCGTTGGTCCTCGAAGCCGATGCGCATCTTTACCGTGAAGCGGCCAGGCGTTTCCGCCCGCATGACTCCGAGGAGCTCGTCAATCTTGGCTGGGTCGCGGAGTAAGCCGCCGCCGACGTTCTTCCGATAAACCTTGGGGGCGGGGCAGCCCATGTTGAGGTCGATGCCCGCGATTGGGTATTTCTGCAGCAGCTTGATCGTACGCACCATGTGGGGCGTGTCTTCACCGATGAGTTGGGCGAAGACCGGACGACCTGTGCCGTGGTTGACGAGCGAGTCGACGATGTGCTTCTCTGGCGTCGAGGATTCGTGGACGCGGAAATACTCGGTCACGAACCAATCGGGCCCCTCGCGTCGGCCGATGACGCGCATGAAGCCCGTGGTGGTGACATCCTGCATCGGCGCGAGTACCGATGGCCGGGTACCCGCAACCTGCGGGTCGGGCAGGGGAGTGCTCACGCCTGCTTCCGGAGGCGGGCGAGCGTCTCCGTCATGTCTTCGCAGGCTTCGATCACTTGGCGGCTGAGGAAGACTGGACGCTTGGCCTTCACCGCCAGCACCAACGCGTCGCTGGGACGCGCATCGATTTCGGCCACCTTGCGGGCGACGGGGCCCTCTTGGCTCAGGACGATACGGGCAAAGAACACACCGTCTTTAACTTCCAGGATGACGACATGCCCGACCACGGCGTCTAAGCCGAGCAGCAGGTGTAACATCAGGTCGTGCGATTGCGGCCGATCAGCCACCTTCCCGGCCAAGGCAGCGAGGAGGGCTTCGCCGACCGAGGCGTCGACTTGGATGACGATGGTCTTGCGCTCAGTGACCAAGAAGACGGCCGTGCCACCCTTGGTCGGAATGACCTCGAGGTGCTGGACGGGCAGCACGGGCAGATTGCTCATGACGAAAGCATTTGGGCTATCCATTGCGGTTCGCAAGCCTGACTGCCCGATTACGGCCGAAAGCCGTCGCATATTCCTGCCAACCGACCTTGAAATTACCCTCTTTTGGGGCACCTTCGAGTGGTGCACCCTTTTCTCAAAGACGATTTTCTCTTCAACTGGAGCCAGCTCCAGCCAGTCACGATTGAGCCGGACATTCGGGAGGCTCTGCACCGTGCCCGCAGCAACGTCGATGGCTTCAAGAAACTTTCGGGCTCGGCGCTGACTTATGACAACGTCCTGCTGGGCTTCGAGAGCGCCACGCGCGAGCTCGGTCGCGGCTGGGGCTTAGTCACCCACCTCGATGCGGTCCTGAATTCTCCCGCTCTCCGTACCGCTTACAATGCGCTCCTCCCAGAGGTCACGGCCTTCTACACCTCGCTCACGCTCGACGCCGAGATCTGGGCCGTCTTCAAGGCGTACGCCGCCACCGCCGAAGCCCAGGCGTTGACGGGTGTGCGTCGCCGTTTCCTGCAGGAGACGATGGCTGATTTCGAGGAGAATGGCGCGGACCTTCCGGCCGCACAAAAGCAACGACTCGCTGAGCTCAATGCCGCCCTCGCCGCGAAGACGCAGAAGTATTCGGAGAACGTCCTCGATTCGACGAATGACTGGGAGCACTTCGTCACCGACGAAGCCCGTTTGGCCGGCCTCCCGGCCAGCGCCCTCGCCGCCGCTAAGCAGTCTGCCACCGCTAAGAGTCGCCCCGAAGCTTGGCGCTTCACGCTCCAGCAGCCTTCCGTTTCTCCGGCGCTCCAGTATGCGCAGGACGACGACCTCCGCCGGCTCTGTTGGGAAGCCCTCACCCAAGTTGGCCACAAGGAGAAGTGGGATAATACCGCACTCGTGAGATCNGAAGANCCTCGCCCTGCGCGACGAGAAGGCCCGCCTGCTTGGCAAGGCGCACTTCGCCGATTTCACCACGGCTCGCCGCATGGCACGCCACGGCGCCACCGCCCTGTCGTTCATTGAGGACATGGCGAAACGCATTCGCCCTAAGTTTGAGGCGGAGATGTCGGAGCTCGAAGCCTATCGTGCCAAGAAGNCTGGCGATGCTGTCCGCGTGTTGCACCCCTGGGAGTTCGGCTACTATTCCGAGCAGATGCGGCGCGAGCTACACGGTTTCGACGATGAAGCCCTGCGCCCTTGGTTCCCCGTTGATGGCGTGATTGCTGGCATGTTCAAATTATTCGGCGGTCTTTTCGGCATCCAAGTCGTGGGCCGTGATACCGTCTACGTCGATGCGGCCACGGGGACACGTCAGGTCGTCCGGGCGGCTGACCCGCGCGTGGACGGCGATCCTGTCTCCGTGTGGCATCCCGAAGTCCGCTTCTACGAAGTCCGGGATGGCGACCGCCACCTCGGTTCCTTCTACACCGATTGGTTCCCTCGCGAATCGAAGCGCGGTGGCGCTTGGATGAATTTCTTCCGAACTGGCGGCCCGCGTCGCGATGGTTCCTTCGCCCCGCACCTCGGTTTGATGTGCGGCAACTTCACGCCTCCGGTCGGCGATAAGCAGGCCCTCTTGACGCACGACGAAGTCACCACGGTCTTCCACGAGTTCGGCCACTTACTGCACCACGTCCTTTCCGAGGTCGAAGTCGAGTCCCTCGCGGGCGTTCGCGTTGCTTGGGACTTTGTGGAGTTGCCTTCGCAGATTCTCGAGAACTGGTGTTGGGAAGAGGAGTCTCTCGCGCTCTTCGCTCGTCACCACGAGACGGACGCGACCCTGCCGACCGAGCTCCTTGCTAAACTGGAAGCGGCCGCGAATTTCCGTGCGGCCTCCACCTGCATGCGGCAGCTCTGTTTCTCGAAGCTCGACCTCGACCTGCACATCCGTGCCCAGGAACTGAAGGACGCCGACCTCGATCAGCATTGGAATGATGACCTTGGCGCTTGGCAGACTCGGACGACCCGCCGCCTCCCTTCCATGGCTCGCCGATTCAACCACCTCTTTTCAGACGCCACCGGCTACGCGGCTGGCTATTACTCCTATAAGTGGGCGGAGGCCCTGGAAGCCGATGCCTTTACCCGCTTCCTCAAGGAGGGTGTCCTTAATCCCAAGGTTGGGCGTGAATTACGGGCTAAAATCCTCGCTAAGGGCAATTCTGAGCCCGCCGAGGAGGTTTTTCGCGATTTCATGGGCCGGGACCTCGATTCTGAGGCCGTCTTGGTCCGAGATGGCTTGGCCTGAGGCCCTCCCCGAGTGACGGAAGCGTAAAAATGCCCACTTAGTGGGCTGGGACGCCTTATTCCCCTTGCACCGAGGGGGTTTTTCCTATGCGTAAGGCCTTTACAGATGAATCTCCGTAACATCGCAGTCATTGCCCACGTCGACCATGGCAAGACCACACTCACCGATCGCCTGCTTTACCAGTCCGGCATGTTCCGTGCCGAGGACCTCGACAAGCTCGCTGGTGGCCAGCACGGCCTCATCATGGACTCGGGTGACCTCGAGCGTGAACGCGGTATTACCATCACCGCGAAGAATTGCGCCATCAAGTGGACCGACCCGCGCGATCAGAAGGAATATAAGATCAACCTAATCGACACCCCAGGCCACGCGGACTTCGGCGGCGAAGTCGAGCGCGTGCTCAACATGGCGGATGGTTGCCTCCTCGTCGTTGACTCCTTTGAAGGCCCGATGCCGCAGACGCGCTTCGTGCTCTCGAAGGCCCTCGCGCTTGGTCTCAAGCCGATTGTCGTCATCAACAAAATCGACAAGGCCTCCGCCCGCCCTGACGCCGTTGTCGACGAAGTCTTCGACTTGCTCGTCGCCCTCGATGCGCCGGAGTCCGCCCTCGACTTCCCGATTGTCTACGCCTCCGGCCGCGAAGGCTGGGGTACCCTCGACCGCGCCAAGACCGTCGAAGGTCAGCGTCCGAAGGACCTGATGGACCTTTTCTACACCATCGTCGACAAGATCCCTGAGCCCTACGCTGAAGGTTCTTCCCGTGGTGCCGCCGCCGGCTTCAAGTCCCGCGCCGAGGCCCTCGCCAACCCCCTCCAGATCATGGTGACCGCCATGCTTTACTCCGATTACGTCGGCCGTATCGCGGTCGGTCGCGTGACCGCCGGCAAGATTGCCCCCGGTATGCCTGTCATGATGGTCGCCCGTAGCGGTGAACAGTTCAAGCAGCGCGTCCTTGAGGTCGAAGTCTTTGAGGCCCTCGGTCGCGTTAAGTCCCAAGAAGTCTCCGCCGGCGATATCTGTGCCGTCATCGGCCTCGATCACGTCGAAATCGGCGCGACCATCACCGACTTGGAGAACCCCCGTCCCATGACTCCCGTCAGTGTCGACGAGCCCACTGTGACCATGGCCTTCCGCGTCAACGATTCGCCTTTTGCTGGTCGCGACGGAAAGTTCGTTACTGGCCGCCAGGTCGGCGAGCGCCTCATCAAGGAACTCGAAAAGAACGTCGCCCTCCGTGTTGACCGCGTCACGGGGGATGACTCCTGGAAGGTGTCCGGCCGTGGCCTCATGCACTTGGGCGTCCTCATCGAAACGATGCGCCGCGAAGGCTTCGAACTCTCCGTGGGTAAGCCCACCGTCATCATGAAGCAAATTGATGGCGTCGAGTGCGAGCCAGTCGAAACCTTGGCGGTCGACTGTCCGGAAGCCTCACAGAGCGACGTGATGTCCCTCGTCCTCGGTCGCCGTGGCGAGCTCCGTTCGATGGATGCCAAGGCTGGCACCAGCGGTTGGATTCACATGGAATTCAAGGTTCCTTCCCGCGCCCTCTTCGGTCTGCGCACCCTGATGCTCACCACCACCCGTGGCGATGCTGTCATGTACCACAATCTTCTCGGTTACGAACCAGTCCGCGGCGAAGCCCCTCACCGCGCCGCTGGCGTGATGATTGGTGGAGAAGGTGGCGCCGTCACGGCCTACTCCCTGGACCGTCTGTACGACCGCGGCGACTTCTTCGTGAAGCCGACCGACGAAATCTACATGGGTCAAATCGTCGGCGAACATTGCAAGGATAACGACCTCGAGATCAACCTCGTCATTAACAAGAAGCTCTCGAACGTGCGCGCTTCCGGTTCCGACGACGCGGCCAAGATCAAGCCCATGCGCCAGATGTCCCTCGAAGCTTGCCTCGAGTACATTGAGTCCGACGAGATGGTCGAGATCACCCCTAACTTCATCCGCATGCGTAAGCGTTACCTCACGGAAAACGAGCGCAAGCGCTTCGACAAGTAAGCCGTCGGCTTACCCCGGCAGCGTTAGTTCGTAACGATGGCCTCCATCCGCAAGGATGGAGGTCTTTAGTTTCCAGAGCCCGCGAGGAAGGTGGCTGGCCACGCGTTCGGGCCATTCCACCAGCACATTCCAAGGTGAACGGGCCACGTCCCAAATCATAAGGTCATCGAGCCCAGAGCCGGACTTCAGTCGATAGGCGTCGACGTGGAAGACCTGGCGACTGCCCTCATGAATGTTAAGCAGTGCGAAGGAGGGGCTGGTGATGTCACCCGTGACGCCTAGGCCGCGCACGAGACCGCGTACGAAGGTCGTCTTGCCCGTGCCGAGGTCGCCCTGGAGGGTGAGCACCGTATCAGGCGGCAAGAGGGCTGCAAACGCCTCGGCGGCCCGTTCGGTCTCCTCTCCCGAACGGGTGATGAGACCGGCGGTCCAGGACGCGAGGTCGGCAGGAGGAGCCATGCGGGAAGTCTTTCGCGCCAACGAAGGGCAGGCAAGACCACTTCACATATCAGGCTTGGCTCTTAAACAAAAGACCCGGCCAAGTGGCCGGGTCTCGTGGGGAACTCTGGGCGCCTCGCTTAGGAGACGATGCCGAGGGGCTTGATGGTCTTCCAGCCGCCGCGCGTGAAGTCAGGGCACTGGATCGGCATCGAGCCGTCCTTCACCGAGCGGACGGAGATTTCGAGAATCGCGGACCAATCGGCCGCATCGTAGACGGTCATGTCAGGGGTGATGCCTTGGCGCAGGCAGTCGAGCATACGGAAGTTCATCACGTGGTCCATGCCGCCGTGACCGCCGACCTTCTTAGCGGATTCACCGACCTTCTTGATGAGCGGGTGGGCGTTGGCCTTCATGAACGCAGCGAGCTTTTCATCCTGGAGCCAGCTGTGGGAGCTGAGCTTCATGCCCTTGATCGAGGGATGCGCGTTCGCGGGGTGGACGGCGAGGCGACCGGGGTAGCCGAAGAACGTCGCCTGCGAGCCGCTGAGCGCGTTAATACGCGAGTAGGGGCGCGGGCTGACCACGTCATGCTGGATCATAATCGTCCGGCCGAGCTGTGTCTTAATGATGGAGGTATTCATGTCGCCGCAGACGTATTTCTCGTCCTTGTGCTTACCGCCGTTGGGATTCTTGGCGTCGCGGTATTGCGTGAGGTTGAACTCGGGCGACGAGACCGAGACGACGAACTTGAACGAATCGCCACGGCCGATGTTCATGTACTGTGCCACCGGGCCAAGGCCGTGGGTGGGGTAGAGGTTGCCGTCCATGAACGTGTGGTAGTTCCGGCGCCAGCCACCTTCGCTGCCGAGCTGCCAGAGGACGCCCTGCGACAGGTCGTGAATGTAAGCGCACTCGGCGTGCTTGAGCTCACCGAAGAAGCCTTGGCGGGCCATATTGAGGACGAAGAGTTCCTCTTCACCGTAGCAGCAGTTTTCAATGATTGCGCAATGGCGCTGGGTCTTCTCGGAAGTGTCGACCAACTTCCAGCACTCGTCCACGGAGACGGCGGCGGAGACTTCGACGAAGGCGTGCTTGCCACATTCCATCGCCTTGACAGCCATCGGCACGTGCCATTCCCAAGGGGTGGAGATATAAACAACGTCGATGTCGTCGCGGGCGACCATCTGCTCCCAGGAGTCTTCGTTCTCCATGTAGATGGCGGGTTCCTTACCGGTGGCAGCCTTGACCTTGGCGGCGGCACCCTTGGCGCGGTTTTGGTTGATATCGCAGACGGCAACGACTTCAGCGAAGTCAATGTTCAGTGCGGAATTAAGGTGGGTCGATCCACGGGAAAGGCCGATGAACGCGCATCGAACCTTCTGGAGGGGCTTGGTCTGGAGGTCCCACACGGGCTTATTGCCGGCGGGGCGGGGGCGCGTGACGCCGATTTCGTTGGGCCCCTGGAGCTTCAGGTTCTTGGGGTCTGGTGCCGCCTCGGCGGTCGGAATTGCACCAAAGCCTAAACTGAGGCCAGCGAGGGCACTCAGCTTCAGGAAGTCGCGACGGTTATTACTTTCGGGAGTATTCATGGGGGTCCGTTTAAGACACCCAAAACCCACCGCTGTTGCAATGGTTTTGCTGAGGAAGATTCCCTAATTCCAGTTTATGAAGCCTTGTGCCCATTTAACTCCGAACACTGCCAGATTACGCACGGCATGTCCCGTAAAACACGGGATGAGGGACCGCTCCGGATTCAGTGGATTGAACCGAGCCAAGTAGAGCCAGATAGAAGTCACGAAAGCAAAGATGGCACTGATGCGCCCTTGGGTGCTTTGGAGGTCGAAGCCATGGATAGCGCTGAACACCACGGAACCGATGAGGATGAGCGCGAGGAGTTTGCGGCCGCCAAAATAACTCGGTGCGGTGAACCCACGGAAGACCGCTTCTTCGATCACCGAGGCGCCGAGCATTGCGAGGAGGAATGAAGGAGCGATAGTGGACTGTTGGGTCGTCACGCCCAAGCGGTGCTCGACCGCTGTTTCGGCGATAGTGATTAAGATCATCACTGCGGCGATGAGGAGCGAGGCTTGCCAGGGGGCGCTGGAAGTGCCGGGCCAAAAACCTTCGGGGCCGTTCGTCCGCCGCCGCTTCAGGTACTCGTAAGTCCAGGCGCTCAGCAGGCCAAGCCCGAGGAGGAAGTAGAGGAGGGCTTCGAGGGTGTTAGTTGTCATGGGGCTTTAGCGGACGCCGAGAATCCAGGCTTGGTAGGCAGGGCTCACGTGGGTCGCTGGGACGGCGAGCCATTGCGGCACAGCGTACGGATGGCGGCTGTGAACCCAGGTCCGTAAGATCGGTTCCTGCGTTGCGGTGAGTTTGAAGGTGATACGGTATTCATCTTCAGCCTGCGCTTGGCCTTCCCAGACATAATGGGAGCGAACGGGGCCCTCCACTTGCGCGCACGCCGCCAGCCGCGCGGCCACCGCGCCCGCGGCCAGCTGGTCGGCCTCTTCCCGCGTTGGCAAGGTCGTCCAAGCGACCAGCACACCATCAGTCGTTGGGTTCGCTGCCATCCTGTAGATACTTCTCGGTGATGATACTAATCAGGGCGTCGCGCGCTTCTTGCACCGAGTCCACGTGCACATACAGGTTGCGGTCTTCGGGTGAGACCATGCCCCACTCATGTAAGACCTCGAAGTTCAGGAGTTTCTTCCAGAACTCCGAACCGAAGAGCAGTATCGGGAAATGCTTCTTTGTTTTGCCCGTTTGGATGAGCGTCAACATTTCGAAGAGCTCGTCGAACGTCCCGAAGCCGCCCGGGAAAGCGACCAACGCTTTGGCGAGGTAGAGGAACCAGTATTTCCGAACGAAGAAATAATGAAATTCGAGGTCGAGCTCTGGGGTGATGTAAGGGTTGTGGCTTTGCTCGAAGGGCAGGGCGATGCCGAGGCCAACCGAGCGACCGCCGGCTTCGAAGGCCCCGCGATTGGCGGCCTCCATGATGCCGGGACCCCCACCCGAGCAGACCAAGAAGCGCTGCCACTCGGGCAACGAGAGTGACCACTTGGTCATTTCGTAGGCTAGTTCGCGACAGGCTTCGTAGTAAGGGGCGCTGCGCAGGTTCATTTCCGCGATGCGCAGTCGGGCGGAGCATTCTGCACCGGAACACTCGCCGCGGGCGATGAGTGCTTTGACCTCATCATATTGGGTGCGGGCCTGTTCGAGGGGCAGGGTGCGGGCCGAGCCAAACATGACGACCGTGTTGCGGACGTTGTATTTCTTGAACCGGTGGCGGGGTTCGGTGAGCTCCGTCATGACGCGGATTGTCCGGGCTTGGGGGCTGCACATGAACTCCTGGTTCAGGTAGGCGCGCTGGGGCAGGGGGCGCTTCTTTCCTTCTTCGGGGCTCATTACCCCCATCTTTCCCATCCTGGGGCGTCCTGCCAAGCCGGGAAGCGTGGGGCTTGACAGGCTGGGCGGGGTGTTCTTGGCTATCCCCTTCAAACGCCATGCAACCCACCTACCGCCCATCTAAAATCTCCCGCGCCCGCAAGTGCGGTTTCCTCGCCCGCTCGAAGACCAAGGGCGGCCGTAAGGTCATCGCTGCTCGTCGTAAGCTCGGCCGCAAGCGCCTCGGTACGGCTTCCTGGAAGTAAGCGCATGCGTCTCCCGCGGGAACGTCGGATTCGTGCCTCGGCCGATTTCCAACGCCTCCGCTCCCAAGGCTCGCGGCTCGACTGCGGGCCTTTTCTTTTGAATATCGGCCCAGCGGAGGTGGGGGCCGAAGTCGAGCCTGCGCGCTTTGCCGTCGTGGTCGCCAAAAAGGCTATTCCGTTAGCAGTGAACCGGAATCGGGCCAAACGCCTGGCGCGTGAGCTCTTCCAGACCGATCCGGAGGCTTTGCCGGCGGGGTGGGAGGTCGTCCTCATCGCCCGCCCGAGTTTACTGCGCAAGCCGCTCAAGGACTTGCGTCGGATTTACGCCGTCGCCGTCGCCGGAGCCGTGGCGAAAGCGTCCAAGCAGGCCGAATGAGCGACCCGCCGCCATCTTGGTTGGCACGTTGCGCCTTGGGGGCGGTCTCGTTCTACAAGAAGTTCCTCTCCAAGCCGCTCCACCTGATCCCCGGTTCGGGCTGTCGCTTCTACCCCACGTGTTCTTGCTATATGGCGACAAGTTTGGAGCGATTCGGGTTTTTAAAGGGGCTCTGGCTAGGTCTCAAACGCCTCGGGCGCTGCCATCCCTGGGGCGGCTCCGGCGTCGACGAGGTGCCAGAGAAGTAACTAACCAACCGCCACCTCGTGGCTCCAAAAAGGCTCGCTCCCGCCTGCGGTTTGCAGGCATCGTGCCAGCGTGAAAGCACTGCTTCTTCGGAACCTTCGGACCCGCCAAGGTGGCACATGGCTACTAGCCTTAACTTACCTCTCGCTCGGCACGGCCTTGCGACTCGGCTTCCTGCTGGCCTCGGCTGGAGAGGTTTCGTGGGGACTACCGACGTTTGCTTCCCTGTTCATCGGATTTCTTTTCGATGGACTGATGGCTTGGTTCCTGACGCTGCCGTTNGCGGGCTTGAGCCTCATCGGTGGGGCGTTCTGGCGCCGTTGGGTGCTGCTCCCCGCTTGGGGCTTCGGGGCGTTCTTATTTACGTTCTGGAAGGTTTCCGAAATCCTTTTCTGGGAAGAATTCGGCGTCCGCTTTAACTTCATCGCAGTCGACTACTTGATCTACACGACCGAGGTGCTGAAGAATATCCAGGAGTCCTACAACCTCCCGCTCATCGTGGCTGCGGTGTTCTTGGTCGCCGCGGGATTCTACTTCGTCTGGCGCGGCTTAGGCTGCACGCAGTTGTGGGCCGAAGGGGCCACGGAAGATGTTACGCCCCGCTGGCGGACGTTGGCTTGGATGGGCACGCCGTTGTTGCTGGTCTTGGTCTCCGCCTACGCCGTCGGCCGGCATGACCTCAAAGCGGCTTCAACCGTCCATACAGGCGTGGGCGAACGCTTGGTCGCGGGTCTGCGACACATGGGCGATCCGCAGCCAAGTTTTGCCAACAGCTTCGACACCGAGCTCTCTAAGAACGGAGAGTATTCCTTCTTGGCGGCCTTCTGGGCCAATCAACTCGAGTGGAAGCGCTTTTACCCCTCGGCGAAGTCCGACCCAATCGCTGGGCTGTCCAAGCGCCTGCAGGCCGATAAGCCCGACGGTATCACGCGTGAAGTGAAGCCAGCTGGCCCCGCCCGCCGTTTGAACGTTATCCAAATCACCATTGAGAGTCTGAGCGCTGAGTTCCTCGGTTGCTACGGCGACCCTGCCTACGCGGCCAAGAACCTGACGCCTAACCTCGACCTCATCGCTAAAGACTCGCTCTGGTTCCGCCATTGCTACGCGGGCGGCACGCGCACGGTGCGCGGCATGGAGGCCCTATCGCTCTCCATCCCGCCCATTCCGGGACAGTCGGTGCTGCGTCGCAAGGGCTGCGAAGACTTATGCACCTTGGGTTCGGTCTTGAAGCAGGCGGGCTACGACACCGCTTTTATTTACGGTGGCGATGGGTTCTTTGATAACATGAACTACTTCTTCGGGGCGAATGGCTACCGTCTCGTCGATCTACCGCGTCAGCTGGAGGCCGGCAAGAAGCCGACTTTCGCCAACGCTTGGGGGGTGTGTGACGAAGACGCGTTCGCTTGGTCTATCGAGGAGGCCGATAAGGCCCATGCGGCGGGTAAGCCATTCCATCACTTCGTGATGACGACCTCCAACCATCGTCCCTACACCTGGCCGGCTGGCAAAATCGACCCCAAGCTCGTGAACCGTGAGGGCGGGGTGGCTTATACGGACTACGCCATCGGGGCTTTCCTGAAGGCCGCGGAGTCCAAGCCTTGGTTCAAGGACACGATTTTCGTGATTGTCTCCGACCACTGCGCTTCGGTCGCTGGTAAGAACGAGTTGGAGGTCCGTAAATATCAGATACCACTTTTCATTTGGTCCCCTGGCCATATCCACGCCCGTCGCTTTGATCCGATGATGAGCCAGATCGATACGGCCCCCACGGTCCTTGGTCTGCTTAACCTGCCCTACACCTCGCGTTTTGTTGGTTCCGATGTCCTGCAGCCGGGCTACCAGCCCCGTGCGTTCATCAGTAACTACCAGAAGGTGGCGATGCTGCGCGGCGATGGTTTGCTGACGGTCCTTAAGCCGGTGCGTAATGCCACGCAGTACCAGGCCGACCTCGCCACGGGCGCACTTACCCCGCGGGTCCCGACGCCCGGCGATGACGAAGCGCTGCAACAGGCCATCGATTTCTATCAGGGCACCGACCAGCTCTTTAACCAAGGTGGACTCGCCAATCCCAAGCGCTGAGCGCCCGTCGCTCCTGTGGCCGAGCCTCGCCCTCGTGGTGGTGGTGGTCTTCTTCGGGTTTCCGGGTCTCGGCGGCGAAAGCGTTGACCTTTGGTTTCAAGGACTGTTTTGGGACGGTAAGGCTTGGCTAATTCCCCATGAGGCGCGTTGGGGGAAGTGGTTGGCTTACGACGGACCGAAGGCCCTCATCATCCTCTTGGCGGTGGTGACTTTGGTCCGTGCATTGGGGGCGACTTTCACGGGGCGGGCTTCAAGGCTTTTTTGGTTCACCTTACTCTGTCTCGCGACGGTCACGGTGGTGGCGACCCAGCTGCGCGCCATCAGTCAGATGGCTACGCCGCTGGCGCTGAAAATGTATGGTGGTACTTGGGAACACCTCCTGCTTTTTGAAGCGAAGCCGAGCGGCTACCCTAGTAATGCGTTTCCCGCCGGACATGCCAGCGGGGGCTTTGCTCTTCTCTGTCTTTATTGGTCTCTGCCTAAGGCTCGTCGGGCATGGGGCCTTTGGCTCGGCCTCGGGTTCGGCCTCTGGATGGGTCTCTACCAAATCGCGCGGGGGGAACACTTCCTTTCGCACACTTTAGCCACGGCCGCTTTGGCTTGGTGGGTGTGCGTAGGCTTAGTCCTTTGCCTCCGTCCGCAGCCTGACGGTCCGCAGGCTTAGTTCGTCCAGCTAGTGATGTTGTCCGAGCGGAACGGTCCGTCCGCGTTGGACTCGTCGCTGTAGGTAGCGGGGACGATGCCCGACTTCGACATCGGGTTCGCACCAGAATCATCCCAATAGTCGGCGTAGCTCGGGGCATCGGCGGGATTGGTCGGTTCAATGTAGTTCGCGCCGCAGCTGACGATGAGGAAGCCAGGGGTTAGCCAGAGGTTGAAGGGCGTGGCGAAGAGTCCGGTCGTAGGGTTCTGGATTGCCGTCGAGGAGCTGGGGAGGATGCGGTAACGGAAGTCGTACGGATTACCCCAAGGGTCACGAAACTCATAGGCCGCCGCGGCCCCACCAGTCCAGTCACTGAGGCCGAGGGATTTGTCGTCGTTGGAGTTCACCGCGCCGACGCTGAGAAAGGGCTTCATCTTGCGCGTCGAGCCACCAGGTAGAGTGGCGTCGTTATAGTTTTTAAGTGCGACGGAAGTGCCGCCGCCGCTGAGGGCCGTACTGACGAGGCGCTTGCGGCCGACCAGCTGGTCGAAGAGGTCCTTGCGGAACCCAGGATCATCGCCGCCGCTGAGCCCACCGGTGTTGCGGCAAGGATAGTCACCATACATCTTCTTGTACATTTCACTGGCCGTGGAGAGGGCCGTGATTTCCCCCTTGGCCGTGGCCTTGTTATTACCGTTCTTGGCCGCCTTAAAGAGTGAGAAAGTGAGGGAGGCGAGGATGGCGATAATCGCGATCACGAGGAGGAGCTCGATGAGCGTGAAGCCACGGCGGGCGGGGGTGCGGGTCGACATGGGGCGGGGTAAGCTTAGATGTGGCGAGAATCGTTTTCGTCTTTTTGGACGTAGCCCGAGTCCTGTCGCTGGTGGTTGACGGCGTTCTTCTTCAGGTAGGCCTGATAGACGTCTTCAGCGGACATACCGAGGACCTGGGCAATCGAGATGAGGAAGTGGAAGAGGTCGATGACCTCAACGCGGGCGTTTTGCTCGTCGAACTTCTGGTATTTGGCCCACCACTTCCAAGGCACGGAGTCAGTCAGCTCGGCCATCTCCTGCTGCATCGCGCGGAGGTAGTTAAGGGTCCACTTCACCTTTTCCTCCTCGGTCATACCGGCGGTTTCGACGCCGATTCGCTTGTTCAGCGTTTCCTGCATTTTGAAGATTTCTTCGAGCTTGTCGGCCATGGCATCAATGAAAGGCTCCCCACGCTTCTGGGCAACCATGTAAGCAGGGACTGGAGGGCTAAACCCGCCCCGATCGCCCCGCTTTCTCGCTTCCCCTTATGGGCAAGGTGGCTTCATTGTCGGGTCGTGCCCGCCGCCTCCCTCCAGTCCGCCCTCCGAAAGCCCGAAGTCCTCTCGCCTGCGGGGGAATGGGATTGCGCCAAGGCCGCCGTCGAGAACGGGGCCGACGCTATCTTCTTCGGGGTGGGTCGCTTCAATGCCCGGGTCCGGGCCCATAATTTCGAGGAAGCCGACTTGCCCAGCCTCATGGCCTACCTGCATGGCCGCGGGGTCAAAGGGTATGTGACGTTCAATACGTTGATTTTTCCCGACGAACTCGCCGAAGCCACCCGGGTACTCCGCACGATCATCGCCTCAGGGGTCGACGCCGCCATCGTTCAGGACGCTGGTATCTGCCGCCTGATTCGCCGCATCTCGCCGGACTTCCCCATCCACGCCTCAACGCAGATGACGGTCACGAGCGCCGCCGGGGTCGACTACGCCCAAGAACTGGGAGCGTCCTTGGCTGTGCTCGGGCGCGAGGTGTCCATTCCAGAGATTGAGAAGCTCCAGGCCGAACAGGGTACNAAAAAAGTACCGCTCGACCTCGAGGTCTTTGTCCACGGCGCCCTCTGCGTNGCCTATTCAGGNCANTGCCTGACCAGTGAGTCGCTCGGTGGTCGCTCGGCCAATCGTGGTGAATGCGCCCAAGCTTGCCGCTTGCCCTATGAACTGGTCGTCGACGGGGTCGTTCGCGACCTCGGGGATAAGGCCTACCTGCTCTCGCCTCAGGACTTGGCGAGTATCGAGGTGGTACCCGACTTAATTCGAGCCGGGGTGAAGTCGTTGAAGATTGAGGGCCGCCTGAAGTCTCCCGAATACGTCGCGGCCATCACCAAGGCTTACCGCCGGGCCGTGGATGCGGCTTGGGATGCATTCCAAAAAAACGGTAATCCCGATCAAGCCGCCCAGCAGGTGCGGCGCGAAGAGGACTATGCGATGCAGATGACTTTCTCGCGTGGCCTCCACACGGGTTGGCTGCGGGGTATCGATAACCAGCGCTTGGTGCATGCCCGCTTCGGCAAGAAGCGCGGGACGTTACTCGGTACGGTCGTCGACATCGCTAGCAATGGCGTGACGATGCGCCTCGAAGGGCCGCTGAAGCCTGGTGATGGCGTGGTCTTTGACCAAGGTAAGCCGGCCGAACGCGAGCAGGGCGGTTTCGTCCATGGCCTCGAGCCCGCTCGTGGTGGCCTCACGTTCGTCCGCTTCGGTCGAACCGACGTGGATTGGTCGCTGGTCGTCCCGGGCGCGTTGCTCTGGAAGACGAAAGACCAAGAGCTCGATAAGCGCCTACATGAATCTTGGGACCGTGAGCGGCCAAATTACCGCCGTGCGATCTCGGTCAAGGTCATCGGCCGTCTAGGTCAGCCGTTACGCGTTGAATTTAACGATGGGGAAGGGCATGTCGTCGCCGCCGATTCCGCGATGCCCTGCGCCCTGGCAGAGAAGCGTCCGATGGATGTCGATACTCTCCGTGATCAGCTCGGCCGCCTGGGCGATACAGGTTACGAAGTCGGCGACGTCCAGGCGGACCTCGAAGGCGCTCTCATTGTCCCAGTCAGCGAACTCAATCGCCTCCGCCGCGAACTCTCCGAGCGACTCACGGAGCTCCGGCAGGTACCGCCCGCTTGGACTTTGCTGCCACAGGATTCCGCCGCTTGGCAGGTGCCCGTTGAAGTCGTGCCGGCAACTTTGCCGAAGCC
>JGI24768J34885_10000132_pt1 | contig 20078 bp, 22 predicted proteins | sample LakOntMetagenome_FD_34885 | JGI IMG/M metagenome (IMG submission 34885) | reverse complement strand
GCATTCAATTATGGTAAAAGATATTATTGGTTAAGCAATGAAATTGCTCCAGTTGCCAACATATTGAGCAAAGCCAAAGGAATCATGGCTTTCCATCCCAAACGCATCAATTGATCGTAACGGAAACGGGGTAAGGTCCAACGTATCCACATGAACAAGAATACAAAGAAGAAAATCTTGCCGAACATGACTGCTACTTGGGTTAATCCAAGAATTGTGGGGTTAGTAATTAGATGTAATCCAGGGAAATTGTAACCACCAAAATACACAGATGCGATTACAGCACTTGAAATAAACATGTTGATATATTCAGAGAACAAATAGAAACCCAATTTCATGGAAGAATATTCTACGTGATACCCTCCTATCAATTCTGTTTCACATTCTGCCAAATCAAAAGGTGCACGATTGCATTCAGCCAACGCACAGGTTAGGAACAATAAAAAGCCCAATGGTTGGTACCATACATTCCAATTCAATCCCTGCTGTTGTTCTACCATTTCGCGAAGGCTCAAAGTTCCGCTCATCATCACAACGGCGATCAATGCCAAGCCCATGCTCAATTCATAACTAATCATTTGCGCACTCGCCCGAATCGCGCCGTACAACGAATATTTGTTATTGCTGGCCCAACCGCCAATCATGATTCCATAAACACCAATGCTCACGATACCCATGATATAAAGAACGCCAATATTTACATCGGCAACCTGCAATTGAACAGTTCTACCAAAAATTGGCAAACTACCACCCCAAGGAATCACTGCACTGGTAATGGTTGCAACGATCATTGCGATTCCAGGACCCAATATAAAGAGCCATTTCTCAGCGTTTTTGGGTATAATTTCTTCTTTGAACAACAATTTACCGCCATCGGCAAAGGGCTGTAACAAACCAAAAGGACCCACGCGGTTTGGACCCAAACGATCCTGAAAAAAGGCGGCAATTTTGCGCTCTCCAAATGTGAAATACAATGCCATAACCAAGGTTACTGCAAGTATTACCACAATGAGTATCAATTTCTCTAAAAACAATGCACTATCCATATTCTTCTTATGCTTTATTTAACAATGGCGTGTGCGCCGGAGCTTCTACTTCGTAATGATTTGCCGAAATCACCGAATGCTTATCGATATGGCGAGGCCCTTCGATGGTCCAATCGGTTTTATCCTTTTTATCAAACCTGCATTCGTTACAGATGAATTCTTTCACTTCTCCATATTGATCTTTTCTTGCAGTTACCCTAGCCACTTCATCTCCAATCATCCAAACAACGGCTTTTCCTGAGCAACATTTGCAATCTCTGTGAGCATCCATGGGCTTAGTATACCATACCCTAGAACGGAAACGGAAGGTTTTATCGGTGAGTGCTCCAACAGGACAAACATCGATCACGTTACCAATGAAATCATTTTTCAGATTCTTTTCGATGAACGTCCCAATTTCTGCAGCATCGCCACGCTTCAAAACACCGTGTTCACGCTGCTCTGTAAGTTGATTCGCGGTATACACACAACGATAACACAAAATGCATCGGGTCATGTGCAATTTGATGTACTCTCCAATATCTACCTTATCAAAGGTTCTGCGTTCAAACTCGTAACGGGTATTGCTTTTACCATGCTCATAGGCCAAATCTTGGAGGTGACACTCCCCTGCTTGATCACACACTGGGCAATCTAGGGGGTGATTGATCAAAAGCATTTCCACAACACCGGCGCGAGCGTCCATCACTTTTTCGCTGCTTTTGTTTTTCACTTCCATGCCGTCCATGATGGGTGTAGAACAACTCGCTACCAGTTTTGGCATCGGCCTAGGATCTTTCTCAGAACCTTTGCTAACTTCTACCAAACAGGTTCTGCATTTCCCACCACTGCCCTTCAAGCTGCTGTAATAGCACATGGCAGGTGGAACCACATCGCCACCAATGAGCCTCGCGGCATTCAGAATGGTTGTTCCTGGATCTACTTCAACCTCAACTCCGTCGATGGTTACTTTGAATTTCGGGTTAGTTTCTGACATGGTTATCCTTTAACGGTCTCAAATATTTTTTCGGTTACTAAACCGTAATTTTTTGTCATGCAAAGTTTGGGCTCTTTCACGTGCCATTCAAACTCTTCTCTAAAATGTCTGATGGCTGCAGCAACAGGCCAAGCAGCGGCATCGCCCAACGGACAAATGGTATTACCTTCAATCTTTCGTTGGATATCCCAAAGCAGATCAATGTCTTCCATTTTCCCATGTCCATATTCTAAGCGATGTAAAACCTTTTCCATCCATCCAGTACCTTCTCTGCAGGGGCTGCATTGTCCGCAACTTTCGTGGTGGTAAAAACGTGAAAAATTCCACGTATTTCTTACGATACATTGGTCTTCATCATATACTATAAAGCCACCTGAACCCAACATACTACCAGTAGCAAATCCACCATCGGCCAAACTTTCGTATGACATGAGGCGGTCTTCACCGGCAGCGGTTTTACACACCAAATAATGAGGTAAAATGGGAACAGAGGAACCTCCAGGCACACAGGCTTTGAGTTTCTTGCCATTTTTCATACCGCCAAGGTACTTATCACTGTAAATAAATTCCTCTACCGTGATGCCCATGGTGATTTCGTATACACCGGGTTTATTGACATTCCCAGATGCGCTGATCAATTTGGTACCCGTACTTCTACCGATACCAATTTGAGCGTATGCATCGCCACCTTCGTTCACAATTGGAACAACGGCGGCAATGGTTTCAACATTGTTTACTACTGTTGGGCGATCCCAAAGTCCTTTCACTGCAGGAAATGGTGGTTTGATGCGTGGGTTGCCTCTTTTTCCTTCAAGACTTTCGATGAGTGCAGTTTCTTCGCCACAGATGTAGGCACCGGCGCCTGTTGATACTGCCAAATCCAAATCAAATCCACTGCCTTTGATGTTTTTTCCCAACCATCCATTGGCATAAGCCTCAGCAATGGCTTTTTCGAGTATTTGCAACACATACATATACTCGCCGCGGATGTAAATGTAGGATTGGTTGCAACCCAATGCATATGAAGACAATATCATACCTTCGATCAATAGGTGAGGAATTTTCTCCATCAAGTATCGATCTTTAAAGGTACCTGGCTCGCTTTCATCGGCGTTACAAAGAAAATGACGCGGAACACCTTCGGGCTTGGCGATAAAACTCCATTTCATACCCGTTGGAAAACCTGCGCCACCTCTACCCCTCAAACCAGATTTTTTCACTTCCTCTACAACATCGTCGGGCGACATTGTTTTCAATGCTTTTTCTACAGCAGAATAACCGCCATTTTTGCGATATACATCGTGGGTGTGAATTCCTTCAACACCGATATGCTCCAATAGTAATTTACGCTCCATGATTTTCTAATCCCAAATAATTGGCTACGGGGTTCTTGCGATATTGCTCAATCAATTCATCCACTTTGGCTTCTGTGAGATGTTCGTGAAATTTCTCTCCAGCTTGCAACATCGGAGCGTATCCACAGGCGCCCAAGCATTCAACTGTTTTGAGTGTAAAAATGCCATCTGCTGTGGTTTCACCATCTTTGATGCCCAATTTGTTTTCGATATAAGAAACAATTTTTTCGGCACCTTCGATCATACATGGGCCAGTTCTGCAAACTTCAAGTTTCACTTTACCAACAGGCTGGGTATCATACATTGAATAAAATGTTGCAACCTCATACACCTCTATCGGCAAAATGTGCAGTAACCTTGCCACGTAATCCATAACAGGTTCGCTCAAATAACCAAAATGGGCTTGAGCCAAATGCAAAACACTCAGCAATGCACTTTTTTGTTTTCCTTCGGGGAACTTGGCGATTTGACGTGCCACTTCCTGCAACAAAGGTTCTGGGAATTGAATATTATCTTGACTCACAACAATTTACAATTAAGCATCTAACTCACCTGCGATTACGTTCATGCTGCTCATGGTTAAAATCGCATCACTCAACACAGAATCAACAATCATTTCAGGATAGGCTTGGTAATAAATAAAACAAGGTCTTCTAAAATGCAAACGGTAGGGCGTTCTTCCACCATCGCTCACGAGGTAGTATCCCAATTCACCGTTTCCGCCTTCTACAGCGTGGTATACTTCACCCGCCGGAATGGCAGTTTCACCCATCACAATTTTGAAATGATAAATGAGTGATTCCATACTTCTGTATACTTCTTCTTTTGGAGGAAGATAAAATTCAGGAACATTGGCATGGAAATCTCCGGCGGGCATTTTATCCAATGCTTGACGAATAATTCTTAAACTCTGACGGATTTCCTCTTGGCGAACCACAAATCGATCATAGGTATCACCGTCTTTTCCCACTGGGATATCAAAATCGAAATCTTGATAGCTGCAGTAAGGATTCATGACTCTCACATCATAATCAACACCTGCTGCCCTCAAATTTGGACCAGAGAAGCTGTATTCAAGTGCACGTTCACCAGTTATTGGACCGGCACCAATCACACGATCCATAAAAATTCTGTTGCGGGTAAGCAAGCGATCAAATTCTTCGAAGTTTACGGGAAACTCTTCTAGAAACTTGTTCAATTTTGCGTGGAAAGTGGCATTGAAATCACGTTCAAAACCACCAATTCTACCAATGTTTGTAGTTAATCGCGCTCCGCAAATCTCCTCATACAGTTCATAGATTTTCTCACGCTCTTGGAACATGTAGGTAAAACCCGTTAATGCACCTGTATCTACACCAATTACCGAATTACAAACCAAATGGTCTGCAATTCTGGCCAATTCCATCACAATCACGCGCATGTAATCAACCCTTTTGGGTACTTCTATACCGGCCAATTTTTCTACCGTCAAATGCCAACCGATATTATTGATTGGCGACGAACAGTAATTCAAGCGATCCGTAATTGGGGTGATTTGATTGTAAGGCCTTCTTTCAGCCAATTTTTCAAACGCCCTATGGATGTAACCAATGGTTGGTTCAGCACTCAAAATTCGCTCACCATCCACTTTCAATATATTCTGAAAAATACCGTGTGTGGCTGGATGCGTAGGACCCAGGTTTAGCGTAGCGATATCTCCGTCTATGGTCTCCGTAGAGATCATCTGACCTGTGTTTTTAATTGTTAATTCGCTCATCGTCCGAAAAATGTATCGTTTTTGTCAGTTCGGGTCTCATCTTCCAAAGCGTACTGCTTTCTCAACGGATGATAATCCATGTCGTCCATGTTTAAAATTCTGCGCAAATCGGGATGTCCTACAAATTGAATTCCGTAGAAATCAAAGGTTTCTCTCTCCATCCAGTTTGCACCCACAAATAAATCGGTCAATGTTGGTATATCTAAATTTGATTTAGGCAATGAGACTTTCAATCGAACCCTCATGTTCTTCACCAAATTGTGTAAGTGATAGATCACCTCGAATTCTGCATTGGATCGTTCGGGGTAATGCGATGCACAAATGTCTGTGAGATAAATGAAACCATGATTGGTTTTCAATTCACCAACAATCGACAACAATTGATCGCCGCCAATATTCACATTGAGCATACCATAGGCATCCACTTGAGATTCTGAAGTACCTCCCAAATGTGTATCGATGATGTTTTTTAATATTTCGTTGTTCATCGCCTTATTTTTCTGCCGATTCGATGTTGTAGCTTTCTAGCATTTTTTGGTACTCATCACTATCGCGACGACGCAAACTTTCATTTTTTGCCAATTCCTGAATCTTCATCAATCCTTCGATGATTTGTTCTGGTCTTGGCGGACATCCAGGCACATAGACATCAACAGGAATGACTTTATCGATGCCTTGAAGCACGCTGTATGTATCAAAAATACCTCCTGAACATGCACAAGCACCCACAGACAACACCCACTTGGGTTCTGCCATTTGATCGTAGACTTGTTTGAGTACAGGGGCCATTTTTTTGGATATTGTGCCCATCACCATGAGCAAATCAGTTTGACGGGGAGTAAAAGCCAATCGTTCCGAACCAAATCGAGCCAAATCATAATTGGCACCCATGGTTGCCATGAATTCAATACCGCAGCAAGAGGTAGCAAACGGCAATGGCCAAATGGAATTGGAACGAGCCAACCCTATCACTTTATCCAATGAAGTAGCGAAGAATCCTTGTCCTTCAACACCTTCTGGAGTTTCAACTGTTTTTACCATTTTTTGATTTATTTTTCCCACTCAAGGGCACCGCGTTTCCAAACATAAATGAATCCCAAAAGGAAGAAGCCCACAAAAGCCACTACAGCTCCGAAGCCTTCCCAGCCCATTTCTTTAAAATTGACTGCGTAGGGATAGAAGAAAATGACTTCCACATCGAACAGAACAAACAAAATCGCAGAAAGAAAATACTTCACTGAAACGGGAAAACGCGCGTTTCCTTGGTTTTCGATACCGCACTCAAAGTTGTCTTCTCTTTTCGCCGTTTTACGATTGGGTCCAAGTAAATGGGAAATCCCAAGGGTTAATACAACGAATCCCACTGCTACACCAATTTGTATCAGAATGGGAAGGTAATCGTTTGGTGTATTCATCTCTTTTGCAAATCTAATACAAGCGAATGAGGGTTTTGTTCTTTTTAGACCGAAAAATTCTCTTTTTTTAAACCTTTCAGTTGCTATTTTTGTTGAAAACTCACTATGAACAAAAAATACTTTCAATTGACCGTCTTTTCTTTGGTGGCCATTGCGTTCGGAACAAGCCTATTATCCAATTCTAGCGGCCCCGGTGGAGACAGAACTGGTGCACCCGGATCTTCCGGAAATTGCTCTTCATGTCATAGCGGAACCGCCAACAATGGTGGAGACCTCGTGATCACGGCAGTTGATGCCAGCTCAGCAAAAGTGGTAACCTCTTTCGAAGCAGGTAAAAAATACACCATTGGGATAAAAATGGGTGGTACTTCATTGCGTAAAGGATTCAATGCCACGGTATTAGACGTATCAAACAAATTCGTTGGAAGTGTAAGTAATGTGAGTGCAGGTGCAACATCTTATGCTTCTGGTACGCGTACAATCGTTGGGCACAACACGCCAGGATTGGGCGTTTGGTATTTCGATTGGACGGCCCCAACCACCGGTTTAACAGATGTTACGGTTCATGCTTCAGGCGTAGTTTCCAATTCCAACAACAACGACAATGGAGATCAAGTAATCAAAACAAGCCTCACACTGTCCGCGGCAACTTCATCAAACAAGTCTTTAACTGTCAATAACTTAAATATATACCCGAATCCAGCGCAAGTTTCAATCCATTTAACTCAGAAACTCAAATCAGTGGTTGTGTTTTCAGCCAGCGGCAACTTGGTTTACAAAGGCAGCGAAGTTGAAAAAATTGATATTCAAAATTGGGCATCGGGATTGTACTTCGTTCAAGGATTTATGGAAAATAACCAACCTTACAAAGGTCAGTTTATCAAGCAATAATCATTGAGGGATCCTCAGCGATTGTTTTTACGATATTGATTCAACGCCCGGTGATATCGCTGGGCGTTTTTGTTGTGCTCATCCAATGTGATCGCGAAATCATGCTGCGGGGTAAGATCTGATTTTGCACAGAAATAAATGAAGGGATATGATGCTCCGAACAAGCATGAATCAATGGCATTGAGGCTAGGAATACAAAGTGCTCCAATGGGCAAACCAGTATTTAAATAGGTGTTGTAAGGCGATTGGATTTTGGTATCCCGATTCAATACCCTACCCGCTTTGCCCCTGGCAAAGACAACCGTGGGATCTGCTTGAAGGAGCATGCCAATTTTCAAGCGATTTTTGTAAGTTGATGCAATTTTTCCATATTCAGGAACGTGATTGCTCTCTTTGGTTACGATAGACGCGAGCGTCACGACTTCAACCGGACTCAAATTCAATTTCTTCGCTGCCAACATGCGCTCTTTTGTCCAAAAGTTATGGGCCTCATTCACCAATCGATCCAATACTTGTATGGGTGTGGCCGTCCTTTTAAACATATATGAATTGGGAATGGCGATGGCTTGCCAATTGTATGAATCCACACCTTTATCCCTAAGCCAAGTTTGTTCNTTCCAACGTTTGTGATTGGTGGGATCCATCACTGCTTCACCCAATTCGGTTGCCGACCANTCAAATTGCTTGGACAATTGTTTTTGAAATTGATTGTAATCCCAATGGCTTAGGATTGTCACAAGTTTTTGCTCACGCTGATAACGAACTAACAGTTTCATCAAACTCCAAAAGCTTGTTTTAGGGCGAATAACCAATGTTGAGGTACCGGCAGCATCCAATTTCAAACCGCGCCATCTGGCAATTTTAGCCAACGACAATGGGGATGACAATCCGGTTTTTTCCTTCACCATCGCATCAAAATCGGCGAGAGAAATGGGTGTTTCATAGGTCAGCGCAACGTTATTATTGTTGGTGGAATACCAATTCGGCAGCAACCACAATTTCAAACCCGCTGTAAGTGCGCAAAAGAGGCACACAGCCCAGATCCATTTCTTTCCCATACTTATACAAAATTGCATTTTTTTCGTTGGAATACGCACATTTATCGCAGTAAATCCTCGCGTTCCGAAAGAAAATCCATTAGGTTTGTATTGTGAAAATATTGTTAATCGGCTACGGAAAAATGGGTCAAATCATTGAAAGATTGGCCATTGAACGCGGCCATGAAATCGTGGGTAAGTACGATTCTAAAAACCCCTATTCTACCGATACTCATAAACAAGCCGATGTTGCCATCGAATTCAGTTCACCTGAACTCGCTGTAAACCACATCAATAGCTGCTTTTTAAATCAAATCCCAGTCGTAGTTGGCACTACGGGATGGTACCAAGATTTTGATCGAATCAAACAAAATTGTTTGCAACAAAATGGCGCTTTGTTTACGGCAACCAATTTCAGCTTGGGTGTGAATCTATTTTTTGAAATGAGTAAGCAGCTCACCAAAATCATGAATGGGCACAATTACAATTGTAATATCCGCGAAATACATCATACCGAAAAGAAAGATGCCCCGAGTGGCACCGCCATAACGCTGGCCGAAAACGTAATAAAATCGTCGTCTACCTTAAATCATTGGGAACTGTTAGATAATGGACAAGGAATCAAGATGCATGAATCACAAGATGAAATGGCACTTCCAATCTATGCGGAGCGCCTACCCAATGTCCCCGGAACGCACATCTTAAGTTTTGAAAGCGCAGTTGACTGCATCAAACTGGAACATGAGGCAAAAAATCGTGAAGGATTTGCCAATGGCGCCATCATAGCAGCAGAATGGTTGATTGGAAAAACAGGCGTGTTTGGAATGTCTGACTTGCTTAACTTTGAAAACTGATATAATTTATGGAAAGCTTTAATTCCGACCTATTCCTCATTTTGTGGATCATTGCATTTTCGCTCACCCGATTGGGTTTATCTAAAATGTTTAAAGCCGCTGGTGAGAATCCCATTTTGGCTTGGGTACCAATTTTAAGTTGGTGGTATTGGGTGAAAATTGTTGGTCGCCCCAAATGGTACATGGTGGGTATGGTTATTCCCGGTGTGAATATACTTTTCAGTTTTAATATCACTTTAGACATTCTTCGTTCGTTTGGTAAAAACGGATACTGGGAGCAACTGTTCGGTACGGTTTTCAGTTTCATTTATTTCCCGATTTTGGCATTTCAATCTTTGAAATTTTATGGTCCTGCCGGAAATCGTGAGTGGAAAGAGGCCAATGTTCCCAAGCACGATGGCATGCGTGAATGGGGCGATGCGATTTTATTTGCTGCCTACGTGGCTGGCGGCATGCGCGCTTTGTATTTTGATTTGTATCAAATCCCAACACCTTCTATGGAATCCAACTTGATGGTTGGCGATTATTTGGTGGTGAGTCGTGCCAAAATTGGCATGCGAATTCCCATGACGCCCATCACCGTTCCCGTTTTGGCACCCAAGCAAATCATGGGGTTCAAAGCCTATACCGATTTGGTAGAACTGCCCTACATGAGATTGCCTGGTTGGTATACGATCAAGAACAACGATATCATTGTATTCAACTGGCCCACCGATGACGATGCCAATGCCGACGGTGTATCTGATTATCAAGAAACGAGCAATGGGGGCATTGAATTGAAACTCCCCGCCGATAAAAAAGACAATTACGTGAAGCGATGCGTGGGCATCCCAGGTGATAGGGTTAAACTATTAGGCGGTCAGATATACATCAATGGCAAACCTTTACCTCGCGTTGGAAAACAACAGAAGAGATACCTTGTTTTGATGAAAACCCCCATCACTGAAGACTTTTTGGAACAAAACGATCTGGGTGATTTCAATTTTCCGCCCAATGCTCAACTGATACAAGAAGCTGCGCAAAAGACCGGAAAGTACATCATCCCCTATCATCTTTACACTTGGCCTGAGAATTTCGACAAGCTAAAAAATCACCCTGAAGTGATGAGTATCTTCCCCGATACATTGGATGAAGGTTTCCAAAGGATCATGTTCCCAGGCAACGTGCGCTATCAAGGTAATTTGTTAGACAATCATGCAGATACTTCCATTTATGATTTTCAACATGCCAAATGGAATTTAAACAATTACGGAGAGGTTTATTTGCCCAAACGTGGTGAAACCATCGTGTTAACACCTGCGAATTGGGACTTTTTGAAATTGGCCATCAATAAATATGAACACGCAAACATTGAATTGAAGGCGGGTAAGTTTTATGGCGATGGTGGAAAAGAGATCAAATCCTATCAATTTAAAATGGGATATTATTGGATGATGGGCGACAACCGATACAACAGTTTAGACTCAAGATATTGGGGCTATGTACCTGAAGACCATATAGTTGGGAAGCCTCTGTTTACATTCTTTAGCTTGAGAAAGGTGATGGCCATCGACCCAGAAACAAACCAACCTGTAACCAACAACGGCAACATGGAATACAAGGTGAAAGGGATTCGTTGGAGTAAGATTTTGAGTTGGATTGAGTAATCCTAATTCAAAGAAATGGGAGGAATCATCTGGTCTGCTGAATTGTAAAACATCAAACCATGTACTTCCGGACTCAACCACTCAATGATGGGCATTTCAGAAAGTATCAACATCACATCTGATTCTGTATCTGCTTCTATGGTNCACCACCATTTATCGATGCCATCATTCACAGCATACATCTGCATCACACCCCTTTGAAACAGCTCATCCACATATTCTCGTTGTTTGGGAATTAATCGAGCCAATGACTCGTCCATTCGTGGGATTTCGCTTTCAACTAAAAACAAGGCCATGATTTACGATTGTTTGATTGTAGATGGACAAAGTAATTCAACCGCTTTGGATATTCCAACATAATTGCCAGCGAAATTTCTGTTATCACAATGCCAATGAACCCTTAACTGTTCGGCTTCTGTGTTTGTGAGCAAACCCAATTGGATGAGAATTTCTTGGGCCACTTGATACTGGGGACCCATTTTTCCATCATCAATCTTAATGGCAATGCCCCAATTGAGGTGTGGCACCGCCAAGCAATAAATCCCATCGGCACCCGTTTTTCCTACAATTCTTCCGTTGGTAACCTTCATTAGATCCGTGCAATACCTTTTGGTACCAGCGATCAAGTCTGGGTAGTTGGTTACGGATTTCACGATTCTCTCACAGGCCGAGGTCATCGCCTCATCTTTCCATGGCATTTCGGTGACCAAATTCTTGTAGGCAACGGCCTGGTTGTATAAAGGCATTCCAAAAATGGGCGCTGAACATCCATCTGTGCCAATGGCCAACTCGTCTTCACTTACCTCATAAAAGAGAGATGTGATGCGTTTAATGTCTTGATGAAGGGGGTGGTTAATTGACAAATAATCAACCGTATCCAATTGATTAAAAGTACAATGTGCCAAAAACCCCGCGTGTTTACCGCTACAATTGTTGTGCATGCAAGACGGTTCTTTATTGGCTTTGATGAGGGTTACAAAATCGCTTTTCCTGGTGGGTTGTTGAGGACCGCACTTCAAAGAATTCACATCGAGTTGGATTCTATCTAGTACCACATCAACGGCTTTGAGGTGCATTTCTTCCCCATTGTGGGATGCACACATAATTGCCAATTCTTTATCGGAAAAACCCAATGAATCAAATCCACCAGATAGCAAAAAAGGAATGTGCTGAAAATACTTCAGGGCTGATCGAGGGAAAGAAATTTGTGAAATATCGCCTTGTGACCATAAAATTTGCCCTGCTTTATCTACCACACAAAACGAACCTCTATGAAAACTCTCTACCACCTCGCCGCGAATGTTTTCTACGAGGATTGGATTGAAATTGTTAATGTCTGTCATTCTATTCAATTATAATCGCTGCTGTCCAAGTAAAAAGAGCACCGCCATTCTTATGGCAACCCCATTTTCAACTTGTTGCAGTATAATACTTTGATCGCTATCGGCCACGTCGCTGCTAATTTCTACGCCACGATTGATTGGACCTGGGTGCATCACACAAATTTCTTTGTTCAATTGATTCAGTTTGTCCATCGTTAAGCCATACAGATTAGAATATTCTTTTAATGATGGGAAATACCTTTGGTCTTGTCGTTCCAATTGAATCCGCAACATATTGGCAACATCGCACCATTTCAGGGCTTCATCGAGGTTATGACTCACCTTTACACCCAAGTTTGCGATGTGCTTGGGAATCAACGTTGCAGGTCCGCAAACCATCACCTCTGCGCCCAACAACTGCAAGCAATAGATGTTGCTCAACGCCACACGGGAATGAAGGATATCGCCCACGATAACCACTTTTTTACCGGCAACATCACCAAATTGCTCACGAATCGAAAAAGCATCCAGCAATGCCTGTGTGGGGTGTTCATGTGTACCATCTCCGGCATTCACAATTTGAGCATCAATGTGTTTGGCTAGAAACATACATGCGCCGGGTGCGGGGTGTCTCATTACCACCATATCCACTTTCATCGACAAGATATTATTTACCGTGTCGATGAGGGTTTCACCCTTTTTTACGCTGGATGATGAACTGGAAAAATTGATTACATCAGCGCCCAAACGTTTTTCTGCCAATTCAAATGAGACCCTGGTTCTGGTAGAGTTCTCAAAAAACAAATTGGCGATCGTGATATCACGCAATGCGGGCGTTTTTTTCACTGGACCGTTGAGCAATGTTTTAAAATTGTCGGCGGTTTCAAAAATGGTTTGAATGTGCGACGCATTCAATCCCTTAATACCTAACAAATGTTTTATGGGTGGTTGCGCTGTCATTCTTTATTGCTTAATAACCAAACTTGTTGTACTTCATCTGACCATTCTACTTTTACATGTTCACCTGTACTTCGTGAATCCACCACTACCCCAACATAATTGGGCGATATGGGCAATTCGCGTTGAAATCTCCGATCAACCAAAACCATCAATTCTACCTGTTTTGGACGACCAAAGCTCATCAATGCATCGATGGAGGCCCTTACGCTTCTGCCGGTGTACAAAACGTCATCGATCAAAATGATATTCAAATTCTCTGTTGAAAAATTGATTGACGATTTTTTTGGCATAAAAATTTCACCTCTTCCGATATCGTCGCGAAAAAACGTATGATCCAACTCCCCATATTTCAACATCGAAGTGGGTTGAATTTCAGAGATCACATCTGCCAATTTTTTGGCTAATTTGATGCCTCTTGGCTGTAAACCAATGATGGCAGAATTGGAAAAATCCCCATGTACTTCAATCAATTGAAGGGCAAACCTCTTGATAATGAGGTTCAGTTTCAGGGTGCTTATGAGCAATTTAGGCTGGCTCATTGGACAACAAAATTACGGTATCAAATTCGTCTTTCGTTAATGCAATCACAGATAATCTGGGTTGCTTTATCAGTCCGATAGACGACAATCGAGGATCAGATTTCAAGGTTGACAATGAAACGGGGGTTTTCAACTGGTACGAAGGCTTCAAATCCACAACAACCCAAGCGGTTTCTTCCGTGGTTGGATCTTGATAATGCGTTTTAACCACCTCGGCAACACCCACTACTTCTTTCCCTTCGTTGCTATGGTAAAACAAGCACAAATCACCCAACTCCATAGCCATGAGATTGTTACGAGCTTGGTAATTACGAACACCGTCCCAAAATGTTTGTTGGTCTTTTTGAAATTGCTGCCAACTGTATTTGAAGGGCTCTGATTTAATCAGCCAGAAGTTCATAGCCACAAAGTAATGGTAAACCCAATGAATCACAAACCGCGATCACAATATTGAATCACCAATTTATAGACAATTTTCGATGTGCTAAAAAAAATGACAATAAAAAATCAACAAACTTGACAATTTGAAAAAAATGTTGTTCATTTACCAATCATTAAGTTGTCAATTTTTTTAACAATGTATCTCAAAGAAAACCTCAAACTCCTCAGAAAACGTCGCAAAAGAAGTCAAGAAGACGTTGCCAAAAGCCTATTGCTCACTCGTTCGGCATACAACAGCTACGAAAATGGTGTTGCGGAACCGGGTATTCAAATTCTGATACGGTTGTCTGAATTTTTCCAAATCAACATCGACAAACTGCTGAGGATTGATTTGGGCAGATTGAATGAGCTTCAACTCTCACAATTGGAGAAAGGATTTGACTTAGACTTATCAGGCACTCGGTTAAGGGTATTGGCCACAACAATCAATTCGGATAATGAAGAGAACATCGAATTGGTTTCGGTGAAGGCGAAAGCGGGTTACACCACGGGTTATGCAGATCCTGATTATATAAAAACCTTACCAGCATTCAATCTCCCCTTTTTATCGGCAAACAGAAAATATAGAAGTTTCCCCATTTCAGGCGACAGTATGCCACCTGTATCGGATGGTGCTTTTGTCACGGGTGAGTATGTGCAAGATTGGAACTTGGTGCGCAATGGTCATCCATACATCGTGATTACGCAAGACGATGGCATCGTATTTAAAGTATTGTACAACCGTATTGAGGAAGAGGGCACATTTTTACTGTGCAGCACAAACACGTTGTATAGTCCTTACACGGTGAAAGTGAATGATATATTAGAGATTTGGAAATTTGTAAACTACATCAATCCCAAATTTGAAGAGCCTACAGCTACAGAAAGCAATGACATTGGTCCCGCGATTCGAATGATTCAAAGAGAAATCGGATTGATCAAAGACAAAGTCAAGAACATCGAAGAGAAGATTTAAGTGATATTGAGCATTTACTTTGGTGTAAATGATTCAGAATCCAAGGTTTCGTTTTATTTTTGCGCTCACTTTATTAGAAGCAAATGAAATTCGGTAAGAAAGAATATCTCAATTGGTACAGAAGCATCCTGTTACAACGTCGTTTCGAAGAAAAAGCGGCACAATTGTACGGGCAGCAAAAAATCAAAGGATTTTGCCACTTATACATAGGTCAGGAAGCCATTACAGCTGGCATGATGACGGCCATTAAAAAAGGCGACAAAGTAATTACCGCGTATCGCGATCACGGTCATGCTTTGGCCATGGGTGTAAGTGCGAATGCTGTAATGGCTGAATTGTACGGAAAAGAAACGGGATGTACCGGTGGAAAAGGCGGATCAATGCATATGTTTTCTAAGGAGCACAACTTTGTAGGTGGGCATGGTATTGTGGGAGCTCAAATACCCATGGGTGCTGGTTTGGCATTTGCGGAACAATATAATAATACCGGGAATGTGAGTTTAACTTTCTTTGGTGATGGTGCTGCACGACAAGGTGCATTGCATGAAGCTTACAATATGGCCATGTTATGGAAGCTTCCAGTTGTATTCATTTGTGAAAACAATCAGTATGCAATGGGAACCAGCGTAGAAAGAACAACCAATTTGTTGGATATTTATAAAATCGGATTGGGTTATGACATGCCAAGTTTCCAAGTGGATGGTATGAAATGCGAAACAGTTCATGAGGCAATTTTCGATGCTTGCGAACATGCCAGATCTGGCAAAGGACCTGTTTTCTTGGAAATCAAAACATATCGTTATCGCGGCCACAGTATGAGTGACCCTGCGAGTTACAGAACCAAAGAAGAAGTCGCCGATTACAAAACCAAAGATCCTTTAGAAACTACGAAAGCTACCATATTGTCGAAGAAATATGCCAGTGAAAAAGAACTTGATGCAATGGAGGACGAAATCATGACAATTGTAAATGATAGCGTAGAATTTGCAGAAAATTCGGCCTATCCAGACGCATCTGAGTTATTTACGGATGTTTACATTGAAAACGACTACCCATACATTACAGACTAATCACGAAATTTCTTATATTCGCGCCCTCTATTTTTATTTATGAACATCAAAGAAAGCATTGCATCGGCACAAACAACGATCAAAAACTATTACCAATTAAATACCAAACGCGTTCAAACCATTGGTTTGGCGTTAATTTTGATCGTGGGTGGTGCCATATACTGGTTCCAATTTTACGTACCAGGTCAAGAGAAAGAGGCTGAAGTGAAATTTGCCAAGTTGTGGCATTACTTCAAAACCGATTCTTTGGACGTTGTATTGAAAGGCGATAAAACCAACAAAATCATGTCGGCTGTTGAACTTTCTAGCAAATACAGTTTCACCAAAAAAGGAAAAGAAGCACATTTGATGGCTGGTTTATCTTTCCTTAAGAAAGGTGAATACCAAAAGGCATTGGATCATTTGGATCATTTTTCTGGTGGAGATGCGATTTTAGGCCCTTCTACCATTGCCGCCAAAGCTGCGTGCTACAGTGGTTTGGGAAAATTAGACAAAGCCGCAGACTTGTATGAGAAGGCCGCCAAATTGGGTGACAACGAATACACCAGTTCTTATTACCAGAAGGCTGCTGTTCACTATGAATTGGTGAAAGACTATTCATCAGCCCTATCTTGTTACGAAACGTTGGAGAGCAAATTTTCTGCTACACGTGAAGGTCAGGAAGCAGAGAAATACATCTATCGCCTCAAAGGCTTGATGGGTGAATTGAACAAATAATCGTTCTGGTGGCTACATCCATTTCTTCTTCCCCTTCACCTACATTTTCTTTCAATCAAAAGCACTACAAAATTGGTGTAGTAACTGCTGCGTGGAATGATCACATTACATCTGTTCTTCGTTCGGGAGCGTTAGATACGCTTTCTAAAATGCAAGCACAGCAGCATTTAGACATTGTAGAAATGTCTGTACCTGGTGCCTTTGAAATCCCCACCGCTGCTCAATGGTTGTTTGAATCTGGCTGCGATGCCGTGATTAATTTAGGCTGTGTAATTAAGGGCGATACGCCGCATTTCGATTTTGTTTGCAATGCGGTAACAGACGGTATCGGCCAATTGGCTTTAAAACACAGCAAACCTTGCATTTTTGGTGTAATCACTACCAATACAGAACAACAAGCTTTTGATCGCGCAGGCGGTGCTTTGGGCAATAAAGGTTCCGAGGCGGCCGAGGCGGCCATTTGGATGTTATTGGCCAAACACTCGATTTAATAAAATCATACATCACTCCCCCATACCTTTTATTTCAATGGCAAACGAACAAGACAAAGTAGCTGAAAGCTATGCCGAACAACTTAGCGTAGTTGAACAATTGATTGAGCAAAATCATGAAGAAGTATCCATGGAGTCTCAATACTCAAGCCTCACGAAAGAGGAATTGGTTGCTGCCGCTAAGGAATTGATCCACTCAACCGACGTTAAAAAAGCCTATCAACAATTGCAAGCGTTGAGGAATGTCTTCGACGATTTGTTGGCTCAAGAACGTCCTGGTATGATTAGACAATGGGTAGAAGATGGCAAAGACCCTCGTGACTTTGTTTCTCCGATGGATGAGAACAAACAAGCGCTCAATCAAGTCATCAATGAATTCAAAAAACGCCGTGAAGAAGAACGTAAGCGCGCTGAGGAGGAAAAACAACACAACTTAAACCAAAAGCGTTTGATTTTGGAAAAAATCAAAGCGTTGGTTGAATCAGAAGAAAACGACCAAAGTTTGGATGTTTTGCGTGAATACATGAAACAGTGGAGAGAGGTTAGACAAATCCCCAAAGAATTCCAAGACGAACTCTACACTTCATACAAATTTTATGTAGATCAATTTTACAATCAACTATCGGTATTCAATGAATTGAAGGAACTTGATAAAGACAAGAACCTTGAGCTGAAAATTGATTTGATCAAAAGAGCAGAGCAATTGAAAGATGAGCCAAACATCCGTAAGGCCCTGCTTCAGTTGAATAAGTATCACGAGGACTGGAAAAACACCGGTCCGGTTCGTGCAGAGATTTCCGATGATATTTGGAAGAGATTCAAAGCAGCCTCTGACATTGTCATTGAGGCCAAGCGTGCTCAACAAGCACAAATTGATGCTGAAAGACAGAAGAATCTCGACAAAAAATTGGTTTTGATTGAAAAAGCAGAAACCAACATCGCTGTGTTGCCAACCCAACCCAAGGAATGGTCAAAAATGGCCAAAGATTTGGATGAGTTAATGGCCGAATGGAAAAAAATTGGTCCAGTACCCACTCAAAACAATGAGGAAGTTTGGACAAAATTCAAAGCCATTCGCAACCAATTCTACGGAGAAAGAAAGCATTTCTTCCGTGATTTAAACACGAGCAAGAAAGACAATCTTTCCAAAAAAGAAGCGTTGTGCGTGAAGGCAGAAGCATTAAAGGATTCTAATGAGTTCATGAAAACTTCTGATGCATTACAGAAACTTCAGGATGAATGGAAAACCGTTGGACCAGTGCCAGAAGAACAAAATGAACTGGTTTGGAAACGTTTCAGAAGTGCATTTGATCATTTCTATGCCCGTAAAAATGAATGGTTCAAGCAGAGAAAGGTAGAAGAAAGCGGAGCCATCGGCAAGAAAAAAGAGGTAATTATGGGCTTGGAAGCTTTAAAAGCCAATGAAACCATCGACCATCAATTGTTGTTCAAAGAATTGAAAGAATGGCAGAAGCAATGGAATGATGCAGGCTTTGTCTCGGGTAAAACCTATCAACAATTGAACAAAACCTATCAAGCTTTGGCTGATGAAGTTTTCAATCGTTTCAGATCTGTAAGCAACAACCAGAGAACTACAATGCAGAAAGAGCACTTTAGTTCGTTGGCACAAACTGGTGATGGACAGAAACGTTTGCAAATGGAAGAGCGCAAGATCAAAGAGAAGATTGCCAAGTTTACCGATGAAATATCTACCATGGAAAACAACAAAGCATTCTTTAAACACAGCAAAAATGCTGAGGTTTTCACCAAACAATTCGATGACAACATTGCCAAAGCAAAAGAAATGATTGCAAAAGCACAGCAAGAATTGAAAGTGCTGAAAAGTGTGAAATCATGAGCCTAAACGGCTTATTTGGTATCTTCGATTATCTCATTTATCTGGTTCAAAGTACGAACCGACATGGTGTTCATTCACCTTTTGTGTATTCCTTTGCCGATAAGGTGTTGTATGGCAAGCAACATTGTTTGTACGAGCCTGCNGCGGAACTTTGTAGAAAACGCATGATCCAATCAAAAAAAAGGATCTTGTTTGATGGTAAAAACGAATCATTGGGTTCTATTATTTTCAGAAATATTCCATCGGCAAAATACAATAGAATGATGTTTCGCTGGGTTCAATATCAGCAATTGGGGAATCACATTGTTGAATTTGGCAGCACGCTGGGAGTATTGCCTTTGTATTTACAGAGGGGCGATTCTGCGGTAAACAGATACCACATCTTTGAAAAAAGCGATAGCCTACAGGAAATTACAAAATACAACCTCACAGAATACGAATGCAATGAAACCGTTCGGGTGCTCCCCTACACCAGCGCCACTGATGCAACAAGGTTGTTGCAAGAGCAAGATGTGGTCGACATTGATTTACTCATCATCAACCAACCTATGGATGCCTATGAATTTTGGCATCTGATCGAATGGGCCATTCCCAGATTGCGAAGCAATGGATCCATCGTATTTAACAGATTTAACGAAACCCCTGAAACTCAATTGCGCTGGAAACAATTGCAAAACTTGGACGAAATCACGGTTTCGATAGATTTATTTGGAATGGGCATGGCTTTTGCTAGGAAAGAACAGATTAAA
>JGI24768J34885_10000131_pt1 | contig 20132 bp, 12 predicted proteins | sample LakOntMetagenome_FD_34885 | JGI IMG/M metagenome (IMG submission 34885) | reverse complement strand
AGAAGCCGGAAGCAGAAGCCGGAAGCAGAAGCCGGAAGCAGAAGCCGGAAGCAGAAGCCGGAAGTAGAAGCCGGAAGTAGAAGCCGGAAGTAGAAGCCAATCTTGCATATAAAATGTCTAGAGAGAATCATCCTCACTGTATGCATTCCTCGGACGACTTGCATTGGCTCTGCTCGTGGGGAGGACAACCTCTCTTGCCATGGGAAGACTTTGCCTTATTCTCTAACGACCCTGCAGTTGTGTTAATGGTGGATTATTGGATGTGGAAAGAATCTTTCCACGTACATTTCTCAGACACTGTTTGGCAAATGACCTTAGAAAATTCCAATATTTTCTCTCATCAAGCAGTCGATGAAATTCGCATGCGATCGGACTTTAGGAGGTTGGTTGGTTTGCCCCACAGCTCTCCTCCTTGAGATATTTCACTTGGTGTCAAGATAGTTTTCTAGGCAGGCACAGTAAGTCTTTTGTAACAATCATAAAGTAAAGTTTTTTTGAATCACCATTTACTTATCGTCCACGAGAGAGTGGACGAGGTTGTAAACCACCGCGTCAATGTCATAGACGTGAGTATCTCTGAAACGTTTGACGTCAGTCATGATCGTGTGATTCATCATGGGCAGAATTTTTTTCCAGCAATCCTTCCATATACTTTCGTGTTGGAATATAGCAATGTACAACTGCAAAGTCTGTACCAGAGATATGCCCTGACGTGTCTTTTGATTCACGCCTCGCAAACATAAACCTGAAAAGTCTATCAGTGTTTTGAGATTATTTTTGTAGAGTCTCAGACTGTTCACGACCATCATGATTGCATCCACATCTATGACGTCAACTGTGAGTTCTTTACATCTATTGCAGATATCAATTGTGTAATAGCACTCATATAGCTCTCTGTTTGGTGAAATGCTCTGTGTTGAAATGAAATATAGAAGTCGTTGTAGATGCAATCCTGTAGCCTTTTGAAAGTTTACACCGAGTTGCCACTTGATCCACGAATCCTGACTTATACATTTTTGTTTGTTTGCCAATGCATTGTGCACATAGTTGCGTAATAAAGGCCGTGCATGTATATTTTGGTGAATTCCTGAGACGTTTTCCTGGGAGTTTAATATGCGTTTTTTCAAGACCGCGGAAATAGAACGAATAAAATCAACGCTGGTTTCAAAACTTCTAAGTACGAGTTGAAGTGCATCACTGTATGCATCTTCGTCGTCGCTTGTGTCTTTGAAATACGTCATGGCACGTAGACAGCGAAGCTCGGCATCACGTGGCTTGTCGTTGATAGAGATGTATAAACTCTCGAGCATCTTCCCAGCTGGAGTCGATATTGGGCTCAAATACAAAATTGCAAGCACTGCTGTCTCTACTGGAGTAATTTTTTGCTCAGGTAAATTGCCAGCAGCATGAACTTGTGCTTCTGTCAGAGAAACTACCATTCGTTGAATAACAGTATTTTTCTCAATTTCATTATGAAGTAAATGTATCTTGCGATCCTTTTTATTATTCAATTTTAGTTTGAAGTACGAAAATAATGTGATCCAATCGGCCATGCTGTTGAGCATCTCGAAATAAGTTGTATTACCTTGAAAAGATTCTTCGTCCATATTCATGTTTTCGATAACTTCTTTGCATTCATTCATGGTGGTGAACATACGTGCAATATTCTGTCTACGTTTGCTTTTGGACATAAATATAATGACTATGTGCAGAGCATTGGGATCCATTGGATCTAAATTGAGGTTTTTGCAGACGTCGCAAAACTTCAAAAGTACGCTTGTGTTAGAAGTATTCACCAAATTGCTTACATTCGACTGTTCCTTGCCAAATGCAATGCGAGAGAAACTGGACAGAATGTCATTGTCAACATCGAAGACTTGACGTTCCGAATTTTGATTCATACTTACGACATGCCTTATACAATGTCCTTTCAAATCTTCAAATTCAATGTTGCAAAATTGTGTATCTTGAGAGTTCAAATTTCCATTGCAACTGTACTTCTTCTTTTGTACACAAAGGATTCAAATTGGTTTCTTATTTTCGCTGTGACTAATGTTTTTATTTTATCTGATTTTATTTTTGAGTACTTTGACAACTTGACTCTTATCTCTCAAGACCAAGTGGATCATTGATCATGTTCTTTATTTCCAACCAAACGAATCGGGCTTATTTCCCGTGGTCGATGAACCTCCTTCATTGAAGTCCTGCCCCTCAACAAGAATGCCGTTGATGCATCTCAATTTGGTTCGAGAGGTTTACCTAGCTCTGCCTCTTTTGCATTTCCTGGTTCAGGCACCTTTGCGACTTCCTCCCGAACCCATGCCACCCTCCCCTCGCTCCTACTACAACAACGAAACAATCCTTTCCACGCAAGAATCTTTTTCTCAAACATTAGGAGATTGCTTCGGAGGATAAATTGATCGAGGGTAGAATCAGTATCCTTTTTTTCTTGTATGGCGGTCTTCATGAGCATTTCGACGAAATCATAAAACGAGAAACAAATAGCAGAATCGAATTTGAAAGCAATAATTGCACAATTATAGCTCACAATAGTCGCATTGTCTATTGACAACATCTTATCACATCTTATTCTCTTGTAATTATTATTCTTAAAGAATTCCTCTTTTGACTCTTCCTTCGCCAACAAATAAACATCTATCAACAATAAACGTGCTCGGTATGTCCTTGTTTCAATCTTTTCTGCTTCTACCAGATATATTTCATTCAAGATAGTATTGCATATCACCTCTTGTTTTTTACATAGCTCGAGCAACGTTTGATCATTATGAGTGTCTTGCATTGACGAATCAAAACTCAACAGCAGTTTCTTTATATAGACATTTATTTTCAGAAGCCGTTTTCAGAAGCCGTTTTCAGAAGCCGTTTTCAGAAGCAGTTTTCAGAAGCCGTTTTCAGAAGCAGTTTTCAGAAGCCGTTTTCAGAAGCCGTTTTCAGAAGCCGTTTTCAGAAGCCGTTTTCAGAAGCCGTTTTCAGAAGCTAGTTCCGAAGGTCTATAAAATTCCCTCTAAATCGTAAATTTTGACGGCGCACTCATCTCTCTAGAAGAACTATGAGTGAGAAAGCATGCGTCGACGACACTCGGTGCGTGGGGGAGAGCGCATACAGGCAACTGATGGAAGACAATGCATGGTTGACGAGGCGCTACGAGGTACTGAAACAGCGCTACCAATATATGCATGGCTGCGACATCGAAGCACTTTCTGAAGAGAATCTGCAGCAGCTCCGCGAGGATCTGCAAGCTGCCTTGCAACGTATTGCGACCCAGCAACATTATAACGAAAAATCGAAAGAAGTAGGTATGATGTTCAAGGGCTTTGTGTGCCCCATCAGCGGCAAGTTGATGAAAGACCCTGTCATAGCTGCCGACGGCCATAGCTATGAAAAAGAATGCATTGAGATTTTTCTGAAAAATGGACTCGTCTCACCCAAAACCATGAGCCCATTCGCACACACGCATCTCACCCCCAACCATGCTCTTAAAATAAGCATTGGCGAGGCACTCGAACACAGTCTCCACAAACAGAACATTTACTGAGTGTGTGTAATAAAGTTTACTTCAAACTAACACCAACCAGCATCTTGTAGCTGGCGCTCAAGATCTTTGTAACCATTATTAAGCTCGTGAAAATACTCGCCCCACCAGTTGTCAAAACCATAACCAAAGTCCTGGTGCGGGTCGTAGTCATCGAGCGCGCTTCCGTCGTAGAAATAGCGCCAATCACTCCCGTGAACCTCCTTCATGCGCGCAAAAAGCAGTGCGAACATCGTGTGAAGCCTTCGTGTGCACGCGCCGGAACCTGTTGCGAGTTCAAATAAAAAAAAATAGACATTTCTTTTAGAGCCATTATCAGAAGCCATTATCAGAAGCCATTATCATAAGTCATTTTCAGAAGCCATTTTCAGAAGCCATGTTTAGAAGCTAGTACCTAAGGTTTTTTTTAACTTCCGAAGGTCTATATAAACTCCCTCCAATTCGCCCGTCCTAAAAAACACGAGTTTAGTTTTAGACAAACATCCTTGATTAATCATGTTGCCTGGCATATCAAGTTTCAATGATTTGAATGTTGAGCAGAGACAAGGTCAGTCGACCATGACTTCGTTCTTCAGCTTCACTCCACACAGAAATGACTTGGTGTTGCCGGACCTCAATTACGGCCGGGAAGAAGGCTCCCGAAATATGCAAAGAGACAACAGCAACATATTGTCAGGTAATTGCTTCCAGCAGGGCGTTGGGCAGGGGCAAATGCATGGAAGGGAGGGATCGAGCAGGGAGTTGGTATCGACCGTTTTGACTCGCGGAAGGGGCAGAGGGCGTGGAAAACAAAAAGCAGACGGTACGAGAGGGGGCAGTGGAATCGGAAAGAAACAAACCAGAACTGCAAGGGGCCGTGGTAGAGGGGGTCGTGGTAGAGGGGGCCGCAACGTACAAGAGAGTGCTGTACCAAATGAACATGATATCGAACTCACCGACAACGAAGATGATGGAGAAGAAGATCCTTTGGAGCAAGAAGATATCGACTTCTTAGACGATCGAGACCATGGCATTGACGGATTGGAGCAAGCGAGAATGGTAAACGAGCAACTTCAAAACCAAAACCACAATCCCGTGCAGCAGTTACAGGAAGCGCTTCAGGGAATCCGCGGCCGGAAGCGAAAAGCCGCTTCAAAAGACTTTGATGACGACGATGAGAAAGAGAAAAAACAAAAAAAGAGGTCAGACAAGAGGCAACTACAAGTGACCCTGGAACGGGGCATAGGTGAAAGCAAGAGGTCTGTCAGTCAGTATCACAACAGAGCTCCATTTCACCTCAAGGTCGCCGATCTTGTCACGCCCTGGCAGCTACAGCACAACAGAAGACTGTTCGACTTTGGCTTGGATATGGGAAAACTAGAGAAGGGTGCTTTCGGAGACGAAGATCATCGCAGGTGGGTGCACGACCCAGACGAACAGTCGAAATTTGCGAGGTTGTTTTACGTGCCGATGACAGAGCGAATTCCTCTCCGAAAACTGAGCACCGATGTCCCGGACACAACCGTGGACATCAACTTTCCGAGGACAAACTCGACAACGAAGGTGTTGCATGCTTTCAGGCTGATGCATCCAAAGACAGAGCTCGATCACATGGAGGACAAATTCTACGAGAAGGTGCTTTTGGGCTGTCAGCGCACGACAAGGGAGCTAAGACAGAACATTGACGCAGGCCCTTTCGGAGGGCTGCAGGGAAAGGCAGTCGACGTACTTTGGAAGGTGTACTCTGGAGAAGAGGTGAGCAATCTTGACACATCGACACTTCAGCTTGTGCAAGCCATAAGCATGGCGCTCCAGGGGAGCAGGGGCGACGAGCTTTGGCCGATGGTCCGGACGCAGTACACAGACCCGTACGTGCGTGGGAAAACAGGCATGAGCAAAGTTCAGAGTGGCGTTCAGACCTTGAGGGAATATAACTTTCATAACAGTGCCCAACATAGTGGCCGGTGTGCCATAGACGATGTGGACAAACGACTTGTGAAGAAGGTGTGGAAATACAGGTTTGGCGAAGCAGAAGTGCCCTTTCATGACACCCAGGATCTGTCGAAGCTCGTTCACAAACGGTTCCAGAAGTCCAATCAAGAACTCTCTGGGACGGAAATCAAGATAGAGCCACAGAAACCGAGCACGGACCCTGTCATCGTCGATATTTGGGTGTACAAGGACATTTTTCACGTGTGGGACCAAAAGAACAAAATGCAGACGAACGTAACTGTCGAAGGCATTTACATTTGCGCCAAGGCGCCAGCATGCGACCCTCTCGTCATACTGCGCAGCATAGCTGAAAATAACCCAACGGCCAGCACTTTGTTGTCTGGATACTTCGGACACATGATGCAGGTGTTGGGCCTCGAAAGTTGTCCGTGGGATCAGCTCTTCAACACCGATCGGGCAGGGGCTACCGATGTCGTGTCCGAGGCCGCGATGCTCCAGGGACTTTTTATGTTTTGTGAGTCTCAGGGCTTCTGTAACCTCAACGTCGGAGGGTTTCGCATGGACGTCTGCAACCACTCGGAAATGAACCTCTGGGAACGATACATGAGGACGCTCAGGAATGCACGCCGGAAACACTATGAAATTACCACAAGGGAAGTCTTGCACGACCGCAGCAGCATGAAAGACGCACAGCTTCCTGTCGAAGACTGGATGTTGGACTTTTTGCACGGCGTGACTTACTGGAAGACGAAGTTAAGTGACGTATTGCAGGAAAAGAAGGAGTATGAGGACATGTATGAAGAAGAAGAGGATATCGAACACGTGAAAAAAGAACTCACGGAATGGCTGCGAGGACATCATTTTGAAGACGATCCGTCTAGCTTCAGTACTGAATTCATGTTCTTGGAGGAAGGCGTTGGCTTCGCAATGAATACGGGCATATGGATCAAGATCCGTACCGACAACAAGGAGTCCTACGAAGAAGAAAAGACAAACGACCGCGGGAAGCGTGGAAAGTCAGATGATCTTTGTATGTTGCCACAGCCCCAGCAACAGAATCCCATGGTACGCTTGTGGTGTGGTAACATGTGCGAGATACACGACCCTCTGGACGAAGTCTTTTGTCACTCGGCGCTTGTCCCTGACATGAAGTGGATGACGGAGGAATTGCCAAAACTCGATCGCGCGGTCGGCAGCATGCAGGTGCTCAAGGAAACCATTGGCGACTTGCTAGTCGTGAAACATAGCAAGATACTGTCTGGAGTGAATGCGCGTCTTCGTGAGATTATGCTCTTGACCGGTAAGGAACGTAACCAGATGAGGGACAAAATCTCGATGATGGACGACAATATGCACATCAAATTTCTGTACAAGTCAAAGATCAACAAAATCTCGACGGCGATCAAGCAAACGTTACAGATTATGTCGTCTTGCGAACTTGCAATGTGGCGCACAGCTGCTCTTGGAATCAGAGACCTCAAAAGACAATCTTCTTCGGCGGCTGACAAGTGGAAAGACGATTACCTGCACGTCAATAAGATGAGTATTTCGATGTACAACGGCGGGNGGCAGGATTTTCTGTGCTCATCAACCCTTCCTTCTCTATTCTATGTGCACTCGCTGTCACGCATCGACTCCGATCTTTCCTACATGAACACGTTTCTGCAGATTGTGATGAGGAACTCGTTCATGGCCTTCGGAATGAATACCCCAGGGGCCTACGGCATGACGCTCAGAATTGGAGACATGGGCATCTCTACGAAAATTCTGACGGAGGGAGAAGGAAAGAATGGAAGCAAGGGCACCAGCACTATGCTTTTTGATACCAAGTTTCCTGGAATGGGCATCGACCAGTGCACTGGAAACCTTTTGCAGCAATGCAATGCCGCCATGATTCACATCTCACTCACGAAGGAACACAGGGACATGGCGGTTCTGGCCGTCGACACGAGCATGAAGACCGTGAGCAAGTTTAGCTATTCTACATTGCAAGGAAGTGCCGTCCTCGTGAATTCTAGCGGAGAAATCCTCCCTATGAACAACGACTTCCAAAAGAGATGTGGAAATTTGTGCTTCTTCAGTGAATGNGGGAAGGACAGCATGGACATTTCCACGATGGGCTGCATCGAGTCCAACCTTGCAAACAGCGGAGATCAGGAGCACGGAGCGGAGAGTGGTGTGCAGCAAAGTTCTTGGCAGACCACGCAGTTTTTGGAAAGCTGTGGTGATGTGAAAATCAGAAAACTTCCGATACTTTATATTACTGGAAACAAACCGTCGAATGCGACACCGGCCTCGGCAATCGAGGGAGGCCGCTGGGTCAACATCGCATCTAGCACCCAGGACAATGACAACGGTTTTTATTTGACATCAGGGGGTTCTTCAATGAAAGTTTTGAAACCAAACATTCCTAGACAGCTACGCGAACCATGGACAGATAATAACGAGATCGACGAGGATGCCGACAGCTTATCAGCACAAGCCATGATGACCAATGCAGTCAGTACAAAAGACGTGAGAAGAGACATCAAAACAATCAAGCGCGAGGTTGTCTTGCGAAACAGACTGTACTTCCTGATGATGCAGTGGATGAAGAGAGATGCTGTGCTCCTTCTCTCGGCAATGACCAGCGATCCCAAGACATTCTTTTATACGATGAGATGCAATTTCAGCAACATCGAAGCTGCGGTTGGAATGCTCACGTTAGGTCTTAGGAGAGAGTACTTGCAGAAGCTAGACGGAAAATTCTGGCATAGAAACGCTGTGGGCCCGTGGAGCAAGGTATCTCAAATATCCACGCACGTTCACTTGACTATGACTAACTCACTCTTATCGGCCATGGACGAAGTGCTTTACGGCTGGCCTCTCGATCTACACATGGCTTTCGAATTGGGAATCAGAGCCGTACTGACTCAAACTATCTCTTTCTCCGCTATGCTGAATTCCCTGCACATCTGGCTCAGCAGCTCTGTACTGGACATCAACGTCATGATACTCTCCTCGTTTATCTACCACTTCACGGGCTTCCAGCACACATGCTCCCTGCGCATACTGTCACTCGCGATCATCGGAGAGCTTGAGGTCACTGACGAGGAAGATTGGAAAGCCTACATGGCCTTTTGTGAGTTCATGTGCCCCTGTCTTCTGGAACAGCAGGTCTTGAAGCCGGCCGTGCCAAGAGGCACAAACATGCGGAAAGGTCCCAGAAACGTGCGCAAAGGAGTCTTGAAGACACCACTGCATGAAATGCTCGCAACTTGGACGAGCGCCACAAGCACGCAAGCGGCTCAGGCCGACATCGCGGCGCAAAGAACAATTGTGATTCAGCAGGACATGGAGACAGCGTACCAGGCTCGCATGCATGGGCCCGAACAAGAGGCGTTCAGTGTTTACTGCCAGCCAAGACTTTCTTTCGTGCACACGGACGGCATCAAGGGCTTCAGTCGGTCCAAGGATGGCCAGCACTTCTTGGCGGACGAAAACATAAGCGGGACGTCGGCAAGGGTGCTCGGCACAATGCTGGCAAGGGAGCAGAAGCTCCACGCCCATCGATTGCGTATAGATCGCAGCGTGTTCATGTATGAACACGAAAACACAGCCGATTTCTGGAAAAACGTGCAAACTGGGACGGCAATGCCGCAGAGCAATTCCTCAACAAACGACATTTGCAAACTCAAATTCGAAGAACCTCAGTTTACCGGTTTGTGGTGGGAAGAGACGATGACAAATGCAGGTCTTTGCGAAGGGGTGCTCAAGCTCTTTCTCTTGCAAAGCAAATTGAACCCAAACACGATTACCGAACACCAGTTCTGGACCAAGTTGCTCGCTCCATACCTCAAGCACATATCCAGTAGCAGTAGGGTTTACGGAGGTCCGAGATCACCGGGCTTTCACAAAGACGCGTGGAACTCTCTCGTTCTGGCGAAGAAGAACATGTTCGAGTTCTCTTCGATTCCTTTCAAGAAAGAACAGNGGGATTTCCAAGGAGTCTCTGTGAATTTATGCATGCGCTTGACGCACTACATGATCATGCAAGGCCTGGGTGTTACGAAGGACTGGAATAACACGGTGCACGAAAGTTCTGACTATGTGTCTTGCGTCCACCTGCGCAACATGTCACACATGTCACTCGGGCTGCTCAGCATGTTTCTGCACACTTGCTGCGACAAGACACTGATTCCCAGCAACAAAGGGACGATCGTGATGTCGGCGCCAAGCCCCCTGTTCAAGTCGAAAGATGCTGCGCAAGTCGAATACGACGCGAGACTACACACCGATACCCATCAACATGCAATGGGAGGGAGGAGTGACAACGTTCTCACAGTGGCGTCGCGCATGGCACACAATGCAAACTGGGAGATGCTCGAGTTCGCAAACGGACAGTGTGCCTTGTGGTATACTCCTGTGCTCAGAGACTGTGTGCAAATGAACCAGGCGAACTCGCGTGCCAACTTATTTCCGTTCCCGCCAGAAGCAGTGGCACATACGGCGTTTATGTTTGATGACATGTTTCTCGCAAACCGTCGATGCATGGAAGTTTTCGAGAAGCAATGGGCGAGTGTGGATATGGACCAAGAAGAACCGCGTTTCCAAAAACATGAAAATGTATTTGCAATTGCGATGCTTCTCATGGGCAACAGCATGAATTCTGAACTGTGTGCCCACATACAACCGTCGCTCACCGACTGTGCTATTCGAAACAAGCGCGAAATACCCTGTGTAACGTTGGAGCATGGATTTTTGTTCACAATCTCCTTCCAAGACGGCTTGCTCTATTTGCGTCCGACGGCGAGGACACACGCATGGACGGATAGTCAGACCTTGGAGCTCCGCGACAATCTACCGTTCACTTCCTTGCCCCTCGCGAATGATGAATATGAAGTTGTCTTACCCAGCATGCAGTTTTCCATGTTGTTTCACCACGGTCTTCAATGTGACAAAATTGACAGTAGGGTCCTGCAAGTGGAAGTCAACGTGGAATGCACAGATCGAAAAAAGCTCCCTTTCTATCTCTTCCCTGTCGTGCACTTCCCGGTGCTCATTCGCCTCGAGCACAGTGGGTGGTATGTGAAGACCAAGAACCCCCCTCTTTTGCTGCACAACAACGAATACTTCTTCTGGAAGCATCAGACGATTTACAAGTTCTGCAACTCGAATGACAGCTGGCTCCTTGAAAAATGCCCTGACGTGTGTCAGTTGCTAAAGGAGTGTCGCACAGCACTACCGTCGGTGAAAATCGAGGCATACTTTTTCAGAGACAACAGTACTGAGGTTCTCGGTTTCTGGGCCACCGAAAACGACCTGCAAATGCACTTCAGTTCCATTGATCAGGTGCGCGAGCAGCTGGCCAAAGACAAATTCCTTGACACCGAAGGTCTCTGTCCAACGACCTCCTTTCATGAAAGCAACCCAGAAGATTCTCCAGCCCAGATCACGTGCTACCTGATGCTCGAGTGCAGCCAATGCGGACTAGCTCCTGTCTATCGCGAAGCAGACGGCGAGAAGTTTCTCACCCGCTTTTTCTTCGTCGACAAGGAGGATCCAACCAAGGAGCACATAACAGAGTTTACTAAAAACGATCAAAACATCACAGCAAGAATGCTTGCTCTCGGGGAAGAATCAGCGCGAATGTCTACCCTAACAACCAAGTGTCAAGAAATTTGGGGATTGGTCATCGAAAACTCGTCTGGTCATTTTCTGAGTGACGGCTGCTACCAAATAAGTTCTTTGACAGGGCTTCCTTTTGGAAATGAACACACGAATGTCTCCTTCGAAATGGACTTTATCAACATGTCTCGATGTATGCTTGCGGAAGGCAGTGAGCTGTGGATTACTGTCACACAGGACCTGTACAGGGTGATTATACGTCAAATCAAGGAGCAAGGATTGGATGTCATGCTGCCTTTATCAAAAGAACTTCATGAAAACATGCATGCGAAACGCCTGGTGCGTGCCTTTTATGTGCTTGGAGGGTCTGTGCATGATCAGGACATAGAAAAAAACACAATTCGCCTTATGTGCATCATTGCAAGCAAGAAATCCGTTCCCGGCAATAAGGCGACTCATGACGACAACGCAGGTATGGACTCTGTTGTGAACCAACAAATCAACCAGCATGACACGCGCATGGTCTCGATATCCCTTCCAATTTTGAACCGAGACAAGACTCCAATAATTAGCTGCGAGAGAGACAAAAACCTCCCATTTTACAAGTTTTTCAAAGAAGGCCCACCCCAACTCGACAAACTTGCATGATTTGTTTGACTCCAGAGATCTTTCTCTGTATCAAATAGACTCTTGCTTGGTTGGTTGTTAGTAAAAATCTTACTAAGATGTAGTGCGGCTGCTTCTTTGTCATCAATTGGAACAGGATTTGTGGTGGCTGGCATAGATGGTGCAGGAGTTTGTGCCTTCACCACATTTTGCATAGCTTTACGAGCATCTGTTTTTTTCTTCAATTTCAACCTCCTAGCCAACCATGCGTCATCGGCGTCGAGTTGTTGCTGGGTAGCTTTTTCATAAAGCTCTCCTCCCTCGCAATACTTTCTCCAATACTCTTCTTTCGCCCGGGCAATTGCCAATACACACTGTAAGACATCGGGTGATATTGTACCATCCTTCGAGTATGTTTCCAAATATTTCACGATGTCTTCTTCATGAAGTTCGAAATACCTTCCTTCTCCTTCATGCGTAGGCTTCATTTCTTCATCTCTCATACAAACCTTAGATATTTCTTTTTTTGTTTTCATCAAGTGTTGCTCGAATGATTCTACGGTAGCAAGGGATAACGGAGATCTGTTTATACTGGCAAAATACTCAACCTTGATGTCTGTGATTCTTTTCTTTTCGTCATGAGTAAGTCTCATACGATTGTTCTGTCCATTATGTGTGTTCTTCTCCTTCAAAAATTGCAAGACACGCTCTAGTTTCGCCGACAGTTCACTCACCTTAGTTTTAAGCTGATGTTCAGGTTTTTTATTTCGATCGTTGTGGGATGACCGTTGTTGGGATGACCGTTGTTGGGATGCCGACCGTTGTTGGGATGACCGTTGTTGGGATGCCGACCGTTGTTGGGATGACCGTTGTTGGGATGCCGACCGTTGTTGGGATGCCGACCGTGGATCACGGTTGTTATTTCGTTTATTCATCGCTTTTGGTGGCATGTAATTGACACTCTTAAATACTATATACAAGTGAAAGAGTATTTAAACAACCCTGAGAATATGCCTTTGACCGGCGAATTTGAGAGAGTCCTGAGCCTGTTAGTGGACTTGCTTGCAAGCTCGAACTCGGAGATAGAGCTGCCAGCTCTGTTGTCTCTGGTAGAAAGGTGGTCACAAGACTACGACAGGGCGAAGAAGCAAGATCCAGCCGACGGCTGTAACCAGATGCACCTTGTGGGGGCGGCGCTCTGTGTGCTGCTTCACCGGTGTGAGGCTTTGCGAGCGCGAGAGTACGACCTGCGCGGGGCGCTGGGAAATGACTGGAATCGAGTGCTGTTGTGCGACAAGGTGCTGGCAAAGTACGACATCGAGGAGCTTCAATGCCTCGTGACGGCGCTGCAACTCGAGTTCACGTCGCTGTACGTTCTGAACGAGGCGACTGGCATGGACGAGGGAGAGGGAGTCGAAGAGAGTGTCATGGCAGGGTTCGTGGCTCTCGTCGACGTCCAGGATATCTGCATGCGTATCATGGGACAATTAGGTTCGCTTCTTGTGGTAAAGGAAAAGAGCATCGCCAGCGCAAACGTCGCGGACACTTCCGACACGGACGGCACTGAGGAAATGGAGGCCGACGCCGACAGTCCCAGAGCAAACATTCCCGCCGCTGCCGTGCGTGGGCTCCTCGACGTCGATGCGGACGGGTTCTGCTCAGTACGTACAGAGACCTTCGTCTTCTTGCTTGACGCACTCCACAGCATGCATTCCCTGCACACGCTGCTCACACATGCACGTTTGCTCCGACCCATAGGCGAGCTGCCCGAGTTGCATGCACACCATCGCGAGGCCAGCAACGAAACCTTCTTCCTGCACTCGATGACCTCGGACTGCGTCATTGGCACCATTGCGCAGTACGCGCACCGCTTTGCTCACCTGTTCCACAGTGTCTCGCAAGCCATCTACTACAACTTCCCCTGCTACGCCCGCCAGACCCAGCTGTCACTTCGTGCGCTGCAGCGCGAAAACGCCCCAGCCGTGAACGTTTTGTCGCTGCTCACGGAGCTGAGCCCAGACATCCCAGTGTTATTCGAGCACACTGGCGCGGGCTGTCGCATCGAGCACGCCAGATACAAATACAGCTGGGTCCTCTGGTCGCACTTCGTGTTCATGGTCGACGCGGACATGCAGGCATTCGTCGCCGCCGACTTACGCACACTGCTGAAACACGCAGAAAGCAAATAAACCGCGTGGAGTTTGAGCGCGCGAGCCGCAGAACGTGGGTTGACGACAGTCAATTTACAGTAGTGGGTCGAGGAGATGAGTGTGTCGCCGCCGACTTACGCAGGCCGTCGAGAATCTGCTCGATGGCCTCCGGTGGGAGCGCGAGAGGAAATTCATGCTCGAACGCCTCATAGAGCATCTTGAATAAGCTATGTGGCGTGTGCAGGATCGGAGGGACCGTGTCGTGTGTGTCGCGTCGGGCCAAAACTTTGTCGATGACATCGAATGTGTCCTGTATGTCAATATGGTTCTTTTTGCGCTTTTGTCTCGCAATCTGCTGGGCTGGCGCGGGATGCACGACTTCGGGTGCAGTAATCTTGGCATCAGGAGGCCGGACGGCCTCCAGGCGCTGTAATTCAGGATCTTTGCTCGGCACTTGAATCCCAAAGGATACCACTTTATGTTCGAGTTTTTCCATAGAAAATACATTCTGCGGAAATAGTGTCAGGTGTGATCTGTCGTTTGCATGTGTATGTGGAACGCGCGGGTGGAACGCGCTGCGCGGGTGGAACGCGCTGCGCGAGAGCACGCAAGGGTTGGGAGAGTGGGAAGTTTGACACGCACCCGTCTCGAGGTGCGCAGTTTCTCTGAGAACAGGCGGCGGGGGATGACGAGCTTGATCTTGCCGTCGACCAGGCGCTCGTGGTTTTTGAAGTCGCGCGTAAGTCGCACGTTTCGGAAGATAGCCTTCTCGAACTTGCTGTTCAGCGCGTAAAACTCGCCATTGACGCATATGCACGCCTCCTGCTGCTCCACGGTGCCTCCCTTTGGCTCTAGCCAGAAGACGGCGCCCTCGTTTCGCTCCATGACTGGCAGAAGCTCCGCCACCGCGCCGTCGTTCTTGGGAAGGGATGACTCGATTGCAAACTCGATGCCCGGCTTCACGATATCGTACGCCGTGATGTCGATAATCTTCATGTTCCGAAACCCGGCCCTGCGCTTGGCTTCGGATTACTTTATTTTTTTGTCGCGGGTGTGTATATCCGGGAGTGTGCACATGAGCTTGCGTGTCGAGCACGATGGAATCCCCAAATTGCTGCGCGTCGCTTTGACACGAGAGCTGGCAAAATGCGTGCCGGTGGACGCGACGGCAAAGCCGTTGGTGTCGACGCTGGAGCACCGACTGCAAAAGCGCTTCGAGCTCAAACAAGCCACCAGCGAAGCGTGGGCGCCGGGTGCAAAGGAGGCGAAGAAGGAACCCCTAGAGTACATGCAGCTGTGCCGTACCTATCTTGCCAAGCTAGACAAAATGGGGTGGAATCGCAGCTACCACCAGCGGCTGTTCCACGACGACTTCCTCAAGGCATGTACTCGCACCTTTTGGAAGCTCGAGCGCCCCGGACAGTTTGCGCGCGATCATCAGCGCGTCCTGCGCTTGAACAGCTGGGACCACATAGCACAGGAAATTTTGATCTCGACGCCGCGCCGCTTCGGCAAGACAATCAGCGTCTCTATGTTCTGCGCAGCAATGCTCTTAGCATGCCCCGGAGTCGAGATCAGCATCTACAGCACATGCAAACGTATCAGTCAGAAGATCTTACGCAACGTGCAAAAATTCGCAATGATGATCGCCGACTCCGACTACTCGACCCTGAACTTTTGTGTGAAGAGAGAGAACATGGAGGAGATAAACCTACAGGGACCGCTCGGCAACACGGACATCCGAATCATCAACAGTTACCCGAGCAAGGTCGGTTAACTTTAAAAGTCGCAGACAAAAGTCTAACAGTCTCAAAAACGCAAAAGTCCGAAACGTCTTTTGTCTTATTCTATGTAGCACATTTTTTCCGATTTAAGGAAGACTGTTCATGGACTTCTGTGTCAATCTCTTCGACAACAAGCTCTTGATTTGCGGGTTGCTGATGCTGTGGACCTTGATTTCAAGCTCCGTGTTCTGCGCAATCATGCTCGAAGACAACAGCAACTTTCTGGTAATAGGCCCCAACGACCGGAACCAGCTCTTTGGCGTCAAGATGAACACGTGGTTTAAGTGGTGGGTCACGGCAATCTACACCTTCGTGAGCACCGCGATCGCAGCCTTCGCTAGCGACTCGCTCCTTCCCTTCTTCACCAATGCCATCGAAGATCACAAAACGAAGCACATTCCCTACTCGAAGTTCACGTGCCTGATGATGGTGCAGACGTTCACGATTTACGGAGTCATCATGAGCGTCATAGGCATGTTTGTAGCCCTCACGCAAGTCGACTTCATGTTCATCCGCATCTTTGCCGATCTCATCGTCAACGCACACACCACCTACTACTTCTTACGCGGGAAGCATGTAGACCCGGACCTCTACAACGAGTGGAAAAAATTAGGCCCCGACCGTTCGGAGGGCGGGGACTTGGACGTAGACAGCACAGAACACGTCTCCTGCAGCTTTGACCGCTCTGAGCGCGAGTTGGAAAACATAGAAATAGACAGCAACCTGAGAAATATGTGAACAACACTTGGCACCTATGCCCAGTTTACTCATAAGTTCTCACAAAAACTCAAAGAGAGCGGCCACTCTGCTGGTGCTTTGTGGGGCTGAGTGGTTCTGCAGGTCATGCCAGAGGGCACCTCTGGGAAGATACGCGCGAGTGTTCACTAGGACGACGAGGAACGCGTACTTCCGTGCGCTCTGCCTGTGCGCGAGCCCACACAGCGCCTCTACATGCCCGTCATCCTCGACAAAGCCTAGGTTGATGCGCAGCCACGCGCGCGCCGATTCCCGTGCCGTGGCGTTGCAGTTGTTCAGCAAGTGCATGCCGCGACCCTGATGCACGTGCCGGAAGTGGCATAATTCAGTGGCCTGGCAGGCAGTCTTGAACTCGTCGGTGAAGGCGAGGTTCCCGAGATGCATACTCGTGACGTTGACGGCGGTGACCCTCTCGGCGGCGGCAGGGAGCGCAAACGCCACGAGCATTTGTTTGATGGCTATTGAGGCGATGTGCGGGTGCAGGGCCCGGGCGACGAAGGACGTCAAGCCGCCGACCTCTCCCCTGACGGTCTCTGTAGGCCTGTGCAAGGCCGTGGCCGCAAAGACCGTCGTTTTGCCGAGCCCGCTACAGCTGAAAACCTCCCCGTCTTCGACAGTCAGCAACGGGGGAGGCAGGTCGCAAACAGGGCGCACCTGTGAGAGGTTGCGCCACACAGCTACCTGCATCATGTTCTTCGTGCCGATCGTCCCGTCGCGCTCACGCAGTCGCAGTGAGTAGAGGAGCTTCAAAAACTGCGTCCCCTGCGGTGCGCGCAGGAAGGTCACGGCCCGCAGAGGAGTGCCTGCAAGGGTCCACGCCTCGGCGCTCACGTTGTGCAAGGACAGAGAGTCACTTGCGAGGCTGCTGCCTACACGCGTCCCGTAACGCTCGCAGTTGGCCTCCGGCGGAGGCTGAACCAGCCGCAGGCCGGCACTGTGCAGCACCACGTCTGTCTCGCCGGCTCCTGGAAGCGGCGCCATGTCGCTGACGACGACAAATATCGGACTCCCGTCGAGCTCGACGTACGCGAGTTGCGCCTCCACGTGGAGGCCAGAGAGTGGCACGTAGGTCTGTGTGCTCACGGCCGAGAGCGCGGCGGCGCGGCGGAGCTCGAGGCGCACAGGCACGGAAAAGTGGTGGAGCAGGAGCGTGTCGACGATGCTCACGTACAACTCACAGACAAGGCCGTCCTCGAATCGCGAGCAGTTGGCTAACTCCTCGATCCGCGCGTCGGACACCTCGAACACAAGCTGCGTGTTGCTGACCCGCTCACTCCACGGCGGATTTGATCGCGAGCACTGCTCTCGTGTCGTGCTCGAGAGCCCGAGCTGGTTCAGTGTCGAGATTCTCCAGAGCTGCGAGAAGCAGCAGGCCGTGCGCGAGTGTGCCCGGAGTACGACAGCGGCGCGCCCGGCGCAGGTGGGCTCCGACCTGCCGACGACCACGGCGAAGTTGCCATGGGCCGTGTGGCCCACCGTGAGCTGGAAGGCACTGCGTCCGCTGCTGTTCGACATCGCCTGGCGACGCACGTGCGTGACGTTGAGCGAGTGGTTCCAGTAGATCAGAGGGTCTGCGTAAAAGGTCTGCAGCTCACAGTCCCCTCCGTGCTTGGTGTACCCTGGCAGACATTCGAACTCACACGCAAGCGGGTTCTGCGTGAACTCCTTGAGGAGCACGTTTCCAGTCTCGCAAGTCGAGCACCCGTGAGAGGGGTCCGAGACGTTGGTGAGGCGCGAAAAGGCACGGCACGTGAGGTCGCACGAGTACGGGTCCCCGTAGCTCCTGCCCATGGATGTGAAATGATGCAACCACTCGCCCTCGTACTGCGTGTTACGCACGGCACAGGGAATACACTGGCTGTCGGAGCTGCGAGTATGTCCGCCCACGTAGAAGCCGATGGGACATGCGCGGTCCCGGGTGATGGGCGAGCACTGGCTGTCATCCATCTCGGAGCACGGACTGAACTCCCATTCCGTGTCCCAGTCACAGACGCTGCAGTTGGCGCACCGAGTGTCAAAGAACTGCTGGCAATGCTGTTCTGTGTACAGCAGACGGATGGGGTTCTCCGTCGCGTTGTGGCACGTGGTGCAGAAATCACAGAGCGCGTTTAACGTCGGAGTGCAGGCGATCTGCGTCCACGTCGAGTGAGAGCCTGGTGAACACTCCGTACACACGCTGCAAGCTCTGTTGCCCAGACCGGTCTTGTACTTGTATGCCCCATCCGTGTGTTCACACGCGCGGCACGTGTGTGGCTCTGACGCATTGGCGTTTGCTATGACTTCGAAGCCCGAGTTGCAGAGACAGTGCTGTATGTCAGAAGCCTCCCTCCCCGTCGAGTGCTGCGGGCAGGCCTGTCGCGAGTCGTCTCGTCCCTCGCAGAAGTAGTCGTCGGTGCAGGGGACGCATACATCGTTGTCCCGATAGAAGCCGGGCATGCACACGCACTCGTAGCTCCGCCCCTCGTATGCCGTCCACTCGTTCGCCAGACACGAAAACCGCTTCCCCCCCTCGCAGTAGTAGTTGATCGGGCAATCCTCGCACACCGTCCCGTTGTTGTAGTAACCAGAATCACACGTGCAGTTATCGAAGAACCCAGAACCCGGCGCCGAGACCATCAAGGCGTCGCTGCAGTTGTATGCCGAATTGTTGAAGCAGAAGTCCCCCGGCAGGCAGAGCGAGCAGTTGAAAGAGTCTAGGCTCTCCGGAGGGTCCCTGAAGTACCCCGTGTGGCAGTGACAATCTAGGCGCGAAGTGCTTCCGCGCCTGGCCGTGCGCGAGTCTGGCGGACACGCGATCGAGTACTGGATCTGCTTTCCAGGACAGTAGTAGTCAAAGTGACACAGCGAGCAGCCGTCCAAGTCTCGGAAATATCCCGGGTCGCAGTCGCAATCCTTCAGATCGTCGCTCCCGGCCGGGCTCTTGCCGTTGTCCGGGCACAGGATCGGAGGCCCAGTCCCTGTCGGACAGTAGGACCCTGCCTGACACGGTACACACTGTGTGTCGATCCTGTCGTTGCCGTAGTTCGCCCCGCAGGTGTTGTTGTCGTAGAACCCCGGCCCGCACGTTTGGCACTTCTCGCAGATCACGTCGCGCGAGGCGTTGCACTCTTGACGTACGTACAGATTTTCAGTCGCCATGTTACCCGTAGTCGAAGAATACACACTGAGTACAAGATCATAACCAAGAACACCACCAGTTGCAAGAACTTTCAATTTTTGTAGAGGTGTGTACTGTCTTTTGTAATCACATCCGGGCGGCATACACTTGTGCACATCGATGTCATTGATCATTACACGGAGACCAATGCCGGCAGAGTTTTCAACTTTGATTACATTTGGATGAGGTACAGTGAGGTAAAACCAATTGTAATTAGCAGGCAAGGTAAATTCTACGAAAAGATGTGCCCCCCAGAAACCNCCTCCGCCTTCACCTGTGAATCCAAAATAGCCTACTCCTTTGCTCAGAGCATAATCGGCCCATTTTTTTTTTGCGCCTGGCATGTTCCAATTTGCATCGTAGTATGGAATATTTCCTACTGTATTTTTCTGCACTTCTGTTGCTATACCTCTAAAATCAGCAAGAGCATGAGTAGAAAATGGAATATCGGGACAATCGTTTGCGCAAAACTGACAGGTGATGCTGGCAGACACCGACGTAAACGTTCCGACAGCACATGTCTCGCACACGATACTATTGTTTGCGTTGGCCTGGCGGGCCTTGCCCACGGGGCAGGCGACGCACAG
>JGI24768J34885_10000130_pt1 | contig 20218 bp, 14 predicted proteins | sample LakOntMetagenome_FD_34885 | JGI IMG/M metagenome (IMG submission 34885) | reverse complement strand
CCTGGGCTGCCGCGCCTGCGACACCACAACCATCATCGCCAAAGAACAAACCAAATTCACCTACACAGGGGACACTTTGTTTTGTCCGAACGACGCCCCCATCAGACTGCGCGAATACCTAAAAATCTCAACTGGGGAATCCAGCGACACCACCTACGCCATTTCTCTCACTTCTGTGAACGGCAATGCCAACCCCAGTGCATCGGTACAAAAAATCTTTGACAAGAGCACCTCAACCTTCAATCCCCGAGCCGCAGTGGGCAAGGCCATCATTCGCATAGAATCACCCAAATACTGCTACGCCGATGGGCAAATTGCGATGCGCATTCAAGACACCCTGCCCATCAATTTCACGGTGAGCCCAGATACCGCCATTCGATTGCCAAAAACATCGTTCACGTTCACCGCCGCCAGCACCTCAACACAAATTTGGTGGAATTTTGGCACCGCCAACCCCGCAGATACATCTCGTCTTAACCCCATCACTTGGGCCTTCGACAACAAAATCGCCTCGTACCGTGTGATTGCCCGAAGTTTCAATGCCAACGGGTGCTATGGAGAAAGCGCAAAAATTGTCAATGTATTGGATGTCTCAGCCATCGAACAATTCAACCTAGAAGCAAAAATCAACGCAAACTTGCAGCTGATTTCATCGAATTGGATCTTTGAAAAGTTGGAAGTATTTAACGCACACGGCCAACTAGTTTATCGCAGCAATAACAATTTGGGCGTGCAAACAACCGCCATTTCACCAGGCGTTTACACCTATAAAATCATCGCCCACCAAGGTCCAACCCAAGTGCAAAAAACCGGCAAGTGGTTAAACTTTGAACGCTAAAACCATCTACAAAACCCAAATCTAACAGGCGCTCGGTTAATTATTGTATTTTTTACAATATATTCGCCCGAACTGATTATTTTTGGCAATAGATGGACAAACATTTTGAATCGTATTTTAAGGCCGCCGTTTCCGTAGACAACGTAGTTTTTGGATTCGATCACACGGGTTTAAAGGTGCTGTTGATTTATCGTGGCGCAGATCCATACAGAAATTGCTGGGCCCTGCCCGGGGATTTAATTAGCCTCGATACCAACCTCAGCGATTCAGCGGAAAAAGTCCTGCAAGATCTAACCGGACTAGACCAAATCTACATGGAGCAAATCCACACCTTTGGCAAGGTTGACCGACATCCATACGGACGGGTATTTACCGTGGCCTATTTCGCCCTGATCAAAATTGAAGATTACCATTTGCACCCATCCTCTTGGGCGGAAGAAGCGGCTTGGTTCCCCATTGGTGAAATTCCCGATTTACCTTTTGACCACAACGAAATTTTGGCCTATGCCAAAGACCAATTAAAAACCAAAATTCGCCGTCAGCCCATCGGTTTTGAATTGCTCCCAAAACACTTCACCCTCACCGAACTCCAAACCCTGTATGAGTCCATTTTGGAGACTGAATTCGATGTCAGAAATTTTCGCAAAAAAATCCTGTCGATGGATTTCATCAGCGATACCGGCCTCAAGCAAACGAGCGTCACGCATCGCCCCGCCAAGTTGTTCAAATACAACGCGAAGAAATACAACAACCTCATCAACACAGGCTTTGCCTTTGATTTGTAAGCGTCAATAGAGATGAAATTCATTCTCACCCCCTGCCTTTGGCTCTGCTCAGCCATCACGATGTTCATGGGCTCTGCAACGGCTCAAGTAAACCCCGTTTCTGTGGTGGAAGTTCAAGGGCGATGGCAACTGTTGCGCAATGGCGATCCCTATTACGTTAAAGGCGCCGGCGGTGAAACCCACCTCAACGAACTCGTTGACATTGGCGGCAACTCCATCCGAACCTGGGGCGCAGAAAATGCCCAAACCGTGCTCGACGAGGCACAGAAACGGGGATTAACCGTTCTGCTCGGACTTTGGGTGCAACACGAAAGACATGGATTTGATTACAACGACACCCTCGCGGTGGCCAAACAACTTGCATCGTTCAAAGCCACCATCGACCAATTCAAAAATCACCCGGCTCTGTTGATGTGGGGCATCGGCAACGAAGTGAACCTGAGCTATACCAACCCCAAAGTTTGGAATGCCATCCAAGACATCGCCAAGTACGCCCATCAAGCAGACCCCAATCACCCCACCACCACCGTCACCGCTGGATTAAATCGCACCGAAGTGGAATACGTGAAACAAAGGGCGCCCGACATCGACATTTTCAGCGTAAACACCTATGGCGACATCGCCGAGGTACCCAAGAACATGGCAAATTTTGGTTGGACCGGACCCTATATGATCACTGAATGGGGGCCCAACGGACATTGGGAATCACCCACCACAAAATGGGGTGCAGCCATCGAACAAAGCAGTTGGGAAAAGGCTTCAGTGTATACAGAGCGATATCAAAAGTACATCGAACCCTATCAAAGTCACTGCGTAGGGTCTTACGTTTTCTTGTGGGGTCAAAAGCAAGAATACACAGAAACTTGGTATGGTCTTTTCACCAAAGACGGGCTTAAAACGCAAGCCATCGACGCACTACATTGGGTATGGAAAAAAGACTCTCTCCCATGGGCTACGCCTTCGATCCAAGCGCTGAGCATCAACAAACAACAAGCAAAAGACAACATTTCACTCAAACCAAATTCAAAAAACGAAGCGATTGCGTTGGGTCAACTCATTCAATATCATTCTATCCTTTCGATGAATCCCAGCGATTTCCAGAACACGAAACGCCAATACGAGTGGAAAATCCTCAAGGAAAGCACCGATAAAAAATCGGGTGGTGACGCAGAAAAAGAAGCAGAACAACTCAATGGGCTTATCCCTGCCTCCCAAACTGCTAAAATCACATTCCTAGCGCCCTCAGAACCCGGTGCCTACAGATTGTTCGTCCGCATTCAACACAACCAAACCGTGGCATACGCCAACATCCCATTCCAAGTTTTACCGCAACCATGAAACCATTGAAACAGCGCGCTGCCCAAGCCGCCACCATGTATTTGGCCATCATTGGCTCAATTCAACCCCTTCAAGTCTTTGCACAAAAAAACCAACCCGCTGAGGCTGCTAAACCCGCTGAGGCCGCCAAAACTGAGGGAGTAACCTCGCTTACTCTGCTAGACAAAGCGATACGCGACCGCGTGAATGCCCTCACACTGGAACAAAAAGTGGGACAGATGACCCAAATCGACTTGGGTGTCATCGCCGTGGGAAGTCCCTGCGGATTACAACAACCCCAAACATTGGATCAAGAAAAGTTGCGCATCGCCATCGAAAAATACCACATAGGATCGGTATTGAACGTAGGTTGCGGGTCGGGCACCATCGCCCTAGACCGTTGGCAAGAAATACACAAAGGCATTACAAAGGCGTCCATCCAATATTCAAGCACACACATCCCCATTTTGTTTGGGATCGATGCGATACATGGCGTAAACTACACCATAGGAGGCACCCTTTTTCCACAACAGATTGGCCAGGCCGCCACATGGAACCCTGATTTGGTCTTAAAAGGCGCCGAAATCACCGCACTGGAATGCAGGATCTCTGGAATTCCATGGAACTTTTCACCCGTTTTGGATTTGGGCCGACAGCCCCTGTGGTCGAGGTTTTTTGAGACCTACGGCGAAGACGTTTATCTAGCCAAAACAATGACCACCGCCAGCATTCGCGGGTATCAGGGAAAGCATCCCGAATTGGGCATAGACGACAGGCACGTGGCAGCCTGCATGAAACATTTCTTGGGCTACAGCTACCCTTTGAGTGGCAAGGATCGCACACCTGCTTGGATTCCTGAGCGAGAATTGCGCGAATACTATTTGCCTACATTTCAAACCGCCATCGAAGAAGGGGCTTTGACGGTGATGATCAATTCAGGGGAACTCAATGGCACACCAGTACATGTAAATCATGACATTCTCACAAAATTGTTGCGTCAGGAATTGGGCTTTAAAGGCTTGGCGGTAACGGATTGGGAAGACATTTATAAGTTGCACACCACGCACAAAGTGGCNGCATCACTGCGCGAAGCGGTAAAACTGGCCATCAATGCCGGGATCGACATGTCCATGACACCCAACGATTTCCAGTTCAACGAGCTATTGATTGATTTGGTAAAGTCGGGCGAAGTCCCAATGGAACGCATCAACGAAGCCGTTCAACGGATCCTATATNTGAAACACCAATTGGGGGTTTACGATGCGATGGGTTCAGCAGGAAGTTTGAGAGAAGCCCTCAACCCAGCAGACTTGGGCAGCGCAAAACACCGCGAAGCGGCATTACATACCGCAGAGGAAAGCATTACCTTGCTCAAGAACAACACCACAGCCAATGGCGCACCCCTCCTCCCACTGGGAAACCAACCCCTATTCGTGTTTGGCAGCGCCGCCGATGATTTGAATTTGCTGAATGGCGCTTGGACCAACACTTGGCAGGGGAACGACAGTCAATACAGCCACAATCCGCTGTATCCCACCATTTGGGAGGCTTTGGTAAAGAATCGCGCGNCAGGGGAAATCGAACCGCGTGCTACAAAAGGACTGCAATATTTTGCCCAAGCCCTTTCAAGCAATACCCGCACGGCAAAACAATTAAAAACACTCAAAAAATCACTTACCCCCAATGCCGTTGCCATTTTCTGTATTGGCGAAACGCCTGGAACGGAAATTCCCGGCAACATTGACGATNTGAACGCCGAAATCAATGCAGGCGACAAGCAACTCTTCGATTTTTTCGTNCAAAATCAAGTACCTGTGGTGTTGGTATTGGCTACAGGCCGTCCGCGCATCATCACCGAATACGCCAATAAATCCACGGCCGTTTTGCAAGCCTACCTCCCGGGTAACGAAGGTGGAACCGCCATCGCCAAAATCATCTATGGCGCAACGAACCCCTCAGGCAAACTGCCTTACACCTATCCCAGATTCGCAGGCGATGTGGTGCATTATGATCACAAATCCACCGAAAAGAATGACAAACTTTTTGGAACCAACGCNTATCAGCCGCTGTTCGATTTTGGATCAGGCCTGAGCTACACGCAATTTGAGTACAGCAAAATGAAAGTGGAANTGAAAAGCACTGGCTTTAACATAGAAGTGACTGTCACAAATACCGGTAGTAAACCCGGCAAGGAAGTATGTCAGTTGTACTACCGCGATGAATTTGCGAGCATCACCCCATCGGTCAAAAAGCTTTGTGCATACCACAAAACCAAAGTATTACAACCCGGCGAAAGCGAAACCATAAGCATGTATGTGAGTAACCGGGACCTGAGTTTCATCAACAAAGATTTACAGCGTGTAACTGAACCTGGCGACTTTACCTTCATGGTTAAAGATCAGAAGGTGTTGGTAACAATACAGAACGAACCCGGCACCACGTCAATCCGATGATGATATAACCTTTTCATTCAGTGGCAAATAGATTCACTGTCTAACCCAGTTTATGTCAATAAAAAAAGGGCCCCGCACAGCGGGGCCCTTTTCGATATACACGTATCGTGTTCAATCAAATTTTCTGAAATACACGCACATAATCTACGTCCATCTGTTGCGGAAANACCGTTGTACCATCGGGATATCCAGGCCAATTGCCACCCACAGCCACGTTAAAAATAAAGAAAAACTTCTGATTGAAAGGATAAATCCCACCCGTATTCGATGGTGTTAACGTGTGAAACTTCACATCATCCACATACCACTCAACCAAATTGTTCTCCCACTTCATCGTAAACACATGAAACGCATCGGCGAAAGTGCCCGAGGCTAAACCATAGGAAGCCGTTCTCTGTGTTGATGGCGGTTGATTCCCAAAATGCGCGGTACCATGCACTCGATTGGGTTGATGTCCCACCAATTCCATGATATCCAACTCACCACATTTGGGCCAACCTACAGTGCCAAAATTCGCACCCAGCATCCACAAGGCCGGCCAAATACCCTGCCCCTTCGGCAAACGCGCACGAATATCGATCCTGCCAAATTGAAACTCCCGCTTGCCTTTGGTCAAAATCCGGGCAGACGTGTAGCTAGAACCTCCTTGAGATTCCTTCTTGGCTGTGATCGTCAACTTGCCATTCCCCACCGAACAATTCGTGTTGTTTGAAGTATAATACTGAGACTCGTTGTTACCCCAACCGCCAGAACCGGTGCCAATGTCATAGCCCCAGCTAGCCAAATCCAAGGCATCGCCAGAAAATTCATCGGCCCAAGCCAAATTATAGCCCGAATAAGATGTGGGCGTGGAATAACCATCACCCAACGTAACCGCTTCAATTTTCACAGTATCAAACCGCTCAATGTATTGGGCCGCACTCGCGTGAGCCTGCAACACCACCACATAAGTTCCCTCTGAGGCAAAAGTGTAACTAGCCACACCCGAAGGCGATTCCACAGTTACATCGCCCTGCTTGTCTTTNAAAATGGCGGTGAAATAATTGGCTTTATCAGCCTTCATATTGAAAGTCACTTTGCCCTTGGCACTCGGNGAATANTCCACCGTCCAAGTAAAATTTTCAGGCAAAACAACTGGATCCACGGGTTTGTCTTCACATCCAGCCAAAAACATTGACCCAATGCCAACAAACAAACCCAACACACCCAATTTCAATATTCCTCGCATCTTAGTTTTGCTTGATATCGTCTATGTAATATGTGCCCGCATTGGCCACATCCCAACCTGGGAACAACACCAAACGATTGAACTTCGTTGGATCTGCATCGCTGAAGTCAATAGAAACCTCAACCCACTGATTCGCCACCGTTATATCTACGTCTTTTTCGATAAATTCCGTTGTGTTATCGGCATTTTCCAACTTGATTCTCATCTTTCCAGTAGCAGGGGCATACACCTTTACAGTGATTTTCTTGTTCGTGGCAAAATTGAATTTGTTGGTCATGTTCACGAAAATACCTGCCCAAACTTCATTGCCGTGAACCGTTTCCAACACCTTCGCACTGGTATTGATACCACCCGATTTGGGGTTATTGATGATCGCATAAGAACTACCACCAAATGTGGTAAACTTAGGTTCTACACTCTCAAAATCAATGGGCAACGTATACGTAGGATCTGTACTTCCACCATTATCAACGGGGTAAGTATCAGGCACCAAACGCACATACCAAGCCAAAGCTGGGTTTGCCGCATCAATGTATCTCAAGAAAATTTCATTCTCAGTCATGCGAATCACCTTGTAAGTGTTCACACCAGTATAATAACCAATGAATGATTTTCCACTCACAGTCAACGTAGTGTCAGCACCCATCGTCAAAGTCCAATTCTGATTCATCTGATCCGCAAACGGTGCAGTGTAATCGGTTTTGGGCGACAAAGTAGCACCTGGGAAATTCGCGGCTTGACCCGAATTTACGTATACATCACCCTTGGTCATCTGGTCAAACGCAAACCCCTTCAAGTGAAATACAAACGCATCGTTGTACAAACCTGTATTTGATTTATCGTTCTTCTTAGCAGCCCAATACTCAGGATAATTGCCCGCAGCCCCAATCGGATTGGGACCCACACCAAAATGTGCTTCGCGCGTTGAATCAATTACCCAAGTTTTGTATCCCTTACCAGCACTTCCGCCTGTCATCATCGTGTACAAAGCGTTGTTCAACAAAGACGCATCGTCCTGTGCGATGGTGATCGTTTGCGTAGTAGAAGCGCTTCCACCCGAATTAAACACGGTCAATGTTACTGTGTAACTGCCCTTCAATGGGAATGTGCCCAATACAGTTGGACCTTCGTCTTTCGTGCCATTGCCAAAATCCCACTTGGCGATCAAGTTCTTGTTCTTCGCGTTAAACTCAATCACATTTGGATTGGCAGCCGTTGGCGCATAAGTGAATTCAGCGTCTGCAGCCGTTGGCGCATCGCCCAAGGATGGTTCATCTTCACATCCAGACAGTGCAAATGCAGTCATCACACTGAAAAAAAACATTTTTATTGATTTCATATTGCTAATTGTTTAAAAGTTAATATCCATTATTTTGACTCCAATTGCCACCCGCCAAATCAATCTCCACCTGTGGGATGGGGAACAATTCGTGCTTGCCAGTCACAAACCCAACCAATGTAGTTGCAGCCTGCTTGGTGCGAACCAAATCAAAATATCTATGACCCTCACAAGCCAATTCCAATCTGCGCTCGTTCCAAATGTCAGACACCAAAGTTTGGCCCGACGTGGTAACATCACCCAAATTTACCCGCTTTCTCACCAAATTCAAATAGGTCTTGGCCTTGCTCTCATCGGGCGATGATTTGCGCGCATTGGCCTCAGCCGCCATCAACAAAACATCCGCATAACGAATCACCTTGTAATTCACTGGGCTCGTTAAGTCATTGTCTGGCAATCCAATCTCCGCCTCTTTTTTGATGTACTTGTTGTTGTAGTAACCCGTATGTCCACCCGCACCCCTGGCATATGTAATGTCTTGAGGCTTCGCCTGCTTGGCGATAAACGCATCGATGTCCAAAATCGTCGCATCCCTGCGAATGTCACCCGCACCAAACGCATCGTACAAATTCTTTGTGGGCAAATTGTAGCTGTTGCCATCGCCGTAAATGGGGCCTTTGTACTGACGGATACCCTGAAAACCTGGACCCGCATTGCCTTCCAAACAGATCAAACAACCATATCCACCACCCTCAGCACCAGTATACTCAACGTCAAAAATGGTCTCCTTGTGGCCTTCATTGGCAACCGTAAACAACTGATTGTAGTTTGGTATCAAACTGTACATGTTTTGATCAATCAACGTTTGAAAAGTCACAGCAGCCTCGTCGAATTTGTCTTGATACAACTGCACCTTTCCCAACATCGCCAACGCAGCACCCTTGCTGATTCTGCCCTTCTCAGCCACCGTCCAATCCAATTTTGAAATGGCATAGTTCAGGTCCGATTCAATCTGCTTGTAAACATCCGCCTTTGGCGCACGATCCAAGGTGGTCACCTCATCAGCACCCAAACGCTTGTCTACCACCAACGGCACATCGCCAAAAAACTTCACCAACTCAAAGTAGTAAAACGCACGCAAGAACGAAGCCTGCGCCAAAATACCCTCCTTGCCTGGAAAATCAATCTTGTTCTTGTTCTCCATGATGAAATTTACACGCGTAATACCCGCATAATTCCAACGAAAAACATTCCTCAACTCCTGGTTCACAGCACCATGACTCATGTCGTCCAATTCATGCAAACCCTTGGTATCCGTTACGCTCTCCCCACCCGCAATGGTGTTGTCTGAGGCGATTTCACCGATCCAAACCGACATAAACGAACCCTGCATCAAATCATAAGCACCCGTTAAAGCACGCTGATAATCAACCGGAGTATTGAAAAAATTGTCTGCATCCTGAGTATACGCTGGATCAACATCCAAAAACTTCTTGCAGCTGTANGTTGGCAACAACAGAAGCCCNCAAACAAACGTAATTAAAATTGTCTTTTTCATCATTAAAAGCGAATTGAGAAGCCCAACATAATGGTTCTGGCCTGAGGGTAAAAACCGTTGTCGATACCCGCACCCAAAGCACCACCCACCGAACCCAAATCAGGATCGTAACCCATGTATTTGGTTAGGGTGTAAATATTATTGGCCGACAGATAAATCCGTAAACCAGTCATTTTCAATTTTTGCAATTGCTTGCCACGCAAAGTGTAACCCACCTGCAAGTTCCGCAACCTCAAGAATGAACCATCTTCTACATAGTAATCAGAAAACACGTTGTTCCTATTGAGCGATGTGGTTAAACGAGGATTTTCATTCGTGCTGTTCGGNCCAGTCCATCGATTGATGGTGTACGACAATTGATTNGCATATGGCTGTTGACGCTCATAGTTGCGCACGATTTTTTGTCCAACCGCTGCATACAACTGCATCGACACATCCCAACCACCGCGAGACAAACTCAAATTGTATCCCGCTGTAAACTTGGGCAAAGGAGAACCCAAACTCTTTTTATCGCTGTCGTCAGAGAAATTGATCGTACCGTCGCCGTTCAAATCTTTGAACCTAAAATCGCCAGGCTTAGCACCAGCCTGCTTCACGGGTGAATTGTCGATTTCAGCTTGTGATTGGAAAATTCCATCGGTCTGATAACCCATGAAAAAACCAATGGGGTAATCTACCTGGAAACGAGAAGCTACACCGCCACCCACACCAAAAGCTGCACCTGGGATATAATCAACCCCTTTCGGAGTGCTCATTACCACGTTCTTCAAATAAGCCACATTCAAACCCATACTCAAATTCCAACGCTTTTTCATCGAACCTTGATATTGCACGTCCAATTCCACACCACTGTTCGAAACATCGCCCGCATTGATGATCGGCGGGTAACTTCCAGGTCCTGCAGTACCCAAAACCCCAGACACATCGGGTTGAAACAACAAATCCTTGGTTTGCTTCACGAAATAATTCACCGTGGTGGTGAAATACCTACCCAATGTTAAATCCGTACCCACGTTGAACTGTGTGGTAGACTCCCACTTCAAATCCGGGTTGCTCGCACGACCAATCGCCACACCCTTTACAATGATGTCATTGAAAATATAATCGCCCTCACCGTTGAGCAAACCGCGGTAAGCAAAATTCTCGATCTGATCGTTACCACTCACACCGTAACTCATTCGCAATTTGGCACTGCGCATCCACTTCACGTTGTAAAAATCTTCGTCTGAAATCAACCACGCACCAGACAAAGTAGGGAACCATCCCCAACGAGCATTGGGTCCAAACTTGCTTGATCCGTCGCGACGTAAAATGCCCGACAAGAAATACTTGTTTCTGATATTGTATTCACTTCGAACAAAAGCCGATAACAGCCTTTCAGTAAACTCCCAAGAGTATACGTTGTTCAAGTAACCTCCTGCAGCCAAATTGGCCGAAATATCTGCAAAATCCAATGAATTGTTGGGAATGTTGTAAGCAGTACCGCCCAAATAATTGCCCCTGCGCTGAAACACAGAAAACCCTGCGGTGGTCTTCAACTTCCTACCCCCACGCCATTCGTGTTGGTGATTCATGAATGATTCAAAATTCAAATCTCCATAGGTGGCTCTGCCCTCAGAAACCGATGCACCACGCTCAATTTTGGTTCCCGGTGCGATTTCCACCATCGTTGGATCCAAATTCTCGTTCAATGCCGTGTTCTGCGCTTTGCCGGTTCCAAACCAAACCAAAGGAGAAAAAGCCTTGTTGTCTACCAATGCAAAATTGTAATTGAATCGATTGGTAAATGTCAAATTTTCACTCAATTCTGCGGTCAGCTCCTGCTTGCCCACAAACTTGTTCACCCATGCCCAGTTATAGGTATTCGCCATCTGCGCAAAAGGGTTGATAATGTCTGCTACCTCTTCTAAGTAGGTGTATTTTCCGTTCGAACCCTTAATTGGATCCGTTGGAAATGCATTAATCGTATTGTAAAGCACACTGCCGATACCGTTTTCAGGCAACCCAGAACGCTTTTCATTGGTGTACAAGAAAACACTGCTGTAACGCCATTTGTCCGACATACGCGTATCAAAATTTACACGGCCGTTGATCCGCTTGAAGTTGGCTTTCTCCAAACCCACGATACCCTGTTGATCGTATACGCTACCACCCACAGAATACGTTGATTTATCGTTACCACCACTCACCGATACGTTGTATTGAAACACAGGTGCCAATTTAAAAATAGAATCTTGCCAATTGGTACCTTCGCCCAACGAAGTGTTTTTGAATGGCATCGCTTCACCACCCGCCGCAAACATCTCGTTTTTCAAAATCGCATACTCCTTGGCATTCAACAAATCCAATTTCTTGGCCGTTTGCTGCATACCCTGAAAGCCCGAAAACTCCCAACGGGGTGCCGATTTGAGTTGACCCTTTTTGGTCTCAACGATGATCACACCATTGGCAGCACGTACACCATAAATACCCGCTGTGGCATCTTTCAACACGTTGATCGATGCAATGTCGTTTGGATTCAATGCGTTCAAACCCTCACTGTCATAAACCACACCATCTACCAAAATCAATGGATCGTTGTCGCCAAACGTACTCAATCCACGAATGCGAATACTGGAAGTACCACCCGGAGAACCTGAGTTCGTACTTACAACAACGCCTGGAATCTGACCCTGAAGCGCTTGATCCATCCTTGGGATGTTCAACTTCTCCAAAGCCTGCCCCTTCAAAGAAGAATTGGCACCAGTAAACTCCTTTTTTGTGGCTTTTCCGTAACCGATAATTAACACATCTTCCATCTTACCGGAAGTGTCTGTAGTGTTGACCTGACCCATCAAAACAGATGGTCCGTTTAAAGCGCAACAGGCCACTACGCATCGCAAAAACAATCGCATATTTTGGTAATTGGTATAAATTTATTGATTAAAAAAAGGGGGATGCAAACACCCCCCCTAGAAATATAAATTATGAAAAAATTAGTGCTTAATGAAGCGTTGAACAGCAGTACCCTCATTGGTTTCAACAGAAATCAAATAAGTACCAGATGTTAAACCTTCAGTTGAAATGCGAACCGCTGACTTTTTCACCATTTCTTCCAATACAACCTGACCGTTGAAATTCATCACACGAACAGCATTGATTACAGAACCGTTGGTCATAGCCACGTTGAAATCGCCAAAAGATGGGTTGGGGTAAATCATCAAACCATTAACAGCATTGTTCACAACACCGCTGGTTGGCGCAGTGGTTTTCACCAACTCGTAGTGCCAATATGCACCGTTACCAATTCCGATATCCACTTTCATGGTATCAGCAACAATCGATACTTCGTAAACAAGGGTATCTTTTGCACCAGTAGGAGCAGTCAACTCACCACCATTATACGCCTTGGGCAATCCCAAGTAAGAACCTTTGCCGATCAAAGTAATGGTTCCGTTGTCTTTGCTAGCTACCCACTTACCTGCGTTTGCACCATCATGAGGCGCTACTGGAGTACCACAAGCAAATGCACCACCCTGCCATCCTTCCAAGAAGGTTGAACCTTGCAATTCGTTTTTGAAGGTACCATCGGCACTGAAGCTGTAGATATCATCGTACTGACAAGCACGAACACCTACGATTTCAGCAGCTGGAACTTTCCACCATCCGAAATCGCCTTTGGCAGGACCTACCGCCATAGACGTTTCTACTGGACGTAATTTCCACAAACCAGTTGGGTTCAATTCAGGCATTTTCTTGCCCATTTCGAAGTGCCAGTAACCACCGCCAATTGAAATATCCAAAGACATTTTGTTGCCGGTTACAGATACTTCATAAGTAATAGAATCTTTGGCGTCCGCAGATTTTGCCAATTCGCCACCGTTAAAAACTTTGGCCAAACCCAAATAAGCACCTTTACCGTATACAGTAATGGTTCCTTTGGCAGCATTGTACTTGTAAGTGTAACTTCCGGTTCCATCATGAGGCGCAGCAGGTGTACCACAAGCGTTTGAACCACCCTGCCATCCTTCAAGGAAGGTAGAGTTTTGGAAATTCATTTTAAATGATCCATCGGCGTTGAAAACAAATTCATCGTCGAACTGACATGCACGCACACCGGTAATTTCCGCTGCAGGCACTTTCCACCATCCGTAGTCACCCTTTGCAGGGCCTACAGCCAATGAAGTTTCTACTGGCGACAATGTCCATGTACCAGCAATTTGAGCCAAGCTGCTACCAACAAGGGCGGCAAACAAAGCGATAGTAGTAATTTTTTTCATCATTTTTTCAGTTTTAATTGCTTCAAATATAACCGAATAATCTAGTTATGGTATTTTAAACAATAACTTTTTGGTAACTTTTGGGCGTTGTTTGATTTAATCTCATGAGAGTTTCCACAAAAAGACCCTCGTAGCCCCAAAAAGCACGGGTTTCAACAAAAAATGCCCGAACAAGAAGGTCCTATTGTCATGCAATTGTCATAAAAAACATCAACAACGCCATGAAACCGCTCAATTAAATCAGCGAACAAAAACACAAGACAAACAGAATTAAACCCAATTTGCACACCAATATTAAAGCCCAATAACCCAAACAAATACTGCGATTTCAAGTCTTTCAAAATGAACCCTAAAAACTTCAAATTTTTCAACACCTCAGACCTCCCTACCGGGCAGTACGTACTCACATTATTCGATCAAAACACCCAACCATTAGGGCGAACAGTCTTCCTTAAAAATTGAATCAATCGCAAAAAAACTAGATCAATCCCTCAAGACCACCACGCGTTCTGTGATCACTGCATTGGGCGCATTCACTCGCACCAAATAATCGCCAGAATACAATTTTCTTAAATCGAAATGTGCCATGGTACTACCTGCATATACAGTTTGTTGATCCATCACACGCCCCTGCAAATCCATCAATTCAACCACCACATTCGTTGATAGATACTTGGCAATTTGAACCACCATTACATCTGAAGACGGATTCGGATAAATCGCAACTTTCACAACCTCCTTTTGCGAGAGGCCATTGGTCTGAGGCACATATGTAGTCACCGCTTCCGTAACCGAAGTCACCTTCGACGCAGTGCGCACGCCATAATAAGTTGGACCAACAACATACGGATAGCTCGAATTCCATTGAGCGTCCACTGTAGCAAAATAGCAATAAATGCCATTGGGGTATTCTGGGGTTACACAAAAACGACCGTTGTGCTCATCCAAATAATCAGTTTGCTGTGCAGCGGGAGCCACGTACTCGTAATCCTCCCTAAACAAACCCAAAGGATAAGTTGAATTCACTGCCGGACCATCCACCACATCTGAACCATCGGCATAATGGGTTCTCACGGCAATGTTTCGCAGCTTATAACTGCTTTTCATTCGAACCAATTCTCCCGTACCATCCACATTCTTGAATCCATAGGCACCATATATCGGAAAACCGTCTACGGCATATCCCAATAACGGGGCATGTTGCGAACTATCAATCACATACAGGCCATCTGCAGCATACAAATCACAAACATTCGATATCACCTTTTTATCCAATTTAAAAGCCGATGGATTTTGGTGGTGGTGATAATTGCCCATCGCCGGATGTCCTTTCGCACAATCAAACCCTCCCCGTTCAGCCACTACCGCATCCCGATTCCAAACATTATCGCCCATCCCCATCAAAGGTCCCCCTTTTAACGCTTGCTGGGCATTGCTCCAACTCACCCCATCTCGATAATCAAACAGCGCAACACCATTGATGAAAATTCCAATATTACCGCCGGTCGTGTTGGTCGGAGTACCCGAATTTTTCACCGGCTTCAAAGACATTTTGAAAATCGCATTCTGATTTTGCGCCAAACTGGGATTGCCATCCAAAAACGGACCCGTGATATACGATGGTATACCCGTGGTTGTCACATACACCCAATCAGTTGAGTATTGCACCTTCTGAACATTCGCCAACACATCATCCGCCACCGGGGTTGAATTGCCTTTCACATAATGCCTACCCTTGATATTGGTGGTGTTTTGAATCCAATGAGTGATACCCGGATTGGTTTGGGCGATGACCGATCCGCTCAGCATCAACAAACAGAAGAAGTGTATTTTTCGTAACATACTGTCCCTTAGACGACAAAGTTCAAGCAATGACTCGCATTTTTTACTTTTTTCTTCAATCTCCTTTTCTTGGCGATTGTCGGGGATCCACAAAATCCTTGGAATACAAAAATTTCCGATCCGTCAATGTCAATAAAAAAACCACCAAATCCACTCGCTCATTGGCATCCAACGATATATCAATCACCGTTTGATATCCCTCACCCGATTCGCCCGAACCCACCAACTCGCCCGAACCACCCACCTTACTTATACCTCCTGCTTTGCTCAAACCACCACTTTCGCCCCGAACCACCAACCGCTTTCCCGAATAGCTTTTCACCACCTGATACAAAGTTTGAAAAGCCCCATTGTGCATATACGGAAAACTTACTTCCACATTCCGCAACGTGGGAATCTTCATGTGATATTCATCAGCCACCAAACCCGTCACCAGCGCCCTCCCCCTATCCAACCCACTCAACCCAACACCCAAAGAATCAACCCGCCGCAACCCGTCTGCCCAACCATTATACTCATACTCAGGACGGGTAAACAAGGGCTCGGCATGACATGCAGCACAAAATTTCTGATACAACGCATAACCCCTATTTTCTTGCTGGGTGAAGCGTACTTGATGCCTACGCATAGAATCGTAACGAGACTGATCACTCACAAAAGTAAGCTCAAACCGAGCAATGGCTTTTAACGCCAATGGCAATGAAATCGGCTGATTTTGATAAGCCGCAGCAAACAAAGTTTGATAACGCGGATTTTGTTTTATACCGCTCAAATAATCTTGCAGAGTCATACCCATTTCGGTGTGTGCGGCGATGGGCGCCATGGACTGTAACTCCAAATGTTGGATGGCACCGTCCCACATAAACCCAGATTGCCAAGCAAGGTTCATGAGGGCCGGCGCGTTGCGCCGACCCTCCCTGTCAAATACGCCGTGACTCAATTTATGGTCCACATGCGCAAAGGCCGTGTACGACGTATGACAGCTGCCACAGCTCACTTTGCCATCTGCCGACAGCGATTCATCGTAAAACAAGGTTCGTCCCAACGCAATTTCCGCATCCACATTCGCACCATTCGCAAATGCCATAAAAGGCTTTGGCCAACCCTCCCTCACCAATTTCTCATACCTATGCGCGACAAACTTCGCATCGCCAAATCCACCACCCGCATATCCCAAAATCACGCAACCACTCAAGGCAACACAAACAACCCCAATCCAACCGGTCCTTCTCATCTTCTTATTCCGGATGATTTCTTGGCCGCACTCTATTCAATTCTCTTCGATTCTGAGGCGACCCCGATTTCCCATAACCTACCCATTCTTCCTCCTGATGTATGCCTTCGGCGATCAATGAACAGTATCTGCGCCCAGCGGAGCTGGGCGACATCACACGCAACTCATCGCCCAAATTCAACAACAACGAATCCAATGTCCAAACAAAACCAAAACTACGATTTGAACGCCGCCGAGCATTTCCGTGAAATGGCTCAAGAAAAAAACCCATCCACATCATTGCCGTTTTATTCTCACCCTCAAATCCACCCAAATGCAATTCCAATTTCCGCTCACCCTCCGAATCCCGCAACAGTCCCTCCAATTTAAATTGAATATATCCTGATTGCCATGTCCAATACATCCCGTGAACAGGATCCAAATCGCCATCCATCACCCCGCCTCGCTGCAATAAACTATCCACACCAAACAACAACTGAACAATAAAATCGCCTTTACGAGCATCCACTTGGCGATGTAAACTTGCGCTATCAGCCAAATCCAAGAGCCATGCTTCACCTGTCCGATCCTGCTGTTTGCCAGAGAAATAAGGCGTAACGTACCAGCGCATTACCTCAGCTTTGAATTCCAAACCGCCCGGCAGCTCCGTCCATTGATTCAGCACCAAAGGCTTTCCCGCCAACGCAACCCGATGATGAAAATCCAGGCTTTGCGCTTGTANCTGACCCGTGGCNGCGAACAANAGTCCGAACACCCAGCGCCGAAGGCCCAAACCCAACAAAAAATCCATCATGATTGTATCAAATCTAGGGCAAATTACTACCTTATTGGCATTTTTTCACCACCCGGCCGATGTTCAAACATGTCGTTGAATTCAATCACCATTTCTTCAAATGCCTTCACCTGTCTACCCTTACACAAACCCTGAATTTGCTTAAAATGTGCCACGTGCAATTGATGTATTTCTGTTTGAAGCGACCCAATTTCTCTACAAATTTGTGCGGTCGCCGCCGAATCCATCCCATCAGTTACCCCTACAAAAAGCGTTTGCCTCAACGCATTGATTTTCCGCTCGCGTTCCCCAACGCCATTCCGATGCGATGCAATAAAACACTCATATTTTTCCACCTGCCGCTCATTCAATTGCAGCCGCGCGATGATCTCTTTCTTTGGACCTTCTCCGCCACCGCCCCGTCTGCCCGCGCCTCGGTTTCCCTGTAAAGCGCTCACCCAAAATCCCGCCACCACCAATACATTCAACACCAAAAGGGCCAACACCCAACGATTGTTTATCTCAATTTTCATGGTCATATAATTGTTCGGTTTGATTCAAAAAATCACCCATCAATTCCGCACTAGCAATATCACCCGTGCTGGGCCCTTGCAATGCACCCCGAATCACCATCACCTCCAAAAATACCACTACCAAGGCCGCAAAAATCCAAGTAACATTGAGTGACCAACCAACACTTTTCGCGCCCGATCCCAACATCGCCCCTTTCCATCCCAATTCTTCGCGATACGATTTTTCCTCACGCTTCGATTTAATCTTCGATACAACCCTTGAAAACACAAATGGAGACACCTCCACCCGATTCACACGATTTGCCGGCGCAAATGGATCAAAATCTTGTTTCTTTTTCATGATTTATAAAAGAGTTCTTGTTGAGCATCAACAACAAACTGCCTGTTGACTAGAGGCTTAGACGATACTTTTCTCATTTCCCTTCGCTTTTTTGTGAAAATTTGACCAGATTCTTCCTTGCCCGGCCCAACAAAGATTCCACCGCCTTTTCCGTTGTTCCCAAAATCTGTGCGGCCTCCGAAATCTCCAATCCTTCCATCCGCACCAATATCAAGGCCGTACGCTGTTTTTCGGGCAAGCAATCNATCCAACCAAACCACTGTTTTAATTCTTCTTTGTATTCCAATGCCACCCCGGGATGATTAAATTCCGTATCCTGCTGTGGCACCCACTGCGTAAACACATCAAAATATTGCAACACACCCCAACCCCGCTTCTGCGCACCCCTCAATTTCAACTTGTCCAATGAGCGATTCACCGCGATGCGATAAATCCAGGTTCCCAAACTCGATTTCCCCTCAAACTGCATACCCTTCTCATGAACCGCCAAAAACACATCCTGAACCACCTCTTCGGCATCTTCAACATTCCTCAGATGATTCAAGGCGATGTTGTAAACACGGTGAACGTGTTGTCGGTATATTTCTTCCAGAGACTGCAACGATTTTGTTTTTGTTCAAAAACAAGACGACAAAAATCACGGTCGTCCCCCCCAAAGAAAAAAAATTATTTCCTTAAAAATTCTTCACCACCAACAAACACGCGATCACAATGGTTGCGTCCCATGAAATACGGAATGGCTTGAATGGCATCGGGGGTATTGGTGGAGAAGAAGTGGGCGCGCTGGCCAACGGCCAGAGCGCCCACTTCTTCTTCGCAACGCAGCGCACGCGCCGCGTTGCACGTAATTGCATAAAACGCCTCCGCCGGCAACAACTTCATCTGCGTGCAAGCCAATGCCCACACTATCTGCAAGCTCCCAATCGGACTGCTACCCGGATTGAAATCCGTAGCCATCGCAAAAGGCAAACCCGCATCAATCAACGCCCGGCCCGGCGCATAAGGAATACCCAAAAAATAACTCGTACCAGGCAACCCCACTGGCACCGTACCCCCATATCCCATCTCCATCGACTCGCGCAACAACCCTATCTCCACCTCGCTACAATGCTCCAAATGATCGGCACTCCAACAGCCATTCGCCACCGCCACCTGAACACCACCCGTGAGCCCCAACTCATTCGCATGGATCTTCGAAGGCAACCCCAACACCGCAGCCGCCTTCAATATCCTATCCGTTTGCTCCATCGTGAAAAATCCGCGATCACAAAACACATCAATGTGATCAGCCAAACCCTCTGCCACCACCTTCGGTAACATGTCCTCAATCACCAAATCCACATACTTATCCGGCTCCCCCTTAAACTCCATCGGAATCCCGTGAGCGCCCAAAAACGTCGCCTTAATCACAATGTCAAAATCTTGCTTCAACCGCTTCACCACACGCAAAATCTTCAGTTCACTATCCGTTGTTAACCCATACCCACTCTTGATTTCTACCGTGGTTGTGCCATGTGCTATCATCGTCCGCAATCGCTCAGCCGCCTGAACATATAACTCGTCCTCATCCATCGCTTGCAACTTTCTGGCCGAATTCAATATCCCACCGCCCGCCGCCGCAATCGCCTCGTAACTCTCACCCCGAATGCGCATCTCAAACTCCTCATGCCTTGGCGCCGCAAACACGATGTGCGTGTGCGAATCCACCAAACCTGGCAACACCTCCACACCCCCCAAGTCAATCCGCTCCAAATCCATCGCAGCGCCCATCGCAAAAACA
>JGI24768J34885_10000129_pt1 | contig 20224 bp, 13 predicted proteins | sample LakOntMetagenome_FD_34885 | JGI IMG/M metagenome (IMG submission 34885) | reverse complement strand
ATCATCAGACTGATTCAATACACCAAAGTCCCAATGGTAATTCAAAACAGCTGGAAATACGGAACCATTGATACTACTCGTATTGGTCAATTTGAATTTTGGCAAAGCCACCGTTGTTTTCGTTGGGTCTGTCATAAAGCTAGCCACAGGTATGGGATACGCCTCAACAGTGGTTACTGAAGTGTCTTTACAGTTACCCGCAGTGTTGTTGGCCACTACCGATACATTGTATTTGCCTTGTGTGGGGTAAATCACATTCAACGGATTCTGCAAGTTTGAGGTATCTCCGTTGCCAAAATCCCAACGATACGCCATTTGATTCGATGCAATGCCGCGGTTGTCGGTTACATTCCATGTAGTAGTCAACGGTACGCAACCCGTTTGCATAGCAATGGGCGACAAATCTGGGTATTGGTGTAACACAATCTCGATGCTATCGCTGGCTGTTGGACATACGTCGTTGGTGATGGGTGTGGTTGTTACTTTCAAGAAGGCACCCTTCTGTACTTTGTCTTGTGCGCCATGAACGTACAATACATTTTCTGATGTATTTCCTGAGGCAAAGCTTCCATCGCTCATTGTGCCACTGGCGTGCTTTTGCAAGGTCCATTGAACCTTCGCATCGCTGTATTTGCTCGTACTTTGGATGGCAAATGGGCTTCCCTCACACGCACTCGCTGGCTTAGGTGTGGTGATGCTTATGGTGGGTTGATTTCTCACAAACAAACTGTACACCTCCGTATCTGAACATCCGTTGTTATCGGTATAGGTAAAGCGGAAGCTATGAGGACCTTCTACATTAGTAGCACTTCCCAATGTGAATGGATTAAAGCTCGATGCACCAGTAACCGTTACACCCGCGCTGGTACCTGTCCACACACCAGTAGCAGATGCAGGCTTGGTCTGTGTGGTATTGATGCGTGTATTCAAATCCAATGGGCTGCCACTCACACAAATCGTGGTAGGACCCATCAACACCGCATTCGGGGTATCGTTCACATAGATATAGAAACTGTCTTGCTTCAAACATCCGGTGGCTGCATTGCTGTATTTGATCATCCAAGTACCTGTTCCAAAAGATGGCAAGAACCTGTGGCCTAAAATCAATTTGGTACTGCTTACTTTGGGGTCGTTGCGATCGTAGTTGTACTCTGTGATTGAATATACTGAACCGTCACCATCTGTGGCTTGCGCGCCGTTCACCTTGATGAAGTCATACAACTCCATCGTATCCCAGTTGATACACACTGGGTTGGGGCTCGTTACTTTGATGGTTGGCTCAGGAATGATTTTAATCAATACTGAATCACAGGTCAAACATCCGGTGAGCTGATCCTCTACACACAACTGGAACTTATAATCTCCTTGGTAGTTGTCTTGGGTAGGATCTCCAAACTTGAACACCCAACTTGGTGTACCGAATGGATTTTCATTCACCAATATCGTAGACGGATCGATACCTCCTGGCAAGTCTTTCACGGTCCAATCTACCTTGATACCAATTTTCACTTTCGGACGGAAGGTGATTTGATCCATGTTGATTTGACCCAAATCTTGACAGAATGAACTATCATGAATGTCTACCATTGGGTTTCCGTTGATGCGTTGAATCACACTATCCACATTCACACAACCATTGGTATCAGTGAATTGGGCATATACTTTGGCTTGGAAACTGTTTCCGTTTTGCAATTGCGCGTTGTTCAAGTACGTAGTTTTGAACAAATGGCGACCTACCGTCAATGAATCAATGAAGTTTCTGGCAAAACCTGGGCCTGGGCTGGTTGAGGTGGTGGGTTTGGTATTTACGTTGTTCGAGGTCTTGTTCTCAAAAGCCCACATGCGGGTACTTGAGCTCTTGCCTTGGTTGAAGAAGTTGTTTACTTCAATGTCACCGTACACAAAACACTGTGCCTTCAAAGGTTTAGGATCCCATTTCACAAATGGCAGGGTGTTTACCTTGATTTCCATTGTGTCCAAATCCATACACTCCTTTCCACTCTGAGTTACCTTGGTCATTAATTCATAATAGAATTTCTGTGCGGCGCCCCCAGTGGGGTTTGTATTGTTGGGCTTCACATTATACTTGGTATTGCTGCCCAGGGTTTTACTGCCTGTGATGTCTTTCCAAGTATAGTTACCCGTTTCTAGGAAGGGTCTGTGACTTGCGGCGATGTCTGTGCTCTTTTGATTACAGATCACTTGATCGTTGCCAGCCAAACTCACTACTGTGTCATTCACGTACAATATGGCAGTATCTCGCTGGATACACTTCCATTTGGTCTCCATCACCACTACTGAATAGGAACCCTTTACATTCACTGTGAGCGTACGGGTGGTATCTCCNGTATTCCACTTATACTTCACCGTATCTGCGTTTTGGGCATCAAAGGTGGCTGTCTCGTAGGTACATACGCGTTGATCCGGNCCNAGNCTCAANNTNGGCAATGGNTTTANGAATATCGTTGCTGTATCATAGAAAATACATCCATCGCCATCNGTAATTCTAATACGAACTGTTGAATCTCTGTTGATGTTGGGGATACTCAAATCACTCAATGTATCACCGGCAATGTGGTATTCTGATTTCCAAGGTGTTTTGGTACCAGTATCCTTTACGATTCTTGTCCAATAGTATTTGAAATTCGGCTTACCATACAACACGTTCGCCTTCAATTTCATGGTTGTACCGAAACAAGCAAAAGTATCTGCATCGGCCATCACCACTTGTGGCGGATCGGGAATGATTACGGTATCTCTGTAAATGGTTGGACAGTTATCGCTGTTGTTCACGGTATGCACAACGATGTACTTACCGCCACGATAGAAAATCATGGTATCAGATTTCTTGGTACTGTAGAAAATCTCGTTTGATCCCAGGCTATCTCTCACACTCCATTTAAATTGTGGAACACCTTTGAAAGCCGCACTTACCTGGGCCGCCATGGCAAATTTACCACAAGCCAAATTGGTGTATTTGCGGGTTGAAAACGCACGAGGGTTTACTTTTACTTTGAAACTTCTGATAGAAATAGAGGGTTTGGGACAGTGTTCATCGTTTACAGTTACTGTAAATGAATAAGCCACATCAGAAGCCATCCCCACTGAGGGGGTCCACTCAAAATCGGCATATGCCTTGCGTTTTTCCGGCCAATCACTCTTGTTGGCTACGGTAAACTTGGCACCGGGGATACCCTTGTTCCATTTTAAATTGGTGGTATCTGGTACTGTTTGATAGGGAGAAAAAGTTTCGTCATCCGATTGCACCTTAAATTTNATGGTTTCCCCTTCACACACTTTATAGGAATAAGGACCATCGATCGTGGGTGCTTTGTTATAACCGCAATCGTCTTTAACCACTATCTGCATGTCCCGCCGCGTTTTACCTACCCATTTCCAAACATTATTAGTATCTCTCCGCCATTCTGTCATTTCCATAACCAACACTGCAACTTCATCACATTTTGTGGGTGTAAAAATCAAATCTCCTGTGCCGGTATCCATGAAAAAGCCCCTAGGTGGTTTTGTTTTGGTATTTGGAGCACATTTGATAGTTGTAGGCGGAACACAATATGGTGTTAATGGATACTGTGCGGTAAATGGGCTTGAATAAGGTACCGATGTATTGGGAACACTAGACAATGCAGGTACCATGCGGTAAGATATTGAATCATAATCCACCGTATCTATCGCTCCATTGTTGTAATAATAGGCCTGATTGCAACAAGCATAACCCACAGGTACGTTCGATAATTGGGGTGAAGTATTACACTTCACTTTCATCTTGTTCACATTACAAACATTAATGGTAGCGGTTGTCCAAAAATCCGCCCAAGTTGCTCCCGTGGTTATAGCCGCATTTCTACAACACTGGTTGTAGGCAAATGTTAAATCACAGTAGGTTGTACCCAAACCCACACCCGTAAATGGCGATTTTGAAATATCTATGTTCGCCTCATAAGTATGTTCTTCAACCCCATCGCCGGTGTAACTAGTATTTTGCGGACTACACGGACTGCTTGCAGTAGAACAACGCGGCGTAATATCACGGATTCCCACGCGCGACATTGAAATTGAATATCGCGAGGTAGATTGACCTTGATTATTACCGGCATACCAATATAACAAACTCCAAGATGGCGGAGCACTTGCACCCCTACAATCCCTATAAAATTTGATAATTAGCTTATACTTACCACCACCCAAACATTGATAACCCATGTCTGAACCCATTACGTGATCCGCTTTAACACCCAACGAACACAACAAAAAACCAAGAAATAAAAACCAGGATTTTAGCCTAGCGATCGCGATCCAATTGGAGTTTATTTTTACCATACTGATTTTACGAAATTAAATTAGTTCATAGTGAGTTACAAACATTATTTTTTGCATTTATCGCAAAAAAGCATACTGTAAAACTGCCACTAACATTCATGATCGTTAGACGCCAATTTTGACCAACGCGAAGCATCGTGGATCAGAAAAATTACATAATTTAAAATTTCAATACTTGCTTCATCGTTTGCCAAACCAATTTCTTCTTTTCTACATCCAAACACATGCTCTGAAACGATGGAAATCTCAACATAATCCCCTTTTCTGTTGGCTTGGCCTTGTAAAGATTTGGCACGTTCTGAATATCTCTATCAGACCAAATAAATATGATGGGCGACAGTCGATCGCCCTGTAAAGACAGCTCGTAAGCATCTATGTTGGGCAACAACATTTTCTCGATGTCTTCTGGTATTACTGGCTCTTGATTCACTTTTAGTGCCGACATCAACTTATGGTACGATGCGTCCACATTCGTATCCCACTGTTGGTCTGCATCGTCAAAAAACATATTAATCAATGTTAGGCTAATCATTTCTTCTTCATTTGGGTTGATTTCAGATAATATTTCTCCCCCTTTTTTTAAGGAAATATCACTACCAGCGGGGGGCGTCACAATGCTTGTAGTACTCGCAATTACTTCGGATATCAATTCACCATCAACGGGTTGTGTAACCGCATGTACCTCTCCCTCACCTTCTCCAAAATAGTAAACCCCCTTTGAAAACAAATCGGTAAGGAGCAGCGGATTATCAACAAATTGGTGTTTTTCTGACATTGGGAATGAAATTGATTTAATTTTGTGCAAGATGAGTTTCGAAATTACGATTGAAAAAACACAAAATAGTAGAATTCAGCAATTCGATCCAGAAAATATTGGATTTGGCAAAATTTTTACTGACCACATGTTTTTGGCCGACTGGAATGGCAGTGAATGGGTAAACCCCAGAATTGTACCCTATGGCCCGCTCAGCTTGAGTCCAGCCACTAGCGCAATCCACTACGGACAATCCATTTTCGAAGGAATGAAAGCGTTCGCCAACAAAAAAACGGGTGAGCCATTGTTGTTTAGACCGAGAGAAAATTGGAAGCGATTGAATCGATCTGCAGAGCGGATGGTGATGCCTGTAATCCCCGAAGAACTGTTCATGGACGGCCTCAAAACACTGGTTGCTTTAGACGCAAATTGGATCCCTAAAACAGAAGGTGGATCTTTATACATCCGTCCTTATATGTTCGCCACCGACGATTTCATCGGTGTAAAACCCTCAGAAACATACACATTCTGCATTTTTTGCTGCCCAGTAGGCCCATACTACACAAAGGCACTCAAAATAAAAGTGGAAGAAGAATTTAGTCGTGCTGCACCCGGCGGCGTGGGATTCACCAAATGCGCAGGCAATTATGGCGCTGCGATGTACCCCACACAAAGAGCGCAAAACGAAGGCTACGACCAAGTTTTATGGACCGACCCCCTCACCCACACATTGGTGGAAGAAACCGGAACCACAAACATGTTTGCCGTTTTCAACAATGAAATCATCACACCCAAATTGGGCAACACCTTGTTGGCGGGTATCACGCGCGACAGTGTCATCCAAGGCTTGAGAGAATTGGGTCACTCCGTGATTGAACGTGAATTATCCGTATTGGAATTGATCGAAAGATTACAAGCCGGGGAACTTCACGAGATTTTCATCACTGGAACCGCCGCTACCTTGATTCGCATTCAGGGCTTTGGCCACCAATCCAATTATCATGAAGTTTTAGACCAAGGCAATACCAACGTATCAGATGCTATCAAACAATGGCTCGATGCGATTCGACTTGGCGAAGCAGAAGACATTTTTGATTGGAACGAAACGGTGTAATCTTTTGATTGGAACGAAACGGTTAAATCCGTTGATTGGAACCAAATGGTTCAATCCACGCCAAACGTGTGTAAGAAATTTACGCTCGATTAAAATCTATGCAATACACTTACGCCAAATCCGGTGAGTGTTTTACCCCGCGTCTTTTTGGCTACCTGATCGTTGAACGTTTGATACATCATGTTGGGCTCTAGGATCAATATCCAATCTTTATAAACCGATATCGCTGGACCCGTTGCCAATTTCATATCCAACGTAAACATGCGTTGCTGCTGAATGGGCATAAATTCTGTTTTTCCAAAGAAATCCCCAGAGGTCTTTAACGTCATTCCGGGATTCACTTGAGCACCCACTCGCCATGCCATTTTACCCAGCATAAAGTTATATCTCAACGCAATTGGGATGGCGATTTTATTGATGCGATAATTGATTTTACCCATTTCCTCAACCCGAACCTGGTTGTAAGTGGTATCGTACACACGCACCGATTGAACGGGAGGAATCATCACTACCACATCATAGGTATCTATTTCCATTCTCTCCTCAAATTCCCTCGTTCTCCATTCACCATTGCCAATCCATTCGCCGTAACTGAATCCACCGCCCACCATGAAACCGCTTCCAACATCTTTCAATATCAAGCCGTGATAATTGGCGTGGTACATATTTCCCAACACACTCAATCGATCATCTTCATTGAAATTGATCACCACTTTACTGCCGGTAGTGGCCGACATCTCAGCATACCATTTGGATTTGAGCAATTCAGGGTCCCAACTTCTTTCATATTCACCTTCAGGAATTTCTACGTACGTTTTTTCCGGATCCGATACACCAATTTCCACCAACTTCAACCCTTGGGGATCGCACAACATATCTTGGTGCGCAGCTTCAGATAAATTGGTTTGATTAACCAACGGCGATTCTGCTGTAGAAACAACGAGTGAAACGGGCGATTCTGCCTTGGCCATAAATCTCGATAACGAAGAATTGGTCCCACTCTCAATAGACTTGGGCATTTCGGGCGATGCGATTTCAGGGATCTCAAATCCGGGCGATGCGGTTTCGATTTTTGACACCGTAACTACCCGCCGCGAAGACAAAGCCCTCTTTCTTGCTAACGAAACTGCGGATTCTGTTGACCCTATTTCCGGCGATACCGATGCTGAGCCCAATGTCAAGGTCTGAGTTTTATCTAAAGTGCCTTTCTGTGCGAACTTGGGTTTGTAAACGGATTTAGAAAAGGCCATCTGGGGGGCTTTTTCGGGTGATTGATCCGTTGAAACCCACAACATGCCCAAACCACCTACCACAAACAACCCAGCAACTACGGCAAAAGTGGGAATCCAAAATATGGCGCGACGTTTTTTACGTTTGCGCTTTTCCATCACCGCCTCAAACGAAACGCGATCATTGAAAGGGGATTCCAAATCATGGAGTTTGTTTCTCAAATCTGTATGTAACCTTTGATTTTCCATGATTATGAAGCCAATGACCCTCCTTCAGCTTTGTCTATGGATTGTTGCAGCACCTTACGGGCTTTTGAAAATTGCGACCTGCTAGTTCCTTCGTCGATACCCAACATGTCTGCGATGTCTTTGTGAGAATAACCCTCAATCGCATACAAGTTAAATACGGTACGATATCCCACTGGCAGCGCCTCCACCATTTTCATGATTTGATCTACTTGCAAATTGTCGAACGCATCATCTGTGTAACCCAACCGATATTCATCCTCCGTGATGGACGACCAAATGTGCTTTCTCGCCCGAATTTTATTAATACACAAATTCACAGCCACTCTGCGCATCCATGTTTCCAATGAACTTTGGAATCTGAATTTCGCTAGGTTGTCGTATATCTTTACGTAGGCTTCCATAAGTGCGTCTTCGGCTTCTTCTTGACTGTTACAATATCTCAAACACAATGACATGATTTTTTTCGAGTATCGATTCCACAACTCTCGTTGGCAAATTCGATCCTCGCGAATGCATCCATCTACCAATTCTTTTTCCGTCATTCGATATCGTTAAACACATCTTAAAAAATGCCTGTTGCCACAGTTAGACAATGGCAGTACAATTTTCGTGGCTTTGTTTTTGAAATATTTTTTTTTGCCCCGCAATATCGCAAACTCTTGGATGGTTTTCCACAAATCGAAGGGAGAAAATATTTGGTTACATTGAAGTGGATTGCCTTGTTTTGCAAGATGATACCAAACTCATTGAAAAAAGTGGCCACGGCTGTTATATGCTTCGCTATACATTCGATGTCATGGGCTCAAAAAGACTTTTCCAAAGGATTTGAGCATTCCAATGAGGGTATCGAATTTGCCCAATCCATCGTCAAAAAACTTTCGTTCAGAAAGCAATTGGCCCAAACACTCATGGTTCCGGCTTGGAGCAGAGAACTTCGGGCCGATGAAATGTTGGATTCACAGCTATTCCAGAAGCGATTGCTCTATCAAATAAGAGAGTGCGGTGTGGGTGGCATCATTTTCTTTCAAGGCCAGCCCCTGAACCAGGTATACCTCACCAATTATTTCCAACAAGAAAGCGAATTGCCGTTGCTCATCGGTATCGACGGTGAATGGGGTCCTGCGATGCGATTAACGGGCATGGAAAAATATCCCTTCCAAATGACCCTAGGTGCTACTTTCAGTACCCATTTGGCCTACGAAACGGGCAAATCCATGGGCAAACAATGTAAGCGATTGGGCATTCACATCAACTTCGCCCCGTCCATTGATGTAAATACCGAACCCAACAACCCCATCATTGGTTTTCGCAGTTTTGGCTCAGACCCTCACAATGTGGCCCAAATGGGTTCTGCGCTGGCCAGTGGACTTCAATCCGAAGGTGTTTTGGCCTCAGCCAAGCATTTCCCTGGTCACGGCGATACAAAAACCGATTCTCACAAAGACCTTCCGGTGGTTACCAAATCGTTGAGTGCATTGCTTCGCGATGATTTGGCGCCCTTTGAAAAGTTGATTTCTGATCGAGTAGCATCCATCATGGTGGCCCATTTAAAGGTTTTATGCATCGATTCTACCTCTACACTGCCCTCTTCCATTTCGCCGAAATACGTTTCACAATGGCTCAGGCACGATTTGCGATATCGAGGTCTAATCATCACCGACGCACTGAATATGAAAGGCGTTGCCAAGGTGGGCAGTCCGGCCGATGTGGCTTTATTGGCGCTCAAAGCTGGCAACGACATCATTTTATTCCCCGAGGATGTGGTTGGATTTTTGGATTCGGCAGAGAAAAGCCGAAGCAAAGGAGACATCGATAGCGCCGAAATTGCTGAGCGCGTAATTCGTTTATTGGCAACCAAATACGATTTGGGATTGTTTAAAAATCGCTTTGTAGATCCAGTAAATCTCGAAAGTGATCTATTAACCATCAAAGGCGAATACAATGATTTATACGCTCAACAAATTGCCGATGAATCAGTGATTTATTGCAGAATCAAATCAAAAGACAGCAGCTCACTCATTGAATCGCCCCGATTCATAACATCCGGTGTTCAAAGCGACACTTTGATTTTGGTGGTGATTGGCGATAGCATCCCAAAAGAATTGATTCCACAAATTCAACAATATAGAATCGGTCAGATACATAGCATTCGCCTTCCGTGGAATGCCACCAAAAATCAGATCGACAGCAGTTTGTATGCTTACCAAAGCAGCGAACATCTATACATCGGATTGGACTGGCCCACCTGGGGCAACAAGTCACGAGGCATTCCATCGCCTTGGCAATCAGCTTTGAGCAACATCAAAAATGGATTTTACATCCACTTTGGGCATCAATACGGCATACAAACGTTGAGCAATACCACTTGCACAATGCCCATTGTTCTTGCCCACGAATACAACCAACGATCATTGCGCGCTGCCGTGAGAATGTCGTTTGGGCTCTCACACCATTACGGCGCCAACAACAGTGGGTTGTTGCAGTTACAAAATGAGAATTTCAAAACCGACCTTCACTACGCCAACGGAAATTTGAATGGCTATGATCCTGCCCTGCCCTGTGTCTTGGATTCGATGATGAAAGAGGGATTGGCAAAAGGGATTTTCCCATCAGCACAGCTTGTGGTTTTAAGAAACGGGCTCATTGTATCAAACATCTATGTTGGGCAAGTCAAAGACATGATGGGCAATGAGATAGAAGCACACCAAGACCATGTTTATGATGTGGCTTCAATCACCAAAATAGCGGCCACCACGCTGGCTTTCATGAAAGTTTACGAAAGCACAAAGGGATTGTCTCTCGATCAAAAATTGGGTACACAATGGAAAGATGCAAGCATCAAAAATGGTCCATTGGCATCCGTCACTTTCAGAGAACTCCTCACACACCAAAGTGGTTTGCCCCCGTTTTTACCGCTTCAAAAAATGGCCATAAATGCCGGTGCGAAGTGCGTCCCTTGTCAATTGAATGAAGCACCCCAACAATCGCAAATCACGGTGGGTGAGAACAACCAGCCCCAACAGTTTCAAATTGGACCAGGCATGTGTTTGGAAAATCGTTGGAAAGACTCCGTTTGGAAATGGACTACCGCAACAATGCCCAACAGCAACAAAGAATACGTGTACAGTGATGTCAACATGATTTTGTTGGGCAAATGGGTTGAATACAAAACAGGGATGCCTTTGAACGAATTTGTTGATAAGCATTTTTACCAACCCATGGGATTGAAAAACATGACCTTCCATCCAGAGAAACACGGGATTCCGCTTCATCGAATTGCACCCACTTTGATGGATTCTTTGTGGCCCCGGGGCGAAGTTCGTGGCATCGTCCATGACCCTAGCTCCATGATGATGGGCGGGGTCGCAGGCAATGCCGGTTTGTTTTCCAACGCAATGGACCTCGCCAAACTGATGTATATGCTGCAGGAAAAAGGACATCCCATTGATGGCGGCGGCTACCTATTGCGTCCTTCCACCGTGGATTTGTTCACCCGAATTCACAATACAAAAGGTAAAACTGGATACAGGGGTTTGGGATTCGATAAACCCAACGGCAAAGAGGGCAACAAGGCCAATGTATTTGAGGATGCACCGGGTACTTTGTTCGGACACAGTGGCTATACAGGCACTTGGGCTTGGAGCGATCCCGCCAACGAACTCACGTTTGTTTTTTTATCGAACAGAACCTACCCCAGTGAATCGAACAAAAAAATCTCTCAACTCGGTTTTCGGGGCGATTTACTCAAGGCGATTTACGAGCGATTGGATTTGGTGAAGTAATTCAAGTCCAACCCAGCCAGATTTCCACTGCTCATGAGCAACACAACCACGGGTTGATCGGTTGTTGTTTCATCTGATAGCCAAGACATTAACGCACCAAGGTCATTCATGGCCTTACCTTTTCCAAACCGGGATTCCACCGTTTCTTTTGAGGGCACTTCAATGCGTTTGAGTTCAAATACGTGCGGATCAAACAAAATACAAACCGCATCGGCTGGATCCAAAGTACCCTTGTATCGACCCATGAAATCGGGATTCAAGCTGCTGTAAGTATGCACTTCAAATACCGCCAAGAACTTGTGGTTGGGGTATTGCTCCCTCACGGCGGATACCGATGCTTGTACTTTTGATGGCGCATGGGCAAAATCCCTGATCACGGTGAGATTTTCAGTTTCAAGAATGGGCTCCAATCGCTTGGCCGTGCCAGGAAAGGTTTCCAATGCGGTCCATGCTTCCGCTTCCGTAATGCCAATGGTTGATGCCATCTTCACTACCCCCGCCGCATTCTGCAGATTGTGTCGGCCATAGAATGGCAATTGATACTTTTCTCCATTCACCGATACGATGGTACCCCCTTTCACATTTTCATATTCTGGCGCATCGTAACTTTCTTGTTGAGGAAATCCACTTTTTTCTGCGATGTGTTTCAGCTCTGCATCCCCATCGAACCAGAACAAATGTCCGCCCGGTTGCAACGTATCAATCAGCAATGAAAATTGATTGTGATAAATTTCTTCAGTGGGAAAAACGTTTACGTGGTCCCAAGCGATGCCGGTGATCATGGCCGCATGGGCTTTGTAATGAACAAATTTGGGGCGAAGGTCTAGGGGCGATGTGAGGTACTCGTCGCCTTCGATCACGATGAGTGGTGCATCGGACAATCGCACCATTCGCTCAAAGCCGGGCAATTGTGACCCCACCAAATAATCAAAATCGCGATACGCTTTCAATATGTGCATCAACATGCCTGTGCACGTGGTTTTGCCGTGACTTCCGGCCATCACCAAACGGGTTTTATTTCTGCTGTGATGGTAAATAAATTCCGGAAAACTGAAAGTTTGTATACCCAATTCCAAAGCACGCAATAGCTCTGGATTGTCTTGCTTGGCGTGCATTCCCACGATCACACCGTCTAACGCAGTAGTGATTTTATCTGGGTGCCAACCGTATTTTTCGGGCAGAAGTCCTGCCAATTGCAATCGAGATTTGGCGGGTTCAAAAATTTCATCATCGCTACCGGTTACGTGATGATTGTTGTGTTGTAGCTCCAAAGCCAAATTGTGCATCACTGCCCCACCGATCGCAATAAAATGATAATTCATGTGTTTGAAGAACGAAACTACCAACTTGCGCGATTCTTTCAAACAAAGCCGAGGAAAATTTGCTATTTTTGTAAAATATTTAATAGACCGGAATGAAAATCCTTGCTTGCATCAGTGTGGTTCCGGATACCACTACAAAAATCACATTCACCGATAACAACACACAGTTTAACACTGCGGGTGTTCAGTACATTTTAAATCCATACGATGAATTGGCGGTCACTCGCGGTTTGGAGATTGCAGAAGCCAACGGAGGAACTTTAACCATTGTACACGTGGGCAAAGCCGAGGCAGAACCTGTGATTCGTAAAGCGTTGAGTATGGGAGCCAACGAGGCCATCAGAATCGATGCCGAACCCACCGATGCCCAGTACGTGGCAGAGGAAATAGCAAAAATCGCATCGGGCTATGATTTGATTTTAACGGGCCGCGAAAGCATCGACTACAACAGCGGTGTGGTTTGTGGTATGTTGGGATCATTGTTGGGTATTCCATCCATCAACGTAGTGACAAGAATTGATTTTGCCGATGGAAAATTCTCTTTCGATCGCGACATTGACGGTGGCAGAGAGTCTATCACCTGCGCAGGTCCTTGTGTAGCAAGCGCTCAAAAGGATTTGTGTGAACCGCGTATCCCCAATATGCGTGGCATCATGGCAGCAAGAACCAAACCCTTGCAAGTATTGGCACCTCAAGCCAACGCAAACTTTTCACAATGCACGTCTTACGAATTGCCAGTGGCAAAATCAGGCGTGAAATTGATCGACGCCCAAGAGGCAGGTAAACTCATCGATATTTTAAGAAACGAAGCCAAAGTCATTTAATATGTCAGTACTAGTTTTCGCTGAAATCAGCGACGGAAAATTCAAAAAAGCCACTTTCGAGGCAGTATCTTACGGCAGACAGGTTGCTGATATGTTGGGTACCGAAGTGGTGGCCTTGGCCATTGGAAACGGCGTTAACACAGCCGATTTGGGTCAATACGGTGCGCAAACCACCATCCACATTGCATCGAGCGAATCTTTCACGCCAGATGCTTATGCGGTAGCAGCAAACGCCGTTGCAAATGAAGTAAACGCTTCCATTGTGATTGTGAGCAATACCTACACCGGTAAATCCATCTCTCCAAGATTGGCGCAATTGATGGGTGCATCTTTGGCAACAAACGTAGTAAGCCTACCAAACACCACACAAGGTTTTGTGGTGAAACGCGGCGTATTCTCTGGCAAAGCCTTTTCTTTTGTTGATTTACAGCGCGATAAAAAAGTCATTTCCATCACCCCCAATTCATTTGAGTTGGCCACCTTTGATTCAACTGGCACAACAACCTCTACCAGCGTAAGCGTGGGAAGTTCAGGATTGACTATCACTGCCGTGAACAAAGTAACTGGTAAAATCCCCCTCACCGAAGCAGAAGTTGTGGTGAGTGGTGGCCGTGGTATGAAAGGCCCAGAAAACTGGCACATGATTGAAGAATTGGCCACCGCCCTTGGCGCTGCCACCGCTTGTTCAAAGCCAGTGAGCGACATGGAATGGAGACCACACAGTGAACACGTGGGTCAAACCGGTATCACCATCAAGCCCAACCTATATATCGCCATCGGTATTTCAGGTGCCATTCAGCACTTGGCCGGTGTGAGTTCAAGCAAAGTAATTGTTGCCATCAACAAAGACCCTGAAGCACCCTTTTTCAAGGCGGCGGATTACGGCATTGTTGGTGACGCCTTTGACATTTTGCCACAGTTGATCAACGCTGCAAAAAACTAACCCTTACCCCATTACATCCCTATGAGCAACCGCGTAGAAATGGTCATACGAAACATCGTACCAGCGCATTCTCATGGTGCTTATACTTTGTATCTTAAGGAGTTAAACGGCAATCGCATCCTCCCCATCATCATCGGAGGNTTTGAAGCGCAAGCCATCGCCATGGAACTTGAAGGCATGAAACCCACAAGGCCCATGACNCACGATTTGTTTTCAAANGCCTTGCGNGAGTTCGATATAACCGTTACCGAAATCAACATTCAACAGCTCGATGAAGGCATCTATTACGCCGGAATCACCTGTTTGTGTGTGAATGATTCAACGTCGAAATTGGTTGTCCTCGACTCCAGAACCAGCGATGCCATCGCCATGGGCATCAAATTCAGATGTCCGATTTTTTGTGTTGAGAAAATCCTCGATGAAGCGTCTTACAACGACGAACGAAGCGATGAATTCGATGATGAAGAAACCCCAGGACAGTTGGTTGATGATTTGATGGAACCCACCGCCAATGTGGCCTCAAACACCGGTTTTGCCAAATTCCCAATGGAAGAGTTGGAGCAAATGCTCGAAGACGCCATCAACGATGAAGACTATGGCAAGGCAGCAAAAATTCGCGACGAAATCAAGCGCAGAAACGGATAACGATGTCGATTTACTTAGTTAACAACTCAATAGTCTCTGAAGACACCCCCCATTTCACCCCCAACAGTCGCGGCTACCGCTACGGTGATGGTTTTTTTGAAAGTTGCACAATGTGGCAAGGTAGAATATTACAATTGCCCCTACATGTAGACCGTATCAAAAAATCAGCCCTGTTATTGAAAATCAACGTCCCCATCTGGTGGGATGAAATTTCTTGGGAAACATCGGTGCTGAAAGCTTGTAGCGAAGCGGGTTGGACATCGGCGCGGATCAGGCTTACCTTTTTCCGCGAATCTGCTGGATTGTATACCCCCAACCAAATGGATGCCACCATGGTTACGGAGATTCAGCAAACCCAAAACAATTCCGCTTATCCATGGAACGAACAAGGCCTCACTTTGGGCACCTACAAGGAAGTGTCCAAAAACAACAACTTCACCTCTACCCTAAAAACCTGCTCAGCGCTAACCTACACCCTAGCCGGATTGTATGCCAAGGAACATGGACTAGATGATGTTGTCATTTTCAACGATTACGGCAGACCCTGCGAAACGGTGGCCTCGAATCTGTTTGTAGTGAAAGGCGAATTCATTCTCACCCCACCCATCTCAGAATATTGCATCGATGGTGTCATGCGCAAAGTGGTCATGCACCTGGCAGACGCTTATGGATACAGCGTGCAGGAACGCCCCCTTTCAGAAATCGATTTAACTTCAGCGGAAGAGATTTTTACAACCTCCGCCACCCGCGGCATTCGCTGGATTAGCAATTTCCAAGGTAAAGTGCTGAAAAATGCGGTTGCCAAAGTCCTTTATGACCAACTAACCAAAGGGCTTTAACCCTTATTTAGCGGTAAACATTCGGTAAACATGAATCAATGAGCAGACGGAAATTAATCCGCCTGCAAGAAAGGATAGCGATAGTCGGTTGGTGGCACAAACGTCTCCTTAATGGTACGCTGACTCACCCAACGAAGCAAATTCACCTTCGCACCCGCTTTGTCGTTCGTTCCACTGCCTCTTCCACCACCAAAAGGTTGCTGACCTACCACCGCGCCTGTTGGCTTATCGTTGATGTAGAAGTTGCCCGCACTGTTTCTCAAAGCCCAGGTTGCATCGGTGATGGCCTGTCGGTCTTGCGCCAAAACTGCCCCTGTTAACGCATATTCGCTGGTCTTGTCAACCACGTCAAACATATCGTTCCATTCGGCATCGGCATAGACCCAAATCGTTACCACTGGACCAAAAATCTCCTCACACATGGTGCGATAATGCGCCGATGGAGCAATCAAAATGGTGGGATCGATGAAATAACCCTGACTCATGTCGCAATTTCCACCCCACAACACTTCTACCCCATCCGCTTTGGCTTGGTCGATGTAGCCCTTGATTTTGTTGAACGCACGCTCATCAATCACCGCATTCACGAAGTTGGTAAAGTCTTCTGTAGGCCCTACTTTGATGGTCGGCATTTCTGTCAACAATTTTGCTTTAACCGCTGGCCACAAACTTTGAGGGATGTAAACGCGACTGGCGGCAGAGCATTTTTGTCCTTGAAACTCAAAAGAACCACGGATGATGGCGGTCACCAAAACATCCACATGGGCGCTGCTGTGAGCCAAAATAAAATCCTTACCGCCAGTTTCTCCTACGATGCGGGGATAGCTGCGATACTTGGCGATGTTGGTTCCGATGGTTTGCCAAATGTGTCTAAACACACCGGTGCTTCCTGTAAAGTGGATCCCTGAAAAATCTTTGTGATTGAAAATCACATCGCCAGTTTCTGGTCCATCTGCATATACCAAATTCACCACGCCATCCGGCAATCCGGCTTCTTTGAAGATGCGCATCAACACGTTGGCGCTATAAATCTGTGAATCGGCGGGTTTCCAAACAATCACGTTGCCCATCATGGCAGGTGCTGTTGGCAAGTTCCCCGCGATTGCGGTAAAGTTAAAGGGGGTTAAGGCGAAGATAAATCCTTCAAGCGGACGGTATTCCAAGCGATTCCAAATGCCTTTGGCGTTCGCAGGTGGCTGCTCATTGTAGATTTCTGCCATGTATTGCACGTTGAAGCGCAAGAAATCGACCATTTCGCAAATCGAATCGATCTCAGACTGGAATGCATTCTTGCTTTGGGCCAACATGGTTGATGCGTTGAGCACATAGCGGTATTTGGTGGCCATCAATTCGGCGGCTTTCAAGAATATCGCGGCGCGTTGCTCCCAAGGCATAGATTCCCACATGGGCTTGGCGGCGAGGGCGGCATCGATGGCTTGTTGCACGTGGCTGCCGTTACCTCTGTGGTACTGACCAATTTTGTGGTGGCGATCATGGGGCGGGAACAAATCGTGCACATCGCCCGTTCTCACTTCTTCCGAACCGATGTACATGGGGATGTCTTCAACTTTGCTGCGTGCATCTTTCAAAGCGGCTTGCAAAGACTTGCGCTCGTTGCTGCCTGATGCATACTCGTAAATGGGTTCGTTGATGGCCTGGGGGATGTGAAATGTTCCGTTCATAATCTTGAATTACTGCAAAAATACAACGGATTTTGCAGCTTTTGTTGGATTAACGTTTCGTTAATTGGCAAACCAGTGATTATTGAGATGTAATTTTGTGTTGTGAATCGCAGAATCCTTATCGCTCTAACCCTCATTTTTTGTGCGTCGCCCACCATCTTCGCGGCCAAACCCAAAAAACCCAAAGCCCCCAAACACATCGTCTTGATCATTGGCGATGGCACCGGACTGGCGCAATGGAGCGCTTACAACGCCAAGCGCACGCGTGGAATCAACGACATGGACAGTGCAGCGGTGGTTTTCACCGATTTTCCCATCATTGGATTCAGTCTCACCTCGAGCGCCAACGATTTTATTACCGATAGCGGCGCAGGGGCAACAGCCTTGTCTACAGGCAAAAAAGCCAACAACTATATGATTGGAATGGCCGCTGATAGCACAAAACCCATCACCCTATCCGAAATCGCCCACCTACAAGGCAAATCAACGGGCATCGCAGTCACCTGTGAACTCACCCACGCTACACCCGGTTCGTTTTTCGCCCACCAACCCTCACGCAAATTGATGAATGAGATTGGTTCGGATTTCATCACGGGGATGTCGGCCCACGACTTGGCAGAACAGCAAGAGCGTGCAGGTCAGACCGACATTGGCGCACAATTCGTGAAAAAAGGCTCGATCGATGTGGCTTTGGGTGGCGGTCGCAAATACTTTGATACCAATGCGTTAAAAAACAACGGATACGCCATCGGAACGGGTTATGGGGCGATGAAGCAATTGCAGAATCAGGCGCGACGGGTGGTATTCTACGACGACCAACCCTTCCCTCCCAAGGCGCATGAAGGCAGAAACAAAGAAGGCATGTATTTGGCCGATGCCAGTGAAAGCGTGCTTAAGACGATGTTTTCGAATCCCAAAGGCAGCTTTACGATGATTGAGGGCTCGCAAGTGGATTGGGCGGGACATGAAACGGACAGTACGTATTTGATGGCGGAGATGGAAGACTTTGACGTAGCGATACGCAGGGTTGTTGCGATGGCAAAAGCCGACAAAAACACGCTGGTGATTGTGACTGCCGACCATGAAACGGGCGGATTGAGTTTGGTTGGGTGGGACAAACAGCGGAAACAGCCGGCCATGCACTTTTCAACGGATCATCACACGGGGATTCCGGTGCCGGTATTTGCTTGCGGTCCGGGCGCCGAGCAATTCTCTGGGGCATATCAGAACACAGAAATTTACGACAAAATCAGGTTACTCCTTGAGCAAGCGGGCGAAAAGAAATAACTTGCGGCCATGAGCGGCACCACTTTTGGCATCATCATTCCGGCGAGGTATGCAAGTACCCGATTCCCTGGAAAACCCTTACAAGATTTGGGTGGCAAAACGATGATTGAGCGGGTGGTTGAAGCGGCCAAGCTGGCCAATCCTCATGCGGGGGTGGCGGTGGCTACAGACGATGTGAGAATTGCTGAGCACATCCAATCAAAATGTGAAGTGGTGATGACGAGCGAAGCGCATCCTAGCGGTACGGACCGATGCGCGGAAGCATTGGGAAAATTGGGCTGGGACTGCGATGTGGTGGTGAATTTACAGGGCGATGAACCCTTTATCAAGCCGGAGCAGGTTGCACTGTTGGTGTCGGCCTTTGAGCATCCCAAGATTGATATTGCTACGTTAAAAATCGCCATTGGGGAGGCGGAAGACATTCAGAATCCGAATGTTGTGAAGGTGGTGTGTGATGTGAACGATCAAGCGTTGTATTTTTCTCGGTCGCCGATTCCGTACAATCGAAATGCCGCGAGTTCGGGCAATGGCGTTCGATACTTCCGTCATATTGGTATGTATGCGTTCAGGGCCGATGCATTGCGCACGGTGGCGAAGTTATCGCCAAGTGGATTGGAGAAAACGGAGATGTTGGAGCAACTGCGGTGGTTGGAAAACGGGATGGGCATTGGGGTAAAAGAAACCACTTGGGCCTCCCCTGCCATTGACACGCCGGAGGATGTGGCGAAGGCGTTGAGATTTGTTTGAATTTGTTGGGGGACTTTGACTTGAAAAATTGAATCTAACCCAGTTCAAAAAAGGGATTGTTACAATTGGTCAGATCATTTTGCACTCGTTTGTGTGAGTGCAACTACTAAGGAAGAGGTCACTTCAAGCGTTTATTCAAGAGAGTAAGGTATTTATACTTCGGGATGATTTCTAAAATTTTCTCATACTGTAGTTTATTGTCTATCAGACATGTGTATTGAAAAGATCCCTCAATGGTTTTTATTAAGACATAAGTGATTCCAGTATTTCTTATTGCATGGTAATTTTTATAAAATAAATATTTATCTGTTTTCAATTGTACTTCTAAAATATTTTTTGTTTCAAATACTCTGTTAATACTGCCGTTTTTATTTAATAAAACAACAGTGCCTTCTGAAAATGCGAGATTACCAACCACTGAGCGGTTTAAGTATTTTCGAATTACGTTTTTGACGATTTTTTCAATTAT
>JGI24768J34885_10000126_pt1 | contig 20511 bp, 19 predicted proteins | sample LakOntMetagenome_FD_34885 | JGI IMG/M metagenome (IMG submission 34885) | reverse complement strand
CTGGACAAATTACTAATACTCTAGCACGTATGATGATTAAACTATGTGAGAGATATGCTACCCGCGGTAACGTTCGTGGCTATACCTACAACGATGAAATGCGAGGGCAAGCAATTTTACAGCTTACCCAGATCGGTTTGCAGTTTGATGAGAGCAAGTCAGACAACCCTTTTGCTTATTTTACTGCTGCCGTTACTAACAGTTTTGTTAGAGTTATCAACATAGAGAAACGTAATCAAAATATTCGAGACGATGTGTTAGAAATGAACGGAATGAATCCGTCATACTCACGCACTGGTGCCGGTGAACATGCGGCTGCTTTGAAACGACATAACGAGGACACTACCAATGACACACCAGCTGTTTAAAAAAGTAGCGTGTTTCACAGACATACACTTTGGACTAAAATCTAATAGCCATGTGCATAATCAAGATTGTGAAGACTTTGTAGATTGGTATATTGCTAAGGCAAAGGAGGAAGGTTGTGATACTGGAATTTTTATGGGTGATTGGCATCACAATCGGAATAGCCTCAACATCACTACTATGGACTATAGTTTGCGGGCCTTGGAAAAGCTCGGTAAGGCGTTTGACGCATTTTACTTTTTCCCTGGTAATCATGATCTTTATTACAAAGACAAGCGGGATATTCACTCAGTTGAATTCGGAAAATATATTCCTGGTATTACTGTTGTTCACGAACCTACTACTATCGGTGACGTTACTCTATGCCCGTGGCTCGTGGGTGAAGAATGGAAGTCAGTAGGTAAGAAAGGCGGCAAGTATATCTTCGGTCACTTCGAATTACCTAATTTCTTTATGAACGCAATGGTGCAAATGCCAGATCACGGTGAGATTCAGCTGGATAGTTTTAAAAGTTATGAGTTAGGCTTCAGCGGCCACTTCCATAAACGCCAACAAAAAGGTAATATGGTTTATATTGGCAATGCTTTCCCGCACAACTATGCAGATGCGTGGGATGACGACCGCGGTATGATGACATTAGAGTGGGGTGGCAAGCCAGAATATCATGCTTGGCCGGCTCAGCCAACGTTTAGAACTGTTAAGCTAAGTCAACTTATCGATGAAGCGGACACATTGATCTTGCCCAAGCAGCATTTACGTGTTACACTAGACATTGATATCACCTACGAAGAAGCTAGTTTTATTAAAGAAAAGTTTATTAGCGACTTTGACATTCGTGAACTTACTTTAATTACTGAGCGTAAGGACGTTGAGATTAATACAAACATAGACATTCAAGCATTTGAATCAGTAGATCAAATTGTATCCAGTCAAATTATTAATATTGAATCGGATCAATTTGACAAGAACACGCTATTAGCGATTTATAACAGCCTATGATCAAGATAAAAGATTTAACAGTAAAGAACTTTATGAGTGTGGGTAACCAGACTCAAGCAGTGGACTTTGGCAAGGAAAACTTAACTCTTGTGCTAGGTGAAAACTTAGATCAGGGCGGTGACGACAGTGGATCACGTAACGGCACTGGTAAAACTACCATTATCAATGCGCTGAGCTTTGCATTATATGGTAATGCCCTTACTAANATTAAGAAAGACAACTTAATCAATAAGATTAACAACAAAAACATGTTAGTTACACTGAGCTTTAATAAAGACGGTGTTGATTATCGTATTGAGCGAGGTCGTAANCCTGCAATTATGAAGTTCTTTATTGATGACGAAGAACAAGGTGCAGAAGAATCTGATGATAGTCAAGGCGATATGCGCGAAACGCAAAAAGATATTGACGAATTGTTAGGCATGAGTCACGACATGTTTAAGAACATTGTTGCGCTTAANACCTATAGTGAACCGTTTTTGTCAATGAAGTCTAATGAACAACGTGTTATCATCGAACAGTTGTTAGGCATTACCTTACTTTCTGAGAAAGCAGACACACTTAAAGAGCTAGTCCGTGACACTAAAGATAAAATTATACAGGCAAGTGCCGATATTGAGGCTTCAAAGAAGTCTAACGACAAGATTCAAGTTAGTATTGACAGCTTGCTAACAAGACAAAGTGCCTGGAACACTCAGCGTGACAACGAATTAGAAAAAATCGGTCGTGCAATTATCGAGTTAGAAAATGTAGACATTGATGCAGAGCTAGTTGCACACGCTGAACTAAAAACTTACTTAGAACAATCAGCTAAACTAAAGAGTTTGAACAAAGAAAAGGCAACTCTCGAAAGTGCAACTGCACAAGCAGAAAGAAGTGTAAAGAAATATACTAGCGAACTTGCCGCACTAGATGGTAAGAAGTGTCACGCCTGTGAACAAGACCTCCATGATCACAAACATGAAGAAATGTCTACTAAGGCTAACGAGCATCTTGCAGAAGCACAAAAGTATGCTGATAAAGTAGCAGGCGACCTTAAAAAGATCGTAGACGAACTTGCTGTCATCGGTGAGCAAACTACTAAGCCAAACACTTACTACGACACTGTCGAAGAAGCACTTAAACATCAGAATACAATTAAGACTCTTGAGACACAATTAGAGATCAAAGCAGGCGAAAACGATCCTTATCAAGAACAGGTTGACGAACTTCGTAACACCGCTATGCAAGAAATTAGTTGGGATGAAGTTAACGCATTGAACGTTACTAAAGATCATCAAGAGTTCTTGTTAAAGTTACTGACAAACAAGGATAGCTTTATCCGTAAGAAGATTATTGATCAGAACTTAGCATACTTGAACAATCGTTTAACTTATTATCTTGATAAGATGGGCTTGCCGCATACTGTTACATTCTTAAATGACCTAACTGTTGAAATTATGCAGCTTGGACAAGACTTAGACTTTGATAACTTGTCGCGTGGCGAACGTAATCGTTTGATTCTTGGCTTGAGCTGGGCATTCCGCGATGTGTGGGAATCATTATATCAACAGATTAACCTATTGTTCATCGACGAACTTATTGATAACGGCTTAGATGCCAGTGGTGTTGAGTCGGCGTTGGGTGTGTTGAAGAAGATGGCACGTGAACGTAAAAAGAATATTTTCTTAATCTCGCATAAAGACGAACTCATCGGACGTGTGAACAACGTATTGAAAGTTATTAAAGAGAATGGTTTCACTAGCTATGCCAATGATTTGGAGATCACTGAGTGAGACGAGAAGAAGAGACGCATGATGAACTCATGCGAGCTTTTAGACAATACTTTGAAGCCAACCAACGGTGGGTTAACAAAGGAACTAGACGAGCGGGTATGGATGCCCGCTACTGGTTAAGTGAAATTAGGCGCATTTGTAGCCAACGCCGTGACAACATCATGGCGTGGCGCTACGACTTAAATGAAAAAACGGCAGATATTAAGGCTCAGAAACAACAGGCTCCAGGTGATGATAGTGCTAACTAAAGCATGTCATGGACTTATCAAGGTAATATTATTGAAACACTCCCCGAAGAGTGTATCGGCTTCGTATACTTGATAACAAATGTCATCTCTGGCAGGAAATACATAGGCAAAAAACTCGCCAAATTCTCAAAGACTACAATTAAAACTGTAACCTTAAAGAATGGCACCAAGAAGAAAAAGAAGATTAGAAGCAAAGTCGACAGCGACTGGCGTGACTATTACGGTAGTTCCCCTAATCTTCAAAAAGACATAGACACATTAGGCACTGAAAACTTCACAAGAGAAATCCTATATTACTGCAACTCCAAGGCGCAATGCTCTTACATCGAGGCCAGAGAACAATTTTCCCGCAAAGTTCTAGAATCAGACGACTACTATAACGGTCATATCCAAGTTAGAGTCCACGGTTCACATATATTAAAATCTTAGGCTAATCACACAGTTAGGGCTCGCACCGGCTAAAATCGGGTGCCGAACAGTTGAAATCTGGACATCGTGTCGCAGAGATCCGAAGACTTGCCGCTGTAGCAAGCACTTAATCACTATCCTTTACAGGACGACGATCGCTTAACACCTGCGGTTTGATTATTTGAATAGATTATATAGGGAAAAAGAGGGGAGAAAAACCCCAGGTTAGTATATGCGACTGCGTGTGTATATTAACTGCCGTTGATTCTAAGACGGAGCTCGTGGTATCGGTCAACCGCCACTGTAACTGCTCTAACGCTAGTGTGACATTGTGCAACTCAGATAATGTTCATTTTTTTAGCCCGGAGACGGGCTAAGTGTGACTGAACAATCTAGATAATATCTTAAACGCTTCGCGTTTTAACTACATTAAAATAATTAAAGAAAAACAACTTGTGTTTGAGCGATAGCGATAAACACAGTTGAACGTAGTTCAACTTTAATAAATATACACAGTATTCAGGAATATACCATCATGAAAGTATTAGACGTTATAAAAGAAGGAAGATTTAGCTGGCTAGGCACTGCTGGAGAACGCCTAATTGCGAAAGAAGTAGTCGATGCGATTGCTACTAAATGGGCCGAAGCTATTGTTGCCTTTAAACAAACTAATGGAAAAATGCCTACTTTCAACGATATTATTATAAAGCATCCACCTGACGCTATGACTGTAGAGAAGGCTCTAGCTAATAATCCTCAAATTCAAAAAGAAGCATGGGAACAAGCTGTTAAAAAGGTAGAAGGTAAATTTTCTACTAAAGGTTTAGAAGCACTTGACAAAGCTATTTCAAAAGCTGGTTTAAAACTTGCAGGGTTAGCTGGTTGGTTGGCTTGGTTTGTTAAATGGGGAGTGCGGTTTGCCATGGTATACGAACTTGGAACTGCATGGAGAACTTACGAAGAGCAAGTTAAGCTAGCATTGGACGATTTAAATTCTGGCGTTATTAATGGAGCACAGTTTAAAACATTACATGATCGTATTTTAATTCAATTTTATGCTTCAGCAGGACCTGTAGTGGCTGCTGCTGGTATTGGTGGGCTAGCTAGAGCAGGATTAAAAGGTAAAGACATTTTAACTGCATTTAAAAACGGACGTTTCATTCGAGATATCCTCGTAGTTAATCCTGCTGATAAATTATTTTCAAATTTAAGTAAGACAATAGCACCCGCCGGAGTTATTGCATTATCTCAATTTTTAGATACTGACTGGGGTAGACAGCAAATGGTTTACTATCTCACTGCAGAAGGCATGCAAGAAGGCAATGTTAAACAAGACCCTACATGGTCTGGAACACTGATTGAAAAAATTCTAGCTGATACAGAATCATTTAAACAAAAAGCATTAGATGCTGCTAAGAAAGGCGGATCAGCTGATAAGATACCCCCAAGTGTTCAACCTAAACCTAAACCAGATGCTGTTGCACCAAACACACCATCCGGTGTTGCACCGAACACACCAGCAACTGCTCAATCGCCTGCTGCTAATGACGATGACGAAGAAGAAAAACCAGTGAGCGGCGGCATACCTCAACGCCCATCACAAGGTGCTCAACAATCGGGCACTAGCTCACTTTGGAAATAATATTATGCCAAGAAACGTAATTGTTAAATTTGAACAAGGTGAACCGCATACATACGAAAAGGTTCCTGACAACATATCTGAAGCCGATGTTAAAGCTCGCGCTGCAAAAGAATTTCCAAATAGAAAAGTTATTGGAACTTCAACTGTTGCATATAAACCAGATCCTAAAAACTTAAAGCCTGGTGAAAAGCCATCAGTTGATATTGATCAAAGTTCTGATAAGAAGCCAGTGGCAGCTCCTGAAGAAGACAGTAAGAAAGATTATCGTGCAGACTTTCCAACTTTATATACACCGCCAGGATTTATCCGCAACAAACGCGGTGATTTGATCTACTATTAAAGCAACGGCATACGTGCTTCGATAGTAGTTTTAATATTATCGTTAATAATACTATTAATCATTGCACGATCTTCATGAGAGTAAGTGTGTAGCAGTTCTTCCATGCCCACACCACCGCGCATATACCAACTAATTTTAAATAATTCGTGTTTGAATTCTTTTGATTCTGCGTCTAGCCTGATTAGATACTCTGCAATTTCTCCGTCAGACGATTTAATCAGGCGTTGTCGAAAAAACTTGCTTGATCCAATTCTACACGAAGTAAATTTTCTGACAAACATTCTTCACATTGCACTGGCATCGCTGGAGTTTTCCAAGTTTCATTGTTACGATCAATTACTTGTTTAATAGAATCAAACGTTGCTTTGTCAGCATTGTCTAACCATTCAATAATGAATACGCGATCACTTACTGCACCACCAGGAGTGTCAACTGATTCTATACCTGCAGCAAAAATTTCGTTTCGTAACACACCTAATTGTTTGTATAAACCTGCAATAATTTGTTGACGCTCTAATTCGTCTTCAATAGAACTTGACTGTTGCAATGTTTTTTGCATAGTATAGTTCTTTAATGCAAATTCGCTAACTTGTTTGTAAGATAGAGGTTGCAGCTTAACAATTAACTGATCAATAACAACTTTGCTTTCATATTCACATCTACTAAAGTGATCAATAATTTGCCCTAACTCAATATCATATGAGTTTTCGTGACCGCATTCAGGACAGCTATGCAATACACCCATCGATGTTCCAAATGTAGCAATCCGTATTGCAGCTAACATTAAGTCCGTATCTAAGTTAGATAATTCCCATGCATCTTTAATTGACGGGCAGCAACTTTCAATAACTTTAACCACGCTGTCACCGGTGAGTAATGCATCCGGAGTTTTCATAATGATCTCGTCCATACCGGTCATGCCGTAGACTGGCAAGTTTGTTACATCGCCTTGAATAACACCGGGAGTGTTATAAATGCCCTTAGAAGGCAGGCTGATAAAAATTTTGGGCTGTCTAAAATACTTTTGTAACGGATTTTGTGCCATGGTAAACTCCAGATAAATATACTATAACGTATTTATATACGCATATTTTAGGATTTTTTTATTATGGCAGAAATCACCAAACAAGAGATGGAAGAGCTATTACGTAACCAAGCACGAGAATTTGCGGGCTTGTTAAAAGGTAATAACTTTTCTGGAGCTGCCGCAGCAAAACCGTCAGGTGGTGGAGGTGGTTCAGATATTTTTCCAGGACTAAAAGGCGCAGGTGATCTTGCTGGCGGTGCTGTTAAAATATTAGGATCAGCAGCAGGTGAAGCAGCAACCGCAGTTGGTCAACTAGCAACTGGTTCATACGGTGCTAGAGATGCGCTTGGCAGTTTTACTAGAGTAGTGTCAGAAGCTGCTCCGGGTCTGGGCGGCGCAATGAATAAAATTGGCGGGGCCGTCCTTGATGCTAACGACCGCATGAGAGAAAGTGCTAAAGTTGGCGTGGATTTTGCAGGTGATTTAGGTAAAGCAAACAAAGCAGTTGTAGACTCTGGAGCTAGTCAACAGCAGTTTGCTGACGAAATGCGCAAAAATTCAACATCATATTCGGGTGCTGGCATTAATATGAACAAGGCAATTGAGAACGTATTAGGGTTCTCAAGAGACTTGCAAGAAACTCCTGCTATTGAACAGATGAAGAAAGCTGGCACTACGCAACAAGAAGTTGCTGAGTTAGCTATGATTTCAATGAAAGATCGTAGAGGACTTGATCTAAACGATAAAGAATCCAGACAGCAAATGTTAGAAAATACAATTGCACTGTCAGGAGAGATGAATGAAATAGCAAGGTTAACTGGGGTAAGTCGTCAAGACCAGATGGCAAAACTAGCTAAAGATCAACAGAACGTTGTAGTGCAAGCTGAACTAATGGGCATGGATAAAGATGCAACTGATCGTTATAAAAAATTAAATTTAACATTAGGACCACTAGGCGATAGTGTTAGTAAATTAGCAGATGAAATTTTTACCGGCGGCATAAGAACTAAAGAAGGTTCTGATCGTATGGCAGCGTTGGGTCCTGCGGGTAAAGCATTTGAAGCCGCAGTATTAGCGCAGAAGAACGCAACTACTCAAGCAGGAAAAGATGCAGCAGCCGCTGCATTAGAAAAAGCTAAAGCAGATATTGCTGCGTATCAGCAAACAGAACAGTATCGATCTCAAGTTAAATTAGATAAGAGTTCAGTAGGTGACGAAGCTCGTAAGATGATGTCTGAGAATAAGGAACTTGCTGGTAGAATGACTGCTAATGCTACTGCCGCAGGCGCCGCAAAAGAAGCAGGTGAAAAAGCACCTGATGCAGCAACAATACAAAAAGCTCGAGTTGATCAAGTTAAACAAGATACAGCACGAGTTGGCCCAGACGGCAAGCCTTTAGCAGGCGCTGCAATTAGCAGTGCTGTTAATCAGTTTGATCAACGACTATTCCAAGAAAGCAAAAAGGCAGCTGATCTGTTCCGTGAGTTGAATACTGAACTTGGAACACTAGTTAGAGATAACAAGACATTACAACAAGGTCTCAATCCAAGAGTCAAAGCAGGCGGCCAAATGGAACGTAGAGAGAATACGTCTGACGGCACAATACTAGGAGCAGCTGATGATCTAGTTAGAAAAGATTTTAGAAATCTTACAGAGCCAACGGGCGGACAAGCCGCTCCGGGAGTTGATTCATCGAGACGAAATCGAGGAACTCCTCAATCAACTCCTCAAGCAACCCCAGCAACAGAAGAAGCACAGCCAGTTAATTCGGCTAGAAGACGCCGTGCAGATGCTAGAGCCGAAGGCGGCCCAGTTGAGCCAGCAACTCCTTATTGGGTTGGAGAAGATGGCCCTGAGTTAGTAACATTTGATACTAAGTCAACAGTTGTTCCAACTGACAAAATTCCTACTGCTGGAAAATCACCCACTGATGCAATGCCTAAGATGCCAGACTTAGGTAGTATGTTTAATGATATGATGCCAGACTTTAGTTCGTTGAAAGGAAAGCTTCCTGATATATCTAAGATGTTTGGCGACATGATGCCCGATACTGAGCTACTTAAAAAGGCACTTCCTGATTTTGATTCTATGTTTGGTGACATGTCTGCTAGTATTGCAGATGGCTCAACAGCGGCACTAGATAGTGTTAAATTAGACGCTATGACTAAAGTAGAAGCAGCCAAAAGTGATACTACCTTTGACGAGTTTGGATCTGAAGTAGCTAAGAAACCTACCGCTGAAGAACCTGTAGAAGTTGCTGCCCAGCCTGTAGCAGAAGGTGCTACTCTATCTGACTTGAAAGAACAGTTAATTCAGTTAAATACTGCTGTAACACAATTAATAGCGCACTCTGCCCAAACAGCTGAGAACTCAGGCGCCGCAGTTAAAGCTACTAAAGACCTAAGTGGGAACTTATATACATAATGACTTGGAAAAAATACTTTACACCAGTGCCTGTAGGAAGCAGAAGTAACTTCTCTCCTGTAGGAAGTTCATCAAATCCCGGCCCTGCACGAGCAAACTATTCTAGTTATTTGCCTGATGTTTACACAGGTAGCCCAAATAGATTAGAACGTTATCAGCAATACGAAACTATGGACAGCGATCCAGAAGTTAATGCAGCATTAGACATTCTTGCAGAGTTCTGCACACAAAAATTAAAAGACGGCCAAAGCGCATTTAAGATTAATTGGCGCCATAAAGCTACTAATAGTGAAGTAAAGATTCTTAGCGAATACTTACAGCACTGGAATAAGTTAAATCGATTTGATACTCGTATATTCCGTGTTGTTCGTAATACATTTAAGTTTGGCGATTGTTTCTTTATCCGCGATCCAGAAACACAAAAATGGGTTTACATTGACGCAGGTAAAGTTACTAAGATTATTGTTAACGAAAGTGACGGCAAGAAGCCCGAACAATATGTTATTAAAGATTTAAATCCTAACTTTGAAAGCCTAGTTGTTACACAAATTACAACTACTATTAAAACTACAACACCTGCAGGTGGAGCACAAGGTTCAACTTATGTATCTGGTGGCGCTGCTAATAGAGGTGCCGTAGGCGCTTATCCTACTAGCACAGGTGGTCGTTTTGGTATGATGGAAGGCGAACATGCCATTGATGCCAAGCACGTTATACATTTAAGTTTGTCAGAAGGATTAGATAATAACTTTCCGTTTGGCAATAGCTTACTTGAAAACATTTTCAAAGTATATAAACAAAAAGAATTGCTAGAAGATGCAATTCTTATCTATCGTATTCAACGTGCTCCGGAGCGCAGAGTATTTCACATTGACGTTGGCAATATGCCAAGTCACTTGGCCATGGCATTCGTAGAGCGTGTCAAAAATGAGATTCATCAACGTCGAATTCCAAGCCAAAACGGCGGCGGCCAGAACGTTATTGACTCTGCATACAATCCATTAAGCATCAACGAAGACTACTTTTTCCCCACAACTGCTGAAGGTCGTGGGTCAAAAGTTGAAACTCTACCAGGTGGAACCAACTTAGGTGAGATTGATGACTTGAAATACTTTACAAACAAGCTATTCCGTGGCTTGCGTATTCCAAGTAGCTACTTACCAACTGGCGCAGATGACTCGCAAAACAGTTATAATGACGGTCGTGTGGGCACTGCATACATTCAAGAACTACGTTTTAACAAGTATTGCGAACGTTTACAGAGCTTAATTCAACAAGTTTTTGATCAAGAATTTAAACTTTACATGTATTCACGTGGTGTGAATATTGATGCTAACTTGTTTGAATTGGTGTTTAATCCACCTTTAAACTTTGCAAGCTCACGTCAAGCGTCATTAGATACTGAACGCATTAATACATTTAATACTATTCAAGCTGTGCCATTTATGTCAAAACGCTTTGCGTTACGCAGATTCTTAGGTCTTACAGATGAAGAAATTGCAGAAAATGAACGTATGTGGGGTGAAGAACAAGGCAAGGGCCAACCAACACATACTGATGCAGCCGGCGAGTTACGTAGTGCAGGATTAAGTGCAGCAGGCATTGAAGGTGATATCGCTAATATTGAAGACATGACTGGTCCAGAAGACCTAGCACCCGACGACGATATGGGCGGAGCAGCACAAACAGGNGGTGCACCGGCGGCACCTGCAACACCCCCCGCAGCATAAATATCAATATGATATTAAGAGAATTGTTTTATATTGATCCAGACACGAAGCAAGCCCCCGGCGACCTTCGATATAATGCTGACCGTGATTCATCACAAATGTATCGCGACGATACACGTAAGACACGATTGACTCTTAAACAAATTAATGAGTTAAGAAAAGCAAGTGAGGCTCACTTCTTAGAACATGAATCAGAATTAGAATTTATACACTCAATGTATATGACGCCGGCGGCACCTCCGGCATAATGACGTTTTTATTAAAAAACACTCATTTTACACCAATATCTACACCGTTTTATAATAATAGTGTAAATATATTACAGCCTTGTAACCAATAAACACAGGAGAATCACATGACTGATCGTAACAAATTCGAGCAGATGCTCGAGCTTCTAATCAATGAAGAAACCGAAAAAGCGAAAGAACTATTCCACGACATCGTCGTAGAGAAGTCACGCGAAATCTATGAAAGCCTATTAGAATCTGACTTCGAAGAAGAAGAAGTTTCAGAAGAAGGTGAAGACGAACAAATGCCAGTCGAGGCATTCGGCGACGAAGAAGGTCCCGAAGAACCAGCTGATGATGCTGGCGACGAAGAAGGTGATGAAGGCGGAGACGACTTCGGCGGCGACGATATGAGCGGCGAAGAAGACCTTTCTAGTGAAGAACAAACAGATCGTATTTTAGATCTAGAAGATGCTTTAGAAGAATTAAAAGCAGAATTTGAACAGCTAATGGCTGGTGAAGAAAGCGAGCCAGAAATGGGTGGCGACTTTGGTGGCGATGCTACTGATGACTTCATGAGCGATGTAGAAGACGAACCAGTTGATGAGTTTGCATTCGAAGAAGCTGAAGAAGAAGAAGATATGGAAGAATCAATGATCCGTGAATATGTAGACAAAGTAAGTTTACCTAAGCATGGTGATAACGGTGTTAATAACAAGAGCATCGTAGCCGGCAAGAACGATATGGGTGGCACTGCTGCTAACATCGTCAAAGGCGGAGAAAGCACAACAGGTGGAACAACAGGTGGATTGTTGAAGCCAACTACTAGCAAGCAAGACGGTGGAAACGTTAACGTTCCTGGCGGCAAAGGTGCTAGCAAGTTGAAGCCAGTTGCAAAAGGCCATGGCGCAGAAAAGAAAGGCTCCGGTGATAACGGTGCTAATACTAAAAGCATAATTGGCTCAAGAAAGTAAGATGAGAAACCATCTCCGAGAAAACCTTAGCTTCACTGAAGCGAAAATTGTTGTCGAGTCTGATGACAAAGAAGGTAAAAACTTATACATGTCCGGGATTTGCATCCAGGGCGGTATACGTAACGCTAACCAGCGTGTTTACCCTGTGAATGAGATTGGCAAGGCTGTCAAAACCCTGAACGATCAGATTCAAAACGGTTATAGTGTTCTCGGCGAAGTTGATCATCCTGACGATCTAAAAATAAACTTGGACCGTGTGTCCCACATGATAGTTAATATGTGGATGGACGGTCCAAACGGTTACGGTAAATTGAAAATTTTGCCTACACCAATGGGACAACTAATTCGCACAATGCTGGAAAGCGGCGTGAAATTAGGAGTATCGAGTCGCGGATCCGGAAACGTTAGTGATAACGGTTCCGGTGAAGTATCAGATTTTGAGATCATCACAGTAGATATGGTGGCTCAACCTAGTGCTCCGGGCGCATATCCAACACCGATTTATGAACACCTTATGAATAGTAAGGGCGGTTTCAGAAGCTTACGCATAGCGGAAGAGGTGAGAAATGACCCTATGGCACAAAAATATCTCAAAGAGAGTTTATTAGAAATAATAAACAAACTCCAATAAGAAGGAGAATCACATGTTGGATGCACTAAAAAGTTTATTTGAAAGCAATGTGGTTTCTGCAGAGATCAAAGAGAGTATCGAAGCTGCGTTCGAAGCGAGAATCAACGAACAACGCGAAGCGGTAACTCATCAACTACGTGAAGAGTTTGCACAAAAATACGAGCACGATAAGAACCTAATGATTGAAGCTGTTGACAGAATGTTAGCAACTGAATTAGCAGGTGAGATCGGTGAATTCGCAGAAGATCGTAAACAACTAGCAGAAATGAAAGTTAAGTATGCAAAGAAGATGTCACAAGACGCAGGCGTTATGAAGGAATTCGTAGTGCGCCAGTTGTCAAATGAAGTCGCTGAATTGCATGAAGATCAGAAAGTGATGGCTGGTAAATTTGGTAAACTTGAACAATTCGTAATTGAAGCTTTGGCTCAAGAAATCGCCGAGTTCTACAAAGACAAACAAGATTTAGCTGAAACCAAAGTTCGTTTGGTTAGAGAAGGTCGTGAACAAATTCGTCAAGTAAAAGACAAGTTTGTTAAACGTGCTGCTACAATGGTCGAGAGTGTTGTAACTGAGAACCTAAGTTCTGAAATTACAGCCCTTAAAGAAGACATTGAAAGCGCACGCCGCGCAGATTTCGGTCGCAAGTTATTCGAAGCTTTTGCTTCTGAATTTCAAACTAGCTACTTGAATGAGAAATCAGAAACTGCAAAATTACTCAAAGTCATAGACAAGAAAGCTGCTGAAGTGACAGAGGCTCGCGCCGTTGTTGTTACTGCACAAAAAGTAATAGAAAGTAAACAAGCAGAAATTGCGAAACTAAAAGAGTCGCAAGAAAGAAAAGACATCATGAGTGAACTATTGTCACCGCTAAACACGGAACAAAAAGCTATCATGGGTGAATTAATGGAGAGCGTGAAAACATCAAGACTTGTAGAAAGTTTTGACAAGTATCTACCAGCGGTTATCGAAGGTAAAGCTCCGCAGAAGAAACAGGCACTTGTAGAGGCAAAAGAAATTACAGGAAACAAAGTTTCCAACAGCATTCGTAGCAGCGAGAGCGACAATAACAACAATATTGTCGATATCCGTCGCCTTGCTGGACTAAAAATTTAAGGAGAAATTTAAATGTCAGAACTACTAAATGGACGTTGGGCAGAAACTAAAGAGGCCCTATTAGAAGGCCTACAGGGCACTAAGAAATCAGTAATGGCTTCTACTCTCGAGAATACTCGTAAGTATTTGGCTGAAACTGCTTCTACAGGCTCTACTTCTGCCGGTAACGTTGCAACTTTAAACCGCGTGATTCTTCCAGTAATCCGCCGTGTGATGCCTACGGTCATCGCTAATGAATTGGTTGGTGTTCAACCAATGACTGGCCCAGTTGGTCAAATCCATACCCTACGTGTTCGCTACAGCGATTCACTAACAGGAACATATGGTGCTACTGCTGGTGAAGAGGCTCTAAGCCCATTCAAAATTGCAGAAGGTTATTCTGCTAACAACGGTGCTGCTAATACTGCCGCGTCAACAGCTTCTCTAGAAGGTGCTGCTGGTAAGCGTATGAGCATCCAAATCTTGAAACAGACAGTTGAAGCTAAGACACGTAAGTTATCAGCTCGCTGGACGTTTGAAGCTGCTCAAGACGCACAAGCCCAACAAGGTATTGACGTTGAAGCAGAAATCATGGCTGCATTGGCTCAAGAAATTACTGCTGAAATCGATCAAGAAATTATCGGTTCATTAGTATCTTTAGCTGGTTCACAAAACCAAGAAGCTTACGACCAAGCTGCCGTTTCTGGCACTGCTACATTCGTTGGTGACGAACACGCTGCTTTAGCTGTTCAGATCAACCGTGTTGCTAACAGAATCGCTCAACGCACACGTCGTGGAGCTGGTAACTGGGCTGTTATTAGTCCAACAGCATTGACAATTCTTCAGTCTGCTACAACTTCTGCTTTTGCTCGCACTACAGAAGGCACATTCGAAGCTCCTACAAACACTAAGTTTGTTGGAACATTGAACAACGCAATGAAGATCTATGTTAATACATATGCTCAGAACGATACAGTTCTAGTAGGTTACAAAGGCGGCAGCGAGTCTGACGCAGCAGCATTCTATTGCCCATACATTCCATTGATGAGCAGTGGTGTTGTTTTAGATCCACAAACTTTCGAACCAGTCGTTTCATTCATGACACGTTATGGTTATGTTGAGTTGTCAAACAGCGCATCTTCACTAGGTAACGCTGCTGACTATCTAGGCACTGTAACTATTGCTAACGCACGTTTCAGCTAATTCAAACCTAGGTTTGTATTATATCAAAGCCCACTTCGGTGGGCTTTTTTACGATTGCATAAATACTATGTCAGCTTACACAGTGTAGGCCATTATGCGGAACCCCACCGCGTAGACCTAGAACGTCATATTAAGGAGAACAAAATGGGACGTCCATTAAACAAAAAATATTTCGGTAACCGCAACATCGGTTCCACAAGCACAACTGCTGATAACGGTATCGGCGGACAAGGCGTTGCAACAATTAGTGTAGCAACAGCTGGTAATTTTGTTGTTACTAACACATACAAAAACTTTCCACTATTAAACATTGGTGCCCCAACATTGCCAAGCGGTGTTCAAGCTACAGCTGATGTTGTATTTGAATTAGATACAGTTACATTTGCATCAGGCGGTCAAACTGATGGCGATTACCTAGCAGGTCTTTCAACAAGCATCACTGGACTAGGTGGCGGCGCAGTTGTTAACATTGTTGAAGTTGGTAATAAAGTTACAGCAGTTAACTTAACTGGTGGCAACCGTGGTGAATTCCGTCGTGGTGACTTTGACGGCACTGGCATTACATCTCATCAAGTATTACAAGCACCTAATGCTGGAACAGACTTACAAATCACCGTGACATATCGTGTTAAGAGCATTACTATTGTTGAACAAGGTTCTGGTTATGTAGCAGTTCCTAATTTATCTTGGAGCGGACACACCTTCACTGGACAAACTACTCCGAGTGGTAACACTCCAGCATTAACTGTTGACACCGGTAATGTTTGGTCTGCAACTAACGATGAAAATGCAATTCAAATTACTGCATATGTTCCAGCAATTAATGGCGGTTCAAGCGCAGTTATTGGTGACATTACTAAACAAGTTTCAGGTCGTCGTTACAAAGTTAAGACAGCACAAGGAACTGGTATTGTTAAATTAGTAGCAGCGGCACCCGGTGCAGGCGAAGCAAGTGTTATTGCAACTGATGCAAACGGTAATACCTATTATGTTACTAAGCTAACTGCACATCGTGCATTGCTAACTCGTCAAACTGATGACGATGGCGATCTTGATTGGTTATATGCTACCGGCGCTACTGCTCCGTGGAGCTTTGCCGCAGCCGTCGGACTAACAGTTCAAATTGCAAACGCTTAATTAATAGGCTAGTATAATGTCAAGAATAGTTAAAGTTAGTGAAAATAATTATAAAGTCTCGGTTCAATCCGGCGGCGTTATCACGCTTGATACTGGTAATCAAACTGGTGTCGTTAGAATTACTGGCGACTTAACTGTTCTTGGCAATACTTCAACTGTAGATAGTGAAACTTTAACTATTAAAGATAACATTATCTATTTGAATAACGGTGAGACTGGTGCAGGCATTACACTACAAACTTCCGGTATTCAAATAGATCGCGGATCAGAGTTAGATGCTATTTTTGTGTTTGATGAAACTATCAATCACTATAATCCAACACTTGGAACAACTACATTTGGAACGTTTTCGTTTAAACTGACCAATGGTCTAATGCGTGGCATTAAGACTAATAGTATTTCTACAGGCGGCACTAATTTAGGTTTAATTAATTCCGGAACTGGTATTGTTACAGTAACCGGAACTCAGAACTATCACGATCAAGTTCAAAATGGCGGCGATCAAGATGTATTAGTAACTCGTGGCTGGGTAACTAGATACGTGAATGCTAGTGGATACCCATTAGGTGTTGCGATTGTTGATCGACTATATCGCAGTGATACTGGTATTCAAGCATACGACACTTCGCTCGACGGCGGAACAAGTAATATTAAAATCAAATTTGATAATGTTGTCAAAGCAACACTAACTGCTTCAACATTCACATTTAATACTGACTTAGATATTACAGGAAAAATTTTAATTCATAATAATATTATTAGTGCTCAAGTCGCAGGTGATAACTTAAAATTAGTTCCTACACCTACAAAGAGTGTTGAGATTGATGGACCGTTACAATTAAATGATACCGATAGTCCAACTGCGATAACTAATACTACAAAGCTATACACACTTGACTCTGACAATACAGCATTAAATGTGCATACTGGGAATACCGGTATATACTTTACGAGTTTGTCAAATTCAGACGAACTAATATCAAAAAACAGAGCTCTATTGTGGAGTATGCTGTTCTAAGGAAAATAACATGGCACTAACAAGCACATTAATTAACGACGATCCAGATGCAACAGTTGCATATGCTAGCACAGGAAACAATGCAATTACAACAATTATTGTTTGTAACACAGCAACTTATAATCCATCTAGTCCTGCAACNGGACTAACTTACCTGTCGTTATGGGCAGTAAAATCTGGCCAAGCCCGCGGCGACGTTAATTTAATTGTTAACGCATTGCCAGTGCCTGCAGGTGAAACAGTTAGTTTTGATCAAGAAAAGATTGTATTAGAAAACGGTGACTCTATCGTAGCATATTGCCCAACTCCTACAAACTTAGCAATTACTATTAGCACACTACCAGTATAATGAGATACTTACGCCAACACGTTCTTAACCGCAGAAGTCCGTCCGACTCAAGAGTTAAAATTGATATGACAGACAGCATTGTTATGGACACAACTAATAACATGTTAATGCCGCGTGGCGAAACGGGTGACCGTCCAGTTAGTCCAGTTAACGGCATGATTCGATACAACACTACTACAACACAAGTTGAAGTTTATCAAGGTGGAGTTGGCACTAGCGGCGGCACATGGCGTAGTTTAAGATTCAAAGAGTCTACAGCTATTACACAACAAACATTAGGACCCGGCGATGATGTCTTGCGCCACTTTGGTCCTTTAAATCCGGCACCTCCTACTACTACTGAAAACGGTTCAACATATGGGCCGCAAAACTTATTAGTATACATTGATACAGTTCCACAAATTCCTAACACTAACTTTGTTCTTAAACAAAATCCGTGCGTTGCTATTGGAACAATCCTATCATTTGACAGCGGCACTAAGCGTATTACTAGCAGTAACACTAGTGTAATCAACTTTACAGATCAAAGTTTCCACGCAGATCAAGAAATTACCATTACTGGTTCTACAAGTAACAACGGCACATATACTATTGTTAGTGTAGCAGCATCATATATAGAAGTTTTAGAAGCACTAACTACAGAAGCAGAAGGCGCCTCAGTTACAGTAACGGCTGGCTATGCATCTGGATGGTATGTTAAATTTAATGCTGCGGTTCCAGCATCTGGCGATTTAGGTCAACCACTTTACATTACAGTTCTACACGGCTTCGACAAATAATCATCGCCTCTATAAATACTGTAAGAGGGCGACATCATGGGATTAGAATTAGGTAGAATTAGCGGACCGCTGCTATCAGCGAACTTGCTAAGAAACGGCACTAACTTAGCGTTTGAAGACGATCTAGTTTACCTTGACGTTAATGGCCTCCAAGTTGGTATTAAGACTGCTAGCCCTTCAGAGCAGTTAGAAATTGACGGTCTTACACGAACTGTTAATTTAAAAGTTGACAATAAAGCAGACATTGCCGACTTAACATTCCAACTTAATAAAATTCAAAACAGACTTGGCGGAGCAATCTATATTGCAGCCAACGGCCTTAACGGCACAGTTTCAACTGAACGAATTGAAGTTGGTGCCGCAGGAGTTACTAATTTACGATTTGATAACACTGACATTACTAACACAGTTACTAATAGTGATATTGAAATTAAAGCATACTCGCTAGCTGACTATGTTAACTTTAATACAAACAGAGTTGAAGTAAACGGTAACCTACATGCTACTGGAAGTATTACAGCCAACGGTAACATTATATTTGGTTCTAGTGATACAGATACTGTTGACTTTAATGCAGACATTGCCAGCGACATTATTCCTAATACAACAGGTGACTATACACTTGGTAATATTGACAAGCCGTGGCAACAGCTTAATTCAGAATTAGTTAACGGACAGCTAGTAGAAACATCAACGCTTATTCCAAGCGGCGTTGACATGTTGCTAACACAAGGTAGCGTATACTACGTATCAATTAATGGTAACGATACCTACTTAGGAACACACCTTCATAATACATTTAGAACACTTAAACATGCACTAAGCGTTGCAGTTACTGGTGACGAAATTATTATATTTGCTGGAACATACACGGAAGAATTTCCGTTAACTATTCCACAGGGTGTTTCGGTTCGAGGAATGGGAATCCGCTCAGTAACTATTGAGCCAACAGTTGGAACAAACGATAAAGATTGTTTTTTAATGAATGGTGAATCAACTGTTTCGTTCTTAACAATTAAAAACTTTTACTATAACGCAACTAATAATACGGGCTATGCTTTTAGATTTGCTAACGGCATGAAAACTACAACTCGTAGTCCGTATGTGCAATACATTACTACAATTACTCAAGGTAGTGTAACTAGTTTATCTGATCCTAGAGGTTTTGATCAAGGTGATGCCGGACGAGGAGCACTAGCTGACGGTGCAGTATGCGATCCCCTTTGCAAAGATGCAGCATTATTATTTCATGCAGTAACATTTATTTGCCCTAATGCAGATGGCATTACAGCTACTAACGGTGTTAGAATAGAATGGTTAAATTCATTCACTTACTTTGCTAATCAAGGTATCTACTTATTACAAGGTGCTCTTGGATTTGCAGGGCTAGGTGTTAAGTTTGGCGCAGAATTTCGAAGCATCGGCTCTGCAAACGTCTACGGTAACTACGGTGCAGTAGCAGACGGCGCTGACACACTGGGCTATCTAATTGGTCACAACTTTGGTTATATCGGCACTGGTAAAGACAGTAATAACGACTACGGATTAGTAGTCCAAGAACATGAAATTGTAGAAATTAACGATGGTGTCTTATACTATGATAGTATGGACCACAAGGGTGATTACCGTGTTGGCGACATCTTTTATGTAAATCAAGAAACTGGTGCAATTAGATTCAACGCACAAGCTATTGACTTTACTGCTGGCGGCAGTATTGTTTTTGAAGGCGAAGGCGCTGGCGTTACAATAAATGCAACTGAAGTTCTAATTAACTATATTAGAATTTATGATAACAACATTGATTCAACTGTAGGCCCTGTTAATTTTTATGCTGCAAGCGGCACTACAACACTTAATACTCAGGTATTCATTACTGGCAACTTAGATGTTACTGGCGAACTGCGGGTTAAGGGTAACGTGTTCTTAGGAGATAATCCGCTTGATACTGTTAATGTTGTTCCTCGTTTAACACAAACAATTGAACCGGATATTAACAATACCTATACATTAGGCACTAACGCTAAACGCTGGCGCACTGCCTTTTTAACGTTAGTTAACATTGACGATATTATTCAACTTGCAGATAATGAGTTAACTACCCTTACTACTGATACTGATTTACGCTTAGTAGCAGCAGGAAC
>JGI24768J34885_10000124_pt1 | contig 20799 bp, 15 predicted proteins | sample LakOntMetagenome_FD_34885 | JGI IMG/M metagenome (IMG submission 34885) | reverse complement strand
GCATAGTATCCGTCAAACGCTTGAACAAACGAATGCTTGAATACCTTGAATAGAGCAAACATGGACTACATTGCGGCAAGGTCACATTTGCGGAAACATGTCAAGCGCGCACTCTACGGTCAAGAAGATTCGTCCGACCCCGTCATTGCCGCTGCCTCGCGCTTTTGTGCCATAAAATTTCCCCGCAAGCAAAAAGCCAAGCAACACGCTTATAATTTTTTCCCTCGCCATGAAAGCTTGCAGCGCCAACTCGGCACGGACTACATCAAGGAACGGAATATTGCATTGAAAATGAACTTGCGGAGACATATCAAGCGCGCACTCGAGGGTAGTGAGGTTACGACTGATGAAGTCATTAACTCAGCCAGGCGTCTTTGCCCCAACTAAATTCTCAATCTCGGAAAGACAACTCGGAAGCCTCGCTTTTGTCATCTTCGTCATAAGGAAAAATGGATCCCGGTTTGGGCTCGGTTTTCAGTTTCAAGTACGCAGCCACTGCTGCTGTGCCATGCGCAGACATGTCCGGTAAACCCCACCCAATTTACGATGAGACGCTCTAAGCGAACACATACCCGATGTGCTCGCGTGCCCATGCGAGCTTAGCAAAGAATTGCAGCTCCATGAGCTTCTCGTTTGCTGCAATGTCGGCCTCCTCCTCTGCTTTCTTGAATCGGTCCTCAAGCTCGTGCACGCATTCGAGAGTCTTTTTCCAAGTGCAAAGTGCACCCTTGTCATCAATTTGCCAAGAGAGCCCGTGCGCCCTCACTTCATCTTCTTTTTCGCGCGACAAGTAATCGAGCACCTGCTCTGCGGCTTTACACGTGAGGTACGTCTTCGTGTTAGGCTTTTTCCGTGGATAGGACTTCTCGAACGTGAGTGCCTCCCCTTGAAGCTCAACGCCCTCGTGCACGGTCTTGACTTTGAGTATGTAGCCCTTTCCCTTTTCCATCGTGATGCCGATACTTATGTGATACGGCCCCGCCGGTGTGGTGGGGAGCGCGATAGCATTCGGCGGTCCGACCACGAGCCTCATCTTACGACTCGTTAGCTTCTTTGAGCCAACCGTGACGCACGCGAGCTGGTCAATAAACTTGTCAAAGAGAAGCTCCTCGACCACGCGCATCTTGAGCGCAGAGATGCGGTCCTTAATTTTCTTGGGGTTGTCTTTGTACATGGCCTTGGTTTCGAGCTCATTCTCCCACTCCATCCAGTAAGACGGTGCGAAGCTATACCCGGGAAGCTGCTCGACGCAAAGCGCGAATAGTTGGCTCACGGGCTTCATAATTTGGTTGGTGATGTAGTGCCGATAGTCAGGCTTGAGCTTGTGCTCGCGAATGTAGTCGGGGTGCTCGATGCGGTCGCCTTGCAAACGAACCTCCACACCGGGCGGCGGCACGACGTAAATATAGGGCACGCGGTCGTTGGCGGCCGGCTTGTTCCCCGCGTCCCGCTCGCCCATGCGGTCCGCGAGAACCTTGTGTGCGATTTGCTGCGGGTTTTTGTAGTGGCCGCGCAGTGTCTTAGTCACGACAAGCTCGTCAAGCGGTGTAATTCCGTCAACTAGCTCCTTGAGTTGGTATCGCAGGAAGTCGACCGACTCTGAGAGTGGCGCACCTTTCATGAGCAAGTCAATGATGCCACCGTAGATAATCTTCACGATTTGGGCGTTGTCGCGCCGCTTGAGAACGATGCCCATGCTCTTTTGCTTCGGCTTCTTTTCCGCATCGTCCTCGTAAAGATTGCCCACGTACCGCTTTTTGCTGAACAAGATGAACGGGAAGAGGGTCTTCTCGTATTCAAGAGATTGCGGCTTGGGTAGAATTCGCTTGATTTCGAGAGCCGCCTTTTGGCCGGCAGCAATTGCAAGGGGGAGTGCGGCCTTGCCGGTAAGTGGAACTCCTGTGACTGAAATGGTAGGGAATCTAACAAAGANAGAATCGGTATTNATNACAAANNATNNNNCCAATACCGGCTGCAAAGTGATGATTTTCTGTAGTAAGGTCGTAGACATAGCCCGAATAAGGAATGACGCCTAGTTTTTTGATTGCAATTGGATTTCTGCGTTGACTTTGTTTTGTAGCGGTCATTCGATATATGTTGGGCTTGTCCGCACGTGTATTGATTGATACGCTCCACCCTAGACTTTGAGCAAGCCACATGATATGCGCTGCACTTATTTGATTTTTCTGGTCAATTCGCGTGTAATTGTTTTTATCTTTATCTCCATCGGCATCGTACAAGCCTTGCCAGAATGCTTGACGGATTTCAAGCGAACCATGCAATATACCCAATGGTATCACTTTTGCTTTTCTGTAGTACATTAGCTCCCGGTATTTTGTCACAAATGCCTTAATGTCTCCATAATTGGTCGACCGGGGGGATATTTTGTACACGCCGGAGCTCTCAAGGGTAGGCATAACAACCCAATCTAACTCAGGATAGGCATCATCACATAGCTCAAGGTACTTGTCAACAAAGTCCTCGTCAGCATTGTTTAGAGCCCACGAACTCTTTGCACCGGATGGGCAATCATAATTCCCACATGAGCCATCTCCGAAGAAGAAGCCCATAACACGGGCTTGTTCTTTTGTAAAGACTACACAATTGGCATCCGAGGGTGGCAATTGATGGTGTAATAACTCAGTTCCTACTGAGACGTTCTTGGGTGTAACGCAAGACCCATCGCGACCGATAAGCGAGTGGTCGTCTGTGACGTCCACTAGACCTGTGTGAGTTAGAATTCGAATCATCTTTTTACTTGCGGCAAGGGTGTGACGAATCACACGTTGAAGAGCAGTCCACCCTTGTTCTGTCCAAGTTTCTACGCCTTTCAGTTCGCATGCTTCCTTACTTTGCCTCCCTTTTCCACGGCATCGAATCCAAGCTCCTGCACCATAACGAACAGCCAACTCTTCAATAGTGCATATATCGAGGCGACCATTAACACGAACATAAACCGGTGTGTAGCTTGCGACACTATCACCGTATATAACCTCGGCGCCGTAGTTGTCTTCCACGAATTCTTTGGCCATCATGATGCGCTCGCGCCCTGTTGCGGTCGTGCATGCCGCAATGTCCTTCCAGTAAATGGGGGAAGTGCGCGAGCCGATTTGGCCGTAGAGCGAGTTGGCCGTCACCTTGTACGCGACCTGCAGCGCATCAAGAACCGCTTGCTCGAAGCTAGAGTACGTGGGTTTGACTTCTACGATGTCGCACGCATCAATGTGTTTGGTCGCGCCCAAATCCACGTCAAAGAGCTTCATATCACCGTTGTCGCACCGCTTCGCGAGTCCGGCGTACGCGAGGCCCTCGCGCGTTAGCACCGTCTCGTACTCAATCTTCGTGCGCGTGTTCTTGCGCTGGTTGATGAGTTTAATGAGAATCTCGGGAATGGTGCCCTTGCGCTCCTTGCCGCTCGCGTCCGGCGGCAGTTGCGCGAACGTGCACTCTTGGCTGCCCACCTTGCGCTTCTTGTCGCCCACGCCTTCGTACAGGTCGTATGTGACAGTCTGAAACGTGACGCCCGCCTCGACCGCGTCTTCTTTATATTTGGTGCCTGGCAGCACGAAGCAATCGTGCGACAGGTTGCGCTCAATCATCGACGTGGGATACAGAGACGCGTAGTCGAGAACCGTGATGGGCGTGTCCAAGTACATGCCCTCTTGCGGCTCCAGCACTATCGCGCCCTCGTAGCCGACGCCCAAATCAAGGTCTTCGAGCTCAACACCGTAAGGCCGCGGTTTGTGAATCACCGGAATGAGCATCTGCTTGAGACGGCATTCTTTCGAGACGAGCGAGAAAATCTTGATGCCCTGGCCGCGCATGAACAAGTACGAGAGCGGCACAGAGCACACGTTGCCCATGCCCACGTTGTTCTCTAGAACCTTGAGCTTGTGCAGCAGCCGATTCACAAGCGCGCAATCCTGCAAACAGTAGCGGCCCACCTCCGCGCGGTCGGCGCTCGTGCCACCGAACTTCTCGAATATTTCGCGCGGCTTCAGGTCGTTCTTGTGGTCACCAAGAAACTGCGCGGCAACACTGTCCAGCTTGAAAGAGTCGAGCTTGTGGTCGCGCTGCATGACTTTGAGCATGTCCACGCACACGATGCCGTCGAGCGGGAAATACTTCAAGAAGTTGTCACCGAGCGCTGAAGATGACAGCTTCTGCTCTTTGATATTCCGAATGCGCCGCGCCTTGAGACGGCCGAGGCCATCGCCCAAACGGTCCGTGATGCCGAGCTCCTTCGCGCGCTTCCAGATATAGTCCATGTCAAAGCCGAATATGTTGTAGCCGATGAGCACGTCGGGGTCAAGCTCCGCAAGCATCTCTTTCCATCCGAGCAGCATCTTGGCCTCTGTCGCGTAGCTCTCCACGATGGCGCCGTCGATGTCGTCGCACGTGTCGAGCGTCGCAATGTGCCGGAACACGATTTCGTCGGAGCCGTACTTGTGGACGGTCGTGCCAATTTGAATGGCAGGGTCGCCCTTGAGTGGGAAGGCCGAAAGCGCACCAGGCTTTAGGTCACCTGCTTCCGACGCCATCCCTAGAAGCTCGACGACCGCGTTTTCAAGGCGCGTGCGCTGTTGCGATACCGTTGCCTTGCGACCGCCGCCATAGACTTTCGGCTCTTCATCATCCGGGTCCTCATCTTCAGGGTCGGCTTCAGGATTAGCATCCCAATCCACCACGAACTCACTGGCGGCTTCCAGCATTTTCGCTAGCGGCGGTGCCACTTCCGCAATCGCGCGCGCAAGACGCACGGGGTCGGGGCGCGTTTTGGGGTACACTCTGCTGATTTCGGGCGTTACCATTCCTTGGTCAAAGGCCGCGTGCAAGTATGCGCTGATGTCTTCCGCGTTCGCGCGTGTTTGAGCGACCACAGCGCCCACGAGGTCTTGCGCGAGCTTCCGGTAGTCTTTGACGGCGACCGGGAAATCACCGTGCGAGGACGTACACTCAATATCAAACGATGCTATGAGCAAGGGCGCAATCTTGTTTATCTCGACCGCGTGCACGTCCTCCGCATCGACGTCAACCGAAATCTGCGTGCGCGAGAGGTCGGGCGCGTCCGTGTATGCGCCGGCGGGCACGCGCACCCAGCCGCACGGCGAAATGTTCCGCTCGTGAATGAAGCGAAGGAAGGGGTCGATGTTGGACTCGTACGGTTGATAGCCCGTGTTCAGAATCCACTGGTCGTTAAAGTATTTTTTGAGGGCGTTGAAGAGCGCGAGCGACTTGACCCGGATTTTCGCAAACGGAAACTGGTGGCCGTTGGTGAAGCCCCAGAAATCCTTGCGCTTGATGCACTTGACGTAACACAAGTGTTCGCTCAGGCGCCGCGGCACGATGCGCGATGCCCAATCCTTGTGCGCCCAATCGGCCTTCTTCTTGTCCCAGAACAGCGGCTTGACAGAGCCAAGGCGCAAGTGCTCCTCGAGCTTTCGCACTGCAGCCACCGGCCGCCCCCAGTCTTTTTGGGGTAGCTTGACAAAGAAGTATGGTTCGAAATCCTTCACGCGCACCGTCACGCTGTTTCCCGCCTCGGTCACGCCGTACATGATGATTTCGTACACGGGCGGTGGCGCATCCGGGTCGAGGCCCGCGAGCCAATCACGGTCGGCCTCGGGAATGTACCAATCCGTGATTTGGAAGACGAGGTCTTTGGCATTCGCGTCTTCGGCTTCCGCTAGGGGCGGTCGAGGCAGGTCCATTTTGTGGTAAGTCCACTTAGTTAGCCTAAATATGTTGCACACCTCTAAGTCGAAAGCGCCAGTCAAATTTTCTCCCTGGTCCTAGTAATGGAACTCGGCGGTTTGGCCGCAGTTGCGGGCGGGGCCGCGATTGCCTACATGGCATACGACACGTACTTCAACGCGGGCCTCGAGCCGGTGATTTCGCGTGTTGACGGCAACTCTTACACGGTGCGCGCGCTACCCGATAAGGAAGATGCGGCCGATTTGCTGGCAAACATTGGCGCAAAGCTCACGCTCCTCATGCGGCACCTGGAGAAGACTGCGCCCGACGATGCGCGCGGCAAGCGTTTTAGCGAGCGCTTCAAGCCGGACCGCATCAGCGAGGGACCGGAGAACTCCAAGTATACGAGCTACAGCATCAACAAGGGCGAGAAAATCGTGTTTTGTTTGCGGTCGCGCGATGGCAAAAATGAGCTAGTGGACTTGAACACCATGATGTTTGTTGCGCTGCATGAAGTCGCGCACATCTGCACGATTGAAGTCGGACACCCTCCGAGCTTTTGGGAGAATTTCAAGTGGCTCCTCACGCTATCTCTAAACATTGGCATCTACCAAGACCAGGACTTCAAGCGCGCACCCCAAGCGTACTGTGGAATCACGATTACAGATAGCCCATTGCACGGGAAGTAAGTAGCGCGCGCTAAACAACAAACGACCACCGCCGCTTCTTACGCCGCTCTACACGGAACCAACGCGCCATTCGCTCGAGATTGTAAACCGATGGTGGTGTTTGTGTTTGCGGCATCAATTCATTGAACAACTCTTCGTTATTCGGCTCCAAGGGCTCTATTGGCTGCAAAAGACAGGAGACGTATTCGCTGACTCTTGTATCGGGTCGGCTTAAGAGCTCGTTCGGGAATCCGTAGAGCTCCGTGCAAACGCCAAGAGTGGAGAGGCTTGTGTGAGCCATTGCTTCCGCGAGAGCCTCGACGCTGACGGGTTCGGGCGGCGGCGTTGGGTTAGAGTCCCCGAGTGCGCTTAGGGAAGTGCTAGATGGCGAGCGGCGTGAAATAAGTCTGTTTTGTTGACATGATGTCGAAGTAGTAATAGAGGGCGTGCTAATGGACTTTCTCATTATAAGTAGCGTTTACTTTTTTAATATTTAAGTCATTTTTTGTGTGCGCGCACGGCCTTGATGCCTTGCAATGCACCCAATGCGCCCACAATCGCGCCCAACCCAACAGCCACGCAAATGTAGATGCCCCAAGCCATGACGACTGCGCGGCGATAATCCTCGCTGCACTCGCACTTCTCGCGCTTCAGTTTCAATGGGTATGAAATGGACGCAACTATGAAGGTAACGTAGAATGCGAACGCGAACAGAGAGAAAACGAGGAATGCCCAAATGCCAAAGACTTGCACTAGAGATGTGTGTTGCATGGCAAGAGCAAAGTCGAGCGTGCCAAAGACGATTGCGAAAATTGCAAATGCCTTGATGACCTTGCGGCGCCACCCCTTTGAGCACGCGCACCCGATGCGCTCTAACTTATCAATCCATGTGAGCGTCGAAACAGCAAAAAATGTGATTATCAACAGGCCGATGATGCGCCCAGTGACGAACATGCTCTTTTTCTTTTTTGTTTCTACCTCTATCACTCCATATTTTTCCCCATGAAAGCCTCCAGTACTTCGAGCGTGCGCTGCTGATTACGTTCGCGCGCTAAACGAATGACATACGCCCAATCGATGATGCAATGCGGCTCTAGACAAACGCGCTCGCATATGTAGTCATTGTGCGCGAGGCCGTCTTCGAGACCATCCACACCGCATAGTACGAACCGCCGCTGGTTCCAGAAGCGGTTGAATGTGTTGTGAGACTTGAGCATGGCGCATCGGTGATAGAACGTCGCGGGAACGGGAATGCCAATCTCGTCCAGGTACATTGCAATCTTTTCATCGTCGTCGTGCGCGAGGGCTTCATAGAACGCGTAGTCTTGGAATTCGCGGCGTTGAGCGAGGGGGACGTTGCTCATGAGCGCTTCGTACACGTCTCTGTGTTGCGCGCACGCGATAACCTTTGGCGTGACGGCGAGTCCGAGGTCCATGAATTGGCAAACGTGCTCGAGCGGCCCTTCGCGACCACTCGTTTCCACGGCATAGTAAAGCGCGGTCTCATACACATCGTCCTCGAGCGGTACGCCGTACTCGAGAAGAACCGCAACATACGCGCTCGAGGCTGGAAAGGGGTGCGTGAGCGCGGCATCATAGGCGCGCGACGAGCGAGGAACGCCGCTCGCTAGAAGATACGCGGCAATGTCGGGACCTCCATCGGCAAGCGCCGCCCACAGCATCGGCTCCGCGAGCTCCCAGTTGCCGTCGTGCGCACCGTCCACTATATATTCGAGCAGTACCATGTCATTGCGCTCAATGGCACGGCGCGCTACGTAGCTCAATATCTCGTTGTGGTCGATAATGAGGTTCGCCTCCTCTGTCCAATACCGCAGATACCACATGCCCTCTGGGTTGTGCGTGGTAATAGACGCTTCCAGCAAGTCAAAGAGCGCGTCACGGTCATTCGTTATATGCGAAGCGCGTGTTATAGTGTAAAAGACTTGCCTCGCCTCAAAGAGCTTGTTTTGTGGTGCATCCAAGCATCCGGCAAGCATGTCGTAATGGCCGGTCTTCACGTTGGCCGTAGATAGAGCGCGAGCGCATGCCTCTGCACCGCACGCACCGACGGCCCGAAAGCCACTTGCATGCCTCGGCATAAGCCGTAGGGATATGAGGAGATTCACAACATCAGCTCTATCTTTGGACAACGCGGCTTGCCAAATGCGACTGCCATCGGGTGCATCTTGCGCTCTCCAATCCGCGAGCACGTCACGCAACACCTCGTCTTGGCCGCCGCGCGCCGCCCACTCGCACGCAAGTTGTTGAAACGTGGCGCACGCGTTCTCCGTCCAATCGCTATACCCAAGGTACGCAGCTGTACAAAGCATGACCTCGTACCCTACATGTTGTTGCAAGCGCAACTCTACAGTGGCATCGCGAAAGGTCCACAGTTGCGCAATGCGATGCATCTGGTTATCATTTTGGTGAACGCGAAGACCTTGCCAGTCAGTAGTATGCATCATCCAGAACATGAGTCGCTCTTGTGGCGATATTTTTTGCATAATTGTGCATCGTAAATCGGTCGGCAAATCATCCCATTTGATTTGTTGCACTTCCATTGTTTTTGTTTGCGTGAGTGTGTTTGCGTGAGTGTGTGTGTGTGTGTGTTCGCGTGCTATAGTGTTGGATGCACAATCGATTTTTGTTTATTGGGCCGCCCCCAAATAACTTAAAAAGAAATATCGGCTTCGCCTAGAGATGGACTCCGAGTCGGCGTGGGACCTGTTAGATGCGTACTTTCGTGACCACGCGTACCCATTCACGCGGCATCACATCGAGAGCTTCCGGCAGTTCTTGAAGCACCACGTGCCTCTTACCATTAAATCATACAACCCCATTGTCATGGTAAAATACGACACGGCTGGCGAGGAGGACCTCAAGGTCGAAGTGTTTGTCGGTGGGCTCGAGGGGAAAGACATCCACGTGGACCGCCCGACTACAGCGGCGCCCGACGGTTCTCCCCTCTTGTTAACGCCGAACGACGCGCGAATGCGGGACACGACGTATGACATGAATCTGCTCGCGGACATCATCGTGCGCTACACCATTCGCGGCGTTGTTGCGCCCCTAAAAGTGTTCGGCGACATCGTCCTCGGCCAGATTCCCATCATGTTGCACAGCGACGCATGCGTGCTCCATGCGCAGGGCGCGCCCGTGCTCCGAGCGCTCGGCGAGTGCCCATACGACCAGGGCGGCTACTTTGTCATGGATGGCAAAGAGAAGGTGATAATCAGCGCCGAGCGCATGAGCACGAACCGTTTGTTTGTAGAGATGACGCCCGACGATGACGATGTCACGTGCAAGGCGCGCATCATGTGCACGGGCGAGACCGGAGAGACCGCACTCGTGCCGCGCACCACCTACTTTCGCGTTGCGCGAGGCCCAATCGAAAAAGTACAATACGATAGCGATGACGATGCAACTGCGAGCGCACGCACCAACTCAACGCGGCCGCCCAAGGGCACGATTTGGGTGACCGTGCCGGGCGTGAATGGCGACATCGCACTCGCGCAGCTGTTTCGCGCGCTCGGCGTGATAAGCGACGAGGCAATTCTCGAGCACATTTTGGGAGGTCCCATTACGGACGAGACACCCGCGCAATTCTTGCAATTCCTGCGCCCATCGCTCGCGCACGCGGCAACAAAATACGGCTCATTCACGCGCGACGAGGTGTGGCAAAATCTCCAGCAGCGCGTGTACTTCCGCGACTTGGACTACGTGCAGCACGTGCTCTCCAACGACCTCTTTCCCAACATGAATGACGATACGATGGAGTGGCGCGCCCTTTTCAAGCGCAAGGCTCGGTACTTGGGGCACTTGATTTACGATATGATGCTCGTGCACCTGAACGTCCGCGCGGAAAGCGACCGCGACAGCTACGCATACAAGCGCGTGCACGTGTCCGGCATGCTTCTCTCGACACTTTTTCAAGAAGCGTACGCGCGCGTGCGTGATTTGTGCCGGCGCCTCCTCGACCGCGAGTACCACTACGGCTCTTACAAGAACACAGGCAACATGACGGACCTGATTCGCGAGGACAACATCCACTACTATCTGCCATCGAGCATCATGACCGAGAGCTTTCGGCGCTCGCTCAAGGGGGCGTGGGGCTTGAAAGAGGACATGGACCCCGACCAGGGCATCGTCCAAGACCTCACGCGCATCTCGTACATCGGGTACTTGTCGCACGTGAGGCGCGTGAACAACGACTTGGACCCGACCGTGAAGATGGCGAGTCCGCACCGACTGCACCCCCAGCAATGGGGAATCATGTGTCCCTTCGAGAGCCCCGACGGTGCGGCGATAGGCTACCTGAAGAATTTTGCTCTCCTCGCGCAAGTCACGTTCGGCACATCCCCCGAGGCCATTCGCAAGTGTCTCGTCGACCTTGGCACTTCCAAGTTGCAGTACGTCAACTTCATGGCAGAGCGCTTGTGCCGCGTCTTTGTCAACGGCTCGTGGTTCGGGTGCCACGCGGACCCGCCGATGCTTGTGGAACGTTTCAGAATCTTGCGTGGATGTGGGCTCGTGAACGCGTTTGCGTCCATTGCTTGGCATATTCCTCGCAACGAAATCCACGTCCTGACAGAGCCGGGGCGCGTGTGCCGGCCGCTGCTGCGCGTTATAAACGGCAAGGTTGCTACGCCTTCTCTAAGTCAACACTGGTACGATTGGCTATTCGGTAGCCTGCTCGATGCCAAACGAAAGACGGCGGAGCGCTACTACGATGAGTCTTACACCGACCCGCGCACGCTGCCAGAGTTTGGTACAAAGAGCAAAGATAGCAATGCGAGCGATATGTGGGCAAAACTGCACGACATGCGTGGCTCTATCGAGTACCTGGACATCGACGAGGTCAACGCCGCGCTCATCGCACTCAAGCCGGAAGACTTGACAGTGAAGCACACGCACGCGGAAATTCACCCGGCGACGCTCATGTCGGTCGTCACTCAAAACATCCCGTTTGCCAACCACAATGCTGCGCCCCGCAACATTTTCCACGCGGCACAAACGAAGCAGGCCGTGGGCGTCTATGCCACCAACTTCAACAAGCGCTTCGACACGGCAGCGTACGTGATGCACTACCCCGAGCGCGCAATTGTTAACACGCGCGGCGCCTATTACACGCGCAACATGAACATGCCGAACGGATTCAACGCGATAGTGGCGGTGCTGACGTACAGCGGCTACAACCAAGAAGACGGAGTGATGATTAACAAGGCCGCTGTCGACCGCGGTCTCTTTCAAATCACGGCCTACAAGACGATGACTGGGCACGAGGGCTCGCTCAACGAGAACACCGTCGCGCGTTTTGCAAACATTCTGAACACGCAGCGAAAGTTGGAGACCCACAATGCGCGAGTCGAAAACGTGGCATTCGCAGACTACAATCTGCTCGATGACAATGGCCTCGTGCGCCAAGGCTCTTACATACCAAAGGGCCGAAAGGTGGCCGTGATGGGAATGGTCAAAGAGGAAACTCAGATTGTGGAGACCACGAGGGGTGTGGCGAAGCAGCTGGTCAAGCGCAAGACAACGACCAACATCAGTCGCTACACGGACGTGCACCACTACGGTCGCGTCGACAGGGTGGCGGTGTCGCACGCGGACCCGACGGACGCGAACTCGTATCGCACTGCAAAAGTTCGCTTCCGCAAAATTCGCAGACCAGAGTTGGGCGATAAATTTTGCCTTACACCCGACCACGATGTTTTAACCACAAAAGGGTGGGTTCCTATTGCCGATGTTACGCTGGACCACGAAGTGTGCAGCTTGAACGATGGTGCCCTTGCATATACAAAACCGCTTCAACTATATAAATATGATTGTGTTGATGAAGACATGTATCACATTAAAAGCCAACAAATCGATTTATGCACAACAATGAATCATAATATGTATGTAAAATTACGAAACTCAAATGTTTATGGGTTGTACGAAGCAAAAAATATTCAAGGTAAACGTGTGTCCTACAAAAAAAATGCAATAAACACAAATGAAGATTATCAATTCGTGCTTCCTGCCGTTGGCAATCATGAGGCACTCCCCCTACCAATGGATACATGGTTGGAGTTTGTAGGATTTTGGATGTCCGATGGGTGGGCTCGCCATTCTTCGCGCATGCGGCCAGGTAGAAAGACATTGTCTGAAGACCACACTGTTGAAATTTGCCAAGTTAATCCACCCGATAAAGAGCGCTTAATTCAACTTGTTAGAGAGTTGGGACATTCACCAATACTGGGCTCAAAAGACAAGGTCAAGATAGCGAATAGACAGTTAACAACATATTTCTTACCATTAAGTGTTGGTGCACCACATAAACGTCTTCCCGAATGGGTGTGGAAATTAAGTAAAAGACAATGTCAAGTTCTTTATGAAGGGCTTCGTCGTGGTGATGGTACGGTTACTAAAACTAAAAGTGACCTATACTACTCCAGCTCTATAGGGTTGATTGAAGATGTACAACGGCTTGCACTACATGCCGGTTGGGCGTGCAATGTTAAAATTCGATATTATGCGGGACACACAACGAAAATTAACGGAAGAACTGTAACAACCAAGTATGATTCATGGGTTGCACACATTGTAAAAGCCAAGTGTCAACCAACTATAAATCACGGTCATGTTCACACTCAAAAAATACAAGTAGAGGGTGTCAAAAAGTATACCGGAAACGTATACTGCCTCGAAGTCCCATCGCATGTATTTTACGTGCGGCGCAACGGCAAACCTGTGTGGACTGGCAATTCCTCGCGCCACGGGCAGAAGGGTGTTGTCGGCCGCATTTTCGCAGCAGAGGACATGCCCTTCACGAAAAACGGCATGGTGCCCGACATTATTATCAACCCGCACGCGTTTCCCTCGCGCATGACGGTGGGTCATTTGGTCGAGACCGTTTTTGCGAAGCTGTGCCTTATGGAAGGGACGCTTGGAGATGGGACGGTGTTTGTGCCTATGGATTTCAACGACATTGGAAAACGGCTTGAGAAGCACGGCTTCGAGGCAGCCGGCAATGAGGTCATGTACAATGGGCAAACGGGGGAGCAGATTGGCGCGGACGTGTTCTTCGGGCCCACGTTCTACATGCGGCTGAAGCACATGGTGGCCGACAAGATTCATGCGCGCGGTGACGGCCCGAAGGACCAGTTGACGCGGCAACCGACGTCGGGTCGGAGTGCGAACGGCGGCTTGCGTATCGGTGAGATGGAGCGCGATGTGGTACTCGCCCACGGCTTGTCGCAGTTCTTGAAAGAGAGCATGATGGAGCGCAGCGACCACTTTTCATACAACGTGTGTCGGGCGTGTGGCATTGTTGCTCAAGATAAGCCTTTGCAAGAGTGCCGCGCTTGCTCGAGCGAGGACATTGCTGTCGTGCACACGCCTTATGCGTTCAAGCTACTCATACAAGAGTTGGAGGCCATGGGCTTGCAAGCGCGCATGCGTACTGACTTGACCCAACATCCGGAAGATGAATACGAAAACGAAGTTGATGACGGTGACGCAGACGCTAAAATTGCCGTTGAAAGTGAGAGTAAAAGTAAAACTAGCACTAAGAAATCGGCATCTGAAAAGGAGGAAGAAGAGGAGGAAGAGGAGGAAGAGGAGGAGGAAGAGGAAGAGGAGGAAGAAGAGGAGGAGGAAGAGGAGGAAGAAGAAGAGGAGCAAGGTGGAGGGAGTGGCGAAGGCGAAGCCAAACAACTGTCTGACATTGAGGATGGTATCGTGCCATCTGGGCCCGTAGAGCAAGCCGATGATGCCGATGAAGTGAGAGTTATTCACATCAAGTCCGCAAGTAGTGGCGGGAGCCCGGACATAGGCGAGGTGGGGGCGGCAATAGCCAATGGCGACGACATTGGGATGCAACAAGAAAAAGACCCTGCTGCGATTGTGAGCGGTGATGAGTAATTTATGTGCCGATTATAGATAGATAAGACAATGGACGGTGACGGTGGTGGCACCAGCATCTTTGCCATCATATTTACGCTTCTGATTGTCTTGGGCACGGCGGGCGCGCTGATTTTCCTGTGGATGCAATTCAAGGACCACAAGACGGGCATGGAGGTTGATGTGAAGGCCGCTGCAACGAAGGCGGAGGAGGCCAACAAACAAGTCGCGAGCGAGAGCGCCAACCGCCTCGGGAACATCAAGTACGTCGTCGACCAAGTGAACACGGTGAACGAGGACATCTGGAACACCTACAACACGCTCGCATCTAGCAACGCAGCTTCCCTTACGACTCTGAAATCGAGCCAAGAGAGCATCATGACTGGGGTCGACCGGTTCTTCAAGTTCTCGCCGGACAATGCCACGCAACGGTCGCTTTACCAAGCGAACGCGCTCCTCAGTGCCAACGACAAGCCGCGCCTGGACATGATTCAATCCACGAGCTTTATCAGCGGCCTCACTGCCAAGGACTTGGTGGGCGGCACCAGCAACGTGGCCCGCTTTTGCGCCCCGAACAACGGCCCGTGCATCCAGTTCCCGGACGCTTCGGGTGATACCTTCCTCAAGGCGCTCGTAGACGGTCGCGGAATCGTGATGGATTCGCCCGTCAAGGTGACTCAACCTCTCGGTATTGGTGCACCCGCGTCAACCACGGATATGCTCAAGATTGTGGGCTCTTCTTCGAGCATGAACCTGATGAACGCAGGCAATGTGCGCATTGACCCGAGCGGAAACTTGGCATTGACGGATGCGTCGGGCACGACCAGAGCCACTTTGCGGCTAGATGAAACCGGCAAGCTCAACATCAATTCGGAGAGCGGTGTGATAATTACAGGCGATGTCAATGTTTTGGGCACGGTTAGCATGAATGGGTCGCCGGTTGGCTCCTCGTCACCACCAGAGCCTTTCGCTAACTTCAAGCGTGTCAAAGCGTACTAAGCGTACTAGGCTTATTTTTCCCTTGTTTTTGATAGAGTGCTAATGATAGCAATAGCAAAACAGATTGCGGGGACGTTGTTGGTGTTGGCGCTGCTCTTCGCGCTGATATATCCATCAACGTTTATGCGCCAAAAAGAGACGTTTGGCGTGGGCTACCCGGTCATTGACCCATCCCTACGGGTGAGCGGCGCGCAACTGGCCCAGAGCAACCCCAAGTTGTTTTGCTTCTTCCAATCAACGTTTGACGCTGCGCTCTCGGACCATAAGGACCTCCTCCTTTACCGGTCATGCATCGGCATCAAGGACCCGAACCGCAACTTTGAGCAACAGATGCAGGCATACATAAGTTCGCTTGGCTTCCTTGTCACAAAGCACATGGTGCAATCGAACACCTTTGAGGACGCGCTTGCGGAAATTACCAATAACCTCGACCAAGTGCGGCGCGCAAACGGCCAAGCGCACAAGCTGAGAGGCCCGGTCTACGTCCTCATGTTCCAAGCACCGTATTGGCGCGACTTCCGCACCGGCATTGCGGGCGATGGCCACGTCATACACGTGCAGCCGTTCAACATAGCGGAGTACAATCACAGCCCGTCCGTGATTCTCCGCGACATCGTCCAGGACCAGCCCCTGCATTCCATGAAGTCAGAAGAGGGCGTCGCGATGCACTTTTACATGTTGTTCCCGCTTTACGACCCCGCCCAGAAGCTTCGCCCCATGTCTCCCGAGAGCGAGGCTCAAGCCATCAAAGACTGCGTCGGCTACTGGATGAAGCACAGCACATCAGAGAACATTTGCAAGCTCAAATGCCCTGCCCACCAAGGTTACGTGTGCGGTTGCTTGAATACGAGCAAGCCGTACGACGCGACGTGCCTTGGGCCAAGCGACAAAAAGGACAGGCAGAAGAAAGAGTTCATTAACTATGGCGTTCTCTATCGCGTGCACGAGCGCAGTCCGACCGTCCTTGACAAATTCGACCCTAGTGCCAACATACAAGACGAGTGCGCTGTAAAAATGTAATATGTGCATGGAACCTGGCAACTTGAATAGATTTAGAGACCTGATGAAGATGCTTACCTACACCTGCCACACACGTAGTAACAATGCAAACTGCGATTGAGACCGCGTCCAAGCACGGCGCGCTCGCGCACTATCACGTTGCCCAAGTCGCGCGCATCATGTTCCAAGACGATTGGGTGTATCGTACGCCCATGGGTTGGCGCGCGCGCACGGATAGGGGTCTCTACATGGGCCAGGAAGCGGCCCTTTACATTAAGCGCAAGCTAAGCGAGGATGTTGCAAACGCATTCGAGACGTATGCGGAGTCCGCGACCCTTACAGATTCCAAGGTGCTTGAGAACGCGCTCCACATTGCCGCTCGACTAAAGAACCAGAGTTACAAAAATGATATCATCGAAGAGGCCGCGTCTCTATTTCTAGAGCACTAGCTCTAGCTAGCTAGCAAGACCCATCGTTGTCGTCGCTGTCCTCCTCAAAGTCAATGTTCGGTCGCTTTCTTTTGTACTCCTTGGGTTCTTTCTTGGCGTAACCGTCCCAAGGAGGAAGTCCCGAGGCAATGCGCTCTGTTCCCGCGCTCATGTCATCCAAGAAGGCGTTAATGACGGGAACGTACGTTGCCCACATATCGGCATCAAACGGCACGAAAATGATGTCCATCTTCGTGAGCTGCCAAGGAGCGATGCGGACGAGGCGCAAATCGGGGTCTTCTTGTTGCCGCCGCTCGCCCTCGGCCATCGCCCACATGAGTGCTTCTTTTGGCGTGATGCGATTTGCGCTAAAGATGTACTCCGCGACTTCATTTTTAACAAAGTGTAAACCCACACCCGCATCGGTCGTTGGCTCGTCCGTCAGTGCTAGAAACTCTTTCGTGTTGAGGACCTCGATTTTTGCCTCCACAAAGTCGGTTTCGGTGAGCCCGGTCACCGCCATTTGCGCTTGCATTTGAATTAAGTACTGCCGCTTAATCGTGCCATTCATGACGCGCTTCGGGGGGCACTTGATTTCCACCATGCGCCCCCACTCAGTGATGCCGTCGGGGGACGCGCCAAAGCGTGGGATGTCTTTGTAAACAAGCAGACCAAAGTCGTGTACGGGAACATCCTCGTTGCGCGCCTGGTAGCAACGGAGCGCCATGTCCTCAAACATCGTGCCGTGCCCCATTATCTCAGACCCGAACGCGCTCATNTTGTCCGGTACGACGCCTAGTTTTTTCAAGAGCAGTTGNTTCCTGTTGCCAAAGTCCCCCTCGTTGTTCGCCTGCGCCAAGTCACTAGCCGTGAGACCGAGCTTGCGAATGGCGTACCATGGGGGCGTACGTTGCGGGACGCCGCGGTTCGTCTTGCACATGTTTTGTACGTGCGTGCGCAAATTCCACAAACGCTGCACCTCTGCGATGATGTCCGCGAGTTGCGTCGGCTCAGGGACGACATCTCTAATGTAGCGGCTCATGCGCTCCACCGAAATCGAGTTGACCGTTTTAGGGAAATGCTTTGCAAATGTGCGCACGTGTTTCGCTACATCGTTCGATATCATTGTGGCTACTTGTTCCACGCACTAGGCTGGCTACTTGTTCCACGTACTAGTGCCGCCACCCTTAAGTCCGCTGCGCTTTTTCTTGGCCGCCTCAAAGTCAGAGATGGAGCGAAGAACTTTGGAGACTGCAAAGTCTACTTTGGGCCTCGAGGCTATAGCTGAAGCTGTACCTGTACCTGAAGTCGTGGTGGATAGAGTAGTGTTTGGCTTGCTGCTTCTAACGCGCTCCTGCGCCCGCACACGCAGCGATTGCTCGGCAAACCACTCGTCGATTTGGGCAGTAAAGAGGTCGGAGCTATCCATTTCTTAGAATAAAGCAAAATGCCCCCTAAGTCCTTTTTTCGCCCGGCATGAGAACGCGAATGCTCGCGGGGGCTCGGCCCGGGATGAGCTCGAGGCACATGATTTTACCCATATCGTCAAAGGCGCGCGATATGGCCGTATCAACGAACCACAAGTTCTTTTCCTGCGTGGTCGTGATGCCGTCGGGCATGGGATTGTGCCCGACAATGAGGGCCGTCGCATTCACGCTTGACAAGATGCCCGCGAGCTTGTTCTTTTGGTAGTCTTCGGTAAGAGCCGCGCGCGTCCATAGCAGACCCTCACCGTCTATGAACAATTCATGAAACATCGTTTGCTCAGTCGGAGAGAGAGGGAAGCCAAGGAGGAACTTGCGGCACAAGTGGTTCATGTGCGCAAAGTCGGTGCCGTGATGGGGCAAGAGGCCCGCGTGACAAAACACGTACGGACCCACTTGCAATACGACCGGTCGGTCGGCGAGGATGCGCGCCATGTAGCCGCCGGGCGCGAACGTCTTGATGCGGTTCTTCGGTCCGCCCAACATGTTGAGGGACTTGAGGGACACATAGGACATGTCGCCCAGCGCATTGAGGATTTCGTGGTTGCCTAGAAGCGATATGACGCGCCCCCCGCTGCGTCGTGCCTCTCGGTCTAGATTGCGCATGAAAAACACGACTTGCACGTCGGCCGTCGTCTCCCACGGACTCGGGCTCGCCTCGCCGTCATGGGGGTCGCTTGTGCGCATGCGCGAATCGATTTGGTCGCCCATCTGTATGACCCATGTGTCCTTGGGCTCGGCCGTCCATTGAAATTTGTCATTCATGATGCCGGTGGAAATCAGCAAGTGATTCAGTCGCTCAAGGTCGCCGTGGATATCGCCAATTACGACAAGACGCGAGCGCGCCGGAAAAATCGAAGGCTCCATCTATTTATTTGTGTATGTGTTGTCTTGTGCCTTAATATACTATAGCGCGTGCAAATGTTTGAAGAGCAAGACGCGCCCGTGTTTGCCTGCGACGAGGTGGGCCGGGGGTGCCTCTTCGGGCCGGTCGTTGCCGCGGCGGTTGTGCTACCGATAGAGTGCCCGGATGGTAATCTCACGCTTTGGAATGCGATAAAGGACAGCAAAAAGGTGAGCGAGAAGCGGCGGCCGGTCGTTGCGGAGTATATCAAACGCGTGGCCATTGCGTGGGGCGTGGGCTACGCGGACTCGACCGAGATTGACGAGATAAACATCTTGCGTGCCACGCTCCGCGCGATGCACCGCGCGCTCGACGAGGCCTGGCAAAAGTGCCCAGAGGCTGCGCGGCCGCCAGAGATTTGGGTGGACGGCACGCACTTTGAGCCATACACGCCGCCTGGTGCGAACGCGGAGGCGCTCGATTACAAATGCATCATCGAGGGCGATGCGAACGTGCGAGGAATCGCGGCGGCCTCCATAATTGCGAAAGTTGACCGTGACGGCTGGATTGTGAACTATGCGCGCGAGCATCCCGAGGTGAGTGTTTACGGACTCGATAAAAACAAGGGCTACGGAACGGCCGTGCACATGAAGGCGATTCGCGAGTCAGGCGTGCATGCTCTGCATCGGCGCTCGTTCGCACCCGTTCGCGCGCGCTTAGCTACTTAGCGTTAGCGTTTGCATTCGTGGCGTTTATGACTCGTTGCGCTTTTGCCATTTCGAACTTAGTCGCGGAGTTGATCTCGATTGCGCGCTTTGTCTGGTGCTCATACGGTAGCGGGTTAATAATGGCGTCAACAATCAACCAGATGCCCATCACGAGCGCGAGCATTGTCACGCACCACAACAGCATCTTGACTATTTTTTGCACGATGTTTTGCACAATACGGCGCTCGGTGGCAATAGGGGCGATTTCATTGTATTGCTCGGGGTATTCTCCCGGTTGAGCATCGAGTGCAACAGACATGCTGTCTTTTGGCTTGAGGTCGATGCGCTCGATGTCGCTCGCTGGAAAACACAAAGACGGCTTGCCTATAGAGTTTGCCTTTGAGCTCTGGGACATCTTGTTGTCGCAGAATGTCCAATGGCATGCTTGTTTCAAGACTCGGTAGCGATTCAAAATATCAGTGTCTAGAGTGCGCGCGTCTATGTTTGGATTTATGAGCTTGATGGTGCGCCTCATGTCCTCCAAATACTTGGCTTGAGCTTGCCCGGGGTTGCGCAAAATGTCCTCGCAGATGCCATATGCCTCGTTCAGGCGTTCGGGCGTTTCAATGCTCTTGCTCAATGCATCGGCATTTTCAGTGTTTGCTGATAGGTTTTGCGGCGGTTTAAGTGTCTCGCGCAAAATCTCCACCACGTTCTCTTGTGCCGCTTGCGAAATGGTCTCTGAACCGAAACTTGCGAACTCGGGGTACTTGTCTTGGTGCTCTTTGAGCAGGTCGGGCCACTTGACGCTGAGCCGCTTAATCCACGCGAGGTTGCAAAAGTCGGGGTCGCCACCAAACTTTCCGCCGAGGTACTCCATCTTGTCCACGCACTTGCCGAGCGCATCATCGCCGCGCGACTTGCCGGTGAGAGGGTCGGTCCCTCGAATTGGCACCATGTTGGGCATGCACGGCAGGTTGCATACACCGTCCACCATCTCGTATCCGTTGCTCATCGAGTAGTTTGGAATGGTGAACCAGTCGTGCCATTGCGGGGCACAATGCGAGGCTCTGTTTATTTTTACGCGCT